>JADMIO010823410.1_pt1 | contig 63478 bp, 53 predicted proteins | sample 8958161 | NCBI WGS metagenome assembly JADMIO01 (sample SAMN16585339, study PRJNA669376) | soil metagenome | isolation source: Crop rotation soil | place: USA: Cullars Rotation, Alabama | collected 2011
GCCGCGACTTCAAGTCACGTGAATTCCAAGCTTCGGATCCCACTGTGCTGGAAAGCAGTCCGATTCCCAACCCCATCACGAGCGGCAGGTGCAGAAAGCGCTTCTTCGTCCGGTCGAGATACCAGACTGCGCTGCCGTAAAACAGCACGACCGAAACCGTTGAAAAGAAAAGCAGCGGCACGTCCAGGATCATCAACTGGTAAAGCCCCTGGTTGTAGCGCACCAGCAGCAAAGGGAACTGCATGACGCTGGCGACGATCATCAGTGGGTAACTGATGTTCCCGGTGAGCCGGAAAAACATTTCCAGCTTCACCTGCAGCGGCAAAGGCGCCGCCCAGATGCGCTTGTAAAGTTTGAACCAAACTTGCAGCACGCCTTTGGCCCAACGGCGCTGTTGCGCTTTGAAGGCATTGATCTCGACGGGCACTTCCGCGGGCGCTTCTTCGTCCAGAAGATAAATGAACTTCCAACCCATTAACTGGGCGCGAAAACTCAGATCGGTGTCTTCGGTCAGCGTGTCGTGCTGCCAGCCGCCGCTCATCTCGATCGCTTCCCGACGCCAGATGCCGGCGGTGCCATTGAAGTTGAAAAAGTTCCCGCTGCGATTGCGCGTGGTCTGCTCAACGACGAAGTGACCATCAAGCATGATCGTCTGCAGACGCGTCAGCAGATTGTACGAACCGTTGATGTGCGCCCAGCGCATCTGCGCACAGCCCACTGTCGCCTCGGTGAAGAAGTGCACCAGCTTGCGCAGGAAATCGGGCTGCGGCACAAAGTCGGCGTCGAAGATCGCAATCAGGTTTCCTTTCGCGGTCTTCATGCCGTTTTCCAGCGCGCCCGCTTTGAAGCCCGTCCGATCGTCGCGGTGAATGTAATGAATGTCGAAGCCTTTGGCGGCGTACTTCTCGACGGTTGCGCGCGCGATGTTAATCGTCTCGTCGGTTGAATCGTCGAGCACCTGAATTTCGATCCGCTCGCGCGGATAATCGATTTCGGTCACCGCTTTCACCAGCCGCTCGACGACGTACATCTCGTTGAAGAGCGGAAGCTGAATCGTTACGTGCGGCAGATCCGCTTCGGCAAATTCGCCTTTTGGCTTGGGCGGAAATTTTGAGTAGCGCCAGAATTCACTGACCTGCTTGACGCGATAGATGCCGTAGATCGCCAGCACCGTCAGAATTCCGAAATAGACAATCAGCACGGTCCAATCGAAAGCATCCAGCTGGTAGAACGGACTGATGTTCGTCGTCACCGTTTGCGCGAAGCCATCCGAATAGCCTGTCTTGTACAAAAAGTCACAGTAGCCCGGCGTGTCGGAACAAATGTAGCCCGTCAGAGGCGTCGGGCAATTCGTCCCGTATTCGAGACACTTTGAGGGAATAACTTCAGTTGCGAGTAGTGCGAGCATCTTGTAATCAGTAGTGAGCTTTCTGGTGGCCGCCGGTTCAAAGCGGGCGTCGAATTTTAGCATCACGCGCGCCGCGTCCAAAACGGCCACTGACGACCAATCATTTTGATTTCAGATTCGCCAAACTGACTTATCCAATTGACGAGCCTGAGTTCGGCTGGACCTCAACACTTGCGACTTTTCTGAGCAAAACCTGTTGGTAAGAGATGGAACAGCCATTGCCATTGCGCGAGATCGAGCAGACCCCGCGCTCTGCCTTTGCGACATGTCACGCGAACGCCTCAATCAAATTTACATCTGGCTCGTCATCGTTTTGGGCGGGGCGGCCCTGGTGTACTCAGTTCGGCATTTTCCCGTCGCTGAGATCGAGATCCGTTTCCTGGTGCTCGCGCTCGCGACTGTGTTGGTGGCGCCGCGATTGAGCATTCAGATTCCAAACATTCGCGCCCACATCTCTGTTTCTGACACCTTCGTTTTCCTGACACTGTTGCTGTTTGGCGGCGAAGCGGCAATCGTTCTCGCCACTGCGGAAGCGGTGTGCGCCTCAGTGCTTATCAGCAAGAAGTTTCGCACGCATGCCTTTAACGCCGCTTCGACGGCCTGCTCAACGTTTATTACGGTGTGGTCGCTACGCATCATTTTTGGCGCGACCGTCAGTTGGCATGATCCCTATTCAACCAATCATCTCGCCGCGATTTCCGCGATGGCGCTGATTCAGTACGTCGGCAACTCGCTGCTCGTGGCGATAAGCGCGGCCACCAAATCTGAAGACTCGATTTGGATTACCTGGCGAAAGAATTTTCTCTGGACTTCGATCACATATTTTGCCGGCGCGTCAGCCGCTGCGATCATCGCGCGCTTCATCGGCAACGTGGGCTTCTTCGCTTTCGTCTCGACCATTCCGATCATCGCAATCGTTTACTTCACTTACTGGACTTACATGAAGAACGTCGCGAGTGCCGCGGCGCAGGCCGAGCAGGCGCGCATGCACGTTGAGGAACTGAACCGTCACATCGCGGAACAAGAGCGCATCAGTCGCGCGCTGCGCGAGACCGAAGCGCACTTCCGCAATGCTTTCGATTACGCGGCCATCGGCATGGCGCTCGTGTCGCCGCAGGGAGCATGGCTGCGCGTGAACCGTTCGCTCTGCGAACTGCTTGGCTACACGGAAGCGGAACTGCTCGCGTCGCACTTTCAAAACGTCACGCACGGTGACGATTTGGACAACGACCTCGCGAACCTTTATCGCCTGATGCAAGGCGAAACGCTCACGTGCCAGGTCGAAAAACGTTATGTGCATCGATCGGGTCGGATCGTTTGGGCGCTGAACAACGTGTCGCTCGTGCGCGATTCCGACGAGGCCGCCGTCCACTTTATTTTTCAGATTCAGGACATTACCGAGCGCAAGCGCGCTGAGGCGTCTTTGGAAAGCCTTTCGCTGCTCGACGAGTTGACGGGTCTCTACAATCGCCGTGGCTTCATGGCCGTGACTGAGCAACACCTCGCGTCGATTCGCCGCAACAAGAAATTGCCAGCGGTTCTGTATGCCGACCTCGACGGCCTGAAGAACATTAACGACTCGCGCGGACACGCCGAGGGCGATCGCGCGTTGAAGAAGACCGCTGACATCCTGAAAGAAACGTTCCGCACTTCCGACATTATTGCGCGACTTGGTGGAGACGAGTTCGTCGTGCTCGCCGCCATCGGCGACGAAGAGAGCGCTGAATCACTGGCCGCGCGCCTGCAGGACAGCTTCACCATGCACAACTCGCAACGCGCCCTGCCATACGAACTCTCGATCAGCGTCGGCGTCGTGCATTTTGATCCGCACGAAACTTCAATCGAAGACGTCACCGCGCGCGCCGATCGCATCATGTACGAAGACAAGCGCAGGAAGCGGCTCTCCGCGCCGCCGCCGCAACTTGAAGTTCTCAGGCCTCGCATCGAAGCCGTCGCGTAACAAGTTGCGTGTTCGCGTTTCGCGCTGTAGGCGGGAAATGTTTGTAGACCTTCCTCGCTTACTAATTTGAAGGCGCAGTCAGAAGCGAGTACTCGTTTCTGACTGCGCCTTAACACTTTGGGTTTACACCGGTTCTATAAACATCTGGCTCCTCCGGAGCCTTGCGTTACAATCCCATGCCTTGTCACTGATTACGACCACTCCCGAGAACCCGGAATCAACCCGCCGCTGGCGGACACTCGCGCTGCTCGCGTTTGCCGAGCTTCTGGGAATGTCGCTGTGGTTCAGCGGTTCCGCAGTCGTGCCGGCGCTTGTCAACGAATGGCATCTCAGCGAATCGGCGGCGAGCTGGCTCACGCTTTCGGTGCAGCTGGGCTTTGTCGCCGGCACATTGTGCAGCGCGCTCCTGAATCTTCCGGACATTATCAGCGCGCGGTACCTGTTCACGCTGACAGCGATCGCCGGCGCAATCGTAAACGGAGTCTTCGGCTATTTTGCGCACAGCGCGGGCACGGCCATCGCGCTGCGCTTTCTCACGGGAATGTTTCTGGCCGGAGTTTATCCGCCGGCGATGAAAATTCTGGCGACATGGTTTCGCCGCGGCCGCGGACTCGCGCTCGGCGTGCTGGTCGGCGCGCTGACACTCGGCAAAGCGATGCCGTATCTGGTGAATGGAATCGGCAGCGACAACTGGCGCAACAATGTCCTGGTCGTTTCGGTTTTGGCAGTGATGGGCGGCTTGATTGTTCTGTTGTTCGTCAACGACGGACCGTTGGCTTTGCCGGCCGCGCGATTCGATTGGAAACAAGCCGGCAACATTTTTCGCAATCGCGGGGTGCGCCTGGCGAGCTTCGGCTACTTCGGCCACATGTGGGAGTTGTACGCGATGTGGACGTGGATTCCGTTCATGATTCGCGCGAGCCTCGCGTTGCGCAAAAGCGAGCCGGCGCTGGCCGAAGTCGCTTCGTTCCTCGTCATCGGGTGCGGCGCCTTAGGCTGCGTCGTCGCGGGTTTGATTGCGGATCGCATCGGCCGCACGATTGTGACTTCAGCGGCGATGATCGTCAGCGGCAGTTGCTGTCTGCTGATCGGGTTCGCATTCGGCGCGCATCCAATCCTGCTGTTAACGATCGCGGCCATCTGGGGCGCGACGGTCGTGGCCGACTCGGCACAATTCTCCGCCTGCGTCACTGAACTCGGCGATCCGCGATACATCGGCACGGCGCTAACGATTCAGACCAGCCTCGGATTCCTGCTTACGACCGTCTCGATCGAACTGATGTCGCACGCCGAGAAGGCTTTCGGTTGGCGTTATGCTTTCATGATTCTCGCACCCGGGCCGCTGTTCGGAGTGATTGCGATGTTGCGTCTGCGGGGATTGCCGGAAGCTGACAAGATCGCGCAAGGACAGAGATGAGTGTCAGAAGCCCCACCTTCAAGGAGGGCAGGTCGCTACATTTTCGCACCGGCGGATTATGCCTTCGCAAGTTGCCCTCGCTCACGCTTTGGGCTTGCGACAACGCGCCCTCATTTGCAGTCATCGCTCCGCGAGAGTTTAATATAGCCGAAAATGATCGGCGCAAAGCTTGGGAACTATCGGATCCTCGAGAAGATTGGCGCCGGTGGGCAGGGAACAGTTTACAAGGCGACCGACACGAAGCTCGGTCGCGCTGTCGTCGTCAAAGTCCTCCCTCCGGAACTGACCGTTAAAGAAGCCAACCTAAAACGCTTTGAGCGCGAGGCGCGTCTCGCCTCGGCGCTCGATCACCCGAACATCTGCACCATTTTTGATCTCAATGACGTCGGCGGAGTGCATTTCATTGCGATGCAGTTCGTCGAAGGCAAGAACGTGCGCGAGTTGGTCAACGGCCGGCCGCTTGATCTGCGCAGCGCGCTCTCGATCGCGATTCAGGTGGCCGATGCGCTGGCCACGGCGCACGCGCGCGGCATCGTTCACCGCGACGTCAAAGCGGGAAATGTGATGGTGACGTCGTCGGGTCAAGTGAAGATTCTCGACTTCGGTCTCGCTAAACTTCTCGACAGCGACGACCTCGGCGGCATTCATCACACCGACTTAACTGAAGTCGGCATTCCTTATGGCACCGCGACCTACGCGGCGCCCGAGCAGGCGCGCGGTGAACGCGTCGATGCGCGCGCGGACATTTTTTCAACCGGCGTGTTGTTGTACGAGATGTTAACGGGTACGTGGCCGTTCCAGGGAAAAACCAGCGTCGACGTGCGTCACGCGGTGTTGCATGAAGATCCGATTCCGCTTGACCAGGCGCGGCCGGGCGCGACGCCACCAAGACTGCAAGCGATCCTCGATCGCGCCATGGCCAAGAATCCAAAGGACCGATATCAAAAGGCCGAAACCCTTCGCGACGATCTGCGCGAAGCACTGCGAGAAATTGACACCGGCGTTGCGTTCACGGAACCCATGACCCCGATCGCTCCGCGCCACCTTTCCGGCACGGGTACCGTCGGCCGCGCGATGCGCTGGCTGCGCGGCATCACCGGCGAACGCACGACGCAGCCGCGCGGCTCGACGTCGGATCGCCCGCCGCACGAAACCCCCGTTACCAGTTTTGGCGAAAATGAACGGAAGAGCGTCGCAATTCTTCCCTTCAAAAACGTGAGCAACGATCCGCAGTCCAGCTTTTATGAGTTCTCGCTCGCAGACGCGGTGATTACCGAACTGGCGCGCGTGCGCTCGCTCGTCGTGCGGCCGTCATCCGAAATAGTCAAGTACCAGGGGCGGCAAGTTGACCCGAGAGAGGCGGGCCGCGAGATGAGCGTCTCAGCAGTTCTTTCGGCCGGCTTTCTGCGCGCCGGCGATCGCATTCGCGTCACGGCGCAACTCGTCGATGTGGCCTCGGGCGATTTGCTCTGGAGCGATCGCATCGACGCCGACGCGACCGACATCATCAGCGTTCAGGACACGATCACGCAGGAGATTTGTGAGGGACTGCGGCTGGAATTGACGTCCGACGAAAAGGACCGGCTCGAGCAGCAAAAGACTGCGAACGCCGAAGCTTACGAAGAATACCTGCGCGGCCGCGACTGCCTGGGCCGGTATATCTACCACACGATTGCGCGCAAAGACATCGACGAGGCAATCGAGCATTTCGAACGAGCGGTCTCGATCGATGCGTCATTCGCGTTGGCGCATTGCGGGCTCGGCAGCGCGTACGCGTATCGGGTGATGAAGGGCTTCGGCGAAGCAGACGATCACGAACAAGCACAAGCGGCGTTTGATCAGGCCCTTGCCCTCGACCCGCACTTGCTCGAAGCTCGCATGCACATCGTGTTCATCTATCTCGGGCGCGGTGAAAAAGCGAAAGCGCGGGAAGCCGCGCGCGTGCTTCGTCATGAAGCGCCGAACGACGTGGGCGTGCATTTCGCGAGCGCGGTGCTGGCGCGTCTGGACGGCGATTATGAGCGCGCGTTGCGGTCTTTCGATCGCATGATTCGATTGAACCCGGCAGAGCGCGTCGTGGCCAGCTACAACCGCGGACGAATTTTCATGTACCAGGGCCGCTATGACGAGGCGCTGGCCGAATTCGATAAAGGCGCGGCCATTGAGCCCGACCATCCGCTCATTCGCACTTTTCGCGCCCAGACGCTTTACTATCGCGGCGAACCGACCAAGGCCGCGGAAATTCTCGAAGAGGTTTTAGAGCAGCATCCGCAGCTCGACGGCATTCGTCCGATCTATGCGACGTTTCTGACGGCGCTTGGATTTAACGAGGAGGCGCGCGCGCAGCTTACCGAAGAAGTGAAAAAGACCGCGGACACTGATCATGACGTTGCGTACTGGCTGGCGTCGGCGTACGCGATGGAAGGCGAGCGCGACGAAGCTTTGCAGTGGCTGCGGCGCGCGATTCAGCTCGGCAACGAGAACAAGGCGTGGTTTGAACGCAACCCTGCGTGGGAGTCGTTGCGCGGCGATCCCGAATATCAGCAGATTCTCGCGGGGATCAATGTGCCGGCACGAGAAGAAGCGGGGCCGTAGTTTGGTGCGCATACCTCCCTTTTCCCTTTGGGAGAAGGCTGGGGATGAGGGCTTAGCGGCAACAGTAATGAGTCCTGTTCTGTCTGTCTGTTCAGCCGCTCTCGATTACGAGAGCGGCTGAACAGATTGATTGAGAAGAAAGGTGGCTGAGGCGTAAGCCCTCACCCTAACCCTCTCTCAGAGGGAGAGGGAATTAACATGAAAACATTTGTAGTCGGTGACATTCACGGTCGTTGCGCGCAGCTTCGCCGGCTGCTCGAGATGTTGCCGCGTGACGAAACCGCCGACACGTTGATCTTTCTCGGCGACCTGGTCGATCGCGGCCCGGACATTCCCGGCTGCGTCGGACACGTCATGAAACTTTCGCAGGAAAATCCCGAGCGCGTTATCTGCCTGCGCGGCAATCACGAACAGATGCTGCTCGACTTTATCGACGACGCGAACTCAATCTGGATTGATCCATCGACCGGCAGTGATCAAACTTTCGCGCAGTACGCGGGCAAGCGCCTGATGTTGGAAGTCGACGCCGATTTTGTCGAAGCGCGCCGGGCAATGATGCGATCGGTTCCCGGCGAGCAGATCGAGTTCATGCGGAAGCTGCCGCTTTATCACGAAGACGATTACGCGCTGTACGTCCACGCGGGATTGGAAGACGGCAAGCATCCGCGCGACAGTTCGCCGCATGCTTTGCTGTGGACGCGCGACGACGAATTTTACAAGAACTATCACGGCAAGCCCTGCGTCTTTGGTCACACGCCGACGCCTTTCCTGCCTTTGCGCGGCCGGCTGGGCCGTCACGGCATTTACCTTCACAACAGCGCGATCGGCATCGACACGGGCTACAACATTTATTCGCCGCTGTCGTGTTTGTCGCTGCCTGACTTTACGCTGTATCAGGCTTTTGCCGACGGGCACACCGCGACGCATCACATCACGATGCTGATTCCGGAAAGTTTAAGAGAGATGCAGAGGAAGGCCGCGGGTGCATGAGTCAGAAACGCCTGCGGTAGCGGGCCGTTGATCTTTCGTCTGCGAGCGTCGAGGCTGCAAAAGTTCCACCCCTATCGCAGGTGGTTCTGACAACACTCACTCATACCGCAGACACTCGATCGGATCTAGGCGGGAAGCTTTGCGCGCGGGCCATACGCCGAAAATCAATCCCACCGAAACGCTGACTACCAGTCCCGTCACGACTGCCCACGCCGGGATTGAGGCAGGCAAGCTGGGAATGATGAGCATGATCAGTTTGCTGATCAAAATCGCGAGCACAACGCCAATCATGCCGCCCAGAAACGTCAGCGTCATCGCTTCGAAAAGGAATTGATTGATGATGTCGCGCCGGCGCGCACCGAGCGCTTTGCGAATGCCAATTTCCTGCGTTCGCTCAGTCACGCTGACGAGCATGATGTTCATCACGCCGATGCCGCCGACCAACAATCCGAGACTGGAGATCGCGATTGCGATCAAGCCGACCATGGCCGTGATGCTGTCGAACTGCTTCACAAAATTATCGGCAGTCTTAATATCGAAGTTGTTCGGCTCGCCGAACTTTACATTGCGGCGGCGGCGCAGAATGTCTTCCGACTGGGTCAGCGCGTCGTCCAGTTGACCGCTGCGCGCCTTAATCACGAAAAGCAGCCAGCCACGCGCAGGCGCAACCTTCTGCGCCGTGCGTAACGGAAGAAAGACAGCGTTGTCTTCTTCGTTCTCGCCGAAGAAACCGTTCTTTCGCTTGTCGAGCACGCCGACAATTTCAAAGTTGTAGCCGCCCATACGGACTTCCGTCCCCGCGATCCCGTCGTGCTTGCCGGGAAACAGCGCCTCGGCGGCATTGACGCCAATTACCAGAACGTTGCGTCGCTGTTCGTCGTCCGCTTCCGTTATGAAGCGGCCTTCGCGCACCGTCACGTTTGTAATGTTCCCGTAATTCGCGGTCACGCCCTCCGTGTTTCCCCAGCGATAGTTGTGTCCCTGGTAAGTAATGTTGTCGTCGAACGGCCCGCCCGTGTAGCCGACATTGGGCGCCGTGACCGCAAGGTCTTCGACTGCCGACGCGTAGAGCCTGATCGCGTCCGCGTCAGCGACAGTCAACGGCCGGCGCAAACGTTCGGCGCGATCGTTCGTGGTGCGCGGACCGGTGGTGAGGTGGAACGCATAGATGTTGTTCGTGCCGTACTCTTCAATGATCGCGACGATGCTCTGCCGCAGCCCGGTGAGGATCGAAGCAATGCTGATCGCGGTCATGACACCGATGACGATGCCGAGCACGGTCAGGAAGCTGCGAAACTTGTGCGCACGAACGCTGTCCAGCGCCATCGCCAGCGTTTCGCGCGGAAAGATGTTTGGAATTCGAAGCTTCACGTTCGTTTAGCGGCGGGTACTGCCCGCCAAATCAATTTCAGGTTGTCTTTGTCAGCGCGATAATTGGATCCAGTCGCGCCGCTTTGAATGCGGGATAAGCGCCGGCGATCATTCCAATTAGCGACGAAACGATCAGCGCCAGCAAAATGTAGCCAATCGTAATCGTCATGGTGATTCCGGCCAGCGAAGTAATCAGCGCCGTCGCGCCCCACGCGACCAGCAGACCGATCACGCCGCCAAAGGCGCAAAGGATTCCTGACTCGATCAAAAACTGCATCAGAATTTGCCGCTTCGTTGCGCCCACAGCCTTGCGCAAGCCGATCTCGAATGTTCTTTCCGTCACGCTCACCAGCATGATATTCATCACGACGATGCCGCCCACAATCAAAGTGATCAGTGTGATCGGCACGACGACCGCGGCGATGCTGTTGGTGAATTGATCGATTTGTCCCGTTAGACTCTGCACGTCAACCAATCCGAAGTCGTCCTCTTCACTGCCTTTCAGCCGGTGCTTGTTGCGAAGTTGCGTCCGCGCGTCTTCGATCGTCGGTTGAAAAGTAGCGAGGTTGATCGCCTTGCCATGAATCTGCAGATTGTTGCGGCCGAACATCTGCAAATGCAGCGTTGCCGGAATGTACAGATGCCGGTCGAGCGAATCTCCAAAAAACGAGCCCCGTGTTTCTTCGACGCCGACGACGCGCAGCGGCAATCCGCGCACTTTCAAAGTCTTGCCAATCGCATCGATGTTGGGAAAATATTTGTCCTTGATCTCGGCGCCGAGCACGCACACCAGCGCCGAGCGCTCGACTTCGTCAGGCAAAATGAAGCGCCCTTCGGCAATGGTCTTGTCTTCGATGTCGGCCATGTTCGCCGTGACGCCAAAGACAATCGCGCCGGGAAACTCGACGCCGTCCTGGTCCAGGTCGATTGCGGTACCCAACTCGACACCGACTTCGGCGCAATCACGACAGTGGTCGCGCACCCACTCGTAATCTTCCCACTCGAGCCGTTTGTTACGGCGGTTGCGGCGCTCGAACTCCTCGTCAGTCATGCGGCCGTGATACGCCATGCGCGCAATCATGAAGTGGTTTGCGCCCAGCAGCTTGGACACGCGGTCGGTGACGTAACTGTTGAGGCCGCTGACTGAGGCGCCTACGACGACGACTGAAGCGACGCCGATAATGATTCCAATGAGCGTGAGAAAGGCCCGCAGTTTGTGCGCCAGGATTGACTGGAGCGCGATTTTCGCGGCGTCGACGTAGACGGAATACAGGTAAAGCATCACAGGAGAACCCCGGCCAGTTTCTGTACGAGAAGGGCGCGCGAAAAGTTTAGACAACAATCCCCGAGCAGAGTTCCACCTGAAAGACGCTTAATTCGCTTGATTATTAACAACGGGCCAGACGATTCGGCACTTGAGGCTACGGCTGAACAAAACCTTTCTTAATCAACCATTCGCGCACCACGACTTTCTTATCGCGGCGCGCGCCGTCGACTTCGTAGTTGAGCTTTCGCATTTCGTCAGTAGAGATCTGGCCGGCGAGCCTTTGCAGGATTTGCCCGAGCGCGGGAACGCGCGCCAGCGAGTCTTTTCGCGCGACAAAGACGCCTTGGTAAGGCGGAAAATAATGCTTGTCGTCATCGAGCTGCGCGAGATCGAGGGCGGCAATTCTTCCGTCGGTCGAGTTTCCCGCAATCATGTCGACTTTTTTCGAAGCGAGCGCGGTGTAAGTGAGATCGAGCGCCATGTCGCTTACGCCGCGGAAATGCAGGCCGTAAGTCTGCGAGAATCCGGGATAGCCGTCCTGGCGATTGATAAAGTCGTGGCCGAAGCCTGCTTGCCACTGCGGCGAGTATTTCGCAGCGTCGGAAATTGTTTTCAGATTCAGACGCCGCGCCTCTTCGCCGCGCACCAGAATCGCGAAGGTGTTATCGAAACCAAGTGGTGGGCTGACTTCAGCATTGAACTGCTCTGCGTAATCGCGCTTGACTCGATCGTAGACGGCCGCTCGGTCAGTGACCGGCTCGTGATGCAAGATCGCGGTGAATGCTGTGCCGGTATATTCGGGATACAGATCGATTTGTCCTGCTACGACTGCGCTTTGCGCGAGGTTGCCGCCGAGATCAAATTTGCGATCGACTGCGATGCCCTGGGCCTCGAGCATCTGCGCGACGATTTCGGCCAGCAGGTTTGATTCGGTGAAATCTTTAGAACCGACTGTGACGTGCCCGTGTGCGCTGTTCGGTGAACGAGCACGAAAACTCTTCAGCGCCGCGTACCCCATGATCAAAACCGCGAGCGCTAGCACCGCGACCGCCAGAATTCGCAGCGGCTGTTTTCGCCGGCGCGAACTGCTGACATCGAAACGTTTCTCGATCAGGTTAAAAGCAAAATCGGCGGCCAGCGCCATCAACGCCGACGGTACTGCGCCCGCCAGCAGCAGACGATTGTCGTTCAAACGCAGGCCGCGAAAGATGTACTCGCCCAGTCCGCCCGCGCCGACTTCGGCGGCGATGATCGCGACGCCGATCGTGATGACGACGGCCACGCGCACGCCGGTAAGAATGACGCTCATCGCCAGCGGCAGTTCGACTTTGAAGAGTACCTGTCGATCCGTCATGCCCATCGCTACGGCTGCTTCGCGCACGTTTGGGTCAACGCCGAGAATGCCTGTGACAGTATTTCGAATGATCGGCAGCAGCGCGTAGAAAACCAGCGCGACAATCGCCGTGCGCGGGCCGATGCCGCCGATGAACGGCAGCGGAATCAAGAATCCAAATAGCGCGAGGCTGGGAATGGTCTGCATTACGTTGGCGATTCCCAGCACGGGGGCCCGCAGACGCTTGCGTCTCGTGATTTGAATTCCGACCGGCAGCGCAATCACAATCGCGATCGCAATCGAGATGAACACCAGCCACACGTGCTGTGCGACGTGCGAAAGAATGTCGGACCGGTTGGCTTGGAGGAATTCCATGAATGACTAAATCGTCTCCAGGTACGCACGGGCATAGTCATTCGTCGATTGGCGAAATCCTTCCGGCGTTTCAAGCAACAAAATTTTCCCCGCCGACATCAGCGCGATGCGCGAGCCGAGCAACAACGCTTCGCGCACGTCATGCGTCACGAAAATTACAGTCTTGCTGAGACGTGATTTCAGTTCGACGAACTCTTTTTGCAGTGAAGCGCGTGTCAAAGGATCGAGCGCGCCGAAGGGCTCGTCCATCAGAAGCAAGGGTGGATCGGCGGCCAAAGCGCGCGCGACGCCGACGCGCTGACGCTGGCCCCCAGACAATTCGCGCGGATAACGATCGGCAAATCGCGCCGGCTCAAGTCCGACCAGCGATAACAATTCTTCGACTCGCTCGCGCGTTCGAAGTTCGTCCCAATTCTCGAGCGACGGCACGAGCGCGACGTTTTCCGCGACCGTGAAATGCGGAAACAGTCCGGCTTCCTGAATCACGTAACCCGTTCGCCGTCGCAACCGAATGACGTCCCATTCCGTCGTCGGTTTCGCTTCCACCAAAACCTGGCCCGCGGTCGGCGTCAACAGTCGATTCACCAGACGCAGCGTGGTGGTCTTGCCACAGCCGGATTCGCCAAGGAGCACTAAGGTTTCGCCCGGCGCGACGGTGAGGTTCAGCCGGTCGATGATTGGCCCGCCGCCGTCAACGGCGAAGGTGACATCGCGGAACTCAACGAGTGGTGTATCGGCCAAAGCGGCGCGAGTCTAACAGAAATGGAATAAGTGTCAGAGCGCGAGCGGTAGCGATTGGATCAGCATTCAACTGAACTTGAATGCAGTAAGGAAGAGGGGCTTCCCCCCGCCGTCTGGGTCGAGCGGCCGCGAGCGGCTCTTCCTTACTGCAATTAACCTCAGTTGATTCCGCTCGTGGGTTCTGACACTCTAGATGATACAGTTTCAGCCAATTTCCATGAGCCAAATCGATCAAATTCGGGCGCGCGAGATTTTCGATTCGCGCGGCAATCCGACGGTTGAAGCCGATGTAGTTCTTCTCAGCGGCGAACGCGGCCGCGCGGCGGTTCCGTCCGGCGCATCCACGGGTGAGCACGAAGCCGTCGAGCTGCGCGATGGCGACCGCGCGCGCTACGGCGGCAAAGGCGTGCTGAAGGCCGTCGGCAACGTCAACGACATCATCGCGCCCGCGCTGAAGGGAATGGATGCGCGCGACCAACGCGCCATCGATCAGAAGCTAATTGATCTCGACGGGACGCCGAACAAATCCATTCTCGGCGCTAACGCTTTGCTGGCTGTCTCGATGGCGAATGCGCGCGCGGCGGCCGCCTCGAAAAAGCAGCCGCTCTATCGCTATCTCGGTGGTGACAGCGCGAATACGCTGCCGGTGCCGATGATGAACATCATTAATGGCGGCGCGCACGCGGACAATAACGTTGATTTTCAGGAGTTCATGATCGTGCCCGTCGGCGCCGATCGATTCAGCGAAGCGCTGCGAATCGGCGGCGAGGTTTTTCACACGCTCAAGTCTGTTCTGAACAAGAAAGGTTACGCCACGAGCGTCGGCGACGAAGGCGGCTTCGCCCCGAACTTGAAATCGAACCAGGAAGCCATCGAAACAATTCTTGAGGCCATCGCGCAGGCGGGCTACAAAGCTGGAGTTGATGTTTTGCTCGCGCTCGATCCGGCGAGCAGCGAGTTCTATGACGGCTCGACTTACGTCTTTAAAAAGTCCGACGGGCGGAATCTTTCGAGCGACGAGATGATTGCATTCTGGAGTGACTGGGCCGCGAAATATCCAATCATCTCGATCGAAGACGGCATGGCCGAAAACGATTGGGATGGATGGAAAGCTTTGACCGGCGCGCTGGGCGCGCGCATGCAGCTGGTCGGCGACGATCTGTTCGTAACCAACACGAAGTTTTTGCAGAAAGGAATCGACCTTGGCGTGGCGAACTCGATTCTGATCAAGGTCAACCAAATCGGGACGCTCACCGAAACGCTCGACTGTATCGCACTGGCGAAATCGAATGGACTGACGGCGGTGATCTCGCATCGCTCCGGCGAAACTGAAGACGCTTTCATCGCCGATCTCGCAGTCGCCACGAATGCCGGGCAAATCAAAACCGGATCATTTTCACGGTCGGATCGAATCGCGAAATACAATCAACTGCTGCGAATTGAAGAAGAGCTGGGCGAAGCAGCGCGCTACTTGGGCCGAGCTGCATTTGGTCAGAAGCGCCTGCGGTAGCGGGCGGTTACGGTGAACACCATTTGAATTTAAGTTCAACCACCGCTACCGCAGGTGGTCGTGAACTTCATCATGAACCTTCAAGACATCAGGCACCTGTTCGATTACACCGAGTGGGCGAACGACCGCGCGATGGAGGCGGCCGATGAATTGGCGGACGATGATCTGCGGCGCGACGTCGGCATCAGTCACCGATCGATTTTTGGAACGCTCACCCATATGGCGGGCGCCGAATGGATTTGGCTTGAGCGTTGGCACGGGCGCTCTCCGGCAAAGGCCGAAGCCTGGTCGATCTGGACGCCTGAGTCATGCGGCGACCTGGCGACGCTAAACGATCGATGGACCGAAGTGATTGAGCGGCGCACGCAGTTTATCGGCGCGCTTGATGAGGATCGTTTGGCGGCGGAATTATCGTTTCGCTTGTTAAGCGGCGATCCGAGTTCCATGCGTCTGGTGGATCAGATGCAGCACGTCGCGAATCATGCGACGCTGCATCGCGGACAGATTGTCGGCATGATCCGCCAACTTGGGATCGAGCCGCCATCGACGGATCTTTTGTTCTATCTGCGTAACGACATATCACCGAAATAGTGGCATGGACTTTAGTCTGTGCCACTTTGTTTATGACCGACACGTGGCAGCGCGACGATTACACGATCAGCACCGATCGTTCACGCCTGGATATCGATCTGATTCACGACTTCATCAGCAACCACTCGTACTGGGGCAAGGGCCGAGCGCGCGAGGTGGTTGAGCGCTCGATCGAAAATTCGCTTCCGTTCGGCATTTACCAAGGCGATGCGCAAGTTGGTTTCGCACGAATCGTGACGGACTATGCGACGTTCGCGTGGGTCGCCGATGTGTTCGTTGTTGAAGAGCAGCGCGGCCGCGGTTTGTCGAAGTGGCTGATGGAAGTGATCCTCGCGCACCCGCAGCTACAGGGCTTTCGTCGCTGGGTTTTGTCGACGCGGGACGCGCACGGAGTTTACGAACGATTCGGTTTCATCAAGCTGCACCGGCCCGAGCGTTGGATGGAACGTCCTGATCCAAACATGAAAGAGAGTCCGGATTACTGGGCGAGCGATAACGTTTAGAGGCGGGCTACGGCCCCGCCCGTTAATTGATCCGAAAGCAGGCGGGCAGTAGCCGCCTACTAAACAGATGTCATACAAGACGCCACTGGCGCTGATCATTCTCGACGGTTTCGGCTACGCGCCGGAACGGGAAGGCAACGCGATTGCCCAGGCCAGGATGCCTTTCTACAACGAGTTGTTGGAAAAATATCCACACACTTTGCTGCAAGCGTCCGGCGAATGCGTTGGTTTGCCGCCGGGCGTGATGGGAAATTCAAACGTCGGCCACCTGTGCATGGGCGCGGGCCGCGTGGTGCGCACGGACGTCGAGCACATCAATCACGAAATTCATAGCGGCAACTTTTTTCACAATCTCGTGCTCAACGCGGCGATGGACAACGCAGTGAAGCACGATCGCGCGCTGCACATCATGGGGCTGGTCTCCGACGGCATGGTTCACTCGTCGCAGGATCACGCGTACGCGTTGCTGCGGATGGCGAAGGACTCCGGAGTGCGCCGCGTGTACGTTCATTGTTTTCTCGACGGCCGCGACACGCCGCCGGAATCGGCCGTTAACTACGTCGCGATGATGCAGGCAAAGTGTCAGGAGATAGGCGTCGGCGAAATTGCTTCGATCGTCGGGCGTTACTACGCGATGGATCGAGACAAGCGTTGGGAACGAACCGAGCGCGCATACAAGCTGCTCGTGCAGGGTGAGGGCGAACGCGCGACGGATCCGCTCGCAGCCATCAAGCAGAGTGACGAACGCGGTGTCACCGATGAATTTGTTGAGCCGGTTGTTCTCACCAGAGACGACGGGAATCCGATCGCCACGATTCAGGACGGCGACTCAATAATCTTCTTTAACTTTCGCGCGGACCGAGCGCGGCAGATTACCAGCGCGCTGGCGGTGCCGGGTTTCGACGATTTTCCCACACCAAGTCGGCCGCACACGCACTTTGTCTGCTTTGCGGTTTATGACAAAACGTATCCGCTGCCGGTCGCATTTCCGCCCGAGTTGCCGCGGAATATTCTGGCGGAAGTTTTCGCGGTGAACTCGATCGAAAACTATCGCATGGCTGAGACCGAAAAGTACGCGCACGTGACGTACTTTTTCAACGGCGGCACGGAGCGCGAGTTTCCGCACGAAAAGCGTCTGCTGGTCCCTTCGCCGAAAGTAGCGACTTACGATCTGCAGCCGGAGATGTCGGCGTTCAAGCTTACGGACAAAGTTCTGCGCGCGGTCGAGGAACGTGAGACAGACGTTTTCATTATTAACTTCGCGAACACGGACATGGTCGGGCACACGGGCAAACTCGACAAGACCATCGAAGCATGTCAGTACGTCGATACGTGTCTGGGCTGGATCACGAAAGCGATGCGCGCCGCCAAGGGCACGACATTGATCACGGCCGATCACGGCAACGCTGAACAAATGATTGATCCGCAGACGGGCGAGCCGCACACGGCGCACACGTCGAACCCTGTGCCCTTCCTTTTGATCGACGAAGATTCAATCGGCGTGAAGCTGCACAGCGAAGGCGCGCTGGAAGACGTCGCGCCGACAATGCTTGGGCTGCTCGGAATCGAGCAGCCGGTGGAGATGACGGGAAGGGATTTGCGGGAGAGCTAATTCTCTGTGTACCTCTGTGAATCTCTGTGTCTCTGTGGTAAAGAGCGATAATTCACCACAGAGTCACAGAGAAACACTGAGACTCACAAAGACTTGAATCATGGCCGTAACAACTGAATTATTGGATGAGAGAGCCAAACCACAGGCGATTTCTCTTCGCTGGATCATCAACGCTCGCGAAGACCTGATCTGGTTCATCGGCTCAGTCGCGGCTAGTTATGCGTTATTGGTTCTGTACGTCACCGGCGTTCTGCCTTTGATTCCGATGGTTGCGGGTTGGGCGATTCTGATCGACGCGCCGCATGTTTTCGGAACTTTCTCGCGAACTTACTTCGACAAATCGGAATGGAAGACGCGCAAGCGTTTGATGCTCGCGTCGCTGCTCTTCTTTGTCGTCGGGCCGTTGATGGTTTTGCTCGGCGCGGGCTTGACGTTCTTTTTCATCGCGGCGCTTTGGGCTTACTACCACCTGGTGAAGCAGCACTACGGCTTCATGGTGCTCTACAAGAAGAAGAACAACGACCTGGCGCCGATTGATAACGCGCTCGACCGTCTTTTGCTGATGTTCGCGTTCAACTATCCGTTTGTCGCCTTCATCGCCGGCGACCCAAATGCGATGGCGCGTGTGCCGCCGGCGTTGCGAAGTGGTGTGGATGCGGTCGCGCTGCTGTTGCTCGTCGGCACGGTAGTTTTAGGAGTTGCCTGGCTGGCGCGGCAGGTTCAACGTGCGGTGCTGCGCCTGCCGCTCAACGTGCCGAAATATCTTCTGCTCGCGGCCGCGATCCCGATGCACTGGATCGCCCTGATGATGCCGATGCCGGCAAAGCCGATTGCGCTCGTGGCGATTCTCACCATCTATCACAACCTGCAATATCACCGGCTGATTTGGTTTCACAACCAGAAATACCGGTACGCAGGCGGCACGGCTGCTCCAATCGCGCCGGAGCCGCGCGTGTCGAAAGCGCAGGTTGCGCACGACCCGCACTCCCGAGATGTCGGGACGGCGCTCCGATACGGTCCGGCTTCTCTTATTTCGCGGCGTTTGATCTTCTACATTGCTTTCGGAATTATTTTTGGCGTGATATATCAAGGCCCGCGCCAATACCTCGGTTACTTGAATCTGCACACGGGCGATTCGCCCGCGGCGCTGTCGGTGCCGATTCAACTCGGCATCGCTTTCCTCTGGGGCTACGCGTTCATTCACTATTACCTCGATTCAAAAATTTGGCGCGTGCGCCGCGATCCCGCCGTCGGCGCAGCCTTGAGGATGGTCTGACTTTCTCGTCCCCGATTGACACTGTTTTCATCGTCGCGCAATCTCGAATCCTCATGGAAGGCCTTCCGGAAAATTCGCTGGAGCAGTTCGCGCGCGTCGCGGAGCGTGTGGCCGCGACAACTAAAAAGCTTCAGAAAGCGGCGCTGCTCGGCGAATATTTTCAGCAACTTTCTGATGAGGACCTGGGACGGGCGGCGCGGTACTTTGCGGGCCAGGTCTTTGCCCAACACGATGCGCGCACGACGAATGTTGGCGGCCGCATCATTAGCGAATCGTTGATCGCCGCGACCGGTTTGCATGCTGATCTCGGCGCGCGTTATGCGCGCTGGGGTGACGCCGGCGACGTCGCGTTCGAAATGTTCACCGAAGCCAAATCCGCAAACACGGCGACGCTGTCGCTCGCCGACATTGAAGCGCTGCTCGAGCGCCTGAGCAGCACGCGCGGCACGAAAGCAAAGACTGATCTGCTAACGAAAGTTTTGACGAAGGCGACGCCGCTGGAAGCGAAATACATGGTGAAGCTTCTCTCTGCTGACCTGCGCATCGGTCTGCGCGAGGGGTTGGTCGAAGATGCAATCGCGCGCGCATTCCAGCAGCCGCTCGCCGACGTTTCGCTCGCCAACATGTTGCGCGGCGATATCGGTGAAGCTGCCGTACGCGCCCGCGCCGGCGCGTTGCGCGACGCCGAGATGAAGCTGTTTCATCCTCTGAAATCCATGCTGGCCACGCCCGCGTCGGACCTGGCAGACATCGCGCGCACAATGCCGGATCAATTTTTCGTCGAAGACAAATTTGACGGCATTCGCGCGCAGGCACACGTGCAGGGCGGACGCGTCGCGATCTACTCGCGCACGCTCGACGAAATCTCGGCGCGCTTTCCCGAGCTGCTTGAGCCTTTAGCGGCGCTGCCGACGGATGCGATTCTCGACGGCGAGATCATCACCGCACGCGGCGAAGAAATTCTTCCTTTCGCCGATTTACAAAAACGCCTGGGAAGAAAAGTTATTGGCGAAGAGTTGCTGGCGAGCGCGCCGGTCGTATTCGTCGGATGGGACCTTCTGTACGCGGCCGGAAAGGTTCTGATTGACGAGCCGCTGCGCGCACGACGAGCACGACTTGAAGATCTTGTCGCCGCAGCCGGCGGTGAGCGCGTGCGGCTGTCGCGAGCAAAGTTATTCGACGACGCGGCGGCGTTGGACGAGGAATTCGATGCGGCGCGCGCGCGCGGCAACGAAGGCCTGATGATCAAAGACCCGGCCTCGTCTTACAAACCCGGGCGCCGCGGACGGGAATGGCTGAAACTGAAGAAGGCTTTGGCGACTTTGGATGTCGTTGTGACCGCGGTTGAACTTGGCCACGGCAAGCGTCGCAGTGTTCTCTCAGATTACACTTTTGCCGTGCGCCGATCGGAAGAAGAGCCGGAGTTGCTGAACATTGGGAAGGCTTATTCAGGGCTGACCGATGTGGAAATCGCCGAGATGACTGAATGGTTTCGCGCGCACACTTTGCAGGAGTACGCCCACGGGCGCGTGCGCATCGTCGAGCCGACGGTCGTCATCGAAGTGACGTTCGATCGCGTGCAGCCATCAAATCGGCACAAGAGCGGCTACGCTTTGCGCTTTCCGCGCATCGTAAGACTTCGCCGCGACAAGACGGCCGCCGAGATCGACACGCTTGCGACCGTGAAGAAGCTCGCCGGCCAGTAACGCAGTTTGACAACGCGCGGCTGGCTTTGAAAGATGCAAGTTATGAATCGGATATCTTCTTTGGTTTTTGTTTTAGTGCTGGCGATTGCCGGCGGCGCCGTGGCGCAGAGGCCTCGCGCGCGTAACTCCGGCCGGACGCCGCCCGCAAGTCCAAAACCGAAACCGAACACGCCAACACCGAGCGAGACTCCCGCTCCCGTTCCTGCGGGGAATACGGAACCGGCGTTGGCAGTAGTCAACGACGTGACGTTCACCGCGTCTGACATTGAACCGGCGGTGTCGCAACTAATCCTGACGAATCCCGATCTGTATCTGCGGGACTTCTATCAGGATCGCGAGAAGGCTGTGCGCGAAGCGCGCCAAAGGGCGGTTGATGCGCGGATCAGCTCGATGCTGATCGCGGCTGAGGCGAAAAAGCGTCGCATGACAACCTATGCGTTCCTCGAGGCGGAAATCAACAGCAAGATCGCGTTGCCGACCGACCTTGAAGTGCGCAACGTTTTCGATGCGAACCGCGCCGAGCTGGGCGACGACCTCGAAGCGGCGCGCCCCACCATCGTCAATTATTTGCGCAACGAGCGGGCTGAGAATGCTCGCGCCGATTTAGTCAATCGTCTGAAGCTGACCAATACGGTCCAGAAAAACGCAGACGTAAATGCACCGAACCTCGCGCCCGGCACGGTGCTGGCATCGGTCAATGGCGAGCCGCTCCGCGTTGAGACCATCAACGAGCGCATGACGGCCTACGTTTACACCATGGAGCGCCAGATTTACGCAGCCCAGCGCATGGCGCTCGAGCGTCGCATCAACGACACATTGATCCTGGCGGAAGCGGCAAAGAGGAACATCGGTTCTGAAGTGATCAAGCGCACCGAAGTCACTGAAAAGATCAAGCCGCCAACCGAAGCCGAGATCTCCAGGTTTTATGAAGAAAACAAGTCGCGCATCCGCGGCGATCTCGCATCCGCGCGCAATGCAATCATTCAGTATCTTCAGGATGAACAGCAGGCTAAGCTCGAGCAGGATCTGGCGACGCGTCTACGGGCCGCGGCCAGGATTCAAATCTTTTTGAAAGAGCCGTCACCGCCCGTTTTCAACGTTGCGGTCGGGCGAGGATATGGTCGCGGCGATATCAATGCGCCGGTGAAGGTCGTTGAGTTCACGGACTTTCAATGTTCGGCATGCGGCGGGATGTATCCGGTGCTTGAAGAGGTGCTGAAGTCGTACGGCAATCGCGTGTATTTCGAAGTCAGAAATTTTCCGCTCGTGTCGCTACATCCGAATGCATTTCAGGCCGCACAGGCCGCGGCCGCGGCAAACGCGCAAGGAAAGTTCTGGCCATACATCGACTTTCTTTTCAAGAACCAGACGGCGCTCGATGTTGATTCGCTGAAGAAGTACGCGACCCAGGTTGGTCTCGACCGCAAACGCTTCGACGCGGATTTCGAAAGCGGAAAATTCGATCCCGACATTCGGCGAGACATCGAAGAAGGACAAGTCTACGGGATTGAAGGAACCCCCACGATCTTTATCAACGGCGTGCTGCTAACCAATTTGAGCGCCGAAGGTTTGCGCGAAGCAATCGACAAGCAAATCGCGCGCGCCCGAAAGACAGAGTGAATAGGGAATGCTAACATTCGAAATAATTCCGGTTTAGCTTTTCAATAGCGCCGCGTACTTTTGGCCGCGGTCAACCGGTAAAAATCAGAAACGAGACAACTAAGGAGATTCTATGAAATACATTTCGCGCGCACTCATCTTCGCTACGATTGTTTTAGGCGTCGCGCCTTTCACGGTGCGCACGCAGCCGGCCGCCGGGAATGTCGCCGGCGTTTACGAAAATTTCACCGTGGGCAAAGAGTCAGGCGACCTGGAAGGTATGCGCGTCGTGATCATCCCCGCGGGCGGCGGTTACCATGCGATGGTCCAAATCGCCCAGGGCGGCGCCGAAGATCCCAAACCAGAGTTCGTCGAAGTGACCGTCACGGGCATGACGGTTAGCTTCGCGGTGAACGACCAAAAATACACCGGCACAGTCAGCGTCGCCGGTCTGCGCATTAAAGATCCCGATGGCGCAACCCACCTGCTGAAGCGCAAGCCCTGTGCGACTCTGTTTAGGTAAAGAGGTTAGCGAAGATGAAGCTGTCGAAAATATTACTCATCCTCGCCGGCGCACTCGTGCTGATGCCGCACGCTGTTCTTCTAGCGTCGCAGGGACAGGCGAAACGCTTTTCGAGCCTCTACACGAACCTCAAGACCGACTGCAGACCGGCGATTAAGTTGAAGCGCGGCGAAGATTTGGAAGGCGACATGCCGCTGCGCTGCAAGGGCTACGGCGGTTACGAAATCAACGTGGGCTACAGCGCGACAAGTTCGCAGTTCACGATCTATCGCGCCGGAAATCGCGACGAAGATGTCGTCGTCTCAACGATGCAGCCAATCAACTATGACCTGAAACGAAAGGTCGAGTGGCGGCTCGCGAACGGAGAACCTTTCGCCGTGATTTACCGGATCGACCTGACGAGAAGCGAAGACGGTTCAGCGGAAATGTGGTCGCCGAAAAACAAGACGGGCGAGGCGCTGGTCGTCAAGGGCTTGAAAGGTTTTGAGCACATCGATTTTCAGATCGACGCAAAGACCGCGGGCGCGAATGTAAAGGCGCGGCAGATGGCCGACGAGGCGTACGGCCGCAAGAGCTGACGACGGCGGGTCGACTTGTCGTCAACCCGCTTTCTTGTGAGTCAGCAGGTTGCAGGCGTCGATCGCGCTGGTCGGATCGATGGCTTCGTTGCCTTCCTTGATGTGTTGAATGATTCCGTTCTTGTCGATGACGAACGTGGCGCGCGTCGCGTAGTCACTCTTCGCCGGATCGTAAATCCCGTAGGCCTTCACCACGCTTCGGTTCCAGTCGCTTAACAGCGGAAACGTTACTCCGATTTTTTGTGCGTACTCGCGATTGGATGGGTTGCTGTCCATGCTTACGCCCAGTACCTGCGTGTCGTTGCTTTCAAGTTTGGCGATATCAGCCTGATACGCCTGCAATTCTTTCGTTCAACCGCCCGTAAAGGCGAGGACGTAAAAGGCCAGCACGATGTTTTTCTTGCCTTTGAAGTCACTCAGCTTGTAGCGAATGGTTTTGCCGTCCGCGCCCACGGCCGTACTCGGCAGAGTGAAATCGGGGGCCGCATCGCCGACCTTTAACGTTGTGTGCGGCGCGGCCGGTGGCGTGGCCGGCTTGGCCGGTGTTGGGCTGGGCGTCGGTGTGGGCTGGCCCGCAGCAATCGTCGCCGCCAACAAGAGAAAGACACCCGACAAAAATTTTCTCATCATCAATAACTCCATTTCAGGGCTGATCCGTCTCCAAATAAAAGCCGGCCAGAGTCTACATGCGCAATCGGTATCGCGCAAAATTTCGTCCCGATTGCAGAGCGTTTTTGCGGATTGCAATCAAAACTCAAGAATTCCTCAAGTGACATCGCGATAATCCGAAAGTACCCCAAGGCGAAGGGGTCTGTGCGCGAATCCGGGCGAAACCAGGCGGACGCTTGATGCGCAGCAGGTCGTGCATCCCGACGGCATGACACGACGCGAAACTTTCACATGACGCACAAAGACGAATCCCAAATCATTCACGACAAGATCAGCATTCCGACGCCGGCGACGCGAACTTCGCGTGCGCGTTTGATCAAGCTGTTGACGGACAATTTGACGGCTTACAACGCCACCGTCATCAACGGCCGTGCGGGTTCAGGCAAGACAGCACTGGCCGCCGATTTTGCGCGCCGCGCCGGCCGCCCGGTTTGTTGGTACAAAGTCGAGGCGGGCGACGCCGACCTCAGCATCTTCTGCCAGTACCTTGGCTCTACTTTAAGACTGCAACGGCCGTCGCTCGATCAAGAGCGACTTTTGCAAATCACAGACAGCCCGGAGAGCGACCGCGCAGAGCTGCTGGCCGAAGCGTTTGTTTTCCAGTTGACTGAACAAAAGTCCGACCCGCTGCTTGTCGTTATCGAAGACCTTCATCTAGTGTACGACGCCGATTGGCTCGTGCCGTTTTTCCATCGATTGTTGCCGCTGTTGCCGGCAGACATCCATCTGATCATCACCTGTCGCAGCCTGCCACCCGCGCCGCTCTGGCGCATGCGTTCCAAGCAGATGTTGCGGGTGATCGAAGAATCCGAATTGGGTTTCACTTTCGAAGAGACGTTGCAACTTTTCCAAACCTACGGACTCAGCGAAGAGCATGCGCGCGCCGCGTTGCGCGAAACCAACGGACGCGCGGCCGCGGTGGCAAACTTCGCGGCGACGCCGGGAATTGCGGGGCGGGCTGTCGCCGATAATTTTCTCGCGCTTGAGCCCAGGCAAATGAGTTCGTTGGGCCAGGCGGCCTCTGACCTGACCACTTGATCTGAAACTGTTACAGGCCATGCCTGAAACTGATCCTGCCCCGTCAATGTTGCTTGACGCCATGGCTGGCGTAGCCGTCGCGGACCGCCCGCAGGCGCGTAGAAGTCCCGCTTTTCCCTGTGCTACTCTCCGCAGCAGATCACGACAATCCGCGCTGGAAGTAAGAATGGTCAAAGGCGAACGCAAATCGACCAGGATCAATGCTCCATCTAACATTGCGCCGGCCCCCTCTGTGCCGGCAACATTCTTTCTGCGCACGAAACTGCTTGCGCCGCGGCCCGCGCCCGAACTTCTCTATCGCGAACGATTAATCGAGCGGCTGCGCGCAAACCTGGCCATGCCCGTGACTTTGGTTACGGCGAATGCCGGATCAGGAAAGACGACTTTGGTCGCGGACTTTTTGCGCCAGCAAGAGCGGCCTTACGTCTGGTATCAGCTCGACCACACGGACAGCGACCCCGCAGTTTTTCTCGGCTACCTGGCGCAGGGAATTCAGCAGCGCGTGGCGCAATTCGGTGACACCGTCTTCGCGTACCTACAGGCGAATGAACTAGCGCAACAACCCGAGCGAGCCGCCGATGTTCTGCTGAACGAAATTCTCGAACGCGTTGAGCAACAACTGATTGTCGTGCTTGACGACTATCACCACCTGGGCACAGATACGCCGGTGCACGCGGTGGTCGATCGACTGATCACCTACCTGCCGGACGTGATGCACGTAATCATTATTTCGCGCGACGTGCCGCCGCTGACCCTGGCGCGACTGCGTTCGCAAGAGTCGCTCGCGATAATCGATCGCAACGATCTGCTCTTCACGACGGACGAAACCCAGGAACTTTTTCGCAAAGTTTTCGGATTGGCGCTGACGCCTGAGCAGCTTTCCGAATATCGCGAGCGCACGCACGGCTGGATCACCGCGCTGCAACTGGTGCGACAGGTAGCGCAAAGACAAACCGCCATCGCGGATGATCACTCGGCGGATCCACTCGGCGTGCTGCGCCAATCTGAGCGCGACATCTTCGAATACTTCGCGGAAGAAGTTTTCAGCGGCGAGTCAGCCGAGATTCAACAGTATCTAATGCGCCTGGCGTTGCTGGATCGAATTGAAGTCAACGCGTGCGCGCGCCTCTATCCCGAAATTATTTCGTCGGCGGTGCTGCCACAGCTCGTTCGCCGCAACGTGTTTCTGGCGATCGCCAGCGATGCGCGCGGCGAAGAGTATCGCCTCCATCCGCTGTTTCAGAGTTTCCTGCGCCGGCGTCTGCGCACCGAGATCGGCCTGACCGGCGTCTCAGCCGAGCACATGCGCTGCGCGGAACATTTCCTCGAGCGCGGCAATTGGGATCAGGCCGTGCGTCATCTGCTCGAGGCCGAAAACTTCGATCGCGCGGCCGCGGTGGTGGCAGACCACGGCGCCGAATGGATTACTTCAGGAAAGTTGGCGTCGCTGGCTGCGCTCGCTGAATCTTTGCCGGCGACAGCCCTGGAAGCGCACCCGCGCGCGATGGCGCATCGCGGCGAAGTCGCGCGTTTGCGTGGGGAATTTGAGACGGCGCAGAGCCTTTTCCGTCGCGCCGCCGCAGCTTTGCGCGCGACCGGCGACGACGAAGGCGAAGCTGACGCGCTGCATTCACTGGCAGCGATCGCGCGCCGGCAAGGCGACTATGACGCGGCTTTTAAATACCTGGATCGCGCGGTTGAATTGACCGCGGCGGACTCGCCGGTGCGCATAAAATGCGGAAACACGCGCGGCTTGTGTCTGGTTGCGCTCAGCGAGTGGACCGCCGCCGAACGCGAATTTCGCGTGGCTTTGCAGTCAGCGGAAGAGCGCAACGACGAACATCACATTCGTCTGATCACGCACAACCTCGGCCTGCCGGCGATGATGCGCGGCGATTTCGGCGAAGCACTGCACTGGCTGCGACGAATGCTGCGCACGACGGACGGTCACGAGCCGCCGATTCCGCAGGAAGCGTGGGCGCATCTGAACATCGCGCGTTGCCATCTTTATCGCGGCGAGCTGGAGCAGTCCGAACAGCATTTAGATCTGGCGCTGGAGCGTTGCCAGCAATTCAACCTAATTGGACAGCAAGGCGAAGCATTTGAAGCCTACGCGAACTTGTCTCGCGAACGCGGCGAGTTGCCGCGCGCGGCGGAGTTTTACGAACGCGCCGCACGAGCTTACGACGAAGCCGGCATCGATCTTTCGCGCGTCGAATTGTTCGAAGAGCAAGCACTGTTGAGCCTGAAGGCGGGCGACGCGGCGCGCGCGCGTGTCCAGATTGATCGGCTGATCGAGCTGCGTAAATCACGCAACGACGAGACCGGGGTCTTCACGGCAAGTCTGGCGCGCGCACGCATTCGATTCGCCCAGGGCGAGTGCGATGCGGCACGCGACGATTTGCTGCCGGCGGTGGAATTTTTCCGCGCGCAGGGCCTGTATTACTACGAAGCCCAAGCCTGTGCTGAGCTGGCGGCGTGCGAACTTCAGTTGGGACGCGAGCCGCAGATGTTTGAATACCTGCGGCGCGCATTGGATTTGGCGGCGCGTTACGATTACGAGTATTGGCTGCGCCAGGAGATTGCCCATCGGCCGGCGCTGTTTGCTTCGGACGTGGCGCAGGAAATGTTGCCGGCGGATTTGCGCGCAGAGTTTCCGGCGATCACCGAAACTGTGCCACAGCCGGTCACTGCTACCGACCTGACGCCAGGCCCTTTGGTCGATCTAACCATCAACATGCTCGGCCCGGTCGAAATCTTTCGCGATCCCGCGCGGCCGTTCGCGCCCGACGCGTGGACGACGCGGCGCGCGCGCGACATTCTGAGCTTTATCGTTTCGCGCCGGCACCATCGCGCGCCTAAAGACACGATCATCGACACGTTCTGGCAGGAAGATGACGTCGCGACGATCGAAAAGAACTTTCATCCGACCGTCTCGCATATCCGAAAAGCGCTGAACAGCAACCAGCCGCTCAAACAGAATTTCATCATCTATCGCGACGGCGACTATCAACTGAATCCGGAATTCTCGTATCGCATCGACACCGATCAGTTCGAGCGGCTGATTACCGATGGCGAAACCGCGCGCCGCGACCGCGACTACGCGCGCTGCATCGAATGTTACGAAGAGGCCGTCGCGCTTTATCGCGGCGAGTTCATGCAGGGCACGTATGAATCGTGGGTGGACGAGCAGCGTTCGTATTATCGCGAGCAGTACCTGCGCATGCTGGAATCGCTGGCCGGCGTCGCCGAGAAGAAAGAGGAATGGCCGCGCACCATGGACCTGGCGCAGCGCATTTTGCACGAAGATCAGTTCCGCGAAGACATTCACTGCATGGTCATGCGCGCGCAGGCCGCGCTGGGAAATCGCGTCGCCGTGAAAGAGCAGTACGAGACGTTGCGGGGGCTTTTACAGAAGGAACTCGGCGTCGAGCCGGCGATGCAAACTCAGAAGGCTTTTCGCGAGCTGATGGGCAGTTGAAGAATCGCTTTAATTGTTGAAGACGCGGGGACTTAACCGCGGAAGAATGGCGAGAGAAATGCAAGGCTACCGCAACAAACTCGATGACAACCGCGGGCTAGAATCCGGCGTCATCTCAGTTCTGGTTGTTTACAGCTACGCCTCGCCGATTGTTAAGACAAGCCACTGTCCTGACCCGACTGTGGCCATGGCTTGTGTCTGATGCGCAAAGTTAATCTTAAGAAATTCCAAAAAGCGTTGGTGCTCAGTCTGGTTCTACTACTGAGTTCCGTACCAGCACTTGCCGGCCTCACGATCAACGGCGCGAACGGAATAACCATCTCGGGCGCTGACGGAATCGAATTTTGGAATACTTCAGGAATCACGATCAGCGGCGCGGACGGAGTGCTCGCCTTCGTGCCAAACGGTATCACCGCTTCGGGAGCCGACGGCATCACCGCCAGTGGTGCTGACGGAATCATGGCGTCGGGAGCCGATGGCATTACCGCAAGCGGCGCCGACGGCATCACTGCATCGGGAGCAGACTCCACCGCCATCACGCACGCCGACGGCATCACGATCAGCGGGGCCGACGGCATCACGATTAGCGGCGCAGACGGCAGTTCTTATCGAGTTGATTCAGTCGTCGTAAGAAACGGGAACGGTATCACCGTCAGCGGCGCGGACAGTGTGGTTGCAACCGGCACGAACGGCATCACAGCCAGCGGCGCCGATACCCGAAACATTGTTCACGCGGACGGCATCACCATCAGCGGCGCGGACAGCACCGTAGGGATGGGCAGCGAAGACAGCATCACTGCCACCCGCGCGAACGGCACAATCTTCTCAATTTCCCCAAACGGGATCACGATCAGCGGCGCCGACGGCATCACGATTAGCGGCGCCGACGGCATCACGATCAGCGGCGCCGACGCTTTCACGCGCACGGGAACGAACGCGCTGGCCCAGGCGTTGAGCCCGCCAGTCAATTACGGGATCGCCAGCATCGATCCGGAACTGGCGGTGATGCTCGATCGCCTGACGGATGACAGCAGTGTGAATGCCGTGCTTGTCTATCACCGTCTGCCCGGTGATGCAGACATCGCCGACTTACAAAGTATCGGCGTTCTTGGCGGAACGCGTTATCGGGTGCTTCCGATGGTTGCCGTCACGACGACGAAACACAGGCTGATTGAGATTTCTCATCTTTCCGCGGTTCGATCTATTTACAGCAACCGAACGTTCAACTGGAACTTGACGGCTGCGGCGCGCAGTCTGACCGGAATTGAGCGCGTGCGTCGCGATCCAGAATTAACCGGCGCGAATCGCGGCGTGGCAGTGACTGGGCGCGGCGTGACAGTCGCAGTGCTCGACACCGGCGTCGACGGGACCCATGCGGACCTGCTCGGACGAGTCGTTCAGAATATCAAGCTGGCGGACACGCAAAGTGCCGGCGTTGGATTCAACTATCCGGTGGCGGCGCCGAACCTTTCGAACACGGATCAGGCTTACGGCCACGGCACATTCGTAGCCGGCGTAATCGCGGGCAGCGGCCAACAATCAAGCGGCAAATACTCTGGTGTTGCGTCAGGCGCGAACATCCTCGGCTTAAGCGCGGGCGATGGCAGCCTTCTCTTCATTCTGTCGGGCTTTGATTATCTGCTGGCGAACTACAACCTGTTCAACGTGCGCGTCGTAAATTGCAGCTTCTCGGCAAACACAGTGTTCGACGTCAACGATCCGGTGAACATCGCGACGCGGATGCTGACTGACGCCGGCGTGAACGTGGTCTTTTCCGCGGGCAACACCGGGCCCGGGCCGGATTCATTGAATCCGTATTCAGTGGCGCCCTGGGTTGTCAGCGCCGGTGCAACTGACGATCAAGGCAGACTCGCGAGCTTCTCTTCGCGCGGTGAATTCGGCAGTCCGTTGTTCCATCCAACTTTGGTTGCGCCGGGTGTCAACACGGTCAGCTTGCGGCCTTCGACTGGCGTATCAGTGACTTCGGCAAGCGGCTTGGGCACGAACGACGCCTCGCTCGCTGCTTCGGAAGTTCCTTATTACGTCACCGGCAGCGGCACGAGCTTCTCTGCGCCGCACGTCGCCGGCGTGATCGCGTTGATGTTGGAAGTGAATCCTCAACTGACGCCCGCGCAAATTCGCGACATCCTGCAGCGGACTGCGACGCCGATGCCGCCTTACTACATGCACGAAGTTGGCGCGGGGATGCTGAACGCGCATGCAGCAGTTTTAGAGGCAGCGTTTTCAGCGCGAAGGTTCGGCTTGTGGCGCGGTGTCGGCAATCAAAGCCAGGTAACGTTTGTCACCGACGCCCCTAGCATTTTCACCGGCACAGTCACTCCAGGTCTGCCGGCTGAGACCACGGTCGCTATTCCCGCAAACGCCTTGATCGCTTCCGTGCAGATCTCGTGGGGCGGAGTCGTGACACCAAACAATCTGAGTCTGGCGGCGCTCGACGGGCAAGGCGTGAAGCAAGCCGAATCCAACGTGATCAATTTGCCTGGTCTGACCGGACGCCGTCAGCGCGTGAGTATTGCGCAGCCTGCCGCCGGAGACTGGAAAGCGGTCGTCCGAAACACGCTTGGGCCCGCCGGCACGACGCAAACTTTTCGCGGCATCCTGCAAATTCACCGCGCGCGCTATGCGCCGATGGATGATCTCAGCGGGTTAAGCGCGAGTTCAGTCGCCGAGCTTTATCAGAACTTCCGTAGCTTCGTGATGTGGCCGATCGGCCGTCGCTTCCGCCCGACGTTCAGCGTGACGCGTGGCGATCTCGCCGCGGCGCTGGTGCTCGGTGGGCGCGTGCCGCAATACATGCCGGCGCGCTCGCGGTATACGGACGTGCGCGACAACACGACGATGTTGGTAGTCGAAAGTGCGCAAGCCGCTCCGAGTGGCGCGCTGTTTCCAACTATCACGACGCCTGCTTTCCAACCCGATGCACCGGTCGATCGCCTGACTGCAATCGTTGCGCTCGTGCGCGCGGCCGGCCTGCGACAACAAGCCGAGGCGGGCACCTACACACTCACTTACACCGACGCTTCTTCAATTCCAGTTTCGTTAAGAGGCTATGTGGCCGTGGCGGTCCAGAACGGCTTGATTACGACGAGCGGCACTGCCTTCAATCCTTCCGGCGCATTCACGCGCCTCGACATGTCACACGCGATGGTTAGGCTCGCGACGCTGGCCACGCAGTAATCCACCGCTCTTTGGTTCTGAACTGAGTTCGGGCGGGCTTGTCTTCACTCATCCTAACTGTCCGTAGTACATGGGTGTTTCATACTGCAGGACGAATTTGCCGCCTCGCTGATACTTGTCAAACAGCTCGTGCAGATCCTCAATCATCGTTGAATAGTTCGGAGCGTCTTCTCGAGGTGCGTAAGACATTGAGAGCACGCGGCCTAACAACGCTTCAAAATCAAAGCTCTGGCTATTCTGAAGCGTTTCCTTGAAGACGGGTCGCGGCGAAAAGAATGCTTCAAAGTCAGCGTCATCCAACTCTCGCACGGCGTGATGATAGTCAGTGCTGTGTTTGATGAAGAGCATTTGAAAAGCCTTCATCGCGTCAGATCGATCCGGATCAAACCCATTCCAAATAACCACGACCCAGCCGTTTGGTTTTAGGATCCGGCGAAACTCTTTCTTTGTGCGTTCCGGATCGAACCAGTGAAAGGCCTGGCCAGCGGTAATGAAGTCAACCGACTCGTCCGGCAGCGTGGTCGCTTCCGCAGTCGCGTCGATGCTCGTGAAGTTCGGATATGCCGCCAGCAACCGTTCGCCGGCCGCGCGCATTTCCGCGTTGGGCTCAACACCGAAGACGCGATTGCCGTTACGCAGGAAAAGCTTTGTCAGAAAACCAGGGCCCGAACCGATATCGGCGATGACGGCTTCCGGAGTGAGTCCGCACGTTGTTTCCAGGAGCGAAACTATTTCGGCGGGATAGTTAGGACGATACTTAACGTAATTGTCGACGCGGTTGGTGAAACGTTTGGTGGAATCGATCATTAACCGCTCTCAAGCAGATGGATTTTGTGAAGCGACCAGCTGCTGCACCGTTTCGCGGTCCTTTTCATCAGCCGGCAGAAAAGAAACGCTGAAGCCGGTAAGTTGCTGATAGAACGCCACCTTGCCCCGCAACGGCACCCATGCGCCGGACGGAAGTTGAATCAGCAAGTTCACGATCTCGCCGGCATCGACGGCGCCTTTCGTGTTAATGAAGCAGCCGTTGACGCTCAGATCTTCTACCCGACCTTCATGCGATCCCGACACGCCGTGCCATCGCGCGGAGAGGTTCGTCGGGACACGTTCGTGAGTTCTTTTTTCGTCGTTCATGAGTTCATCTCAGACGCGCGCGTTGCCGCACGGGTTTGATAATACCTGGCAAAGATTCTGAATCCGAGCAGCACCGCCAGCACAAACCCAAATGTCAGCGGCAGGCGATAATCCGATTTTACCAGCATGTAGTAATGCATGACGCCGAGAATCGCCGCGATGTACGCCAACCGGTGCAGACGCGCCCAACGCCTGCCGCCCACACGTTTGACCATCGCGTCAGTAGAAGTAATCGCCAATGGCAACATCAAAAAGAACGCCGCCATCCCGACGGCTATGAATCGCCGTGTGGCTATGTCTCCCGGAATCGTCGTGAGCCGAAAGAACCGATCAAACGCGATGTAAGTCATTAGATGGAGGCAGCCGTAGAAGAATGCAAACACGCCCAGCATGCGGCGGAACTTGACCAGCCAATTCAGTCCGGTCACGCGACGCAGTGGAGTCACCGCGAGCGAGATGAATAGAAACAGCAACGTCAGCATGCCCGTAGTCCGCGTGACGAACTCCAGAGGGTTCGCGCCAACCTGCTTTCGCCAAAGATCCCAAAGCAGAAGCGCCAGCGGCACGACGCCGTTCACGAGCAGAACCAACTTTGCGAAACGCGTATCCTTCATCGCTTCGAAATGGCGTCAGTATAGCGCACGTTCGCAGGGCGACCCGCGGTCGAGTCAACACGTCTGCCTGGCTGCCTCTGGTCGGTAAAGTCTACCGCCGAGCGTCCGATTATCGACCGCCAGTGCGCGTGGTTGCGTAACGCGAAATCGATCTCGCAGCTTCGCTTTTTCAAGATTTGTTCGAGGAGCCGTGTCGATTGCCGCCGTCGCCCTGCTGGCATATCGGTTGCTGTTGTCGAAGCGAATTTTTGCGGGCTCGTGACGCACGATTCGAGGTTAACAAAATGAATATTCTCAGCGGTTTATTTACAGAAGACCTGGCTATCGACCTTGGTACTGTCAATACGATTGTTTACACGCCAACTCAAGGCGTCGTTTTGAACGAACCGTCTATTGTCGCTATTAACAAATACACGCGACAGGTTATTTCCGTCGGCACGCCGGCGCTGAAGCTGCTCGGGCGCGAGCCGAACGACACCGAAGTCCACCGGCCCATGCGGCGCGGCGCGATCGACAACTTTGAAATCTCGCAACAGTTCCTCTGCGCGATCATCAGTCGCGTCCAGAACCACGATCATCCCAAGCGCAGTCATCTGGTTATTGGGGTGCCCGGATCGTCTACGCCGCTCGAGCGCCGCTCAGTTCGCGATGCGGCGCGCGACGCGAAAGCCGGCCGCGTCGATCTCATCGATGAAGGTTTGGCGGCGGCGCTGGGCGCGGGTTTGGACTTTTCTGACGAGCAAGCGCACCTGGTCGTCGACATCGGTGGCGGCACGACGAACATTGCGATCCTGGCGTCAGGCGGCGTTATCAACTCTGTCAGCCTGACGGCGGCGGGCAACGCAATGGACGATGCGATTCGCGATTACCTGCGGCTGCGTTACGCCGTGGCGTTTGGCTGGCGAACGATCGAACGCGTGAAGCGGGAGCTTGGCTCAGCATGCGCGAACTACGACGAACACCTCGATCGCGAAGTCGAAATCGTTGGGAAACAGTTAGCAAACGGCGCGGCGCTGCCGTTGACGATTAACGCGCGCGAAGTCCGCACCGCGCTTGAGCCGATCGTGGCGGAAATTATCGCGGCCGTGCGACGCGTGATCGAAGACGCGACGCCCGAAGTCACCGCCGACCTTTATTATTCCGGCGTGATTTTGAGCGGCGGCGGAGCGTTGCTGCACGGGCTGGCCGATCGGCTGCAAAATGAATTGAACCTGCAAGTTCGCCTGCCGGCCGATCCACTGACAGCGGTTGCGTTGGGCGCCGGCCGTCTGCTCGAAGAGCCTGAGCGCCTGCAGCGCGCGTCGCTGCGCCTGGATGCGCCCGCGTGGGAGCAGGCAGAGAAGCTGGTCGTGAATTGGTAGGCTGAAATTATTGACACGTTTAGCACGGGCTACCGCCTGCTGTTGTCGCGCAGTAGCCCGACTCTAAACACAACAAGGCGAACCAAAGCCGCATGAGGTAAAATCTTGTGCGGCTTTTTTTACGATGGAGATCAGGCCTTTCAAGATTCGCGACATCGAGATCAATCCGCCGTTGGTGCTTTCACCGATGGCGGGCGTGACCGACATCTCTTTCCGCCGTCTGCTGAAACAGCGCGGCGGCATCGGCCTGACTGTTTCGGAATTCATTTCCGTCGAGGGCCTGACGCGCAACAATCCGAAATCGAAACGGCAGATGCGCTTCTATGAAAACGAGCGGCCGTTCGCCGTGCAAATCTTCGGTGGCCAACCCGAACGCATGCGCATGGCCGCTGAGTTGGCCGAAGAAGTTGGCGCGGACATTCTCGACATCAACTGTGGCTGCCCTGCGCCAAAGGTTGTGAAGCACGGTGGCGGATCGGGCTTGCTGCGCGATCTGCCGCGACTGGAAACCATCCTGAAAGACATCAGGAAGGCGATCACGATTCCGCTCACGATCAAAATTCGCGCCGGATATTCAGACAGCACGATCAACGCCGTCGAGACGGCTAAGCTCGCCGAAGACTGCGGCGTCGAACACATTGCTTTGCACGGCCGCACCAAAGAACAGGGCTATCGCGGATTCGCGAATTGGGATTTGGTGCGGGAAGTTAAGCAGGCGGTCAGCGTGCCCGTTTCCGGCAGCGGCGACGTGACTACGATTCAGCAAACCTTCGATCGCTTTCGCGAAACGGGTTGTGATGGCGTGCTCATCGGCCGCGGCGCGATGGCGAATCCGTGGATCTTTCGGCAGATCGAAGATGTGATGCACGGCCGCGAGCCTTTTCAGCCCACCATTGAAGACAAACGCGCCTTGCTGCTGGAATATTTCGAAATGTTGCAGCACGATATGCCGAAGCTGCCGGCGATTGGTCGCATGAAGCAGCTTGCCGGTCAATTCACGCGCGGACTGCAGGGTGGCGCGCTGTTTCGCACGGCGCTCTATCATTCACATTCAGTCGAAGAAATTCTCGGACGCATCTCGGAATACTTTGAAGCGATCGCTGCCGGTCGCCCGTACCTCGGTGAAGGCGGTCCGCCGGAGGAAATCGTCGAAGCGCCCGTGCTGGATTCATGTGACGCCGCCACGACATCGCAAACCGTTTATAGTTAGTCGTCCTTCAGTGTGAACAAAGGAGAGCAACCCAAGATGAGATTTCGTTACGCCTTAGCGGCGCTGTTCAGTGTTTTGATGGTGGCGACTGCGGCCGCCGCGCAAGGGAGAATCAACCGCGACACCACGCGCGAAAAGTTGGGCGCGGTGCTTGCTGTGACCGGACCAAAGGTCAACATCGAATTTCGCCAAAGCGACAAGAACCCTTACAACTTCGTAGGCAAGCTCAGCACCGGCCTGGCGAACACAGACTTTTTTGAAGTCGTTGTCGGCGTCAGCACTGACGACACGATCGGTTTTCGCATCTATCCGCACTACCGCGGCGGTTACATCAACGTGGGCCGGGCTTCGAATCCGCTGGCGCTGTCGCGTCAGTTGCTGCACTTCAGCAACTCGAATTTTCTTTTTTGGGGGGCCGACGAAACAGATGATGTCTTCGCCGGGTACACCTTCACGTTGGAAAATGGATTTCCCGATCAATCGATCAGCGTCGTGCTTTACAGCATCAAGCCGCTCGATCAATACGTGGGACAAATGAAACCCAACGTCGACGCCGCGGCGGGAACTCACGGCGGGTTCTAAGACGTTCGATTAGTGGCCGGTAGTTGGCGCCGCCGCCGCGACACGCGCGCCCGTGTTGAGGTCGACCGCGCCTGGGTAGCCTCGGCCGTTTAATCCGGCAATCTCAATCACGAATTCTTTCTGGCTGCGAAGTTTCCGCTGACGCTCGCGCTCAGCTTTACGAGCATTCGCGGCCGCGATTCTGTCGGCCGGTGTCTGATTCGCAACAACTGTCGGCGTCGGCGTCGGTTGCTTCTTCGGATTGCGAGAAACGAGGTTCAGCGTTTCGCTGACTTGCGACTTTTCTTCGTCGGACAATTTATCGAAGCTGAGGCCGTGTGCTTCAAGCACTTTCCGCAGATTCTCTTCTGTGTTCGTGTTTTGATTGTAGACATCGCGGTAAATATGCAGGCGCCCGTCTTCGACGGTAATTGTTTCGTAGCGCAGTTCGACCGGAACCATCTGCGCGAGCTTCACAACCTGCGTGCGGCCGGGCCTTTTCAAATACGCGGCCATTGTCTCGACGGATAATTCGGTCCGCGAAGCATCGGCCAACGTCTTCGCGAAATCCTTCACTTGGTCATTCGTCAGACCGACGCATCCATGCGACGCGAAGGTGCCGATTTTTGCAAGCTCCTTCCCACCGTGAATCAGATTGGCGCCGCCGATTGGAACTTTGATCGGGCCCAGCGGGTTTTCTTTGGCGCCCGCGGCGACGACCGCGCCCGGGCTCGACGCCCAAGGTTCATTTGGTTGGGTCCACGTCGGATTAAAAATGATCATTTCCGCCTTGCGCAGCCCGCGCGGAAGCTGGTACTGCACATAGCCGATTCCAATCTTGTAAGATTTCAAAAGCCTTCCTTCGCGAAACACGTCCATGCGAAACGCCGGAATGTTCACCACGATGCGCGTGTCCTTCGGCACCGCGTTCGGACCGGGCAGCATTGTCGGCTCAGTCACCTGAGCGGCAGGGGCGGAATCGACAGCGTTACCGGCATTGGCCGGCGCCGTCTGCGCGGCTACCGTCTCAGTAAGTCCGGTTGGCGATGACTGTGCGCGGTGGCAACCGATCGAGATCAGCGCGCAGCAACTGGCGATGAGTGCGATTTGATAGGGGGCTTTCATGATAGGGGAAACTACATCGAACTGGATTATAAACCTACCGCAGTGCCCACGATAGCTTTTACGGAGACCCACGGCGCTTTTTTTAGACGAGTCGCGCTTGCCGTTTTGCGCAAAAGTTTGCCGCGGAACGTCGCGTCAAGCGATGCTGTAAAGTCAGTACACCAGTGCGAGCGAATGGAAGGGCGATCTACTTATCTTTCGCGCACCGGAATCCCGCGATCATCCAGCGCTCGTGCGGATAGAAAAAGTTTCGGTAAGTCGAACGGATATGAATCTGGGGTGTCGCGAACGAGCCGCCGCGCAAGACCTTCTGGCCGACGAACCACTTGTCGTTGTATTCGTCGAAATCCGATTTGAATCCGGGATAAGGCGCGTAGTCGGACGTCGTCCATTCCCAAACGTCGCCGATCATCTGCTGACAGCCAAACGCGCTTTGACCTTCGGGATAAGCGCCAATAGGCGCGACATTCCAAAGTCCATTCTCGAACAAGTTTGCTCTTTGCTCGTCAGGAGGTGAATCGCCCCAGGGAAAGTTGCGCTTTGCAATCGATGACCCGGTTGCTGTCCCGGCTTGTCGGGATCCTGGCGCGGATTCCACGACAGTCGCTGCTTTTTCCCATTCGGCTTCGGTCGGCAAGCGCTTGCCCGCCCATTTGGCATACGCAGAGGCTTCCAAAAAGCTGACATGCGAAACTGGCTCACCTGCCTTATCGATCGCGCGGTGCAAGCCGCCGAAATCGCGAATCAGCCATTCACCTTCATGCTGCTCCCAATACATCGGCGCTGGCCAGTTTTCGGTCTGCACTTTCTCCCAGCCGGCAGAATGCCACCAGCGAAAATTCTGGTAACCACCGGCGTTCATAAATTCGAGATAATCACCGACACTCACCGGCGCCCGATCGATCAAGAAGTCTTCGAGATAAACTTTGTGTTGCGGTCTTTCGTTGTCCCAGGCGAACCGCGGCGCCGTTGGGAGCGCAGGCAATCTTGCCTGCGAGTCACCAGCATCCGTGCCGGTGCTTTTGAATCCCAACTCAAACAGTCCACCCTCAATCTCAACCATGCCGCTGACGTTCTCAATCGAAGGCGGCGGCGGCTTCATTGGCGCGTCAAACTGATCGCAGAGCAAATGTTTGATGTCGTAAACCAACAGTTCCTGGTGTTGCATCTCGTGCTCAAGCCCGAGTCGCACAACCGAAAGAATCTCTGACGCATCGTCGCGCGCGGAAAGACTTTCGAGAAACTGCATCATCTGCTCGTCGATGTGCGCGCGATATTTTCTTGTTTCGGCAACGGTCGGTCGCGAACGCGTGCCGCGCTTTTGACGTTCTATCCGCTCGCCAAATCCTTCGTAGTAGGAATTAAAGTAAAAGAGAAATTCGTCTGAATAGATTTTGTATCCTCTCTGGTACTTCCGCAGCACCGTTTCAAAAAACCAGCTCGTGTGGCCGATGTGCCAGCGCGGCGGCGACATGAACTCCGCCGTTTGAATTACGTAGTCTTCGATCTCCAGCGGCGCCACAATCTCCAGCGTGCGCGCGCGCACGGATTGATAGAGATCGGCGATCGATTGCGATTCAGGTCCCGAAGATTGTCGCGTTGGTGAAGTCAAGACTATGCGGCCGCTGCCAGCATTGCTTCCTTTGCTGCAGGCGGTAGTTTGATCGGCACGAACCAACTTTCATCGAAAAGGTAATCTTCACCGGATTCATCAATAATTCTCACCAGCTGATGCTGCGCCGCTTTCTTATCGGGGATGACGCGATAAACTTTCCACAACTCCAGTGATACCGGATAACCTTCGTTCTGCACACAAATCGCAAATCTCTGTTCAGGTTTCATAACTTTCAATCCAGAAGATCTTTGACTTTCATTTCCTTCTTACCGATTCCATGCGCCTCGTACCAATGCAGTTCAGCGTCGCATTCGTAACCGTCGGCCAACCGCACGCGGCCAATTCCTTTCAACTTTCGCCATCGGCCGCGTCCATATTTCTTCCGCAGTTGCTGGAGTTTGTGAATTCGCGGGCCAACGGCGATTGTCTGAACGTTCTCAATTTTACCGATTAGCTCGAACTTCATCTAGTCCATTCGCTCACCAAAACTCATTTAACCAAAATACGCTTCTCACTCTTGTCAATCGCCCGTCCAATAATCTCAGCCCGCGGATAATTCTGTCGTAACTCGTCCAACAACTGACCCGCCCGCTCTGCTGGAATCGCCAGTAACAATCCGCCCGCCGTCTGCGGATCATAAAACAGCTTCGTCAGATTCGGATCGAGGCCTTCGGTAACCGAGACATCTTCGCCGACGTATTCGCGGTTCGTTTTGTCTGCTCCGGTCAAGCACCCAGCGCTAGCCAATTCAAGCGCTCCTTCGATCAAAGGCACGCGCGCCGAATCGATTGCGATCGTCACGTTGCTCGCGCAAGCCATCTCCCACGCATGGCCGAGCAGTGCGAAACCAGTCACATCAGTCGCGCCTTTCACGTCGAACTTCGCGATTGCTTCGGCGGCGTATTTGCCGGGCGTCAACATCGTGGCGATTGATTCCTCGACAACTTCGGAAGAAACTTTTTCGCGCTTAATTCCAGTCGAGATCACGCCTGTGCCGATCGGCTTCGTCAGAATAATCACATCACCCGGCCGCGCACCCGCGTTCGTCGCGACATGATTCGGATCGATCACGCCGGTGACTGAATAGCCGAACATGATCTGCTCGTTATCGACGCTGTGCCCACCGACGAGCGCGACTTTGTTCTCAGTCAAAACGGACAAACCACCGCGCATAATCTCGGCGAGAATTGCGAAGTCCACTCCTTTCTTGGGAAAGCACGTGATCGCCATTGCGGTCACCGGCGTGCCGCCCATCGCCCACACGTCGTTGATCGAATTGAGCGCGGCGATGCGGCCGTAATCGAACGGGTCATCGACAATCGGCGTGAAAAAATCGAGCGTCTGCACCAGGGCGAGATCGTCGCGCAGACGATACACTCCGGCGTCGTCCGCCTTGTCGAAACCGACCAGCAGATTCGGATCGTTTGGTTGTTTCTCAAGCCCGCTCAGCACCTGAGCGAGGACCTTAGGCGCCAGCTTGGCCGCTCAACCAGAGCACGAAACCATCTCAGTCAGACGCATCGTTTTCTCTCCTCTCGCAGTCTAAACACAGAGCGATTCAGCGTCGCATCGGCGCTGTGATATTGTCAATCGCGATTCCGCAAGGCGAGGTAACAACCGATGAGAATTCGACGCGCTCTTCAACTTTTAATCATCACGAGCTTCTTCGGGATGACTTCCATTGTGTCGTTGGGCCAGGATGCCGAGTTGATTCGGCACTTCGACTACGATCAAACGGCGCCGCTTCACATCAAAAGAATTGCGGTTGAGCGCCGTGCGAATGCCACTATTTACGACATCACTTACGACAGTCCCAAGGGCGGAGTGGTGCCGGCATATCTCGTCGTGCCGAAAGGACGCGGCCCGTTCGCGGCAGTTATCTGGGGACATTGGTGCTGGCAGAACTCTTCGATGCGCAATCGCAAACAGTTTCTGGATGAAGCACTCGCGCTGGCGCCGAGCGGCGTTGTTTCGCTCTTAACCGACCATCCCATCTCGCGTCCCGGCCACGTGCAAAGCAAGGATCCTTTTGATGAAAGCAATACCGCGGTTTTCCTTCAGCAAATCGTTGACATGCGCCGTGGCGTCGATTTGTTGACCGCGCGCCGCGACGTCGATCCGAAGCGTATCGCTTATGTCGGTCATAGCTGCAACGCCGGAGTAGGCGCGCTCTTGAGCGGACTCGACCGGCGTTTCAAAGCCTTCGTTTTGATGGCCGGTTCCACCTCGGACGAAGTCGCGAAAAAATCCAAGGCGTTCCAGGATTTCCGGCAAAGAGTTGGAGCGGAAAAGCTGGATGAATTTATGGCCAAATATCGATACCTCGATCAAGGCTTGTACGTGGCGCACGCCGCGCCGGCCGTTGTGTTTCTGCAATACGGGTCGCGCGATGACGGCATCACGCCTGAGCAGGCGCGCGAGTATGCGGACGTTGTCAGCGAACCGAAGCAATTCAAAATTTATGACGCCGAACACAATTTGAATCAGGAAGCCCGCCGCGATCGGATTCATTTTCTCGTTGAGCAACTAAGACTGAAGCCGGTCCCCGAAGCTGCGATTCTGGCCATCCCGAATCTCTACCAGCCGCCGAATCAGTAATGCACGACGTAATCATTATCGGCGCCGGCCCCGCCGGCCTTTCGGCAGCGCGTTGGTGTGACGAGTTGGGCCTCGACACGCTCGTGCTCGAACAGGCTGAGGAAGTCGGCGGGCAACTGCTTTCGGTTTATAACCCAATCGAAAATTATCTCGGCGTGCTTGCGAAGAATGGCGGTGAGTTGCGCGATCTGTTTGTCGCGCAGACACAGGCTTCGGATTTCGATCTGTGGACTAATGTCGAGATCGAGAACGTTGATTTGAAAGCGAGACGCGTGGCGCTACGAAGCGGTGAGGAACTTCAATCGATTGCGATCATCATCGCGACCGGCTTGCGGCGACGACGGTTAGGCATTCCCGGGGAAACAGAATTTTCCGGCCGCGGCATCATCGAATCAGCCACACGCGATCGCGAACAGTTCGCCGGCAAAGACGTTTGTGTTATCGGCGGCGGTGACGCGGCGGCGGAAAATGCTCTCCTGCTGGCGGAGGTTTGTCCGACGGTGACGCTGGTCAATCGCGGCCGCAAGATGCGCGCGCGCCGCGAATTCACCGAGCAGCTTCATACTCATCATTGCATTACCGTCTTTCCTGAGTCGCGCGTGCTTCGCATTCTCGGAACCGACGCGATCGAGGCTGTGGAGATTGAACGCGGCGGCGCGCTCAAGCCTTTTCAGATGGCGGTGCAGGGCGTGCTGGTCAGAATTGGCTGGGAGCCCAACAGCGATTTCATTCGCGGACAATTGGAGCTGGACGAAAAAGGATACGTGGTGGTTGGCGCTTATCACGAAACGAGCGTCGCAAATGTTTTCGCCATTGGCGACGTCGCGAACCCTCTGGCGCCGACGATCGCGGGCGCGGTGGGCGCCGGCGCGACTGCGGCTAAAGTGATCGCGGCGCGGCTGCAGAAATAATCCACAGAACACAGATTAAGTAACGACGAGGTTTAGAGGCGAGCTACTGCCCCGCCCGTTTTTCCGCAGGAAGGCGAGCGGTCCCCGCCTCTAAAACGTTAGCGAGAGTTCAGCCACGCCGCGCGCAACGCCTTTGCTTCCGCCGGCGCGGCCGGATCTTCTTCAATACTAAAATTGAAAAGCTGCGGCGGTCCCATCGTGATCGTCAGGCGGATGGTCTTGCTCGCGCGCTGCGCGACGACGGGGACGCGATCGCCGGGCTTGTAACGGCTCACCGTCTTTAAAAGATTCGCGGGCGTGAGTTTCGCGCCGCCGAACGACGTGATGACGTCGCCGTCTTCCAAACCCGCAGTGGCGGCCGGTGAATTCGGGCGGACACTGGCCACCTTGAAATTGGTTTTATCTTCTTCGTCGGCAGCAATTCCGACCGTGACCGCGCCCCGCGGCTCGCGCACGAAGCGCAATCCGACTTGCGCGAACGCTTCTTCGTAAGGCGGCGTTTCCACGTCGCGGACGTAACGTTTGAAAAAGTCGCTCAGGTCTTCGCCGGCAATTTCTGACGCGATGCGGAAAAAATCCTCGTTGCGATATCCACGGCCGCGCAGATAGTAAGTCGCATTCGGACTGTTCAAATAAAACTCCTGATACATGCGCCGCATCACGTCGTCGAGCGAGGCTTTGCCTTTCGTCTTTCCGCGAATCAGCAGATCTAAAACGACGCCGATGATCTCACCCTTTGGGTAATAGCTGATCGCAGTATTCGCGAGGTTCGTCTGCTGCGCGTGTGGCGCATCGTCAATGAAGGGCGCAGACAGCGACGAGTCTTCAGCGCTCATCAGCTTGCTGCCGGGCGCGTTATCGACTTCATTAATCTGGTCGGTGAGTGCCTTGTAGAATTGCGAGTCAGTCCACAAACCGGCGCGCCTTTGCATCAAGTGGCCGTAATAATTCGTGATGCCTTCCGCGATCCAGAGCCCGCGCGTGTTCGCGGGACGCGTGAAATCCCACGGTCCAAGCTCGATCGGCCGCAGACGTTTCACATTCCAGACGTGAAAAAATTCATGCGATATGGTTCCCAGCGCCTCTTCGAGCATGCCCGCATCACCAAGCGCGCCGGGCAAAATTATCTGCGTCGAAGTGAGGTGTTCCATCCCGTCGCCTGAGTGAGCATCGTTCGCGAAGTGGATCAGAAAAGTGTACGAGTCAAACTCCGGCGGTCCCCACATCGCTGTTTCGGCGCGCACAATTTTTTCAATGCCGCGCACCAGCTCCGGCCGTTTGCCGCCTTCTTTACCCAACGAGTGGACGACGACGTGATACTGCTTGCCGCCGACAGCGAAAGTGTCTTCGGTCCAGTCGGGCGCAACCTCAGTCGGCGTGTCGATCATGATGTCCCAATTTGGAAAATGCCAAGCGCGCTGGTCACGTTTCTCCATGCGACCGTTCACGATGCGCCAGCCTCGCGGAGGCTCAATAGAAAGGTCCACCGGATCTTGTTTGTGATTGACGACGTACATGAAAAGGTTTCCGCCGTTAAAGTTCGCGTGACGTGAATCGAGTTGCGAGAACGTTCCCGAAAGATCATTCCCGAAAACTTTGTAGGTGATCGTCGCGCTGTGCGTGTTTCTCATCGCCACGCGCCAGGTCTGATCGTCCATTCTGGTCACCGTCGCATCGGGCAGCGTGCAGTCCGCGTTGGCGGTGCAAGTGCCAAGGAATGCGTGAAATTCCTGAACATTTTTCGCAAAATCGAATACCGCATAACGTCCCGGCGCCCACTTCGGCATCTGGAAATCGAGCGAATCAGTCGTCCGCGACGGAGGCACTTCGACTTCGATCGAGACTTCGAACAAGTGCGAGTTTGGCTGCGACATCGCGAGGTGATAGTTCACCTTGAGCGGGGCGTCTTGCGCGTAAGCTGCGGCGGCGGACAGCAGCAATGTGCTGACAACAAGCACGCGCGAAAATAAAAGTTTCGGTGTCTTCATGGTCTGAAGTATGTTACGCGAAGATGAGATGCGCCTACAATCATTGTCGCGTTTCTCATTCTCTGGCAAAATCTGCCAATCCGAATTTCGCAGCAATGGCTCTCGACGCAATTCCGTTCGATGGAGTTCTCGACATGAAAAGATTGTTTGTCTTCACGGGTTTGGTGACGTTGTTCTGCGTCAGTGCGTTCGCCCAAACGCGCGATGCCGCGCAGACCACTTTGATCAAGAACGCCACCGTACTGACGGTGACGCACGGCACGCTCGCGAACACCGACGTGCTTCTGCGCAACGGAAAGATCGCCGCAGTCGGGCAGAACCTGACCGCGCCAGCCGGGGCCCGCGTAATCGATGCGACCGGCAAGTTCATCCTGCCCGGCATCATCGATGCACATTCGCACACGATGATGGACGGCTCAGTCAACGAATGCACGAAGGCTGTGACGTCGATGGCGCGTACGCAGGACATTCTTAATCCCAATGCGGTGAACATCTATCGCGAGTTGGCCGGCGGGACGACCGCGGCGCTACTGCTTCACGGATCGTGTAACGCGATCGGCGGCCTGAGCACTACAGTCAAATTCAAGTGGGGACATCCGGCCGCGGACTTCATCTTTCCCGGCGCTCCTCCCGGAATAAAGTTCGCGCTCGGCGAAAATCCGAAGCGCACGAATTTCAACATTCCCGGGTTGCAGCCGCGCTATCCGGCGACGCGCATGGGCGTCGAAGAAGTGATTCGCGACGCGTTTACGCGCGCGCGCGACTACCAAAGGGACTGGGAAGACTATCGCGCGGCCATCGCGCGGGGCGAGAAAAACGTGATGCCGCCGCGTCGCGACCTTGAACTCGAGCCGCTCGTCGAAGTACTCGAAGGCAAACGCTTTGTGCACTCGCACTGCTATCGCGCCGACGAAATTCTGATGCTGATCAGTCTGGCGGACGAGTTTGGTTTCAAAGTGCGCACGTTTCAGCATGTGCTTGAAGGCTACAAAGTCGCTTCCGAAATTGCGCGCCACGGCGCGATGGCATCGGCCTTCGCCGATTTCTGGGGCTACAAGATGGAAGCTTACGACGCGATTCCTTACGACGTGGCAATCATGACGCGGCATGGCATCGTCTCGTCCGTGAATTCAGATTCAGATGAGCGCGCGCGCCGTTTGAACATTGAAGCCGCAAAAATGATTCGCTACGGCGGACTCACCGAAGAAGAGGCGCTCAAACTCGTGACGCTGAATCCGGCAATGCAACTCGGCATCGAAAATCGAGTCGGTTCGATCGACGTCGGTAAAGACGCCGATGTTGTGATCTGGAATGCGCATCCTTTGAGTGTTTACGCACGCGTCGAACAGACCTTCGTCGACGGTGAACTACTTTTTGATCGGCAGGCGGATATTGCGCGGCGCACGCAACTCGAGGCTGAACGCAAGACTCTTGAAGCCGTTGATGCGAATAAGCCATCGTCGGGCGGAGGGCCACCGCGCGCACCTTCGGAAATTCGTCGCGCGTACCTGCATGACGACGACATTCAGGATCGGGAGGACCACCGGCGATGAAAAAGTTTGCATGTGTTGGATCGATCGCTGATTCCCTCTCCCTCTGGGAGAGGGTTAGGGTGAGGGCCGAAGGTAGCGCGAGAAACAAAAAGAAAAATATTTTTCTTTCTTCCCGTAGCTTCGCCCCTCACCCCGTCCCTCTCCCAAAGGGAGAGGGTGTAAGAACCCTTAATCTAATAATAGTTGTGTTGTTGCTGACGTTTTCATCCACCGCCGTCGCGCAAGACACCGATCGCACTGACGCGCAGCTCGCCAACACACCGGCGCCAACCTACGTCATTCGCAACGCGCGCATCGTGACCGTCAGCGGCGCTGAGATTGAAAATGGAACGCTGGTCATCAGTGGCGGAAAAATCACTGCGGTGGGCGCGAACGTTTCTGCTCCGGCAGGCGCGCAGGAGATCGACGCACGCGGCCTGACGATCTATCCCGGCATGATCGACCTGGCGACCAACATGGGCCTGGTCGAAGTGCCGGCAGGCGCGCCCGGCACTGTGGACTTGCAGGAACTCGGCGACATGAATCCAAATATTTCCGCCGTTTGGGCGCTGAATGCGCACAGCGTCCACGTGGCCGTCACGCGCGTGGCCGGCGTAACCAACGTTTTATCGGGACCGTCGGGAGGAATAATTTCGGGACAAGCAGCGTTCGTTAATCTCTTCGGCAGCAGCCCGCGCGAAATGTCGCTCGTCCCCGAAGCGGCGTTGATAGTCCAGTTCCCGCGGATTGGCGGTGGTGGCTTTGGCGGTCCGCCGACAATCACTCAAGAAGCACTTACGCAGCGCGATCGACGCATTGAAGAGCTGCGGAAAATCTTTCGCGACGCCGAAAGCTATGGCCGCGCGCAGGATGCTTACCGGAAAGATTCGAAGTCTGTTCCGCGTCCCGACAGCGATCCAAAACTCGCGGCGCTCGTTCCCTACGCACGCGGCGAGCGGCCGGTCATCTTTCGGGCTGAACGTGACCGCGAGATACGCGCGGCGGTCCGCTTTGCTGAAGAGCTCAAGCTGAAGCCGATAATTCTTGGCGGCAGTGAAGCCTGGAAGGTCGCATCGTTCCTGAAAGAGAAGAACGTTCCGGTGATTCTCGACAGCGTGCTGAACCTGCCGCTGCGCGATGACGACGCGTACGATTCGATGTACGAGAACGCGGGAAAATTGCAGGCCGCGGGCGTGCGTTTCTGCCTCTCGGCCGGAGACTCAGGCGCGCACGTGCGCGACTTGCCGTTTCAGGCCGGCATGGCCGCCGCGTTCGGACTTCCGAAAGCTGAAGCGCTGAAATCTGTCACGCTTTATCCGGCGCAGATTCTCGGTGTGGCCGATCGGCTTGGCTCGATCGAGGTAGGCAAGCTTGCGAACCTGGTGATCACGGATGGCGATCTTCTCGAAGCGCGCACAAACATTCGTTACCTGTTCATCGCGGGCCGGCAACTGCCGCTGGTTAGCCGCCACACGATGCTGAACGATCAATTTAAGGATCGGAAGTAGTGGAATGGGGTTCGAGGCGAAGGTCAGAACCGCCGTAGCTGGCGGTTCCGTTCCTCATCGCAGATCAACGCCGCTGCGGCAGCAGGAACTGGTCTTACTTGACCTGGCTCGACAGCGGCGGAATGTTCAATCCGAATGCTTGCGGGTTCTCGCCGATGATCGCAGCGGCAAAGAATGAAGGCACATACGCCGCGCCTTCATTTCGAAAATCCTCGTCGAGTTTGTCGCGATTAGCAAACAGCGTCCAAAAATTTCTTTCGTAGTTTGCATCCGTCTCTCGCAAAAAACGTAGAGCGTCAAGGACGGAATTTGCGCCGCGGTTGTAGCTGAGCAGCACGAGCGTCATGCTCTGTGAATCATCGCCGAGTTCGGCCATGCGGTCGGCGATGTAATGCGCCGCCGCCGGCGCCATCTTGTTTACGTCACACATTTCGCTGCGGGCTACGCCGTAGTTTTCGGCCGTCGCCGGCAGAAACTGGAAAAGCCCTTTCGCGCCGGCGCTGTTTTCAAAACACGGCCGATACGCCGATTCGATCATCGGTAAATAAATTCCCACGACTATCGGGATGCGCCGCGCGGCGAACTCTTTTGCGATCACCGGCAGATACGGCGCCGCACGTCCGTAGACATCCGCGAGTTGGCCTTCCGGCCACGCCGGGCCGACGCGCCAATCAACCTGTCGCTTGATCGAGCGCAACGCTTCGTCGCTCAATTTCATTGGGCGATCGCCCATCATCGACGCAATCCGCTGTTCCTGTTCGCTGATAAATTGAAGTTGCTCAGCTTCAGTCATCTGCGTATAGAGGTTCGGCCGTGTGGCGGCGGGAGCAACGCGTGAAGCGCTTCGCCGATAAAAGAAGCCGGCGACGATCATCGCCAGAACGATCGCGGCCGCAATTGAAACTGCATAAGGCCGGCGCGGGTTGCTGTCGGCTACGACGAGCTTGCGGATTTCGGTGACATTCGTCTCAGACGCAACTCCGGCAGTTTGGCGGCGCGGGATTTTCGTCAACTCGCTTTTGATCGTGTTCAAGTCGGCGAGCATCTCGCTGGCCGATTGATACCGCTGTTCCGAATTCTTGTTGAGCGCTTTTTCCACGATGCGTTGCAGCATGGCAAGTGGCCGGCGCCGCGGCGCAATGCCGAACAGCGGCGCGGGAGTTCGCTCAAGAATCGCGACGACGGTGTCTGCATTGGTGGCTCCTGAAAACGGCCGGCGGCCGCTCAACATTTCGTAGAGCACCACGCCGCAACTCCAAATGTCCGTGCGCTCGTCAACCGGCAGGCCACGCGCCTGTTCGGGCGAAAGATAGGCGATGGTTCCCAGCACGGCGCCGAGTTCTGTTCGACTAGTCGCGCGATGCGTCAGTGTGTTGAATTCGTTTGCCGGCGGGTCAGCGAGTTTGGCGATTCCGAAATCGAGAATTTTAATCACACCGTCGTTGCGGCGCATGATGTTGTCCGGCTTGATGTCGCGATGCACGATGCCCGCTGCGTGCGCCGCCGCGAGGCCTTTGAGCAACTGGACCGCGATGTCGATGACGTTGCCGAGCGTGAGTTCATCGCGCTCGACAAGCGCGCGAATCGTCTCGCCTTCGATGTATTCCGTGGCGATGAAATGTAAGTCGGCAGTCTCGCCCACTTCATACACCGTCAGGATGTTGGCGTGGTTTAGGGCTGAGGCGGCCCGCGCTTCCGTCTGAAACCGTCGCAAGCGATCGGCGTCCGTGACGAAATACGGCGGCAGTATTTTCAGCGCGACGCGGCGGCCCAGCCGCTGATCGTTCGCGAGATAAACTTCGCCCATACCGCCGCTGCCCAGAGGTTCAATGATTGTGTAAGGACCGATCTCGACGCCGGTCAGCGCACCTTCATCGATTAAAATCTGCGCGTCGCGCTCAAGCGCCGGCTGCTCTAAAAACTCGCCGGCCGCATCGTAAGCTTCGAGCAGTGACGTTGTTTCGCGCTGCAACTCCAAATCGCCGGCGCAAGCGCGCGCCAACACTTCCGTACGTTCCGGCTCAGGGCGATCGAGCGCCGCCTGAAAAATTTCTTCTACTGTCTGCCAACGTTCCGGCGTCATAAAAAGCGTCTCAAGTCGTTTCCAATCTTTTGAACAGCCAGGCCTTCGCCGCGCGCCAATCGCGGCGCACGGTCATCACTGAAACTCCCAACGTCTCGGCCGCCTCTTCCAAACTCAAGCCACCAAAATATCGAAGCTGCACGACGTCGCTCTTGCGTGCATCCAACAACGCCAATTCATCGAGTGCTTGATCCAATGCGATCAGTTCGCGCGCGCGCTCATCGGCCATCAGGGCAGCGTCACCGAGTGAAACTTGTTGCGCGTCGCCGCCGTGTTTTAACGAACGCCGCCGCCGCGCATGATCGATCAGGATGTGCCGCATGACCTGGGCGGTGACGGCGAAAAAATGATTTCGGTTCTGCCAATCCGGCGTCGCATCGCCGGCCAATCGCAGATAGGCTTCGTTAACCAGCGCGGTGGTTTCCAATGTATGACCGTTACGTTCGCGGCGCGCGTAACGATGCGCGAGCCGGCGGAGCTCGTCATAGATCAATGGCGTGAGCTTTTGCAGCGCCGACGAGTCGCCGCGCTTCCATTCATCGAGCAGGAGTGTCAGTTCCGATCCAGTTGCCACTGTCATCATTCATTGCTATGAAACCGGCCGCCGAAATCTTACCATCTAAATCCCGCCGGCTGACGCGCAGGCTGCATGCGCGCATCGTCGAAAAATTATTCTTGCTTTCGATGAACAATTTCGCTTTCGAATTTCGCTTGCCACGTTTGGGGTGAACAATTTACCGAGCTGTTCTCGCTTAACAATATGAGGGCCTACAGGCTTGGAAATCAGCACATCAGGAATTGGGGGAACAGAATGAACTTCAAAAAACTTTTTCTATTAGGGCTGGGAATGGTGTTGTGCGTCGCCGGCACGCCGCGGGCGACTAACGCCGGGCACCAAAAGGCGACGGTTTACCAACAAATGTCGCAAACGGAACGCGCAGCATTCGTCGCCGAACAGGCGCGCCGCATCGCGCGAGAAATGTCCGGAAGAAACTATCAATTCACGCCGGCGTTCGAGGCGGCAATTCAGAACAGCGTCGATTATTACGTGCGGCGAATTGGCAACAGTCGTGGTGACATGCCTGGTAAGACCGATGCGCGCGTAATTTTTGAGCGCGGCCAAACGTTCGCGCCGATCTTGAGCAGCACGTTCAAAGCGCGCAACATTTCGCAACTGATCGGCCTGTATATTCCGGCGGTCGAGTCGGAATACGTGAATCTTCAATCGGCGAACTCCGCGGGCGCGATTGGCATGTTCCAGTTCCTGCCCAAGACGGGTGAGCTGTATGGCCTGACGACGAGCGATCTGCTCGACGTGCAAAAGTCTGCCGACGCGGCGGCGCGATACATCGCCGACGGAATTAAGAAATTCAACGGTGATCCGATGAAGGAAGCGCTTGCTTTGCTCGCCTACAATCGCGGCGCGAATAATGTTGAGCGCGACGTCGCCATGCTTGTGACTCCGCAAACGCGCGCGTGCAGCATTTGCGCTTTGACTGAGCAGAGCAATCGTCTCGATCAGAATTTCCGTGACGAGAATGTTTACTACGTGCCACGCTTTTTTGCGGCCGCCATCATCGGCGAGAATCCACAGGCGTTCGGTCTGACGACTCAGCCGCTGAGTTCATTCTAAAAATCGGTGTCAGAAGCCCAACCGTGCGGGAGGGCCATTGAGATCTCAGATCTCAGATCTCAAATTTGAGATCTCATGAGTTGCCCTTGCTTACGGGCGGGCTTCTGACACAGTCCGCAAAATTCTCGTCCAGCCGCCCGCCGCCTGCGTCTAACATTCGTAACTGGTTCGGTTCCGAAGCAATGCCGATTGTGATCGGCATTTCTCTCCTCATGCCTCCTTCGAGGGCGAACCTGCACTCGCAATCGCGAGTACAAGCAAATCCAAAACAGGAGGCTCAGTAATGACCAGAAAAGTTTTTCAAATTGTTTTGTTGGCGGTATCTGTAACCGCCGTCGCCGGTGTGGCTACAGCACAGCGGCGCGGCCACATCGACCGCGGAGAGCGTCGCGAGTTGCGCGCTGACGCCCGTGAGGTTCGCGCGGACACGCGTGAGATTCGCGGCGACCGGCGTGAGATTTTTTCCGATGCGCGAGAACGACGCGGCGACGTCCGCGAGTATCGCGAAGACCGGCGTGAAGGCGCTTCGCGGGAAGAATTACGCGCCGACCGGATCGAGATTCGATCTGACACCCGCGAGCTTCGGGGCGACGGCCGCGAGCTGCGTGAAGACAGACGCGATCGATTCGGCGACGTGCGCGACTACCGGCGCGATCGGCGAGATGCGCGGCGGGATTAGCTGCATCGGCTGGAAGCCGGGCAGTAGCCGGACTGTGAGGAAGGGCCCAGGCCCGTCGAAGATTCAGCGTGACTGAATTTCATCCCGGAGGACTTAACTCTGGATCAGTTCGGATACGCTGTTAAGGGACGAGCGATGAGGCACGCTCGTCCCTTTTTTTAAGCCCTCTCCCTATGGGAGAGAGGGTTGGGTGAGGGTTTAGCACTACATCTGTATTGAATTGTTTCCGCGCAAGCCACTCTCCAGCAGGAGAGTGGCTTGCGCGAGAGTTCTTAAAAAGCTCAACTTCGCTAAGCCCTCAGTCCCAACCTTCCCGCAAAGGAAGAAGGGGTACGCGCCGCCGCTCCAAATATCGAACCCACTCTGCTAAGATTTAGTCTCTCGATGGAGGCGATCAAACAGTGGCTTTAGTGATTTATACGAAGCCGGGCTGTCCTTATTGTCAGCAGGCCCGCGACTACTACAACTCCAAAGGCATCACGTTCATCGATCGCGACGCGCAAACGAACAAAGAAGATCGCGCCCAGATGCTGAAGTACTCAGGCGGCGATCCGACAGTTCCGTGCATCGTAAAGGATGGTCAATACGTTCAATCGGGCTGGGGCGACCCGTTGCGTGGTTGAACGGTTCACGACTGACGGGCCGGCGGCTTGTCATCGCTGAAAAACAAATCGTCACGCGGCGCGTCGAGCTTGCGCCGAATCATCAACACAAATCGCGGACATCAATCCGGTTCTAATACGTAAAGGAAGGTCCCTCAATGAAATATCGTTTAATCACCGCGCTAGTTTCTGTCTCGTGCCTGGTTTCAGCATTCGCAATCGCAAACGTCATGGCCCAAAATGGAAACAGCACTTTGCCCGAACCACCGATGACGGAAAAGAAACCTAAAATCACAGAGATTCACGGCGAGAAGCTTTCCGATGATTACTTCTGGCTCCGGGAAAAAACGAATCCGGCGGTCATTGCGCATCTCGAAGCCGAGAACGCCTACACGTCCGCAGTGATGAAGCCGACCGAGGCGTTGCAGGAGAAGCTCTACAACGAAATTCTCAGTCACATCAAACAGACGGACGTAAACGTTCCGTACAAACAGGGCGACTACTACTATTTTTCGAAGACCAAAGAAGGTTTGCAGTATCCGATGTTCTATCGGAAAAAAGGCAGCCTCGACGCACCTGAAGAGTTGGTTTTGGATCAGAACGAGTTGGCCAAGGGCCAGAAGTTCATGTCCATCGGCGCGTATGTGCCGAGTGACGACAGCAATCTGCTCGCCTACTCGACCGACAACACCGGGTATCGCCAGTACACTTTGCAAATCAAAGACATGCGCACCGGCGCCTTGCTGCCGGAAAAAATCGAGCGCGTCGACAACGTTGCCTGGGCAAACGACAACAAGACAATTTTCTACGTCACGGAAGATCCCGTCACGAAGCGCAGCGATAAATTGTTCCGGCACGTGCTGGGCACCGACAAGTACGAATTGATTTATGAAGAGAAGGACGAGCTGTTCGACATCGGTGTCGGCAAATCGCTGGACAAGCAAGTGATTTTGCTCGGCGCGTACAGCAAAACTTCAACTGAGTTTCGTTACATTCCGGCCGCCGATCCGAACGCGGGCTGGAAAATCATTCTGCCGCGCCAGGCCGATCACGAATACGACGTCGATCATCGCGGCGATCTTTTTTACATCCGCACGAACAAAGGGGCGAAGAACTTCCGCGTCGTCACGGCGCCGGTGAGCGATCCTTCGGAAAAGAACTGGAAAGAATTCATCGCGCATCGCCCGGCGGTAAAAATAGACAGCATCGATCTTTTTGCCAACCACGCCGTGCTTTCCGAGTGGGAAAATGGTTTGCAGGAAATTGAGATTGTCGATTTCAAAACCAACAAGCATCACCGCATTGCTTTTCCTGAACCCGTTTACTCGGCCGGATTAACCGCAAATCGCGTCTTCGACACGAATGTCGTTCGCTACAATTATCAATCGCTGACGACGCCGAGTTCCGTTTTCGATTACGACATGAACACGCGCAAAGCGACGCTCCTGAAGCAGACGGAAGTACCCGGCGGCTTCGACAAAAACAATTACAAGGCTGAACGCGTGTTCGCAACCGCGTCAGACGGGACGAAGATTCCGATCTCAGTTGTCTACCGCAAAAACGTGAAGCTGGACGGATCCGCGCCGCTGTTGCTCTACGGCTACGGCTCGTACGGCTTTTCGATTTCGCCGGGATTTTCGGCCAGCCGTCTCGTCTTGCTGGATCGCGGGGCAATCTTTGCCATCGCGCATATTCGCGGCGGCGGCGAGTTGGGCGAGCCCTGGCGCGAAGCTGGTCGCATGATGAACAAGATGAACACGTTCACCGACTTCATTGCGAGCGCAGAGCACCTCGTTAACAACAAGTACACCTCGAAAGATCGTCTCGTCATTCAGGGCGGCAGTGCCGGCGGATTGTTGATGGGCGCGGTCGTGAACATGCGGCCCGATCTGTTCAAAGCAGTCGTGGCGCAAGTTCCGTTCGTCGATGTGCTGAACACGATGTTGGACGCATCGCTGCCGTTAACGACGAGTGAGTACATCGAATGGGGCAATCCGAACGAGAAGCCCGCATACGAGTACATGAAAAAATATTCGCCGTACGACAACATTCATAAGGCGAACTATCCCGCCATGCTCGTGAAGGTGTCGCTCAATGACAGCCAGGTGCCGTATTGGGAAGGCGCGAAGTTGGTCGCCAAGTTGCGCGACTTTAAAACGGATCACAACCCGCTGCTCCTGAAAGTGAACATGGGCGCAGGCCACGGCGGCGCGTCTGGCCGTTACGACGCGTTCCGCGAAACGTCTTTCGATTACGCGTTCATGCTGTGGCAGATGGGACTCGCGAACTAGTCATCTCGAGATGACGTTTAGAGGCGGGCGTTGCTCGCCTCTTTTTCTTTCTACGTGATCGGCGGCCAACGCCCGCCTCTAAACGAAACGGTTTTCAGATGCACAAGATAAATCTCGCAGAAAAATTCTCCCTGATTGGCGATCACTGGAACCCGCGCATCGCCGGAGAACTCAACGGGCAATTGATCAAGCTCGTTAAGTTCCAGGGGCCGTTCACCTGGCATCATCACGAAAGCGAAGACGAAATGTTTCTCGTCGTGAAGGGCCGCTTCCGCATGGACTATCGCGAAAACGGCACTGAACGCGGCGCGTGGATCGAGGCGGGCGAATTCATTATCGTGCCGCGCGGCGTCGAACACTGTCCGGTAGCCGAAGAAGAGTGCGAAGTGCTGCTGTTTGAACCCGCGTCCACGCTGAACACCGGGAATGTCGAAGACGAATTTACTCGGAAGCAATTGGAAGCCATATAGTCGTTGTCGGCGTCATGCTCCATCAGACGCCAAATGTTTGTAACTGGCGGCGTTCATTGGTTTCGTATCGCGAGAAGACATGGCCGCGTGGCATGTCTTCTCGCGATTTGAGTTTTGATCGTTATAAAACATCACGCTCTCTCTTCTAACCGGAGCGTCGAAGATTGGCTTTTTCCACGCCACGGTTGTAAGTTATCTGCATCGTAATCAACGAGTCAGGAGAACGCTTTGGCTGAGACTGAAACTCAAAAAGGCCCAACTGTCGCGGACCTTTTTCGACGCGCGCAGGCGATGCGACAAGAGAACGCGCAGACGAGTTATCGCGATCTTGCCAAGCAGCTCGTGCGTGAATTCTCGGGCTCGCCGTTTCCGCTGACCTACAATCTGACGATTCCGGAACAAGACGCGCGCGCGCCGCAAGAGGACTGGTCGGCCGGGCTGCCGCTGGTCATGCGCGGCATTCAGCAGAAAGATTGGAACGGCATCGCGCAGGGAATCATTCTGTCTCTTGAGCAGACTGAGAATTATGAGAAAGCGCGCGGCGCCGAAGGCACGCGCGACGATTGGCACGATCGGACGCAGGGAATTAAAAGCGCAACGGAAAAAGGCGTCGGCAAATGGATGCCCGAAGATTTGGTCAACCTCGCCGAGCAAAAATCTCCCGATCGCAAGTCATAATTCGATCTAAAGGTGTTCGCCATGAACGATCAATACGCCGAGCTAATCACGGCATTCCCGCTGTTCCACGGTTTCACCGCCGACGGCGCAAAGCGTCTGCTGAATTCCGGTGAAGTCAAAGAATGCGCGGCCGGTGAAGTGCTGATCAAAGAAGGCGACAAGGCAGATTTTGTGCTGCTGCTGTTGACGGGAGGCTTTGAAGTCTTCGTTGATCGCAACGGCAACGACGTCGTGCTTACTGAGCAGAAACCGGGAACGATCACGGGCGAGTTGGCGGTGCTCTGCGGAATTCCGCGTTCAGCTTCCGTGCGCGCAAGCGAGCCATCGGCAGTTTTAAAGTGGACGGACGAAGCCTTTCGCACGCTGCTTTTGCGTGACCCATCGCTCTCGCATCGGATCTTCAGCCAAATTCTGCGGACGCTGGTGGACAAGGAACGCGCGTTGATCGATTCGCTGATTACCGCGCAACGTGTCAGCACCTACGCGAAGTGATCCCTGATGTCGATTTCGAAAGGCAAGGCTGATGGCGGTCAGGGCGGCAAGCTCGGGCATTCGAACCAGGATCACTGGGAATACACGGAAGAAATAAAACTGGCGGCCAAAAAAAGACGGCGTCTTCAAAGTCGAAAGCAGACCGCTGAGGGCTTGAAAGAATATCTCGAAGAGACAACGAATGATCGGGCAGACGATGCCGAGCCACACTGATAAGATTTTCTAACTTCCAGCACCAAAACCTTCTGCGTTATGAGTTTCCTCGACACTTTAATTAAAGATCCTAAATATCAAACTGGCGAACCACGCAAACCTGAAGAGGTTGCGGAGCCGAACGTGATCATCAGTCCGGACACGCGGCGCGATAATCGCATTCCGCCGGGACAATCGCGCACCAAGAAGTGGCCGGTGCTTGATGCGCATGGAACGCCGTCAATTGATCTCGCAACCTGGACGTTTGAAGTCGAGGGTCTCGTAGAAAATCCGTTGAAATTTTCGCTGGACGAATTCCTGCAACTGCCGCCGGTCAAGGTTTACGCGGACTTTCATTGCGTCACGCGCTGGTCGCGGTTGGACAACGTTTGGACCGGCGTCTCAACTCGCGAAATTGCTGAACGCGCCGGCGTCAAACCGGAAGCGAAGTTTGTGTTGGCGCTCGCGTACGATTATGGATGGACGACGAATGTCCCGATGGAATATTTCCTCAAAGAGGATTCGCTGTTCGCTTTCATGCACGACGGCGCTCCGATTCCGCCTGAGCATGGCGGGCCGGTGCGCCTGATCATTCCGCAGCTCTACGCGTGGAAATCCGCGAAGTGGGTGAGGGGCGTGCGCTTCCTGGCCGAAGATGAAGCGGGTTTCTGGGAAGAAGGCGGCTATCACATGCGCGGCAATCCCTGGACGGAGGGCGACGGCGAAAGGTTTCGCTGGTCGTGATGACTGGGCGATTCAACTGAAATTAAATGCAGTAAGGAAGAGGGGCTTGCCCCCGCCTCCCCACTCATCGGCGGCAAGCCGCTCTTCCCGACCATGAGCTGATCGGACTTGAGTGCAGAACTCGAAGGTAGACTGAAAACCTGCCTAATGTGATATGTCTGCTGTTCAACCCAAAGACGCTGCTGCGGTAATTCTCCTTCGTCACAACACCGACGCGAACAATCCCGAAGTTTTCTGGGTCAAGCGCAGTACAAAGCTGGTCTTTCTTGGCGGCTTCTATGCTTTTCCCGGCGGACAAGCTGAGGCAAGCGACATCGAAGCGCGCGTCGAAAACTGTGCCGACGATTGTGAGCGCGCGGCAATGATCAGTTGCGCGGCCCGCGAAATGTTTGAAGAGACGGGACTATTGCTGGCGCGCGGAGCTGAGACGTTGACGGTCGGACAGCGCGCGTCGCTGCTTGATGATCTCGAATCGGGACGTATGGCGTGGCCGGAGTTACTCAAACATTACGGCCTGCATCTCGACGCGAATGATTTCACCTTCGTCGGTCGTTGGGTGACGCCGCCCTTTGCACCGCGCAGATTCGACACCTGGTTTTTCCTCGTCAGTTGTCCGGCAAAGCAGGAGCCGCGTGTCGCCGGCGATGCCGAGCTGGAATCAGGCGACTGGATCAGCGCCCGGGACGCATGCGCGCGATGGGAGCGTAATGAGGTCCTGGCGGCGCCGCCGATTCTGCATGGATTGAAGACTTTGGCCGCTGGTCTGAGTGATGATCTCGTCGATCGATTTCTGTCGGTTCCTGAAGCGCACCGCGAGCCCACGCGACGTATCGAGTTCCGGCGCAATTACATCTGCTTTCCGCTGCGCACGCCGACTAAGCCGCCCGCAACGCACACAAACGCCTATGTCGTTTACACGTCACGCCAAATCCTGTTGATCGATCCCGGATCGCCTTATGAAGAAGAGCAGCGCGCGCTGGCGAATTGCGTTGACGAATTCATTGCGGGCGGTCGCACGGTTCGTGAAATCGTTCTGACGCACGTTCATCCCGATCACGTCGCGGGAGTGAATGCTTTCAACGAACACTTGCAAGTGAAGCACGGCACGCGCGCGCCGGTCGCCGCGCATCGCGAGACCGCAGAATCACTCAAAGGTCAATTTCCCGTCGATCGATTCATTGAAGATGACGAGGTGCTGGAGCTAAATGGCGAGCCGGCGATCAAGCTGCGCGCGCTGCACACGCCCGGACATGCGCGCGGCCATCTATGTTTTCATGATGAAGCGAATGGCATCTTGATTAGTGGCGACAACGTCGTCGGCTTTGGTTCTGTTCTCATCGATCCTGCGGACGGCAACATGAGTGACTATCTCAACTCTTTGCGGCGCATGCGCGCTTTGCCGAACGTGACCGTGCTGTTTCCCGGACACGGGCCCGCGGTCGCACAGCCGCACAACAAAATCGACGAGTACATCGGACATCGGCTCGAACGTGAAGCAAAGATCCTTGAAGCCGTGCGCGACGGCGCGTCGACCGCGAAAGAAATCGTGGCACGCGTCTACACGGATGTTTCACCGAAGGCGCACGCGATGGCTGAGCGCGCGGTGCTGGCACATCTCGAGAAGTTGGAAGAGGATGGAATGATCCACCAAACGTCGAGCGGTTACTCACCAATGTCCACCGTTTAGAGGCGGGCTACTGCCCGCCGTTCTTTGAAATGGCAGGCGGCTGTTGGCCCGCCTCTAAACTATTGGAAGTTGTTGGTACAATCTCTCCATCCCCAGTTCAGCACGGATTCAATCAATCAAATGGAACGAGCAAGGACTTTAGGCGAACTCAAAGCGAGTGGTTATCAGAGCGTTTCCGTCAAAGACGAGATGCGCGCTAACCTAATCTGCAAACTCAAGCGGCGTGAGAAACTTTTTCCGGGCATCGTGGGCTATGACGAAACGGTCGTGCCGCAGCTCGTGAATGCGATTCTCTCGCGGCACAACCTAATTCTCTTAGGGCTGCGCGGGCAAGCGAAAAGCCGGATCATTCGGCAGCTGGCGAACCTGCTTAACGAATACATTCCGATCGTTGCCGGCTCAGAAATCAACGACGATCCCTTCAATCCGATCAGCGCGCACGGCCGCCAGACAATCGAGTTGCACGGCGATGCGACACATATCGATTGGGTGCCGCGGGATGCGCGCTTCGTGGAAAAATTGGCGACACCGGACGTGACCATCGCCGACATCATTGGCGACGTCGATCCGATCAAGGCGGCCAAGGGCGGGCACTTGCTTAGCGATGAACTGACTATTCATTACGGCCTGCTGCCGCGGGCTAACCGCGGTATTTTCGCGATCAACGAGCTGCCTGATCTCGCCGGCAAAATCCAGGTGGGCCTTTTCAACATCATGCAGGAAGGCGACGTGCAGATTAAGGGCTACCCGGTGCGTTTGCCGCTGGACGTGATGCTCGTGTTCTCGGCGAATCCGGAAGATTACACGGCGCGCGGCAAAATCATTTCGCCTTTGAAAGATCGGATCGGCGCTGAGATTACCACGCACTATCCGAAAGAGATTTCGCTCGGCGTTGAAATCACCAAGCAGGAAGCCTGGATCGCACGCGACGGATTGAAAGAGCGTTTGATAATTCCGGATTTCATTCGCGAAGCGATTGAGCAGATTGCGTTCGAAGCAAGAGACGATCAGCGGATCGACAAACATTCCGGCGTGTCACAGCGCTTGCCCATCACGGTGATGGAGTCGGCCGTCTCAAATGCCGAGCGCCGTTCACTGATGACCGATGAACAGTTAATCGTCCCGCGTATTGCCGACATTTATGCGGCCGTTCCTTCGATGACCGGCAAGATGGAACTCGAATACGAAGGCGAACAGATTGGCGCTTATCGCATTGCGAAGGATTTGATCAAGCGCTCGGCCGGAGAAATCTTCGAAGGCTACTTTGTCGGTATTGACTTTGCGAAGACCGTCGCCTGGTTCGACGAAGGCAACAACGTGCGCCTGGTCGACTCCGCGTCGGCTGAAGAGTGCATGTTATTGCTCGAGTCGGTCCCTGAACTGATCGACACGGCGCTGATTCCTTTCGATTTCCATCGCGACGACAGCGGCCAGGTAGTTGCCGCGTGCGAATTCGCGCTTGAAGGCCTGTACGCGGAAAACAAGATCAGCCGTAACGAAGAAGGCGGCTACACCGCGGTCACGAAAGCGAAGAAGGATCGCCGCGGGATGATCTACGACGATCTGACTGAGTCGAGCCGGTTCAGCTAACAGTGAATTATTTCTCATGCGCTTCACTCGTTATTCAAAATTCAACGGCCTCGATGTTTACGGGATCAATCTCGGCGACCTGATGGAGGGCTTGTCTGATGCGCTGCTCTCTTCGGGTTATGACGACGATTACTACTGGACGCGTGAACGCACACCGCAAGACACTTCGCTCGATGCTTTGCGGCGCGGGTTGCTGGAAGCGCTGTTGGAAAAAGGATTATTGAGCCAGCATCAGATCCAGCAGATGCTCGACGAGAATGAAGGCAGGTACGAAGGTTCGCAGCTTCAGGAGATGCTCAATCAGTTGATCGAGCGTCTGGTTGAAGAGGGTTATCTAAAGCTTCAGGAAGAACCGCTCACGCCGCAACAGCGTCGCGAGCTGATGGGCGGAAACGGCGAAGGCCGAATCGAAGAGCCCCTGCCGCGCAACATAAAGTTTGAGGTTACTGAAAAAGGTCTCGACTTCCTGGGTTACAAAACGCTGCGGAGTTTGCTGGGGAGTCTCGGCAAAAGTTCGATGGGGCGGCACGATACGTCGCACCTTGCCACCGGTGTCGAAGCTGAAGCGGCAAGCAAGCCTTATGAATTCGGCGACACGATCAATCTTGATGTGAATACGACCCTCCTGTCGGCGATTCAGCGCGAGGGCCTGTCGGTTCCGCTCAACCTCGAATACAAAGATCTGCACGTGCATCAATGCGATTACCAATCGTCTTGCGCGACGGTGGTGATGCTCGATTGCTCGCATTCGATGATTCTGTATGGCGAAGATCGCTTCACGCCGGCAAAGAAGGTTGCGCTCGCGCTGGGTCATCTGATTCGCACGCAATATCCCGGTGACTCTCTGAAGATCGTCCTCTTCCATGATTCGGCCGAAGAGTTGCCGCTCGCGAAACTGGCGACGACACAAGTCGGCCCATATCACACGAACACTGCCGAAGGATTGCGACTCGCACGGCGCATCCTGCAGGCGCAGCGCAAAGACATGAAGCAGATTGTGATGGTGACCGACGGAAAACCGACGGCGTGCTTTATCGAAGGAGCAGTTGGAGCGCCCGCATCCCTGCGGGCGGGTCGCCGGCATCATGCCGGCGCAACCCGAAACGCGATGCCTGCGCTCCAGCGGCGTCTCTACAAAAATTCGATGGGCGGCGATCCCTGGGTGATGGAAGCAACTTTTCGCGAAGTGCAGGCCTGCCGCAAAGCCGGCATCATGATCAATACGTTCATGCTGGCGAGCGACTACTACCTGGTTGAATTTGTGAAAGAGATGACCGCGATGACGAACGGCAAAGCTTACTTCGCCAATCCTGCAAACCTCTCGCAGTTTGTGCTCATCGATTTCCTGCGGCGCCGGAAGAGCAGAGTGAAGTAGCTTCTCTCCTGTTCTTATTCCACGCGAAAATGGTAAGTCGCGACGATTGCTTTCGAAGAGGCATTCACAAGCCGCGCCTCATATTCTGCCGGCTGCAATAGTTGCGCGGGCGCATCGACGATAACAGTCGACGGTGATGTCCAATGCGCGCTGGTGGAATAGATCGACTCGCCCTGTCGGGTCACGATTTCGAGCGTGTATTCGCTCGCGGGATCGCCGGTCGTCGTGAGAACGAGTTGCACGACGCCTGCGCTGGATGGAACGCCAAACGAACGCGAGTTCTGCCAATCGGCGCTCGGTTGCAGTTCCACAGAGAGCAACACCCGATTCTCCGCGCCATGTTCCGGCAGTATTTGCGGCGTTTGCTCGTGTTCGGGCGCGGCACTATTCGTCGCATGATGAATCTCAACCGGCGCAGGCTGTGTGACTGCGCGTTTGCGGCCGATACGCTTTACGATCTCCTGTTTGATTTGCGGTTCCTTTTTCACGACCGCCCAGAACGTGGCAAAGAGAAGTGCTGCGAGAATCGTAGCGAATGCTAACCGCAGTCTTCGATCGCGCAGCCGCAATAAAGACGACGCCGTCCACGTAAACGAGCGCGCGCGTTCGTCGGGCCTTTCGCACGTTTCGCGCAGTGCGCGTGAGGCGCTCAAAAGACGCGCGCGATCAACACTGCAAAGAAAGTTCGTTTCGAAGAGCTTCGTTTCGACGCCGCGCAAACGTCCAAAAGCGTAATCGTCAGTCAATTCGATTTCGGCCAGTCGCACGCGCTGCTCAAGCCGCGCATCTGTGAACAGCGCTTCTTCAAAAGCGGATCGCTCGCGCCGAGAGAGTTGCGACAACAGAAAACGGCGAATCATTGCCTCAGAAAATCGAGTGTGATTCGGCGAACTCAACATGAGTAATAATCCCTCTCCATCATGACTGCACTTCTGAGATTTCCAGGCATTGCTCGATACAAGTTTGGAGTTTCGCGCGAATGCGCAGCGCGCGCAGGCGCAGGTTGCTCTTTCCAGCACATTGGGATCCTAAGCTTAGAATTCCACGTGGACAAGTTGTCGCGG
>JADMIO010690250.1_pt1 | contig 63460 bp, 40 predicted proteins | sample 8958161 | NCBI WGS metagenome assembly JADMIO01 (sample SAMN16585339, study PRJNA669376) | soil metagenome | isolation source: Crop rotation soil | place: USA: Cullars Rotation, Alabama | collected 2011
CGACAACTTGTCCACGTGGAATTCTAAGCTTAGGATCCCAATGTGCTGGAAAGATCGTGGCCGAACTGCGCAATATGACGCTGCCCGATTGGGAATTCTATAACGGCTTCACCACGCTGGTAGGAGGCAAGAGCGCGTACATTCGCTCGCTGATTCTTCCCCAAGGGGGGATGAACAACCAAACGGCCAAAGTGTTCGTCGAGTACATGAACGAGTCGCCCTCACCGGATAGCTTTGCTGTCTGGACGCTGATCGGCGGCGCGGTTGAAAAGAAGGCGCCCACAGACACGGCGTACTTCTTTAGAGACGCGCGGTTCGTGCCGGAGATCAAGTCCATCTGGGACTTTGACAAGCCCGAGGATGCGCGCCCGAATATCGAATGGGCGTACGACTTCTTCGAAGACTTGGCGAAGGCCTCAAAGGCGACCGGCGCGTATGTGAACTACATTGACCCGCTGCTGCACGACTGGGCCAAGATGTACTACGGCGACAATTACGAGCGCCTCGAAGCCATCAAGAAAAAGGTTGATCCCAACAACGTATTTGGCTTCCAGCAAGGCATCGGTTCGACTTTCAATCCAAAGAACCAGAAACCGCTCGACTTGAGTCCGCTGAATCGGACGGTATGAGCGGCGAGAACCGAATAGAGGATTACTATGACTAAATCGGGAACGCAGGGGGCCGCTAATTACGAGACCAAGCTCGAGGCTAACGGCAGCGCGACGGTTCGGGTGTGGCGCGACTATCCAGCCGGTGCGCCGACGCCGACGGCTCAGCGGGTCTGGCAGATTGTCGCTGACTTTGGCGGGATCAAAACGATCTTCCCCTCAACGTTGAGTGTCTATCTGACTTACCCGGATGCCACGGATGCGGCGCTAAATACCGTGCGCTACATGACCTTCGCACCGCCAGATCCGAAGAGTCCGCTATCCTCAAAAAACCCGTTGCCTTTCGGTGTAGAGCAACTCATCGAACTCGACGAGCAGACTCGACGGTTGGCCTACATTTCCGCGCTGGGTCTGCCGGTGAAGAACTACCGGTCCGTCATGGAAGTGAGTGGTGACGATGCCTGCCGGCTCACTTGGACATCATCGTTCACGATAGATAAAAAAGATGAGGGGTTTATGGACACGCTTGCCCAGATCCTTGCTGCTGGCGCAAACCAGATTGCCGCAGCACTGAACCTGGGATAAAACTCCAAACGCGTGTCAGGCTTCAGGTCGCCGCTAGGCTTATTTACTTTGCAGGTTGAGCGAAAGCAATAAAGCGTTTTGGCGTGGCTCACGGTAATAATTCTTGCGGCGTCCGATGACAGCAAAGCCGCAGGAACGATAAAGGCTCAATGCGGGCAGATTGTCTTCACGCACTTCTAAAAAAACTCGGCTTACGCCGCGCTGTTGAGCAATGTGCAATCCTTCGGTCAAGAGCACTCTGCCCACTCCTTGCCCGCGCATAGCTTCAGCTACAACGAAGCTATCAATCTCCAGTTCATCCAGTACAACCCAGCCGGTTAATAAGCCGATCAGGTGCTTTGATTGCTCACGGCTTGCCACATTCTCTGCCGTAGCAGCGACCTCGCGGAACGCTCCCAGCAAAAACGAGGTAGGTGCTTGCAACCGGTTGAACATTTGGGCCAATTCGGTCGGGCCAAGCCCAGCCGCGCTCTCTAACTCAATCGCGGCTTGGAGGTCAGCGACTTGTAGCGGTTCGATGAGCAACTCAGGATTAGGTTGTGAGCTTGAGTTCTGCATCTGATTTTCGAATGTAGTAGGCCTGGAGTTTTGCGTGGCGATTATCGGCCAGGTATTGCGGGGCCGCGATTGCTAAGGTAGCGGCCAAAGGTGGCACTTCCGATTGCATTACCCAGTCTTTGCCATCCACCAGATTGCGGTAAGTGGCTGGGTCAGACGAGGCGGTTAAAGAGGCCAATGTCCGCCCCAGCTTCCCTGCTATTTCCTCAAGCCGCCCGAAGTGTTTTGTAACACCGCTGCCTGCCAAAATCGTCCCCTTATCAAGTTCTGACCGGTAGTGGCTGACGATGGTAGGCAAATCATTGACCAGATCAGCCCCGCTTGCCACAACGGAACCAGCAGAGCTAAGCACGCGCAAATCAGCAAAGACTTCGTTGCGCCCGGCTTCGAGCAGAATCAAGTAGCGCGCTTCAATACCGACGGCCAGCGCGGTCAGATCAAGCGCGTTGATGCCGATCACTTCTCGGTTCAGCGATTGAGCCAGCCCCTTCAAAGCGGCCAGCCCGACACGTAAGCCTGTAAAACTGCCTGGCCCGATGTTGCCCGCCAGCAACTCAACCTGTGAGAGGTTGACCCCGGCTAGGCTCAACACTTCCGTTAAACTCGCAAACAAGGTCTGTGAGTGAGGCAGTTGCTCATCACCTTCGACTGTGGCCAAAACCACGCCGTCTTGGGCAAGCGCAAGGCTGCTTCTAGGTGAAGTTGTATCAAGCGCGAGAACAATCACTTCGGCCTACTTGATGTTGAACCTGACCGTGTTCGCATTCCTGCCATCAACCGTCAGTACTAAATCCACGTCTCCCCGGCCAACCAAGCTACGCGGCAAGCGCAAGTTGACTTGATCGAGACCAGCCGAGCCTTGCGCACCAATGAAGAGCAATTCGGACTCGATGCCGCCGAGCTTGGCCGACGCATTCGTGAGCGCAGAACGCCCACGCAAGCCTGTGCCAAAGAGCACCAGAAAGACCTGTTCGCCTTCCGGCCCCGCATCAATCGGCACAGCGACAAAGCGATTGGTGGTTGCGTCGAAGCGGGCTACTGATTCAAAGCTTTGCTCGCCGTTGGCCTTCACGCGCAAGACAAGCGCAGCGGCAACGCCTTGCCCATCGCCATTGGCCGAATACAAGCCCGGCGCAACCGCGCCGATATTGGCCGTGCCGATGATCAGGCTGCCGTCGCTGGGGCTGACAGTGACTGTGGCTAAGCCATTGGCCGTGCCCGCCGGGACTAGGTAGTTGATCTGGTTTGGCGCGACGAAGAAGAGCGGGGCATAACGTTCTACGCCTAGACTGTCACGTACGCGCACGGTCGTGCCTGCCAGAGTCGTCGGCAATGGCAGGGTGTCGGCGATTTGTGTCGTTGAGGCCATGCCAGTACCAAAGGCGGCGGCAATCGTTTCGCTCGCCAAATCGGATTGGAAGCTGGCGGAAGAGATAGAAGTGACGGTGCGCACTGAATTGGCGGCTTGCACCTTGCGAATACGGTTATTGCCGCTATCAGCGATGTAGATGCTGCCTTGCGCATCCACTGCAACGCCGGTTGGCCCGAATAACAAAGCGGTGGAGGGCGCGCCGTTTTCGCCGCCGAAGCCAGCCGCGCCGCTGCCAGCGACGGTTGTGATAATGCCGGTGCTCAGCGTGATTTTGCGGATGCGGTGATTGCCTAGTTCGGCCAGATAAAGATCACCAGCGGCATCAAGCGTAAGCATGCGCGTTTCGTTGACCTGTGCTGTATTGGCCGGGATGTTGTCGCCGTTGTAGCCGGATTCGCCCGTCCCAGCAATCGTGCTGATCTTGCCGTCGCTCGCGTTGACTTTGCGGATGCGATAGTTGCCTTGATCGCTGATGTAAAGGTTGCCTTGACGATCAACCGCCAGGCCGGAGACAAAGTAAAGTCTTGCCTGCGTGGCTGGGCCACCGTCGCCACTGAAGCCAGGTTCGCCACTGCCGGCCACAGTGCTGATTTTGCCGTCGCTCGCATTGACCTTGCGCACGCGATCGTTGCCGTTTTCGGCAATGTAGAGATTGCCTTGCGCGTCCAGCGCCAGACCGAGCGGCAAGTTCAATTCGGCCTTGGTGGCCAAGTCGCCATCGCCGCGATTACCTGCCTCACCAATGCCAGCGACGGTACTGATCTTACCGTCGGGTGTGACTTTGCGCACGCGGTGGTTGAGAAAATCGCCGATGTAGACGTTGCCCGCCGAATCTGCGATCACGCTGCGCGGCTCGTTGAGGTTGGCTTCTGTGGCGGGACCACCGTCACCGCCAGAACCTAAGATGCCATTGCCCGCGAAGGTGGTAATGACGCCGCTCGGCGCGACTTTGCGAATGCGATGATTTTGCGTGTCGGCGATGTAGGCGTTGCCCCGCGCGTCAACCGCCACGGCGCGCGGCAGCCAGAGTTGCGCGGCGACCGCTGCACCACCATCGCCACCATTGCCTGTGATGCCGTTGCCAGCGAGCGTAGTGACAATCTGTTGCGGGTTGAAAGTAACCGCGAGCCTGACGGTGCTGGCATTACCGGCTAAGTCGTAGGCCGTGACCGTTACATTATTCAGGCCGATCAAGAGCGGAATGCCGGTGGCCGCCCAAACATTGGTGCCCGCTGCCGTGCCGCTGAAACCGCGATCATTGAACCATTGAACGAGCAGGACGCCGTTGGCATCGCTGGCTGTGCCGTTCAGCGTGAGCGGGCTGGCGCTAGTTGTATAGCTCGTGCCTGTGGCGGGCGCGGTCAACACGATGCTTGGCGCAGCGGTGTCATTCGCAGGCACGCTTTGCACGACGCGCACGCGATGGTTTTCACGGTCGGAGATGTAGAGCTTGCCTGTGGCATCGGTAAGGATGGCGGTCGGGCAATTCATTCGCGTGCTCGTGGCCGCGACGCCATCGCCGCTGTAGCCGTTCAGACCGTTACCGGCCACACGGCTGATCTTGCCATCGGCTGTTACTCGGCGGACGAGATCGTTGAAGGTGTCGGCGATGAGAAGGCTTCCGTCACTATCTACAAAGACGCCTTCGGGCAACCCGAGGCGCGCGGATCTCGCGTCACCGCCATCCCCTGTCGAGCCACGCACGCCGGTGCCAGCCACTGTGGTGATAATGCCGTCGGCGGCGTTGACCTTGCGAATTTTATTGTTGTAGGTGTCGGCGATGTAGTAGTTGCCCTGTGCATCAAAGGCTATGTGCTCCGGCCCATCAAATTGCGCCGCCGTGGCTGGGCCGTTGTCGCCCGCTGCGCCGAACTCGCCAGTGCCTGCAACCGTACTGATCTTGCCATCACTGGCGTTTACTTTGCGGATGCGATTGTTGCCAGCATCCGCAATGTAGAAGTTGCCCTGCTTATCGAGCGTGACCGTGTAGGGCGTATCCAATTTCGCGCTCTTGGCATCGCCACCGTCACCACTGAAGCCAAACTCTCCGGTGCCAGCAACTGTACTGATCAGCCCGTCCGCCACAGAGACGCGACGAATGCGATGGTTGTCGCGGTCGGCGATGTAGATGTTGCCTTGCGGGTCTATCGCCACACCGGTGGGGCAATGTAATTGAGCCGCTGTGGCCGGGCCACCGTCACCTTTAGAACCAGTGCCCGCGCCGCCCGCGACGGTCGAAATCTTGCCGTCGCTCACGTTCACTTTGCGGACGCGGTCGTTGAAAGTCTCGGCGATGTAGAGATTGCCTTGCGCATCCAAGGCCATCCCGCTCGGCCTCCCGACTTCCGCCAGCGTAGCCAGATTGCCATCGCCTTGAAAGCCGCTAGAGCCGGTACCCACCGCTGTCAGAATCAAGGATGACGGGCGCGAAATGGCTCTGAATGAGGCCCGCGCGAGATTGCCTGCGGTGTCGCGCGCAGTAATCGTGATGGTGTTCAACCCGCTGGCCAGCGGCAGCGCGCTGATCGTCCAAGATGTGGTGCCGGTTGCCGTCCCGCTCCCGCCGCGATCATTACTCCAAGTCACGGAAGCCAGCGCGCCATTGTCTGAAGCCGTGCCGCGCACCAGGATGCTGCCGAGCACGTCATTGGTCGTGATATTCGGATTCGGTTCAGTCACCGTCACCGTCGGTGGTGTTAGGTCAGGAACGCCCGGTTGTGTGACAGCCAAACTGCGCCCGGCGATTGTGACCGTGCCGGTGCGTGGCGTGATGGCGGTATTGGCGCTGGCAGTAATCGTGACAGTACCGTTGCCGCTGCCGCTGCCGCTGGCCTGCAACCACGAAGCGTTGCTCGTGGTCGTCCAATTGCAGCCGCCCGGTTGCGCCGTCACGTTGATCGTGCGTGTTGCGCCATTGACGCCGACATCGAATGACGCTGGCGAGATGGCGTAATCACAACCGTTGTTGTTCAGCTTCACCCGCCACGCGCCGCGTCCGTGCGCGAAGGCATAAAGCCAGGTTTCGCCATTCGCGACGTTTAGCTTCAAGGTCTCGGTGATGACATTGGGGAAGCCGGTGTTTTCAACTGCCCACGTCGCGCCGCCATTGTTTGTCACAAACACGCCCGAGTCGGTGCCGATGTAAAGGCGCGCCGTATTGGATGGATCAATCACCAGACTATGCACCGGCACATCGGGCAACGCACCTGTGCCGGTGCCATCCAGCGGCGACCACGACTGCCCGCCATCCATACTGCGCCAGACGTGCGCGCCGCCAAAAGTGGAGAAGGTTGCGTAAACGACATTCCGGTTGGTGGGATCGAAGGCCAACGAGGAAACAAAGGCGCGCCGTGGCTGATTGCTGGCCCAATTGGTCGAGCCGGTTGAGGTCAAGCCGATGCTGGTGCGCGCAATAAAACCATCGCTCAATCCGACAATGACGTAATTGGCATCCGTCGGAGCAATCGCCAGCGCGGTCACGTCACCGATGCCGGGAGTGATGTTGCTGGCCAGCGTCCAGTTCGAGGCGCCATTGGTTGTGCGCCAGATAAAAGCGCCGCCCGTCCACAAACGATTCGGGTCGCTCGGATCAATTACATAAGGCGTGATGAACTCGCTTTCGTCACTGATACCGAAAATCGAACTGCTGAAAGTCGCGCCGCCATCGGTGCTTTTTGCAAAGGTGAAGTAAGGATTGGAACTGTAAAGCGTGCTCGGCTTCGACGGATCAACCGCCACGTAGCCGCCGTCTCCGCCATTGATCTCGCGCCAAGCATTGCCGCCTGTCTGATCGGTGCCGAGCACCGTGCCGTTGTCCTGTGTGCCGCCGAAGTAGCTTTTGCCGTCCGGGAAGACTGTGCCGTTGTAAAACTGTGTTACGCCATAACCATTATTGAGGCTGCTCCAGTTCACCGCCGAGTTGCTCAAACGGCAAGCGGCCGTAGCTCCGGTCGCCATCGTCGCGCGCGCGTTATCGGTGCGGAAAAGACCGCCGTCATTGGCAAGGAAAAAAGTTTGATTGGTCGTGCCGTTGTATTGCGGATGGAAAACCATTACGTGCTGGTCGGGGTGAATCGCGCCGAAACGAAAAAACGCCCCTTCGTAAGCTTGTCCGGCAATGCCAAAATTCCGGCCGCCATCATCCGAGCGGAACACCTCGATGCCGCCCACCCAGACGCGCTCGGCGTCAACCGGATCAACGGCAAGCGTCAGGTCATACCAGCCCTGCCCAAAAAAACTATCTTCAAAATAGAAGCCGCAATCCGTGGCAAATGCGGCCACCGAAATCGAGAGCAGAGCTTGATTGAGCTTGTTACTGCTGGTGTTGCGCGTCTGCGCCGTCCAAGTCCCGTTATCACCACCGCTGGTCGAGCGGAAGACCGCGTGCAACGCATCTTGGAAGGAGCCTTCAAAGGCAGCACTGACTGCGTAAATAATATTCTGATTCGACGGCGCAATGGCCAGCGCCGTGCGTCCCATTCCGGGATCGGTGAAAACCGGCGTCCAAGCGTCGGCGCCTGCACCGTTGTTGGTGCGATAGATGGTCGCTTGCTCGAAGGTGCCACAGGAGGCAAAAACCACATCGGCATCGGTTCGATCAGTGCGGATCGCCAGATCGAGACAGCCGCCAATGACCGTATCGCCGTCGCTGTTGAGCGGTGTGAGCACGTGCACCCACGTCACGCCGCCATCGGTAGAACGCCAGACGCCTGAGAGCGTCGCGGCATAAAGGCGCTGATTGTTGGCCGGGCCGACAACGATGTCGAAGACGTAGTAAAAATCCCTGGTGGTGGTGCCGGCCAAACGCGTCCAAGTTGCTCCGCCATCGGTCGTCTTGAAAATGCCCGCGCCGCGAAAATCAAAAGTCGTATCTCGTTCAAGCCCGCCGTAGATGCCTTCGCCCGAGCCGACGTAAATCACGTTCGGATTGCCCGGCTCCATGACCATCGAACTGACGGTGATATTGGCCAGTTGATCGGCAATCGGCGTCCACGACTGCCCACCGTTGGTCGTCTTCCAGACTCCGCCCGAAACGCCTGCCGCATACATCACATTCGGGTCCTGCGGGTTGATAATCAACGCGCGCGTGCGTCCGCCGATATTGCCCGGCCCCAACGGCGTCCAGGTGCTCTGCTCCGGCGTCACCGCACGCTCATTGAGCGGCGCAGCAGCCGAGAGGCCTGCATTCAAAAACTGCGCTCGCGCCGTTGAGTAAACATCCATCTTGCGCATCTGTTCCTGCGCCTCGAAGTATTTCTCCAGCGGCAACTCTTTCTCGTCTTCGGGCAGACGTTTGCGTTTGAAAAACTCCACCGCTTCTTTGGGCGAATCATAGAGAGCCTCGGCTTCTCTGGGGTGGGTTAAATCAAGCTCGAAGATTGATTTTTGTTTCGTTTCACCTTTTTCACGCTCACCCTTTTCGCGCTCGCGTTCCTCGCGCGCTTCAGTCCGTCTTTCCCTTTCCTGCCCTGACAGCAGCTTGGCTGAAAAGTTGCGCGCTTGTTTTTCTTTGTGTGCACGCAAAGCCCGCCTTTGCGCCAGCGCCTGTTTTCCGCGCTCACGCGCCGCAGACGCGCTGACAGGCGCAAGGCCAAGATAAGCCGCGCAGCTTATCACCAAAGCAGCCAGCACAAATATGACAAAGGTTTTGCGTGGGGAGGACAGAGTTGTCATGCAATTTACTCCTTGAAGGCGAGAGCGCCTAAAACGATTTTAGCGGTAAGAATAGGGATGATTTCAGCAGTTTCCTGTCGTTGAAATGCGCACTGTGTCTAATGACTTGGGGTTGCGTGTGTGCTCGTGTCAGTTAAGGATGCTATTCATTCGGGGAAGAAAGTCAATCGGCCTGGGAGCGCAGGCATCCTTGCCTGCTGGACTGACCTTGCGAACCTATCGGAAACAATCGGCGCTGTGACAAGCCAGCAGGCAAGGATGCCTGCGCTCCCAGGTCACACCTTACCATTCTGCGCCAGCGCCTCAGCACGCTCCACCGTGATGACTCCTTCCACCCCCTTCAACGCGCCGAGCACGCGATCCAGGTGCTTCACATCGGCGATGTCTACAGTAAGGTCAATTTGGGCGCTGCCGTCGTTGAAGATTTCAGTGCGGGCTTCGGTGATGTTGGTCTTGATGTTGGCAATCGCGCTGGCCAGCGCCGCCAGCATACCTTGCCGGTCTTCGGTTGTTACCACCAGCTTCACCGCGTACTGATCGAGCTTTCCTTCACTCTTGCTTTCCGAGCCAGCCCAATCCACTTCGACTATACGCTCCCGATTGACCATCAGGTTGGCGACATTCTTACAACCTTTGCGATGCACGGCGACACCTTTGCCCAAAGTGATGTAACCGATGATCTCTTCGCCGTGAATCGGATTGCAGCAGCGCGCACGATACACCAGCACCTCATCAATCCCTTTGATGACGATGCTGTCATCACCCAGGCGCAAAGCTTTTTTCACCGCCTGACTGACCTGCTCCAATCTGGTCGTCTTGGTCTGCTCGATCTTCTCCAGTTCTTCCGGTGCGATGAAACGCGCGAGCACGGTGCGCGGCAAGACCTTGCCATAGCCCATCGCGGCAAACAGGTCGTCCAGCTTGGCATAGCCTTGGTAGCTCAAGACCTCTTTCATCTGCTCGCTTTCGAGCACCTGGCGGGTTTTCAAGCGCAGCCGCTGCGCCTCTTTCTCAAAGAGCTTCCGTCCGACTTCGATGGATTTGGCGCGCTGCTGTTCAGTCAGCCAATGTTTGATCTTGTTGCGCGCGCGCGAAGTGATGGCGAAGTTGAGCCAATCGCGGCTCGGTTTGTGGCCGGGCGAAGTGAAGATCTCGATCACGTCACCGTTCTGCACCTGGTATTTTAGCGGCACGATGCGCCCGTTGACCTTAGCGCCCGTGCATTGGTTGCCGACCTCTGTGTGGATCGCGTAAGCAAAATCTATCGGCGTGGCGCTGCGCGGCAACTGGATCACCTTGCCTTTGGGTGTGAAGGCGTAGACCTCTTTCGGATGGAGGTCGAGCTTGAATGCCTGCACGAAATCTTCGGCGTTGGGCGTCTCCTGTTGCGACTCTTCAATCGAGCGGCGCAACCACTTAATGCGTTCGTCATCGTTACCGTCCGCGCCCTTGCCTTCTTTGTATTTCCAATGCGCGGCGATGCCCTCTTCGGCGATGCGGTGCATCTCTTCGGTGCGGATCTGCACCTCGAAGTGATGGCCTTCATCGCCGATTACTGAAGTGTGCAGCGATTGATAGCCATTCTCGCGCGGCATGGCGATGAAGTCCTTGATGCGGTCTTGAAACGGCCTCCAGTATTTGTGCATCACGCCGAGCGCGTAGTAACAATCGCGAGGCTCTTTGGTAAGGATGCGTATCGCCGCCAGGTCGTAGACTTTTTCGAGCGGGATTTTCTGCCGTTCGAGTTTGCGATAGATGCTGTAGAGCCGCTTGATGCGCCCGTCAATACGCACGAATGGCACGCCCTCTTCGTTGAGCCGCTCGGCAATCCGCTTTTTCACGTCTTCCAAAAAGACCTCGGTAGCCGCGCGGCGTTTCTCAACCTCTGCCTTCAAACGTTGATAGGCATCGGGGTCTAGATACTGAAAAGCCAGCTCTTCCAATTCCGCGCGCAGCTTGCTCATTCCCAGACGGTGGGCAATCGGCGCGTAAACGTCCAGGGTCTCTTGCGCGATACGCTTGCGTTTTTCCGGCTTGAGATATTGCAAGGTGCGCATGTTGTGCAGACGGTCAGCGAGCTTGACCAACACCACGCGAATGTCGTCCACCATCGCCAGCACCATTTTGCGCAGGTTTTCGGCCTGGGCCTCTTCTTTAGACTTTTTGCCGAGATTACTGATCTTGGTGACACCGTCCACCAGATGCGCCACTTCTTTGCCGAAGTATTTCTCGATGTCTTCAAGCGTCGTCAGCGTGTCTTCTACTACGTCGTGCAGCAAACCGGTGCTGACCGTCACCACATCCATCTTCATATCCGCCAGGATGTCGGCGACCGAAAGCGGATGAATCAGATATGGCTCGCCCGAGGCGCGCACCTGGTCTGTGTGTTCTTTGGCCGAAAAGAAATAGGCCCGGCGCAGCAAATCAATCTCTGCCTCGGCATGGTGCTTCTCGACCTTTCTGACGACATCCTCAATGCGGATCATAGCGGCGGATTATAGCATCCTGCTTTCGGCTGCACGAAAGGCACGAAAAAATCCCCGCCCAAAAAACCCGGCGCCATCTGCAAATGACCAAAATAGACAACTTTGCTTGTTCTCTTCCGCGTGATTGCGCTACTCTTCGCCCGCTCAGTTCATTGCAATCAACCTGCGGTCTTATCACTGCGGGTTTTGTATATCAACTAATTTCAACCCGGCAGCCTTTGCCGGCAACTAGGTTTCAACGATGCATGAAATCACCCAGTTGCTTTTGGCTTGGAGTAATGGCGAGGAAGCGGCCTTGGGGCAACTGGCGCCACTCGTCCAAACCGAATTGTATCGCTTGGCTCAGCGCTATCTGAGTCGGGAACACTCCGGCCATAGCTTGCAAATCTCGGATCTCGTCAATGAAGCCTACGTACGATTGATTGATCGGAAGGCGGTCCAGTGGCAAAACCGCGCCCATTTCTTCGGCGTCGCCGCCCACTTGATGCGAAATATCCTGGTTGATAATGCGCGCCGCCGCCACTATCGCAAACATGGTGGCAAAGCGCTCAGAGTCTCGTTGGCATTGGCCGAAAACGAAGTGCAGGAATATAACGTAGACATGATCGCGCTCGATGATGCGCTCGCAGCTTTGGCGGCGTTTGACTTGCGCAAAAGCCGGATTGTGGAATTGCGCTTCTTCGGCGGCTTGACCGAGCAGGAGGTCGCCGAGGTGCTGAAAATTTCGGAGCGCACCGTGCGTCGCGAATGGAGCGTGGCCCGCGTCTGGCTCTACCGCGAGTTGAGCAAAGAGGCAAGGGATGAGACCTGAAAGCTGGCAGCGCACTCAACAAATCTATCTCACGGCGTTGGAGCACAACACGAGTCAGCGGGCGGGCTTTCTCGACCAGGCTTGTGACGGTGATGCAGCCTTGCGCCACGAAGTCGAATCGCTGCTCGCCGCCCACTCAGAGGTCGGCGATTTTCTGCTCACCCCAGCCTTAGCACTCGAGGCCAAAGCCTTGGCGGCTGAACAAACGCTGGCGCTCGCCGGACAGCAACTCAATCAGTATCAACTTATCTCCTGGCTCGGCGCAGGTGGGATGGGCGCGGTTTACCTGGCGCAGGATAGCAAGCTCGGACGCCGCGTGGCGCTCAAATTATTACACGCCCGCTTCACACAGGATGCGGAACAGGCGCGCCGCTTCGCGCGTGAAGCCAAAGCCGCCTCGGCGCTCAGTCACCCGAACATCATCACTATTTATGACACTGGCGAGGCTGGCGAGACGCGCTTTATCGCCGCCGAATATATCGAAGGCGTGACGCTGCGGCAGCGGATGAATGAAAGCCGCTTGGAATTGCGTGAAGCATTGGAAATTGCACTCCAAGTAGCGGCGGCGCTGGCGGCGGCTCACCAAGCCGGGATTGTGCATCGCGACATCAAGCCGGAGAACATCATGTTGCGGCCTGACGGCTTGGTCAAAGTGCTGGACTTCGGGCTGGCCCGCATCACCGAGCCGCTACTGCTGGCCGCTGCGGGACAGAGCGCGCACAGCTCTGAGACGGGCGTGGTGGTGGGGACGCCACGCTATATGTCGCCCGAACAGGCGCGCGGGGAGAAGGTAGGGGCGCTGACCGACATCTTTAGTCTGGGAGTCGTGCTTTATGAAATGATCGCGCAGCAAGCGCCTTTCACGGGCGCGACGATGGCCGAAGTCTTCGCGGCGCTGTTGACGAAGGAGCCGGAGCCGCTTTCACAACACGCTGCCGGAGTGCCCGCCGAGTTGCAGCGCATCGTGAGCCGCGCACTCGCCAAAGAGCGCGCGGCACGGTATCAAAGCATTCAGGAAATGCAAGCCGATCTGCAAACGCAACTGGCGCAGTTGCAACAACCGGGAGGACCTGCCGCGCCCAGCCCGCCGGCGTTGGCCAAGCGCATTCGGCTACCAATTCAATGGCGCGCGTGGCCGCGGTGGAGGTGGGCTGTCGCGCTGGTGCTGGCTTTACTGCTGCTGGCTGGAGGGGTATGGCAGATACGGCAGCGCCGAGCCAAGTCATTCGAGTCCACTTTACATTCAAACCTGCGCTTCTCCACATTGCCCAACATGCCAGTCTCTGACAGTTGGGATGACCCAAGTGATCTCAGCTTTTCGCCCGATGGCAAATTGCTCGCGTATAGCTTGTACATTGGCGGTGAGAGTCATCTCTGGATCAGGCCTGTGGACGGTGGTACGCCAAAGGAAATCACACAAGGAAAATTCCAAGACTACAGTCCACGCTGGTCGCCAGATGGCAAGGAGCTAGCATTTGTTTCAGATCGTGGTGGGGCAGACGGCATTTGGTCTGTGCCTTATTCAGGCGGCACACCGAAGCGGCTCGGCCAGCCTGAGAGCTTTAGCTATTTGGCCGGCTGGTCGCACAATGGGCAGTCAATCTATTTCGTGGCCAATAAAAAAAATTTGTATAAGCTTGATTTGGCCACGCAGCAAAGCTCACCTGTGAGTCAACTCAAGCAATCCGCCCGCGGAATCAGCGTGTCGCCTGATGAGAAACAAATTGCCTATATCGGCTACGTAGACTCCCAACTCCACATCTGGGTAGCAGCGTTGGACGGGAGCAAGGCCAGACAAGTTAGTAGTGGCCCGGAAAGATTGGTAGGTGCTCCTTCCTGGTTTCCTGACGGAAATAGAATCGCCTATTTATCCCGGTACGCTAATGACGTGCCTCAAATCTATTTCCTCTGGCTCGATGGGCGCGCACCTGTGCCCATCACCTTCGGCAACGAGGATTACATGGGTCAGACTCTATCGCCTGACGGAACCAGGATGGTGGCCACTTCACTAAAGGCCAGCTCCAATCTCTTCGCCTGTGATCTACAGACGGGTAGTGAGACCAGGCACTCATCAGGGCTTTTTCACCACCTCAAGCCTGACCTTTCGCCTGACGGTGAAACAATTGTCTATCAAGCCGGCGAGTCATTGCATACATGGAATTTCTCCCTCTTGACCCAGTCGCGCGTGCCCGGAAGCCGCTCCCACCAGCTTATTTCCAATGGCATGTGGGCCAAGTGGTCACCGGTTGAAGCTAAGCTGGCTTATGTCAGTAATACGTTCGATCTTTGGAAAGTCAGCGCGAGCGGTGACAATCAACAAAGGTTAACGACTGATGTGCTTGTAGAGAACAGGACGTTTAATAAGCCGTACGACCCACTGGGCACTTTCTACGGTTGGTCGCCCGATGGCAAGCAGATCGCTTATTGCTCGTATAAGTCTGGTCAGCAGAATATCTGGATAGTTGCCAGTGATGGTTCCAGCGACGTGATGGTAACTCATTATACAGAACAGAAGCGGAGATTCACTTCGTTGTTCTGGTCGCCGGACGGAACACGCCTCGCGCACGTCTCGCATTTGGGTGGGAAGCAGAGTATTTACTTAACTGAACAGGGGAAAACCACTACTGTTTATGAGAGTGACGAAGCGCTGTATCTGCTTGGCTGGTCTGCCTCAGGCAAAGAACTCTTTGTTGCCCAGGCCAAAAACAACTCCTGGAGACCAGAGGGAATGAGTCTGGTGAGTGTTTCCCTGGCTGGCGCGAAGACTAGGGTGATCGCGCACTATCCTAATGCCTTTTTGCATAACATCAGATTGTCTCCTGATAGACGCTTCATCGCTTATGCTTCAAGGCAGGCTGAAAAAGATAACATAGAGATAGCTCCAACTAGCGGCGGGCCGATCAGAAAACTGACCAACAACTCCGATCCAATCATTTATTACTCCGGGTTAGCTTGGGCACCCGATGGCAAGACGCTCTACTACAGCAAGCAAACCGGCTGGACACAGGTCTCGTTGATCGAAAACCTCAAGTGAGCGGAGAGCCTGACAAAGGGGCGAGAAAACATATCACTACTGAGCAAGTAGGAAAGTAATGAGTTCTGAACACTGGCAGCGTACTCAACATATCTATCTTGCGGCGCTGGAACGCAACGCGAGTCAGCGGGCGGGCTTTCTCGACCAGGCTTGTGCCGGTGATGCAGCCTTGCGCCACGAAGTCGAATCGCTGCTCGCCGCCCACTCAGAGGTCGGCGATTTTCTGCTCACCCCAGCCTTAGCACTCGAGGCCAGAGCCCTGGCGGCTGAACAAACGCTGGCGCTCGCCGGACAGCAACTCAATCAGTATCAGCTTATCTCCTGGCTCGGCGCGGGTGGGATGGGCGAGGTCTACCTGGCGCAGGATAGCAAGCTCGGACGCCGGGTGGCGCTCAAATTATTACACCCCCGCTTCACACAGGATGCGGAACAGGCGCGACGCTTCGCGCGTGAAGCCAAAGCGGCCTCGGCGCTCAATCATCCGAACATCATCACCATTTATGAAACTGGCGCGGCCGACGAGACACGCTTTATCGCCGCCGAATTCATCGAAGGCGTCACGCTGCGGCAGCGGCTGAAGGAGCGCCGACTGGAATTGTGCGAAGCGTTGGAGATTGCGTTGCAGGTGGCGGCGGCGCTCGTTGCCGCCCACCAAGCCGGAATCGTGCATCGCGACATCAAGCCGGAAAACATCATGCTGCGGCCTGACGGCTTGGTCAAAGTGCTCGACTTCGGGCTGGCCCGCATCACCGAACCGCAGTTGCTCGCCGCTGCGGGACAGAGCGCGCACAGCTCTGAGACAGGCATGGTGGTGGGGACGCCGCGCTATATGTCGCCCGAACAGGCGCGTGGGGAGAAGGTGGAGGCGTTAACTGACGTCTTCAGTCTGGGAGTCGTGCTCTACGAAATGATCGCGCAGCAATTGCCCTTCGATGGGGCAACGCCGCCGGAGGTCTTTGTGGCGCTGCTGACGAAGGAGCCAAAACCGCTGGCACAGCACGCGCCTGGCGTGCCCGTCGGGTTGGAACGCATCATCGGCAAAGCCTTAGTCAAAGAACGCGCGGCGCGCTACCAAAGCATCCAGCAGTTGCGCGGTGATCTGCAAGCACAACTGGCGAGCTTGCGGCAACCGAGAAGGCAAAGCTGGGCCAGCCTGCTGTGGTGGTTCAAGCGCCTCTATTGGCCGGTGCGCATGTTTGCTTGGCGGCAAAGGCGCGTCATCGTGGCTGGCTTGTTGGCCGTGTGCTTGGTGGGTGGGATGGCGTGGTGGTTTAGGCAGCGAGTAGCCTCGTCAAGCGAAGCCGGCCCGCCTGCAACTGCAAACCTGCGTATCTCTGAGTTGTTCAGCGTGCCGATCTTGAATGGTATGGCTAGTCTAAATGACTTCAAGTTTTCGCCCGATGGGAAATGGCTGGCCTATAGCTTAGCCAAGGACAACGAGAGGCATCTCTGGATCAAGCAGGTGGAGGGAGGCGAACCAAAGCAAATCACCGCAGGCAAAGTCGAAGACGGGTCTCCCATTTGGTCGCCGGATGGCCAAGAGTTGGCGTTCGCTTCACTTCGCGGTGGCGCACCGGGAATCTGGACAATCCCGTATCAAGGCGGCACGCCAAAGCTGCTCGGCCAGTTTGAGTTTGACCTTAATTTGACTAGCTGGTCTCGCAATCGGCAAACCATCTATTTTCAGGCCGAAAACAATTTGCATAAGTTTGATTTGACGACGAAGCAAAGCTCAACTCTCACTCACTTTTCGGAGGCCTACCTTTTCAGTATGTCACCCGATGAAAAGCAAATTGCCTATGTAGGTAGAGGAAACGGACTCCACATTTTTGTGATGCCGCTGGACGGAGGCGAGCCGAGACAAATTAGCCAAGGTAAGGGGATCAGCGCAGGCGATATTGCCTGGTTTCCTGATGGAAAGAGAATCTCCTACATGTTTCAGCAAATTAATACCCCTGGTGGAATCTATCTTGCCTGGCTGGATGGACGCGCACCTCGGCAGTTCACTCCTGGCAATGAAGGGTATAGCTCTCAGACTGTCTCACCCGACGGAACCAAGATTGTGAGCGCGATAGATAAGACCAGTGCCAATCTCTTCGCTTGTGATCTGCGAACGGGCACTGAAATAGCGCAGACCTCCGGGGTCAATCAACGACTTGCTCCTGAGCTCTCACCTGACGGTGAAACCATTGTCTTTCAAGCAAGTGAAGTATTAACGCTCTGGGATTTCTCGCTCTTCCTCCAGTCGCGTGCTACGGGAAGCCCCTCCCACCAGTTCATCTCCAATGCTGCGTGGGCCAAGTGGTCGCCAGTGGCTGATAAACTGGCCTTTCTGCGGCGCGGAAACATCAATGAGACTTATCAGTACGATCTTTGGCAAGTCAGTCGGCGTGGTGGGCCTGAACAACTGTTGACGACGGGTGTGGTGGCTGGAACCAAGGAACTGCTGCCTTTTAACCCACAGGGCACTTTCTACGATTGGTCGCCCGATGGCAAACAGCTCGCGTATAGCTCGAAGAAGTCAGGTCAGGCAAATGTCTGGGTCGTGGCCAGTGATGGTTCCAGCGATGTGATGCTCTCCCACAATACTGATCCGAAGCCGGCAATCAATCTTGATCTGAAGCTGAGAATCATTTCACCGTTCTGGTCGCCTGATGGGCAGCGCCTCGCTTACGCTTCAAATTCGAATAAGAAAAACAGGATTTGTGTCATTGAACACGGGGAAACCGCTACGGTTTATGAAAGTGATAAGCCACTATGGCCGCTTGGCTGGTCTGCCTCAGGCCAAGAGATTCTGGTTTTGCAGGGCAAATTCGTAGCCTTTCAACCGCTGCAAGAGACGAGTCTTGTGAGTGTGCCGCTTAATGGCGCGCAGCCGCGCGTCATCCTCCACCGGCCTAACGACTATCTACATAACGCGAGCTTGTCGCACGACCGCCGCTTCATCGCCCTGGCCTCAAAGCGAGGGGGGAAAGATGACATCGAGATCGTCCCAGTCAGTGGTGGGCGGGTCAGAAACTTGACCCGCAACAGTGATCCCACCATTTTTTACTCCGGCTTAGCCTGGGCGCCGGATGATAAGACGCTCTTCTACAGCAAACAAACGGGCTGGACACAGGTCTCACTGATCGAAAACTTCAAGTGAGCGGAGAGCCTGACAAAGGGGCGAGAAAACATATCACTACTGAGCAAGTAGGAAAGTAATGAGTTCTGAACACTGGCAGCGTACTCAACATATCTATCTTGCGGCGCTGGAACGCAACGCGAGTCAGCGGGCGGGCTTTCTCGACCAGGCTTGTGCCGGTGATGCAGCCTTGCGCCACGAAGTCGAATCGCTGCTCGCCGCCCACTCAGAGGTCGGCGATTTTCTGCTCACCCCAGCCTTAGCACTCGAGGCCAAAGCCTTGGCGGCTGAACAAACGCTGGCGCTCGCCGGACAGCAGCTCAATCAGTATCAGCTTATTTCCTGGCTTGGCGCGGGTGGGATGGGCGAGGTCTACCTGGCGCAGGATAGCAAGCTGGGACGCCGGGTGGCGCTCAAATTATTACACCCCCGCTTCACACAGGATGCGGAACAGGCGCGCCGTTTTGCACGTGAAGCCAAAGCGGCCTCGGCGCTCAATCACCCGAACATCATCACCATTTATGAAACCGGTGAAGTTGAGGAGACACGCTTCATCGCCGCTGAATACATCGAAGGCATCACGCTGCGGCAGCGCCTGAACGACAGCCGCTTGGCATTGCCTGAAGCCTTGGAGATTGCGTTGCAGGTGGCGACGGCGCTCGCGGCGGCTCACCAAGCTGGGATCGTGCATCGCGACATCAAGCCGGAGAACATCATGCTGCGGCCAGATGGCTTGGTCAAAGTGCTGGACTTCGGGTTGGCCCGCATAACTGAACCGCTGCTCGCTGAAGGACAGAGCGCTAACAGCTCTGAGACAGGTGTGGTGGTGGGGACACCGCGCTACATGTCACCCGAACAAGCGCGTGGGGAGAAGGTAGACGCATTGGCAGACATATTCAGTCTGGGAGTCGTGCTTTATGAAATGATCGCGCAGCAAGCGCCCTTCAGTGGCGCGACGCTGGCCGAAGTCTTCGCGGCGCTGTTGACCAAAGAGCCGGAGCCGCTTGCACAATACGCCGCCGGAGTGCCCGCCGAGTTGGAAGCCATCGTAAACCGAGCGCTGGCCAAAGAGCGCCAGCAACGTTATCAAAGCATCCAGGAGTTGCGCGGTGATCTGCAAGCGCAACTGGCGCGTTTGCGGCAACCGGAAGGGCAAAGCTGGCCCAGCCTGCGGTTCTGGTTCAAGCGCCTCTATTGGCCGGTGCGCATGTTTGCTTGGCGGCGCTGGCGCATCGTTGTGGCTAGCTTGCTGGCAGTGTGGTTGGTGGTTGGAATGGCGTGGTGGTTTAAGCGTCGCGTGGACTCGTCCATCGAATCCATCACACCTGTCAACCCGCGGATATCTGAGTTGTTCAGCGTATCAATGGCAAATTTGGGGGGGAATCTAACTGATCTCAAGTTTTCGCCCGATGGGAAATGGCTGGCCTATAGCTTAGAAAAGGCCGATGAAAGGCATCTCTGGCTCAAGCAGGCGGAGGGAGGCGAGCCCAAGCAAATCACCGCAGGCAAGGACAAAGATTGGTCTCCCATAGGGTCACCAGACGGCCAAGAGTTGACATTTGCTTCAAATCGCGGTGGTGCGCAGGGCATCTGGACCATGCCTGCACAGGGGGGTACGCCCAAGCTGCTCACCCGGTTGGAGCTTGAGCCTGAGTCTGAGCTTGTTGATATGGTTAAGTGGACTCACAATCGGCAAACCCTCTACTTTGTGGCCAGATACAAATCATCTGAGATAGACAATTTGTATAAGTTCGATTTGGTGACGAAGCAAATCTCACCCGTCACGCACTTCAAAGATTTGCGGGCCCACCTTTTTAGTGTCTCACCCGATGAAAAGCAAATTGCCTATGTGTATGCAGGCAAAGGAAAAGAAATACGCACTTTTGTGATGCCGCTGGGTGGAGGCGAGGCTAGAGAAATTAGCCAGGGTTCGGGGGCAAGCGCAGGCGATATTGCCTGGTTCCCCGATGGAAAGAGGGTCTCTTACATCTTTCAGCAAATCAACAACCAGGGTGGCATCTATCTAGCTTGGCTGGATGGGCGACCACCGCTGCTGCTCGCTCGCAGCAGTGGTGGTTACAACTGTCAGACTATCTCACCCGATGGAACTAAGATCGTGTTCGGGTCAGATAAGACCAATGCCAATCTATTCGCGTGCGAGCTGCGGACGGGCGTTGAAATTACGCTGACCTCCGGACTCAATCAACGACTGGTCCCCGAACTCTCGCCTGACGGTCAAACCATTGTCTTTCAAGCCAGTGAAACATTAACGTTCGGGGATTTCTCGCTCTTCCTACAGCCGCGTGCCCCGGGTAGCCAAGCACACCAGCTCATCTCCAATGGTGCCTGGGCCAAGTGGTCGCCGGTTGAAGATAAGCTGGTCTTTCTGCGGCGCCAAAACAATGAGCAGTTTCGGTGTGATCTTTGGCAAGTCAGCCGGAATGGTGGGGATGCACAACAGTTGACGACGGGGGTGGTGGCGGGGGCCTCGGAATTGATGCCGTTTAGCCCACAGCGCACTTGGTATGACTGGTCGCCCGATGGCAAACAGATCGCCTATGGCTCGATGAAGTCCGGTCAAGCAAGTGTCTGGGTCGTGTCCAGTGATGGCTCCAGCGATGTGATGCTCGCCCAGCATAGTGATCCGAAGCTGAACATCACCTCACCCTTCTGGTCGCCAGATGGGAAGCGCATTGCTTACGCCGTGGGTTTGCGTGAGAAAGGAAGTATCGGTGTAACTGAACCAGGTAAAACCGCTATTGTTTACGACAGTGATCAGAAGGTGTGGCCGATTGGTTGGTCGGCCTCCGGCCAGGAGATTCTGGTTTTGCAGGGCAAATTCGTATTCACAAGTTATCCTCTGCAGGAGATGAGCCTGTTGAGTGTGCCGTTCAGCGGCGCGCTGCCTCGCGTTATCCTGCACCGGCCTAACGACTATCTGCATAACGTCAGCTTGTCGCACGACCGGCGCTTCATCGCTTTTGCCTCAAAGCGTGAAGGGAAAGATAACGTCGAGATTGTGCCAGTCAGTGGCGGGCCGGTCAGAAACCTGACCCGCAACAGTGATCCCTCCATCTTTTACTCCGGGTTAGCCTGGGCGCCGGACGATAAGACGCTCTTCTACAGCAAACAAACGGGCTGGACACAGGTCTCGATGATCGAAAACCTCAAGTGAGCGGCGAGCAGAATTACACTGACAAGCTTGATGTGCATCAATTCATCGTGCTTAAAAAAATTGGTAGTGGCGCAAGGTGGTGAGTTTGGAGTACCGGCTGCAGCCGGCCGGGCTGGTCAACCAAAGCTGCCGCATGCAGGCGGGACTCCAAACCTTCTCTCCCGCTTGCGCCACTACCAAATAATTCTCTAGTAATCGGCTTCAGCACTTTGCCTAGCCAAATCGGCCAAACGACGAATCCACCACGCCAACCTGTACAACCGACCCTCCTACCCACTAGCTGCTCAGTGCCAGAGGCGCCAAAACGGCCATCAACGCCTATGAAGTTTTTCCTTGAAATGGTTCAGTCAAACGATGTCTTGATTTTTGAATATATGTATTCATATTCCTGCGTCGCAAGGACGGCTGACGCATTTAGTTTTGGGGGGGAGTAACGGCTCATACGCAATTGCGGCTTCCCGGTTTGCCGGTGAGTCGGAGGCGGATGAGCCGTTACCATAAACCAAAGCGGATTTGCTAAAAGGTTTTGAAAAAACGGGTCGGGTGAGTAGCAAGGTGTGGGGTAACAACCCATGCCTGCCTCCATCACGTAGTTCCGTGGGGGTGTTCCGGTGAAATTCTTCAATCTTTCATTCCGTCGTTATCAAACAAACAGTTCTCTCCAGCAATCAACTCCATCAACTGCACACTCCAATTCCGAATCTGTCATTCCAGGCCGCTCGCTGAAGAAACCTTTGTTGATCGGTTGGCTGTGTCTTGAACTGATCTCCCTCTTCTTGGGTGGCGCTGTCATCGCGCAAAAGCTGAACGCGTTGGAGCCTGGGAATACCGACAAGTACTATCGCCTGCGCGGCGGTGACAAGCTGAGCATCAAGTTCCCATATCATGCTGAACTCAATGAGCCGACCGTCATCGTGCGTCCGGACGGCTTCATCACATTGCCGATGATTCAAGATGTGCAGGTCATCGGAATGACCGTGCCGCAATTGAAGAAGCGCCTGGAAGAGGCCTATAGCGAACTGCTCATCAATCCGATCATCTCAGTCAACCTGACAGATTTCGTAATGGCGCGGATTTACGTAGGCGGTCAGGTCAATAAACCTGGCAGCTACGAGCTACGTGCCGGGCAAACCTTGTTGCAAGCAGTTATGCTGGCTGGCGGATTTACCAACGACGCCAACCGCAAGATGGTGCTCCACGCGCGCCCTTATGGCGAAGGTCAACTCAAAGTCACGGAGCATGATGCGCTGGCGATGATCTCGAAGACGAAAGCCGCTCACGACTGGCCGTTGCAGGACGGCGATTATGTTTTTGTGCCGGATGCGAAGATGTTGAAGATCTCGCGCGCCGTTCAAACTTTTAGCAGTTTGCTACCAGGCGCACGGCTGATCTATTGATTTGATTTCCCTTTCCTAGTGCCGCTCAAGCTGGCTGCGCCACGACTCAAGCAGACCGGCTGAGAAGTCCGATTAGACCCACACCGGCTGAGGCAATAGTTGGCGAGAACTGTTGCTCAGCATTGCATCACATCACGACAAATCGAACATTATCCGAAGGCTCCACGCATAGGCAGAGCGTCGCAGGGCAATGCCTTGCGGCCCCCGCCTGCGCTGCGTGTGGGTCAAGCGGCAACTGTAGTTCTCCGAAAGTTACTGGCTCACGACTACTGAATCCCAAGCGAGATTCAGCGAGCAATTACGATGAATGCACAACCCCTGAATCTGGTTGACCTCTGGCGCATCTTGCAGAAGCGCGCCTCTCTGCTATTGGTGGTCTTCGGCGCGATCGTTGGCGCAGGGATGTTGATGACACTGTTCACGCCGCCGACTTACCAATCAACAATGAAAATCCTGGTCACGCGCAATCGCCTCGATCCGCAAGTCAGCGCCTCTGACAAAACCGGCGACCTTTTGCGGGGCGCGCTGACCGAAGAGGATTTCAACTCCGAACTCGAAATCCTGCAAAGCCGCGCCGTGCTCGAAGCCACCGTAAAACAACTCGAACTCGGTCAGCCCGCTCCACCCAACGAAAGTGAAGAGGAAGCGCCTTCACTACGCAGCCGCCTGGGCAACTGGTATCGCAAGCTACATGAACAGAACCCGGCTACCGAATTGGAAAAAGCCGTCACAGAGTTGGCCGGTCGCCTGGAGGTCGTGGCGATCAAGAAGTCGCATATTTTGCAGGTCAACTATCAGGACAGCTCGCCTGAACGCGCCGCCCGCGTCCTGCAAGCGCTCTACCGGCAGTACGCCGAGCAGCACCTGCGCCTGAATCAAAACGAAGAGGCCGCGCAGGTCTTCCGCACACAGAGTGACGATTTCAATCTCAAGTTGCGCGAAGCGACTGACACCTTGAAACATTTCGACGCGGCAAATGGTCTGTCGGGCAGCCCGGCCCAACGCGATCTATTGCTGCAACAGTTTTATCAAGTCCAAGCCCAGCTCAACGACGCGAACACAGGCTTACGCGAAACCGCGGAACGCATCGCCACGCTCAAAGCTCAATTGGCCACGACTCCGGCACGGATCGAGTCCGAAGTCCTTACTAAGTACGCCCCTTCGCGCGACCGCATTAAAGATGAGGTGCTGCGCCTGGAAATGGAGAGCACCCAGTTGCGGCAAAAATACCAGCCCAATCACCGGCTGGTGAAAGAGACCGACGACCGGCTGGCCCAGGCGCGCAAGCTGCTCACGCGCGAAGAGCAAGCCTCACCACAGGAGCGCAAGACTATCGTCAACGAAGTCTATCACCGGCTGACCAACGATCTGTTGGCCGCGCAAGGCAACCTTGCCGCGCTCAAACAGCGCGAGCAAAGCCTGTCCACGCTGGCGAAAGAATATCAGGCAAAGGTTGCGCGTTTCGACGCCAAGAGCCTGGAGCGCGCCGAGCTTGAACGTGCGCGCGCCGTCAATGAAGAGGCCTATTTGGTCTATCACAAAAAAGCCCAGGAGGCCGAAATCTCCAACGTGATGAACCTGGCGAAGATCACTAACGTCAATCTGGCGCAACCCGCTTCGGTCAATCACAAACCGGTCAGTCCGAAGCCGCTATTAAATCTGGCCGTGCTTTTGGTAGTGGGACTACTGGCAGGCCTCGCAACTGTCTTGTACGTAGAGCGCGGGAATCTGCTGAGACCGCAACGTGTGATGCTGGCAAGACCTATCAATGAAGGTTTAGTGCTGGCGATCACCCGCTTGCAACAGCGCGATGAGCAGATGCTGGCCGAAAGGAGCCGGGGCTTTTCAGAGGCGGGCGCAGCCCCGCAGGCCCGCTACCCGCGCGCCTTGCCGAGTTCGCAAACTTCACTGCAATTGCGTCGCTTGACTGACCGGCGTGGCTAAACCAACGCTCTGTTGCTGCCACAAAGAATTCCGCAGAGGCACTAACTGGAGTAAGCCAATGACACAGTTCAAATGGTCGTCGCTCTCGTTCACCCAAAAGTTTTTTGACTTGGGTATTCTCACCGGCGCATTGGCGCTGGCGGTATCGCTCTGGCTACCCAATCAACCGACGCTGCACGCGGCCAGGCACGGTGTCATCATCGAGTTGGCGCTCTTCAGTATTGTTTTGATGGGGTGGAACACCTGCCTGTCATCGTTGGCGCTATACGGCAGCCGCCGGTTGACCCGTTGGCACCACGATCTGGGCGATGTATTGCGCGCGGTGGGTCTGTGTAGCCTGACGCTGGCCGCTTCAGCGCACCTGTTTCATTGGAGTTGGCTCAACATCTGGCTGTTGGTGAGCTTCTGGCTCATCGCGTCGTTCAGTTTGTTCGCCTTTCGCCTGCTCAAGCGTGTCCTCCTGCGCGAGGTGCGACTGCGTGAACGCAATCTACGCCATGTGCTGATCGTCGGCGCAGGCGCGCGCGGACAGCACATTGCTGAGGTCATCAACCATCACCCCGAACTTGGCTATCACTTGCTCGGTTTCGTGGATGATCAAAAAACGCCGGGCGTGGTCGGCAAGCTGCAAGACTTCGCGCAGCTTCTCGCCGAAAACATCGTGGACGAGGTGCTGATCGCGCTGCCGGTCAAAAGTTTCTACGCCGAGATCAACCAGGTTATTCAACTGGCCGAAGAACAAGGCATCGTCGTGCGCCTGCACGCCGAACTCTTTAATCACAAACTGGCGCGCGCCCGCGCCGAACAGCTCGACGAAGTGCCGGTCTTGACGCTCTACACCGCGCCGCCCAGCGATTGGCGCGCCACCTGCAAGCGCGGGCTCGATCTGGTGGGTGCCGCTGTGCTGCTCATCGCGCTTTCACCTTTGCTACTACTGATCGCCGTATTAATCCGGCTGACCTCGCCGGGGCCGGCGCTCTTCGTGCAAGACCGGCTGGGCTTGAATAAACAGCGCTTCCCAATGTTCAAGTTCCGCACGATGGTCACCAATGCCGAGGCCTTGCAGAAAGAACTGGAGCAGTTCAACGAAGCGGGCGGCCCGGTCTTCAAGATGCGCCACGACCCGCGCATCACGCCGCTGGGACGCTTTCTGCGCAAAACCAGTCTCGATGAATTGCCCCAACTCATCAACGTCGTGCGCGGCGAGTTGTCGCTGGTCGGGCCGCGCCCGTTGCCAGTGCGTGATTACGAACGCTTCGATGCGTATTGGTTTAATCGCCGCTTCAGCGTCAAACCCGGCATCACTTGCATCTGGCAAGTCTCCGGGCGCAGCGAAACCCGTTTCGAGCGGTGGATCAAACAAGACCTGGAATACATAGACAATTGGTCACTGTGGCTCGACATGAAGCTGTTGTTGAAGACGATTCCGGCAGTGTTGCGCGGCTCTGGCGCGATGTGAACACGGCGCGTGGGCGGATTGCCAAACGATGTTTGACGTGAAAGGCAAGATGAGCAGTCACAATCAAAGCTACAACGACGATCTTGGCTACGGGCGCGACCACTACGCGTTCGTGGCAGACGCTCTACTTTCACCCTCACCCCAGCAAACGTTCGGCGGTTTATCAGTGCGCACGCTCACGCTGGCGTTGGTGATTTTGCTGGCTCTGGCGTTGGGCGGGGCTGTGGCCTGGCTCGGCAACTTACCAGACAAGGCGTTCAGTTTTGCCGGGCTGGCGCTGTGCGGCGCGTTGGGTATGTTGGCCTGGGGGTTGCTGCGCTGGCCGATCAAACCGATTCTGCGAGTGTTGTTGCCGGCCTGTTTGATGCTGCGCCTTGAGATCAATCTTTTTCCGATTTTCAAATACAACGAAAGCCTGCCTGGGTTGAATGTCTCGCTGATGCTGCTCACCAGCCTGACGTTACTTGTGGCGCATTGGTTTGAGCGGCTGCGCGGCAAACAACGCGAACAGGTCTTCCCGCTCTCCTTCAGCTTCTTTGCGCTCGCACTACTGCTGTGGTGCGCGCTGGGCGTGCTAGCCAGCACGGAAACAACGCTGGGCTTTTATGCCTGGTTCTCGTTGGCGTCGTGTGTGCTTTTCACCTTCGTGCTCGCCAATGAATACGGCCAGCGTGAACACTTGCGCACTGCAGTTATCGTCTTGGCCGTGATGATCGGCGTCAACGGCTTGGTCGGTGTCTTACAAGCTACGACCGGGATGCTGACCGAGATTCCCGCGCTGGGCATCGGCAAAGCTGAAAACCGCCAAGCCTTCGGCGACGGCGAATTCGCGCGCGCCGTCGGCTTGCAGGAGATGGCCAACGCCTTTGCCTGGTTTCTGGTCACGCTCTTGCCGACCTTGCTGGCCGTGCTGATTTTGCGGGTGCGCGCCTTCAACGTCTGGCAAAAACGCTTATTGCTGGGGTCGGCGCTGCTGGGATTGATGGCGTTGATCCTGACTTACGCGCGCGGCAGTTGGCTGGCTTTCGCCGTCGCACTGGTGGCGTTGGTGGTGCTCTCTCATCGCGCTTTGCCGCCGGTCGAGCGTCACCGCTTTAGCAAACAGATTGCGGTGCTCGCGCTCTGCGGGTTGCTGCTCTGCCTGCCCTTCAGCAGTGCGATTTACATTCGCCTGACCGAAGACGACAACGAATCGGCCTATTCGCGTGTGCCTTTATCAAAAGTGGCTCAGACAATCATCGCCGACAATCCACTGCTGGGCGTCGGGCTATCGAATTACGAAGCGGAGATGCGCCGTTACGATCACACGCCGGATCGCATCACCGAAGAATTTCCCTGGCCGGTGCACAACATCGTCTTGCACCAGACTGCGGAAGCGGGGATTCCCGCGTTGCTCTTCTTTGTTGCGCTGCTAAGCGTAGCGCTGCGGCGCGGCTGGTCTGTGTTGCAGAGTCAAGACCGGCTCTTGCAGGCCATCGCCATCGGCTTGATTTGCGGCCTGCTGGCTTACTTGATTACCGGACTAAAAGAGCCTGGCACCTTCGGTTCCCCACAACTGCGCCTGTGTTTTTTGACTTGTGGCCTGCTGCTCGCGCTCGGTCGCGCGAACCGGCAGCAGGAGCTGGAACTTTATTCAGTTTAGCGTCAGGAGTTTTTTGCATTGAGTCAACCTACGGAAAACACCAAAGCCGGCAATGGCAGCATCCTGCGCAACACCGTCTGGATGGCCTGGGCAGGCGCGATCAACATCGCCAACAGCGTCGTGATTTGGATGGCATTGGCACGCTGGCGCAGTTCGGCTGAAGTCGGCCAATTCGCGATTGTGATGAGTTTGCAGACAATCTTCCTGACTGTCTGCGGGCTGGGACTGACACCTTATTTGACCAGTCAGCTCGCGCGGCGCACTGAACGCCGCAGGCTGGTCGCCAGCGCCACATCGGTGGTTATGTTTTGGTCATGCCTCTGTGTGATCGCCATGATCGCCGCGGGCTATTACTTCAATCCTTCAACGACGGGCCAACGCGCCGCTTACATTCTGAGCCTGTCCATCCTGCCGAGCGGATTGATCAGCATCGGCGAAGCCATCTTTACGGCCTGCGGCCAAGCGCGCGTGATCGCATTGGCCACGACCATTGAAAACCTGCTGCGCACTATCATTCCACTGCTCCTGCTTCAGCGCGGTCATTCTCTGCCGGTCGTATGTTTTTCATTTGTGCTCATACGGTTGGCAGCGTGCGCGGTGTACGTGTTGGCGGCTTGGCGGAAGTTCGGCGCGCCGGTTATGCCTGAACGCCAATTAGTGCGCGAAATCGTCAGTGTCGCGCCGACCTTTGCGGGCGTCACGCTGTTGGCAGCTTTGCACTGGCAATTGGGCACTGTGCTGGCAAGCAAGCTGGGCGGTGAGACTGTGGCAGCGGATTTCGGCGTGGCTTCACGCTTCCTCGTTCCAGTGATGATCTTGCTGTGTAGCTACGTGAGCGTGATTCAACCCGCTGCCTCACGGTTGGCGCAACAATCGCTCGTGGAGTTAGGCGATTTTCTCGCGCGCTGCTTGCGGCTGGTGATTGCGCTGGCTTTGCCGTTGGCAGTGGGCGGGCTGATGTTGGGCAAGCCGTTGCTCGTGTTGTTATTTGGCGAAAAATACGCAGGAGCCTCGCTTCCCTTGGGCCTGCTCGCCCTGAGCATCGTGCCTTTCAGCATTGTGATGGTAGCGGCGCGCGGCCTGGTGGCGACCGGTCGCCAGCGCATTGATCTGCTCGCCAATCTGGTTGCGGTCATTATCAACCTCACGGCCAATCTGTTCCTGCTCCCGCGTTACGGCGCGCTGGGCGCGGCAGGCGCACAACTGCTCTCGCTTACGGCAATGGCTGCAATTGAGGTCTACGGCGGCACACGACCGCTCTTCGCGCTCAACCTCTGGCAAGCCATCTGGATTTGTCGCTGGCCGTTGGCCGTAATGACCGAGGTGATCTTGCTCACGCACAGCTACAGCTTTTGGTGTGCGTTGACGTTGGGCGGGTTGACCTATTTGATCGGCCTGGCGCTGATTTGGGATAAGCTCAGTCCGAGCCGCACTGCGCCGGTCGCAGATGCGAAAACACAGGTTGCGCCGCGCATCCTGATGGTCGGCGCGCACCCCACTAAAACGCTGGGCGGCATCAGCACGCTGATCAGCGACATTCTGCATTCATCGCTCGCGCGCGAATTTGCGTTCAAGCACATCGTCTCGCAAATGGACGAATGCAACAGGCTCGGCAAGCTGGCGCTGGCGTCCACGGCGCTGTTGCGCTTCATCTGGACATTGGTTAGCTGGCGTCCCGAAGTGGTCTACATTCACGTCGGTGGCAACGCGAGTCTCTATCGCAAAACGATTTTCATTGCACTGGCGCGACTGGCAGGTTGGCGTGTGATGACACATTTTCACGCGGGCAATTTTGCGCCCTACTTTAGCGCGCAAACCAAACTCGGCCAGCGGGTCATCCTGCGCGGCTTGGGGTTGAGCAATAAGTTCATCGCCGTCTCCCAGGAGATGGCTACCTGGCTTGCACAGCTTTGGCCACAGGCCGAAGTGACGGTGATTCCCAACGGCGTCAGAACTGAGTCGTTCGCTTGCCAACGCACCTATGACGCTGCCGTGCCGCGTTTGTTATTCGTCGGCAAAATGGGTTTTCTGAAAGGCGAAGCGGACTTGTTGCGTGCTCTGCAAAGCCTAGCTGCACACATGGTAAGAGCAGACCTGGGCGTCTTCCCTAGCCCGGATTTGCGCGCCACCGCCGGGGCAGATTCACAGGTCTGCCCCTACGTTGCGCCCACGCAACCACCCGCCTTCCGGCTCGATCTGGTCGGACAGCGCAGCGCCGAAATCGGTGAGCTGATTCGCTCGACCGGATTGGACTCGCATATTGATCAGCTTGGGCCAGTCTCGTTGGCCGAACGCGTCGAATATTTCAAACGCGCAGACATTTTCATCCTCCCTTCCTATGCAGAAGGGCTGCCCCTGGCCGTGATCGAAGCGATGGCGGCGGGTTTGCCCATCATCACGACGCCGGTCGGCGGCATTCCCGAACTGATCGAAGACGGCGTCGAAGGCTTGCTGATCCAACCCGGCGATTGCCAGGCGCTCGCCCGACAGATCGCGCTGTTGCTCGGCGATGCCGACTTGCGCCGCCAACTGGGCGAACGCGCGCAACGTCGCGCCAGTCGCTTTGATTTAGCGCAGGTGCTTTCACGCCTAGGCAACGAACTACGGCAGGAAACCGTGCCCGCGCCGCTGCAACCCTTGAGTGTTGCCGGCAAAGGATCGAACTGAAGTTTTTTGGAGGTGGGAATTTTATGCTGACAAAATTGCGACAGATCGGTAATCGTTCAATCAAATCATCTACGGCGCCGTTCTTACAGGGCTGGCGTTCCGGGCGACGTTGGCTGGACGGCGAAAAGCATCAAGCCAATCAGGTGATGATTCTCGGCTACCACCAAGTCGTAGACGACATCATTCGCGCCGAAGACGAAGCGATCTTTGGCATGGTCATTTCGACAGCAACCTTTCGCCGACAAATGAAATTGCTGCGCGAGCGCTATGAAGTCTTATCGCTCGCCCAAGCCGCCGCCGTGTTAAATGGCGAGGCCGCCACCAAAGGCCCGGCGGTAGTAATCACTTTTGATGACGGCTACCGTGATGTCTATGAAAACGCCTGGCCGATTTTGCGTGAGCTGGGCTTGCCCGCGACCGTCTTTGCCTCGACCGCCTACGTCAATACCAAGCAATGGCTCGATCACGACCTACTCTACTGGTTTGTGTGCCGCGCCAAAGCGCGTGGCTTGAGCCTGCGTGTGCCGCTGATCAAAGCCGGGCTGAATTTACAGGAAGCAGTGCGGCTTACGGCGGAAGTTGACTCGTTGCGCTTGTGCGACCGGCTGATTTACCAACCGCTGGCGCGTCGGCAAGCGATCATTCAACAACTGAGTGATTTTCTCGGCGAGCCGTCAACCGCGCAGAGCGGCAGATTCGCGCTGCTCACTTGGGCCATGATCCGCGAGATGGCGGAGGGTGGCATCGCGTTCGGCGCACATACCGAGCGACATCCCATACTAACACTCGAAGACGCACCCACCATCGAAAGCGAGATCGCCCGCAACCAACAAGCGTTGGAAGAAGTGCTTGGCCAGCCCGTCAAGCATTTTGCCTACCCCAATGGCCAATACAACCAAACGGTCAAAGAAGCGGTGCGACGCTGCGGCTTTGAGCTGGCCGTCACTACGGAGCGGCGCGTCAACCGCGTCGGTGATGATTTATTGACACTGGGCCGGCTCTGCTTGTGCGAGGAATCCACGCGCGGACTGACTGGGCATTATTCCGAAACGGTCGCCAGATTACGGCTGGCGGTGTAGCGCTCCCGGTTCTGTACCGCGCCGTCACCCGCTTTTCAAATCAAGAGGTAGCAATGGAAGAAATAAAACGCATTGACGTACTCGGTTGCCCTTTCGATGTAGTTTCGTTTGCCGAAACGGCCGAATTGATGCGGCGCGCCGTGTCGGAGAACACACAACTGAACATCGTCACCGGCAATATTGATTTTGTGATGAAAGCCAAGCGCGACGCGCAGTTTGCCGCCGAGCTTTGGCAGTCCGATCTGATTGTGGCGGATGGCGTGCCGATTCTCTGGGCCGCCGGGCTACTCGGCACACCATTGCGTGGCCGCGTCAACGGCACCGACTTGGTTTGGCAGTGCGCGCAATTCGCCGCCGAGACCGGTTGTGGCGTGGCGCTGCTCGGCGCTGGCCCCGGTGTAACCCTCCGGACGGCGCTGAAGATGCGTGAACGTTTTCCGCAAGCGCCGATCTTCGCTATTCCCACGCCGTTTCAGTTCGGCAAGAAAGAGAACGCTGACTTGGTCAAGCAGATCAGAACAGCCAAAGCCAAAATCGTCCTGGCAGCGCTAGGCGCGCCCAAACAAGAACGTTGGCTAGCGGAGCATCTGCAAGCCTGCGGAGCGAATGTCGGCATCGGCTGCGGCTCGGCGTTCGACATCATCTGCGGCGACATGCCGCGTGCGCCGCGCTGGATGCGTAATCATGGGCTGGAATGGTTTCACCGCATGTTGCTCGAGCCGAAGCGGCTGGGCCGTCGCTACCTGATCGAAGACAGCCCCTTCATTCTGCACTTCCTCGCGGCCTTTGCGCGGCAACGGCTCTCGCGTGAAAGCGGCAGAGGGTAAGCAAGTTTAGCGTAGGGGCAGACCTGCGTGTCTGCCCTGAAGCGGCAGGCTCACAAAGCCGGGCAGACACGCAGGTCTGCCCCTACGCTGAGTCTCATAAAGGAGAACGACTTGACGGGATATGAACAAGACGTGCTGCTAGCGCGCAATTTCAATACGGCAGCGGAGAAGAGCGTGGCGTCAACCACGCCGACGACGCCAGCGATGCCTGAGCTAAACCGGCTGGCACAAGCTTGGCCAGCGCTTGCTGCGCAAGCGGGTCTGCCGATGCAAGACTATGTCTGGTCGCTGGCTGGCGCTGAAGCTTTCGCCAAGACTGGCAGTCCCCATTGTGTTATCGCTGGAGACCAGGAATGTCCCACGGCAATTGCACCGTTGGTCAAGCGCGGCAATTTCATCGCGCATCTGGAAATGCTCACTGTGCGCGAGCTTTATGAGCCGATGGACTTGCTTTACGCCGATGCGCCGGCGTTGGAGGCGTTGGCCGACAACTTGGTCAAGTCGGGTTTAGCCATCCAGCTTGGCCGTCTGCCCGCCGATTCGCCAACAATTGCAGCATTGCAAAAGGCGTATCACCGGCGCGGTTGGGTTCATCTAGCCGAAGCGACACCCTACCCCTACATCGAACTACACGAGGGCTGGCGCGAGCCGGAGCGACAATTCAACTCCGGGCGCCGCTCCGATTTCAGGCGCGCCGAACGGCACGCCCAGCAGACGGGCGCGCTCAGTTACGAAATCCTTTCACCAACGGTGGCCGAGTTGGAGCCGCTGCTGGAAGAAGCCTTCGAAGTTGAAGCCGCCGGATGGAAAGGTGCGACTGGTTCTGCGCTGGCGCGCGACACCGAGCGTGGCGCGTTTTATCGCCGTTACGCTGCGCTGGCCGCTGAGCAAGGCATTCTACGCTTGTGCTTCTTGCGCATTGGCGCGCGCGCTGTGGCAATGCAATTCGCGGTTGAGTGTTACGACCGTTTCTGGTTGGTGAAGATCGGTTATGACGAGAGTTTTTCGCGCTGCTCGCCGGGCACGCTGCTGATGTTGCACACGGTGAAGTACGCGGCGACATGCGGATTGCGTTCGTACGAGTTTCTAGGTCTGTGCGAGCCGTGGACGCAACAATGGACACAAACGCTGCGACGTTGCGTCGCCTTGCGCGCTTATCCGTCGAATTGGCGTGGCGCTGCCACTTTGATTTGCGACGCGACACGCTTGGCTTGGAAAAAGTTGAATCGGAAAGCAGGAGGTGCGGCATAGACGCCAAAAGCTACAACTTGCTTGGGCCGCTCTGGCTCTACGCCCAGTCTTTCACCAAACGTGCCAGTCGCTCTTACGTAGCGGGCGCGGAGTTGGCTAATGCTGTGCAGGTCTGTCAACGACTCGCGCAACAAGGGACGGCCACCACCGTCGGCTACTGGAATGCTGACAGCGATACCTACCGTTTTGTTGCTGACGCATATCTCAACGCGTTGACAGTGCTGGCGAGCGAAAAGCTCAACACCTATCTCTCGATCAAAGCGCCCGCTCTAGGACTAACGCGAGGGTTGGTGACAGAAGTCGCGGCGCAAGCGCAACAAGCCGACCTCGGTCTGCATTTCGATTCGCTCGAACCCGAAGCGGCAGATGAGACTTTCACTTTAATCGCTGAGGCGGCGCGTGAGTGCAAGCAGATCGGTTGTACGTTGCCGGGCCGCTGGCAAAGAAGCCTGCGTGATATTGATCTAGCTGTCGAATTGGGTCTGCGCGTGCGCGTGGTAAAAGGTCAATGGGCCGATCCGCTGCAACCCGAGATGGATTTGCGCACGGGTTTCTTGAATGTAATTGATTGCCTGGCCGGGCGTGCGCGGCACGTCGCCGTAGCGACACACGACCCGTCATTGGCGCGTGAGGCGTTGCAACGCCTGCGCGCTGCGGGCACGTCCTGCGAATTGGAGTTGCTGTTTGGCTTGCCACAAAAGGCCGTGCTGCGCGCTGTCAAAGATTTGGCGGTGCCAGTGCGCGTCTATGTGCCCTATGGCGAAGCCTGGCTGCCTTATCGTCTGTCACAAGTGCGCAAGAATCCGCGCATCTTGTGGTGGGTGTTGCGTGATGCTTTGCTGGCTGGCTAAGGCCGCCAGCGTAGCAAATACTGTAACCGAAGCCCGCGCGTGAGCAAGGGCTACCGACATATTTATCATCGTGAATGAAATAATCGTTGAAGTATTGCAAGGCGCAAGCGCAATTGACGCGCTGCGTGATGAATGGCAGGCGTTGTTCCGCGTGGCCGGGGCCTCGCCCTTTCTCTCTTGGGAATGGATGTCGGCGTGGCATCAATCGCTCAATCAGCAGCGTACGCCGTATCTATTATGCGCCCGGCTGGGAGGCGTGTTGATCGGCTTGCTGGCACTGGGCGTGGAAGAACTACCGGTGTTTGGCTCAGTAAAAAGAGTGCGCCGCCTCTCATTGCTGGGTGAAGGTTTTGGCGGCGCAGACTATCTCGATCTGCTGGCGAAACCGGAAACAGCGCCCGCCGCCGCGACCGCCATCTTTGACCATCTCGCTCGCAAGACAGATTTCGATTTGCTGGAATTGGATGGTCTCGCTGCTGATTCACCGAATTTGGCGCTGTTGGCCGAGCGGTTCGAGAGCTCGCAGCAGTTTCGCCATCGCTGCGCTACACGTTTTGTTTGTCCACAGATTGAATTGGCAGGCGATTGGAGCAGCCTGCTGAAGCGCAGCCGCCGTTCCGACAACTTCAAACGGCGGCTGCGGCAAATCCGTAATTACAACGGCTTCGAATATCGCTCCGTCACGGCACCGGCTGAGGCCGAGGCGGCGCTCGAACGCTTCTTCACTTTGCACGACGCGCGTTGGGCCGCGCAGGGCGGGTCTGATTTTACCGGGCACGCCTCGTTGCGCGCGTTTCACCGCGACTTGGTGCAACGGCTGGCGCAGGCGGGTTTGTTGCGCTTTGACGAATTGTGGATCGAGGGCGCGTGTCGGGCTTCGATCTACGCGATTGACGATGGGCAGCGTTATTGCTTCTACAACTCCGGCTATGACCAGGCCTGGAAGCACGCCAGCCCTGGTCTGGTGCTGCTCGGCCTTTCCATCGAAGCGGCCCTGCAACGCGGCGTCAAATATTACGATCTGCTGCGCGGTGACGAGGGCTACAAGTTTGATTGGTCAACCACCACGCGCCAGACCGTCGCCGTGCAGGTAGCGCGCCGCCGCTTGCCAGTGCTGTTGTGGCTGGCACAGCAACAAGCCCAAGAAAGCTTACGTGAACGCTTGAAAGCATTGCTGCCCACGCAAACGGCCGAGACCGCGCGTCGTTGGTACAGAGCGCAAAAACGCGAACGCGGTTTAGTAGCGCGCACACCGATGGAAGTCTGAGTTTGTAAATATCGCTGAGCAACAGTTCGAAAACAATGAAATCATTATCCGTCGTCGTCATTGGCAAAAACGAAGAGAGGCACATCGCCACCTGCCTGCGCTCAGTCTTGGCTGCGGCTGAGGCTGCCGGGGGCGCTGAGGTCGTTTACGTAGATTCGGTGTCAACGGATCGCACAGTCGAAATCGTACGGGCGCTCGGCGTCCGCGTTCTTTCGCTGCGCCCTGAATGGCGGCTCAGCCCAGCGGCTGGACGCTACATCGGTTTCCATCACACCAGCGGCGAGTTGGTGATGTTTGTAGATGGCGACACAGTTATTGAACACGACTGGTTGCAGCGTGCTGTGTCTTATTTTGACCGCGCAGAAGTAGCGGGGGTCGCGGGGTACCTGAACGATCAGGATGAACAAGGACGCAGTCTGACTTTTGTGGGCGGGCGCAACAACGAAGTAGAAGCTCGCCACACCTTACGCGGCAGCGCGTTCTATCGGCGCGCCGCAATGGAACAAGTTGGTACGTTCAATCCGCATCTGCGCTGTGAAGAAGAAGCTGAGTTGGGCTTGCGACTGCGCCGGGCTGGCTGGAAGTTGTTGCAACTGCCCTTCGCGATGGGTTGCCACCAACGCGGCAGCACGACTTTGAAAGCGATGTGGCGCGCTTGGCGCTTGGGCCGCGTTAGTGGCGTCGGTCTGACGTGGCGGTATGCTTGTCGCAACGGCTTGGGTTGGGGTTTCTGTTTTGAACATTTGCGCCCAACGATGAAATTCAGCTTGATCTGTTTGGCGCTCAGCCCCGGACTCGTCTTGATGGCGCTGGGGCGGTTGGCGCTGGATGTGCCTTTCGGCTTGGCGCTATGCGCTTGGCTATTGGCGGTTAGTTTGAAAAAGCGCAGCTTGATGGGGCCAGTAAATTACGTGGCGGTTCACGCAGTTTATCTGCTGGGGCTGGCCGCGGGTTTGTTCATCAAGGAACTGCCCGCGCCCGAAGCCTACCCGCGCAACGCAGTCGAACAGGTGGATAACGCATCTGGCAAGCTAAGAGGTTTTTCTGCCGCACAGCGTGGCGCAATCACGGCCACCGAGTTGACGGCTTAACTTATCAACATAATCAATCTGTATCGGTAGAGATGGCTGAACTAAAAGTCGAAGTAGTCCGTGGAAACGAAGCCTTGGTTAACTTGCGCGCAGAGTGGCAAGCGCTCTATCGCCAATCCGAGGTGTCGCCTTTTCTCGCGTGGGAATGGATGTCGGCCTGGCAAGAGTGGTTGGGCCGCGAGCGTCTCCCATTGTTGTTATGCGCGCGTGTTGGGCAACAACTCGTTGGCCTGTTACCGCTCACGCTGGAAGAGCGCCGCGTTGGCAGCGGTTTGGGCAAAGTGCGCCGCGTCGCCTTTCTTGGCGAAACCTTCGCCGGGGCCGACTACCTCGATGTGCTGGCGCTACCTGCCTTGCAAACAGAGGTGACGGCGGCAGTCTTCACGCATTTGTTCCAACACCTTTCATTCGACTTGTTGGAGCTTGAAGGGCTGGCCGCAGATTCCGCCAGCGTGGCCTACCTGGCTCGACCGTCTAACCGCGTGGACAAATTCAGTTATCGGCAAACGCCACTTTACACCTGTCCCCAAATCGAGTTGAACGCCGATTGGCCGACGTTGCTTGAACAGAGTCGGCGGGGCGACAACTTCAAACAGAAGCTGCGCCGTATCCGCCAGCGTTATGGCTACGAGCATCGCGTTGTAACACAGCCTGACGAGGTAGTGGCTGCTTTTGAGCGTTACTACCAACTGCACGAATCGCGCTGGCTGGCGCACGGTGGTTCGGATGCCACCGGCCACGCCAGGCTGCGCGAGTTTCAACTTGCGGCGGTGCGCCGCTTGGCCGAAGCGGGCTTGGTGCGCTTTGAAGAGTTGTGGAGTGACGGCGCGTGCCGTGCTTCCAATTACGGGCTGGACGATGGCCGGAACTTTTATTTTTACAGCGCAGGTTACGATCTGACTTGGCGCAATCTCAGCCCGGGGCTGGTGTTGACCGGGCTGACGATTGAAAGCGCGATTCAGCGCGGTTTGAAACGCTTCGATTTTTTGCGCGGCGATGAGTCTTACAAGTTCGATTGGGCTACCAGCATGCGCGAAACGGTCGTGGTGAAACTGGCGCGGCCCAATTTGGCTGCGCTGTTGCTACAGACGCGTGAACAGGCTTGGAACAAATTGCGCGTGACGGCCAAGTCAGCATTACCGGCGCCGCTAGTTGGCGCCCTACGCAATTGGATGCGCGCGGCGCGCCGCCAACAGAAGCTGGCGGAAAGCCGCAACTGACACACGACTCGCAATCATTGGTCATTTCTCCCCCGCAAACGACAACTCGAACAATTCGCCCGCGAGAATTGTTGCCCTTCACCTTTATCAGGAACCACTATGAGCAAAAAGATCACACGCAAGGAGTTTCTCAAAAGTTCAGCCGCCTCACTCGTAGGCGCTACGCTGGCTGGCAAGAACACAGCGGCAGCCGCACTCGAAGACAACCCCATCGTGCGGGAGAACGCCAAACAGGGCGCGCCCGATTGGGAGTTGGCCGACCCGGCCTACAACCGTGAAATCGAGGGCTACGCCTCTAAAACCAGCGTGGCACGTGGCAGCACAATCAGCTTCTACGTCTCGACCACTGCGAAGACCTATACCATCGAATTCTTCCGCCTGGGCTGGTACAACGGCGCGGGCGCGCGGCGCATGACTTCGCCGGTTTCGCGCGTAGGCATTCGCCAAACCATGCCCAAAACAGACCCAGCCACAGGCTTGATCGAATGCAATTGGACGAGTCCCTACACGATCAACATTCCCAACACTGCCGATCCGACCAATTGGGCGAGCGGTTATTACTTGGCGAAGCTGACGGCACGCAGCGGGAAAGACTGGTATATTCCGTTTGTCGTGCGCGACGATCAGCGCGCGTCCAAATATCTTTTTCAATCGAGCGTCACCACCTATCAAGCCTACAACGGTTGGGGTGGTAAATCGCTTTACGCCTTCAGCAGCACCAACAGCGCGCGCGCTTACAAAGTCTCTTTCAACCGGCCTTATGATAATGGCTACGGCACAGGTGATCTGGTCAACGATTGGTCAGGCTGGGAACTGAACATGCTGCGCTTCCTCGAACGCGAAGGCTACGACCTAACCTACTGCACCAATCTCGACACACACGAGAATCCGAACCTCATCAACAATCGCAAGTCCTTCCTTTCGGTCGGACACGACGAATATTGGTCGCGCGAGATTCGCGACAACATCGAGAACGCGCGCAATCGCGGGGTGCATCTAGGCTTCTTCACGGCGAACGCAGCTTACTGGCAAGTGCGTTTTGAACCCAGCCCCGTCAACGGCGCGGCCAATCGCACGCTGGTCTGTTACAAGGAAGCGGCGAAAGATCCGTTCTACGCCGACCCCAACAAGCGCCAACTGACCACCGTGACGTGGCGCGACCCCATCGTCAATCGCCCGGAAGAGCCGCTGCTCGGCGTGCAATACGAACACTACCCGGTAGACGCCGACATGGTGATTGCCAACGCCAGCCACTGGGTTTTTGCCAACACGGGCTTGCGTAATGGCGACAAGTTGCCCGGTCTGGTTGGCTACGAAGCTGACCGCAGGTTCGGCATCGGCCCGGCGAATACAGTCGTACTGGCCCATTCACCGGTCGTTTCTGAAGTTGGCGCTGGCTATTCGGATATGACGCTCTACACGCACGCGAGTGGCGCGAATGTCTTTGCTACTGGGAGCATTCAATGGGCGTGGGGCTTGGATGATTATTTCGCGTGGTGGTCACATACCTATCTCGTGCACGCGGGGGCGCAACAGATTACACGCAACGTTTTGAATCGCTTCGGGCAGTAAGTGAGTTCCAGCCGTTTAGCGTAGGGGCAGACCTGTGTGTCTGCCCCGAAGCGGCGAGGGTGCGAGACCAGGGCAGACACACAGGTCTGCCCCTATATCCCACCTATTACCCAACTACGCTGGTTCCATCAACTCAATCCGATTACCGAACGGGTCGTACACGTATATTCGATGATAGCCTTTGAGCGGCTCATCCAAAACTAGCTCAGCGTCGGCCCTCCGGCAGCGCTCAATCAACTCATCCAAACCTTCTACCAACAGCGCCGGATGTGCTTTCTTCGCCGGGCGGAAACCCTGCTCAACACCCAAGTGAATTTTCAAACCTCCCTCTTCAAACCACACGCCACCACGTTTAGCTAGATGCGGTGGCTTCGGTCTCTCTTTGATTCCCAAGATGCCGCTGTAAAAAGCGCGCGCCTCGTCTTCTCCGCCCGCTGGCATTGCAAGCTGCACGTGTTCAATCGCGTAAACCTTCATTGTTGCTGGTTAACGTTCTTGTAAACCCTTCCGCCTTTCATCACGAACACGACACGGCGTAGCGCAGTGATGTCGCGCTGCGGATCGCCTTCGACCGCGATCAGATCGGCTTCCATCCCTGGCGCGATTGAGCCGATCCTATCTTTCATGCCGAGCGCTTCAGCCGCCAATGATGTCGCGCCGATGATTGCCTCCATCGCAGGTTGGCCGCCAGCTTGCACGCGATGGACGATTTCGCGCGCGTTCTGCCCGTGCGCGCCCGCAACGGCATCCGTTCCCATAATCAGCTTCAGTCCTTTTTGTTTGAGCGCCCGCTTGAATACATCGAGCATCATCGGCAGGCCTTGTTCCATAAACTTAAAGCCCTCTTCGTTGTAGTTGCCGATGCCCAGGAAGCGGGCTTTATTCTCAAAGTAGTTTTGCAACACCAGCCCGACGTTCGGCTCGAAAAACGTCCCACGCTCCGCCATCAAAGCCAATTCTTGATCTGTCACCTGACTGCCGTGCGTCACGGTCGTACAGCCAGCCAGTGTGGCCGCGCGCACCGCTGAAGCAGCGTGCGCGTGTACCCAGGTGCGCTTACCTGCCGCCTTCGCTTCCCCGCAAGCCGCTACAAGCTGTTCGTCCGACAAAGTCTGGCCGCCACCGTCGCGGATACTTTTCGAGGCGAAGATTTTGATCAGGTCGGCGCCTTGCGCCAGCATCTTGCGCACGTGCTCGCGAATCTGGTCGGGCGTGCCGGTGTTTTCAGTCACCGGCGAGATGGAGGTCAGCAGTCGCGGGCCAGGTAGTTGCCCGCGCGCGATAGCATCGCGCAGTGTTACATCCGATGGCGAGCCGACGCTTTGCACCGTAGTGAACCCCGCCATCAGTGTGACGTATGCATTCTCTGTGGCGAAGAGAATCTGCTCGGCAGGCGTTTCACCACGATTCGACGCGCGTCCGTCTTTGCCGAAATGGCCGTCAATGTGGACGTGTGTGTCAATCAAGCCGGGCAGCAGCGTCAGCTTGGGAAAGTCATAGTCAACACGCGGCTGATTCGTACTGCCGATGCGCATGATGTGCGAGCCTTCGACGACGATGGTTACGTTGCGCTGCACGCCACCTTTGCCGTCAATTAGCGTTCCGGCGCGGATGACAATCGGCTCCTGCGCTAGGATGTTGGTAGACAAAGTGGAGAATGCGCTTATGACAAGGAGCAGCGTGATAAAACGACTGTTCATAAATCTCTCGTGTCAGTTCAATTCAAACAGCCTCTTGATCCACTCAATCAGCAGCTTGGCGTGCGCTGCCTCAGCCTTCAGGTAACGCTGGTTAATAGCCGAACCCAATGGCGTACCAGGCTTTTCCTGCCAAGCGAGCCAAGTATGGATGTGCGCTTTAGCAAAATGTGTCCCAGAGAACCTACGCAGGTCTTCTGGGATTTCGTCGAGACAGCCTTTCGCTTTATCCCAGAGCGGGTCGTTTTCTGGCACAAGAAAGCGGACGAAGTCTTCCAGCATCCCCGGCAATTGGTTATCGGGCATGATCCAGATGCCGACTTTTGGAAGCCCCTCCTGAATGATGGTCGCCCCACTTTGTGTGATCATCTGATCACCCGCTTGGGTTATGATTTTTGCGAGGCCTTCTTGATTGATGATCGTGCCTTCTGGCAATGGGGTGTCTGGAAGATTGAGATAACCGGCTTTGGTCAGAATGTGCTTGAGTGAATTCCAGCGAGCGGTCAAATCTGTATCAGCGTCAACCACAATGCCAAGCCGCTCAAGTCCACTAGCGCGCAGTTGTTCAGGCAGCACCTCAAGCAGGATTGTGATGCCATCGTAGTGTTTGAAATCAATGATGCCTTCGGGCACGCCGTAGTGGGCCAACAGATGATGGAAGACATACATATCATCCTTGCCTTCCGTAATGACCAAGTTTTGGCTGGGCTTACTGGGCTTGCTCATCTTATCTCGATGCCTTCACGGGCGACGATACTCAATTCATCTTCGTTAAAAAGATCAACAATGATTTTCCCTTTTCTTTCGACAAGCCGAATTAGTATGCCTTCGTCTTGCTCGTATTGGTTGGCTACTTCTTGAAAGGCAGTGATGCAATCCCAGCTATGGGTTGTAGCGAAAACTTGGATATTTAGACGACGGGCAATTTCAAAAACCAAGCGCCATATATTTGGCTGTACAGAGTAGTGAAGTCCGCTTTCTATTTCATCAACGAGAAGCATTCGTTCATTAGCATTGACTAGAGCAAGAGTAAGACCAAAGAGGCGATTCATTCCTTCCCCCAAACTGCGAAGTGGAATAGGTTCATCCTCGCCCTTTATTTTGACAACAGGAGTGCGCTCCCACTCTCGTAATTGATTGCTGCTCACCAAACTCGTTCTCATTACGTTCGGGGCAATAATGCTAAGACCCGAAATAACATCTTCTTCAAATCGCGTTAACGCAATTTTGTCCCACAAACTCCCGATCTCTTTATTATTAAGTCCACTGGCAGATATAAAGACGCTGCTAGTCGCATCTGCGTCGTTGAGACGAACCCCAGAGATGTCAAATCTATAAATATTTCCAAAAGCCCCCATTTGCACATTAAATCCGAGGATTCCTGGTTCTTGATCAAAAAGGGCAAGTTTCAATTGATCATCCCAGGCTAAAGAGATAAGTAAAGTATGTGCTGTTTCATCAACAGGGCCAATCTCAATCGAGCCAGTCTCTCGATCGACTTTCCTTCTTCCATGAAAAAGGTATTTAACTATCCCCCCCACGTCGGGAGACGTGCGTCTCTCGCTAAATCGTGGGCGGCGTCCTTCATCCCTCCCTTCCAAAATTTTCCAGATGATTGCAGGATGGCCTTGGTTTGAATATAGCCATAAAGCTTCGAGCAAGGACGTTTTACCTACATTGTTTTTCCCGACAATCAGATTTACACGACCTAGCCGCTCAATACGCAAATGGTCAAACGCACGAAAACATTTGATTTCTAGTGAGTTAAGATGAAGGAGACTTGCCATATACATTTCTTTCTTTGCGAGGTACTAAACACTTCTTTACTTACTAGGCATTCACTGAGCGTATTTTGAAACGAAACAGGCGTGCCCGCAAATCTTTCGGCCACGCCTGCCAAGTTTTCATCCAAACAAAAACTACTCTTCCTCTTCCTTCCGCACCCGACCATCCGCCACCGCCTGCTGCACAATCTTCTGCGACAGATGCGTTGGCACTTCATCGTAGTGCGAGAACTCCATGTGATACGACCCGCGCGCGCTCGTGATCGAGTTGAGCGTTTGCGGGTAGGTCAACATCTCGGACATCGGCACCTGCGCCTTGATGACCTGGTTGCTGCCTTTGGCATCCATGCCGGCGATGCGGCCCCGGCGAGAGTTGAGGTCGCCCATCAAGTCGCCCGCGAATTCCTGCGGGGCGACGACTTCGACGTTCATGATTGGTTCGAGCAGGGTGGGATGCGCCTTCTCGATCATGTTCTTGAACGCCTTGCGTCCGGCCATCTGGAACGAGTGATCGTCGGAGTCTACGGTGTGGTAGGAGCCGTCAATCAATTCGACTTTGAAATCCACCACCGGATAGCCCGCGAGCGCGCCGCGGGCGGCGGAATCCTTGATGCCTTTCTCGACGGCGGGACGCCATTGCTGCGGGATTGCGCCGCCGAAGATTTTGTCTTTGAACTCAAAGCCGCCGCCGCGTGGCAACGGCTCGAAGATGCACTTGCAATCGCCGAACTGGCCGCGTCCGCCGGTCTGTTTCTTGTGCCGCCCTTGAACCTCAACACGCGCTTTGATGGTTTCGCGGTAAGGGACTTTGGGTTGGTGCAGCGCGACTTCGACGTGGTAGCGGTTCTTCAGCTTGGCAACGACAGCTTCAATATGCTGTTGGCTGGAGCCACCCAACTCGAACTCTTTGGTCTCGTCGTTGCGGTTGTAGCGGAGTTGCGGGTCTTCTTCGAGCAGCCGGTGAATCGCGCCGGAAAGCTTGTCTTCGTCGGCACGCGACTTGGGTTCGATGGCGAAGTTGATCGCTGGTTCGGGCAGCTTGACTGGGTCGTAGTAAATCGGCGCAGCCTTGTCGCAGAGCGTATCACCCGTAGTCGTGTCTTTGAGCTTGAGCACGGCCACGATGTCGCCCGCGTGAGCATCGGCGATCTTCTCGACGCTTTTGCCCTGAATGACGTGCAGCGGGCCAAGTCGTTCTGGCGAACCAACGCGCATGTTTTGCAAGGTCGCGTCGGATTTGATGACGCCGGAGAAAACTTTCATCACCGTGATCTTGCCGAAGTTTTCGACAATGGTTTTGAAGACGTAAGCAGAAGCCGGTTCACTGTCACTGATGGCGCGCTCGACCACTTCGTCTAGGCGATCCGGGTCGGGATGTCCGACGATTGCGCCGAGGTCTGACGGAGCGGGCGCAAACTCGACGATCATATCGAGCATTGTTGAGATGCCAATCAGCGAAGTGGCCGACGCAGCAAAGACAGGCATCAGCACGCCGGAGAGAATCGCTTTCTTGATGCCGCCGATAAATTCGTCGTCGGGGAGCGTGCCCGCTTCAAAGAAGTGTTCCATCAACGTCTCGTCCGATTCGGCAACGGCCTCGATCAAGCGCTCGTGCGTCTCGTTGATGTAACCGCGTCCTTCTTCGGGCAGCGGAACTTCTTTGGCTTTGCCGTTCGCGTCGAACTCGTAGGCTTTCATGCGGATGACATCTACGACGCCGCGAAAGCCACGCTCCGTGCCAATTGGCAGCGTGAAGGGGACACAGTGAATGTCGAAGGTCTCGCGCAAAGCATTCAACACCGCGCCATAATCCGCGCGGTCTTTATCCAGCTTGTTGATGACGAAGAAACGCGGCCGGGCGCGTTTGAGATCGTTGCAATATTCCCAAGCTTTTTCGGTCTGCACGCCGATGCCGCCGACGGCTTCCACTACGAAGACAGAGGCTTCGGTGACGCGCAATGCGGGTCTGGCGTTGGCGATGAAAGCAGCGTAACCGGGCGTGTCTACTAGATTGATCTTGGTGTTTTTGTGTTCGCAATAGGCGGTGCCTGTATTGAGGCTGATCTTGCGGCTCATCTCTTCTTCATCGAAGTCAGTCGGCGCTGTGCCCTCGTCTACTTTGCCTAAGCGCGGGCTGGTGCCGGCGGCAAATAGCATTGCGGCGACGAGGGAGGTCTTCCCCGCGTCGCCGTGACCTACAATGCCCAAGTTTCTGATCTCCTGTGTCGAGTACGTTTTCATCACTTGGCTCCTTTCAAGCGTTGATGGTTTGATGATTGGCACAGTACCGGGAGCGGTAGCGACCGGGCTGGCTTGATTAGGGTAATGCCTGCCAGCCTGGTCGCTGCCGCTCCCGGTGCTGCACTACGTGCAGAATAGTTTAGTTGTGCGGTTTTTTGAGAATGGTCATCTGCCATTTCTCCTTCTGATTGCGGGCTTGATGATGTCTTCGCGGGAACAATCCTGTGCGATTACGCCGGGATACTAGCACACGCGCTTGGAGGGTGTGAAGGTGTCCAAACCTGGGTACGTGTGCTTCCAGCGCGCCAGGCTTGTGGTGGCGTACATTCCGGTCACGGCATTCGATCCTAAGCCTGGCGCGCTGGAAGCACGCGTACCCAGGCTAACGAATCGGAAACGGCTCCATCAATTCAATGCGGCTGCCATCTTGATCAAACAGATTCAATTGCCAACGCCGATTGCGCCCGACCTGCGGCGCTCTGATCTGTGTTGGATCGCTAACGCGTTCGCGCAAACTTTCCAACGCCTTCTGCATATCGGGCACCAGCAGCGCCGCGTGATGACTGGAACCAAGTTGTTGGCGCGTCGGTTTGCCAGTAGTCAACATATATTCCAGATAATCCGTGCCATCCGGCACACGCATATTGATCCAGTTGAGCGTTGCATCATCGCGCCCGCCACGCCAGATTTCGCTGAAGCCGAGCACGTCTTTGTAAAATTTATCTGCCGCCGCCATATCGGCCACGGTCACGCCAACGTGCAAGATGCGTTCAGAGAGACGACGCGTTGACATCGCGCGGCCCTTGTTCCGCGTATGCAGCGAGCCAGGGCGATACTGCACGAACTCAACGCGATGATTGTCTGGGTCGGTCACCGTGAAGTTGATATTGCCATCGCGCCCTTGATTGACTTTGTCAGGCGCTTTGACGCCTTTGGCTAGGAAATAGAGGCGCAAGGCTTCGAGGTCATTCGTCTCAAACGCGATATGCAGCAAACGGTCATCTTTATCTGGCGGCAAGCCAGGGAAGATTTCAATGTATTGCCGGTCGTTGACCTTGAAATAGGTCAATGCCAGCGAGTTGTCTTCATTGCGGATTTGAAACGGTTCGTCATAGCCAAGCAGTTCGCCGTAGAAAGCGCGCGCCTTGCTGAGATCACTCACCTGAAACGCGATGTGCGCAACACCCAAAATCAGCGGGCGTTGCGCCGTGCCAACCTGATTTTGCGCGTGGCTGCTACGGGCAAACCACCAACATAACACTGCGACCAAAGCTACCGTTAAGTACGCACGCTTGTTTTGCCGAAACATTGTTGCCTCTTGCCGATGTGATGTGACTGCTTGAACGGCGGCATCATAGCTAGGTGCTCCTGTGAAGGCAATGCAGTGCAAGCGGCTGGTTGCGTGGCTTCAACGCAGCCCTGTATGCTGGCGTTATCCGTTCACACATTTCGTCTGACGGGTAAAGGGAGGCTGCAATGCCGCACTTGTTGCAATTACTTTTACTGCTGCTTGTCATCATCTGCTCTGCCAAAGCGGCCGGGGCGCTCAGCGTGCGTTTTGGCCAGCCAGCGGTCTTTGGCGAAATACTGATTGGCTTGTTGCTCGGCCCGACTGCACTCGATCTATTGGGGTGGCCGATCTTTCACGCACAGCACGAAGTGCTCAGCATCACTGTCAAAGACTTGTCCGAACTCGGCGTAATTCTGTTGATGTTTGTCGCGGGTTTGGAGACCGATTTGGAGGAGATGAAGCGTGTGGGGCGAGCGGCCTTCTGGGCGGCGTTGGGCGGCGTCAGCTTGCCTATGCTGGGCGGCGCGTTGACAGCCAAAGCATTTGGTTACGGCTGGCGCGAGGCAATCTTCATCGGCACAGTATTGACGGCTACCAGCGTTTCGATCTCGGCGCAGACGCTGATGGAGTTGAAACAACTGAAATCGAAAGAAGGCTCGACGATTCTGGGCGCGGCGGTCATTGATGACGTGATGGGGATCATCGTGCTTTCGTTTGTCGTCGCCTTTGCCGCCATCGGCAACGCAGAGCCGCAAGCAGGAGCGGCGCTGCCACAACTTTTAGCCGGGCAACTTTTCAATGGCAGCAAGGCCGCAGAGATTGGGCTGATCATTGTCTTGATGATTCTATTTTTTGTGCTGGCAACGTGGTTTGGCTGGCGCTACTTTGACCGCTTGCTGGAAAGCTTTGCGCGCGTTCCGGCCAGTCAGGCGCTGCTCGCGGGCGCGGTAGGCTTGGCGTTGCTCTACTCATTTCTGGCGCAATATGTCGGCCAGGTTGCAGCCATCACCGGTTCTTATCTAGCCGGCGTGCTCATCACGCGCACGCGCTTCAAACACAAAGTTGACGAAGGCATTCATCCGCTCACCTACAGTATCCTCGTGCCTGTTTTCTTCATTTCGATTGGGCTGGAAGCGAACGGGCGCGCACTACTGGCCGATTCGTCGAAGCTGTTGCTGATGTTGGCAATTTTAGCCGTGGCGATTTTGACCAAAGTTATCGGCAGCGGTTTGGGCGCGCGCTGGTGCGGCTTCACCAATCAAGAAGCCTTGCGCGTGGGCATTGGGATGATCTCGCGCGGCGAAGTCGGACTGATCGTGGCGGGCGTGGGCCTGGCGAGCGGCGTAATCGGCCAGGAGGTCTTTTCGATTATGGTGATTATGGTGCTGGTGACGACGATGGTGACGCCGTTGTTGCTGCGGCTGGTCTTTCCGCGTTGTGAGGAGGAAGTGGGAGTAGAGGTTTATGAAGTAATTGCTGGGATGACTGAGCCGCCCGAAAGCGAAAGTTAATCGGGCGGCTCGCCTACACCCTACAAGAACTAGGCAATTTCGTCTTGCGGTTTGAATTCGACCAGACGGTATATTTCAGCCAAAGGTAAAGTGCAGTTGACCGACTCCAACTTCAGCGCATTCTCTATACCCTCGATCTCGGAGCGCAGCCATTTGCCAGAGGCTTGGCGTACGTACTGCGTGATGTGTGGCCAATCTTGTGAGATCAGCAGATACTCCTGAAAGCTCGCGATTGATTGATAAGCCGAAAACTTCCGCCCTTGATCGTAAGCTTCCGTGCTGGGCGAGAGAATTTCGATCAGCACCAACGGATTGACGAGCATCTGCTGCCCATTCAGTTCTTCAATGATCAGCTTGCCGCAAACGATAGAAAGATCGGGATAACGATACGGAAAAGCCTTGGGAACTTTGATTCGCATATCGGCTGGGAGCACTTCGCAATTAGCCTCGGCCAGATGAATATCAAGTAGGCGAGTCAAATTTCGCGCAACACGATTGTGATTCAAACTTCCCCCAGCCATCGCAAAGACTTCGCCGTCAAAGTACTCGTACTTCTCCTCGGAGTTCTTGTCCAGTTCCAAGTACTCTTCCAACGTGTAGCGCTGTTTGGGTAAAGCCGTCATAACCGCCCTTTACTTCCCCTTCACATCATAACAAGTCAGTTCATTTTGATTACGGATGTAAAGCTTGCCGCCCACGACCACCGGATGCGCCCAGCTTTCACGCCCCAGGTCTTTGATCGCAAATCGGCCTCTCTCAACGTAAGCCTCTGGATTCGCGGCGGCCAACCCAGCCATCTGATTTTCGCCCAGCAGAAACAACATCCCGTCCGCATAAGTCAACGAGCCTTTGCCGACGCTACGATCCCGCCACATTACTTTGCCAGTGTTGAAATCCAGGCAGGTTAGTATCGCGTTGGAGAAGCCGTAGAGATAGCCGTTCACCAAAACCATCCCGCCGTGATGGTTCATCATCTCTTTAGTGAAGTAAGCCTCCTGCGCTCGGACTTCGCCATTCTGCGCTGAGAGGTTGAGCAATGCCGCACCTGTGCCGTAGGCCGACGAGAAGAAGACTTTGTTGTCAGCAAAGACCGGCGTTGTGCAATTGGCCGTGCGATTGGCGACGTTCGTATGGCGGAACATCAGCTTGCCATCACTGGCGCGCACGCCTACTGCGGCGCGCGAAGTGAAGTTCATGTAGGTGCGCACTCCGCCGATGTCCGCAGCGATGCAGGAAGAATAGCCAGCCTGATCGCTCAATTCTCGCGCGTGCCAAATCTCCGCGCCGGTCATTTTGTCTAGCGCCACTATTCCCGCACCGCTGCCGCCGGGCGAGACGATCAAGCGGTTGCCATCCACCAGCGGCGATTCGCTGATCAGCCAACCGGGGTTGCTGCCGCCATAGTCTTTCAGAATGTTTTTGCTCCAAATCCGCGAACCATCGCGCGCCCGCAAGCAAGCCAGATCGCCATTTTCGGTCAGTACATAAACTCTATCGCCATCCAGCGTCGGCGTACTGCGTGGGCCGTTACCACGACTTTCTTTCACCATTGGCCCCAATGAAGCTGACCAAATCACCTTGCCGTCCGCGCGATTCAAACAGAAGATGGCGCTAGCCGCCCTGCTCGTTCCCTGCACATAAATACGGTCGGCTTTGACAGCCAGCGAGCCATAGCCTTCACCGAGATTCGAGATTGACCAGGTCACAGCAGGGCCCTTGGCAGGCCATTGTTTGAGAAACCCCGTCTCGCTAGACAGGCCATTGCGCAACGGGCCACGCCACTGCGGCCATTCGGCTTCGGGCGCAGTATGGCCAATCGTCAACGGCATTAAAGCGAAAGCGCAGAATAACGTAAGCGTAAATAAAAACTTCATGGCATCTCTCCTATTGTAAAGCGGGAAGGCTTAGCAGCCAGACGCTCACGCCTGGCTTGAGATCATGGTCAACTGCAATTTAACCAGTCAGCCAGCGAATTTCAACCTTCAACTTTGCCAGCGCCAACAACTAGAATGTTGTATGAATCAGGCTATGAGCAAACCTGGCCAAGTAATTCGAAATACTCCTAGTCTTATTCACAAAGAAGTGATCCCACCGAATCGCTCTTACAAATGGTTGGCATTCATCCCAAGTTACGGCGTGGCTATCAGCTCCTGTTGCAACGTCGCCAGTTGTTTCTTCAACACCTGGTAATACTCCAGCGCGCTACGCCCCACCTTCCGATCAGCTCCGTTCACCATGCGCGACAAGCTCTGCAACTGGTCAAGCAGCATCGGCTGCGGATACGGCCCTGGCGCCGTTACCAACTTGGCGCGCAAGGCTTGCAAGCGGCTGGCCATCTCGCCGCTTGCCCCTCGCAGCTTCTCATCCACCTGGCTGGCGAGTTGACGTGCCTCGTTGACCGCCTCGCGAATTTGTAGATTGAGCGTCAACTGCTCCTGCAAATCGGCCAATGTCACACCGTCTTTAACCAAGCGCGGATCGAGCTTCACAGTGAGGGGCTGCATCTGCGGCTTGCCGTCCACGATAAGCCGCACCTGATACGGACCCGGCACGACGAGCGGGCCGCCGCTGTCATAGCGCAAATCCCACACGTAGCGATTCAGCCCGGCCTTCTTCGACAAAGGCCGCGCGGCAATGGCGCCAAAGCCGGGGCCGCGCATCTCTTCATCGCCGCCGCTCGACGGGCGTTCAATAGACGCAGCCGCTTGATTGCCGGTGATCGTGCGAATCACTTTGCCCGCCGCGTCCAGAATCTCCAGCTTGAGTTCGCCCTGCACATCCGACGCGAGCACGTAATCCAGGTGCGCGCCATTGGGCGGATATTCCGGCACGGCGGGTCTGCCGCCCATAGCGGCGTAGCGTGTGCGATAGGCGGCGCGCGGCGCGAGTAGTTGCGCGCTGGCCGACTGCACCGCGTCGGTGAGTTGATGCAACGGCGTCACGTTGTCCAAGATCCAGAACGCCCGCCCCATCGTCGAGAGCACCAAATCTTTCCGATGCACGCGAATGTCAGTCACTGGCGTGACAGGCAAATTCAACTGGAACGTCTGCCAATGCGCGCCGTTGTCGAACGAGATGAACATGCCGAACTCGGTGCCTGCATACAACAACCCTTCACGATCAGGGTCTTCACGCACCACGCGCGTGGGGAAATCCGCCGGAATGCCGTTCTTGCCATCGGTCAAGCGTGTCCACGTCGCGCCGTAGTCATTCGTCACGTAGAGGTAAGGCTGCCAGTCGTTGAGCAGATAGCGATAGACCGCGATGTAGGCCGAGCCTTTGCGATGCGGCGACGGTTCGATGTTCTGCACGCGCCCGCCCGGCGGCAGGTCTTTGGGCGTTACGCGCTTCCACGTCTTGCCGTTGTCGCGCGAGACGCTGACCGGGCCGTCATTCGCGCCTGCCCACAGCACGCCTGCTTCGAGCGCGGATTCGCGGAAGGCATAGATCGTGCTGTAGACCTCTTCGCCCGTGATGTCGCGTGTGATCGGCTCGCCCGAAATGACTTGTTTGTCCGGCTCGTTCGCGGTCAGGTCGGGGCTGATGACTTGCCACGTCACGCCCTCGTCAATTGAACGATGCACAACGTGCGAGCAGTGATAGAGCACGTGCGGATTGTGCGGCGAAATGTCCATCGGCGAGACGCGCTGGAAGCGATACAAGATGTCTTTCGGATTGTGGCCGTAGCGGTTTTGCGGATGCACCCAATAGCTCGCGGTCTGCCCTGTCTCAAAGTTGGTGCGATAGAATTCGCCCTTGCACACACCATAGACGATCTTCGGATTGAGCGGGCTGGGCATAATCGGTCCGGTCTCACAACCTGGCCCAGTCTTCCAGAGCTGAATCGGATCGTCCATACGCTCCATTGTCGGCGACAGGCTCGGCACAATCAGCGTGGTGTTGTCCTGTTGTGCGCCGTAGACAAAATACGGGAACTGATTGTCCACGGCGACCTGATAGATTTCCGCCGTCGGCTGGTTGTAGAGGGTTGACCACGTGCGTCCGCCGTTTAGCGTGACATTCGCGCCGCCATCGTTCGATTGAATGAAAATCTCCGGGTTATCGGGATTGATCCACATTCCCTGATTGTCGCCGTGCGGCGTCTGCATTGAGCGAAAGCTTTTGCCACCGTCGGTGGATTTGTAGAAGGCCAGATTATTGACGTAGACCACATCGGGATTCTTCGGGTCGGCGTCAATGTAGGTGTAGTAAAAAGGCCGCGCAATCAAGCCCGCAGTTTTGTTGACCAGCGTCCAACTCGTGCCTGCATCATCAGAACGATAGACGCCGCCTGCGTTGCCTCCGTCTGAATTGGCCGCTTCCATAATCGCGTAAACGCGCTGCGGGTTCGACGCGCTGACGTCAACGTCAACCTTGCCGATCAAGCCCAACGGCAAGCCTTTGCTCAAATGTGTCCACGTATCGCCGCCATCCGTGCTCTTGTAGATGCCGCATTCCGTCGCGGGACCGCCGCTGATAATCGTCCACGGACGCCGTTCGCCACGCCACGCACCGGCATAAATTTCATTCGGGTTGGCCGGATTCATTGCCAGCGAGACAGCGCCAGTCTTGTCGTTGATGAAGAGCACCTTCTGCCAAGTCTTGCCACCGTCCTTCGTGCGAAAGACGCCACGCTCGGCATTCGGGCCAAACGGTTGTCCCAACGCCGCGATGTAGGCAACGTCTGGATTCTGCGGATGCACACGCACCGAACCTAGCTGCCCGGCCTCGCGCAATCCGATATGCTTCCACGTCCGGCCTGCGTCGGTAGATTTATAAACACCGCGCCCCTGAATCACATTGCTGCGAATCGCTGCGCTGCCCGTGCCCACGTAGACTACATTCGGATCAGACTCCGCCACGGCAATCGCGCCAATCGAAGCCGTCTCGAAAAAACCGTCGGAGACATTCACCCAGTTCTGCCCGGCATCGGTCGTCTTCCACACGCCGCCGCCGGTCGCGCCCAGGTAAAACGTGTGTGGTTGTTTGCGATGCCCAGCGACCGCGGTTACGCGCCCGCCACGCGCAGGGCCGATGCTGCGATAGCGCAAGCCTTGCAAGAGCTTTTCGTCAACCGGTACATTGGTCGTGCGTTTGGCCGCACGTTGTTGTGCGGGACTGGCCGCGATCAGATTGAATGTAATAAAAAGCAGCAGCGCGAGTCTGAACGAAGCGTGTTCAGTGAACGTCATAGTGGAAGTCTCCTTCGGCAAAAAAGCCGCACAATGTTCGACAAGCTGCCAGCTTGTCGCTGGTTTCCGGTTTGGCGTAACCCGGAATCAGCGACAAGCTGGCAGCTTGTCGAACATTTCGGCGGCCCACTCTAAACTACTTTTTGACCCGTTGGCCGATACAGTAAAGATGCTTGTCCGTGCGAATGAAGATTTGTCCGTCCGAAATGGCTGCGGTGCTCAGGCAGTAGCCTTCTAACTGATTTTCTGCCAGCATCTCAAACTTCGGGCCAGCCTTGTAAACCACCGTCAAGCCGTCCTCGCTCGAAATATAAATCTTGCCGTCAGCCAGTACTGGCGATGAGCTATAGGTCGCGGGTGGAATGCGTTCAGGCCCATAAATGACTTGGCCCGTCTTGGCGTCGAAGCAAAACGCCTGGCCGCCATCACGCACCAGGTAAAGATACTTGCCATCGCTCACCGGCGTCGGCACATCCGGCCCGTTCGGCGTCGTCCAGGCCACGTGCGATTGGCTCACGTCGCCACGCCCACCGGCGCGGATGGCGAGATACGGATTGCCACGACTGCCAGCGAAGATCATGCCATCCGCGATAGTCGGCGAATTGACAATGCGATAGTTGGGATTGTTCTGCGGGTTCAGCCCATTGGCGCGCCACAACTCCTTGCCGGTTGCCGGGTCGTGCCCGGTGACACAATCGCCACCGCTCAACACAATCTCGACCGTATTGCCATTACGCAACAGCGCGGGCGTGATGTACGCGTCGGGCGATTCCATGATTGCCGCCGTCGGACGTTCGACACGCCAGACCGTCTTGCCCGTCTTCGCGTCAATGCGTAGCAGGAACGACGGATCATCCGTGCGCATCCCGTGCAACACCGGGACAAATAGCGCGTTGTCGTAGAGTAATGGCGTCGAGGCATAACCCCAGTTCAAGCCGAACTTGCCATAATCTTTCTGAATCTCGCGCATCCACAGTTCATTGCCCTTGAAATCGAAGGCCCTCAGCATGCCCGTCCCGGTCATCACCCAGACGGTTCTGCCATCGGTGATGGGCGAAGGTGAAGACATGTTCTGTTTGCGCATGCGCACGTCGCCGCTGCTGAGCGGCTTCTTCCACAACACGTCGCCTTTCGCGCGGTCGAGCGCCCAAAGCGAGAGCGCGCCGCTGGTGTTCGTCCCTTCAGCGACGTTGAGAAAGATGGTCTCGCCCCACAAGATCGGCGTTGCGCCGCTGCGGTCGGTCATGGGGAGCTTCCAAGTGAGGTTCTCGGTCATACTCCATTTCACCGGCAAATTCTTCTCATTGCTGATGCCGTTTGAGGCCGGGCCACGCCAGGTCGGCCAATTCTCGGCCTGCACGCTGAGCAGCGCATAAGCTGTAGCAAGTGTGACAAGAACAAGCGCAATAACGAGACGGCGCATAAACAGATTCCTCCTTGTGTATCGTTGATCAGGGTTTGCTGGAACACGCGTATGGTAGAGCATCGGCAGACAAAGTAGAAGTTCACGAACGCAAATACGAAGCGCCATTCACATCTACAATCCCGCCCGTCAAAAAGTCCGTGCCTTCAGAAGCCAAAAACAAAACCGTGCGCGCCACCTCATCCGGCGTCGCCACTCGGTTGAGCGGGCTTTGCCGCCGAATCGCTTCACCGTCTTCGCCGTGCACTTTCCAGGCGACGCGTTCGGTGTCTACGAAGCCCGGCGCAACTACGTAAACAAACACGTTGTGCGGCGCCAGAGCTTGCGCCAGCGACTGGCTCATTGCATTCAACGCGGCCTTGCTCGCGCCGTAAGCGGGCGCGGTCGGCTCGCCGCGAAAAGCGCCGCGCGAAGAGACGTTGACGATCTTGCCACCGCCCTGCTCGATCATCTGGCGACCAGCCCAATAGCAAAGATTGGCGGCAGCAATCAAATTGGTATGAAGAATCGCGGCCCACGCCTGTTGCCATTCGTCAAAGCTCACGCCCGCTAACGGATGATCCACGTAAATCGCGGCGTTGTTGACCAGCACATCCAATTTGCCAAAACGTTCGACGACGCCTTGCACCAACGCCTTGGTTGCCTCCGGTTGGGTCAAATCCTCTTGAAACAAGGCGTGTTGATTGCCAGGCAGCGCGGCCAGGGTCGCCTGCGCTTCAGCCTGATGGCTGCGGTAATGCAAAGCGACATGCGCGCCCTGCGTGGCGAATTGTTGCGCGGTCGCGCGGCCAATACCCTGTGCCGCGCCAGTGATGAGTATGACTTTGTCGGTGAAGTCCACGAATGCCTCCCTGAAGGTTGATGATTTGCCGAACTCTTCTACCGCAATTTCGCCGATTTGAAAAACCCTGGGCTGGCCGCTTACAATGCGGCCTCAATTTGTTATCTAACAGGTTGCCTATGATTGTCTACTAAAGAGTGAGTTGTTGGTTGTCGCGTACGCTGAATCTGGCTTACTGCTCGCGCAAAGCTGTTCGTGTCTCTATTTGCCAACCGCAACTCAGCTCGGCCACTCGTCGCCCAACTCTTCACCCAAGTTAAGTTATCGTTTGTGCGTAGTTGCACCGCTGATTCCTGTGCAACTCATGCACTCCTCTTTAGGAGACAGACCGCAATGAATTTAAGTTTCGAGAATTTGCAAGCTTACGGTTGGAACGCAGGTTTCGCCGAACATTTCCAAACTTTCGCCGAGGCAGGCTCCAGCCCCGGGCGCGTCGTGCTTGAATACAACCAGTTTTACCGCGTCATCACCGAGGCGGGCGAAATCCTCGCCGAAACTACTGGCAAGCTGCGCCACGAAGCGCAGAGTCGCGCCGACCTGCCCGCCGTCGGCGATTGGGTCGCCTTGAAAAAACGCGCCGATCAGGCCCGGGCGCGAATTCACGCGATTCTGCCCCGCCACAGCAAATTCACCCGCAAGACCGTTGGCGCCAAGACCGAAGAACAGGTCGTTGGCGCCAACATTGACACGGTGTTGCTGGTGACTTCGCTTAATCGGGACTTCAACCCGCGCCGCATCGAACGCTACCTGACCGTCGCAGTCAATAGCGGCACGCAGCCCGTCGTGTTGCTCAGCAAAGCCGATCTCTGCGACGATGTCGCCAGCAAAGTCGCGGCAATCGAGGCCGTCGCCAATGGCGCGCCTATCCACGCGATCAGCGCCAAACACGGCCAGGGCGTCGAAGCGGTAAGAGGCTACTTCGTCGCCGGACAAACCATCGCCATCATCGGCATGTCCGGCGTAGGCAAATCCACGCTCATCAACCGGCTGCTTGGCTTCGACCGGCAAAAGGTCAGCGAAGTGCGCGAAACCGACGAGCGCGGCCAACACGCCACGCGCCACCGCGAATTGATCCTGCTGCCTACGGGTGGTTTGGTGCTCGACACGCCTGGCATGCGCGAATTGCAATTGTGGGAAGGCGACGAGGGTGTCGAGCAGGTCTTCAGCGATGTTGAAGAAATCGCCGCCCACTGCCGCTTCAATAATTGCCAGCACGGGAATGAGCCCGGCTGCGCGATTCGCACCGCGTTGCAAGACGGCACGCTGAAAACCTCACGCATCGAAAGCTATCGCAAGCTGCAACAGGAGCTATCCCATCTTGCACAGCGGCAGGAGTCTTACGCGGAAATGCGCGAGCGCAAACAAAAGTGGAAGAAGCTGACGCGGGAAGGCGAAGAGCGCGGAAAAAGGAAGCGGCGCGGCGATGCTTGACGGGGCGACGGGGCGACGGGGAGAAAATATTTCGCCCCGTCGCCCCGTCGCCCGCTCTCCGGCTCTCATTTCTGCGACACAATCACTGTCTGCGGCGAGCCTGGCAACGGATGAAATTCGCTGCGCGCAAAACCAGCGTGGTGGAACATCTCTTTGTACTCGGCGGCGGTGTAGGCGTCGCCGGCTGCCGTCGAACCAAGCATCATCAGCGAAAACGCAGCAGCGCCAGGCGGCGTCACGCGGTCTTCATTGGGAATGAATTCTAAAGTGATTACGCGCCCGTTTTCGTTCAACGCAGCATGCGCTTTCTTCAGCAATTGCTCGCAGGTCGGCGGATCGAAGTGGTGCAGGAAGTTGGTCAACAGGATCAGGTCATACCCGCTGCCCCAATCCACCTCGAATGCGCTGCCTGGCAATAACGAATGGCGGTCGGCGACGCCAAACTTTTGCGCATTCTCGCGCGCTACTTCCAGCACGCTTGCCCAATCAAGCGCCACGACTTCGACGTTGGGATAAGCCTGCGCCAGCGTGATGCCGAAGATGCCGTGCCCGGCAGCTATATCGAGCGCCTTGGCCGGGCGATCTGGCGCAACCTGTACAAGCTGGGCGATGGCCTGCGCGGGCATCATCATCATCGGCATCATCGCGCGTGCGAACTGCACCCAGATGGGATTTTCCGGCGACACAGTACCTTCCTCGCTCATGACTGTGCCGCCCTTGCGCACGACCTCACTCAGCTTGTCGAAGTTGCCAATCAGTTCTGGCATCAGCAGAAATTCAATCGCTCCGCCCAGGTATGAAGGCTTGTTACGGTCAAGAAAGAATGCCGAATCTGCCGTCAGCGCGTATGGCTCGCCCGCCTTCGTCAGAAACCCGATGATGACCAAATAGTCGAGCAGGATGCGCATCCCGCGCTCCGAAGTGCGGCAGCGAGCGGCCAGGGATGCCGCTGTCGTATTGCCCTCGGCCAGCGCGGTGAAGACCTCAAGCTCAATGGCGGCCTTCAGCGCGGCGGTGCGCTGATAAGCATTGACCGTCTCGAAAAACAAGATAGGTGACGGTTGTGCGGTATGTTCGTTCATTAGTTCTCCGAAAAAAAAGGAAGTTTAGTCTCAGGCGCGATTGCCCGAAATGATTGAGGCGCAAGGTAGCGTGTTTTCGTCCGCCAAGCAACCGTTCTGCTTTTTTGACAAACTTTCCAGATAATGTCGGAAACCTCTGGCAGGACAGTGACGTTTTAGCAAAAGAACCGGAGCGCGCGCCGCGTCAGCCCATAACTTGAGTTTGTGACTTGGTTGGCTGGCTTGCTATGATGCGCGTTCATTATCGCAATACAAACCATCTCCTGCGCATCAGTGATCACTCAACCGGCAGTTGCACTGTGACGCGCGCGACGAGCACGGCAACCGCAATCAATTTCTGTAAGCAGAAAGGCTCTAGTGTGAAGATTACGAATCTATTCAAAACTGTCTCCCTACTTCTTTTGTTCACCCTGCCCGCCTTGGCGCAAAACTATCGGAGCACAATCCGTGGACGCATCACCGATTCACAAGGCGCAGTTATTCCTGCCGCCCAGGTCAAAGCCACGCATTTAGAGACGAACGAAACCCGCACCGCCACATCCAGCGGAAGCGGTGAATTCGCGCTGACGCTGCTCCAGCCCGGCACTTACAAGCTGGAAACCGAAAGCAAAGGCTTCAGCCGTAGCACGGTTGAGATAGTCGTTTCAGTCAACCAGGACATCCGCCGCGATGTGACTATGGAAGCAGCCGCGGGAACTCACGACCCAGTGACTGTCACCGAATATGGCTTGCTCAAACAGTCTTCGCCCGCACACGGCGCAGTGATTGAAAACCGGCAAGTCACCGGCCTCCCGCTCGATGGGCGTAACTTCCTCGAACTATCGCTGCTCGTCCCTGGCGCAACGCCTGCCGCGCAAGGCTCCGCCAGTTCGGTGCGCGGCGATTTCGCTTTCAACATCAACGGCACGCGCGAAGACTCCAATAGCTTCCTGCTCGATGGCGTCTACAACATTGACCCCAAGCTCAACTCCGTTGGCGTCAAACCGCCCGTGGATGCGATTCGTGAATTCGAGATCGCCAGCAGCACCTACGATGCTTCGTTCGGGCGCAGCGCGGGCGCACAGGTCAACGTCGTGCTCAAATCCGGCTCCAACGGTTTTCACGGCACGGTCTATGAATTCCTGCGCAACAAATCGCTCGACGCGCGCAACTTCTTTGCGCCGCGCAATGAACGCGCGCCGCAATACCAGCGCAATCAATTTGGCTTCTCGCTCGGCGGGCGCATCATCAAAGACCGCACGTTCTTCTTCACCGATTACGAGGGGACGCGTTTGCGCGAAGGCATCACGCGCGTGGCCAATGTGCCGACGCTGGCCGAACGCAACGGCGACTTTTCACAGAGCCTGTTGCCCAAACCAGTTATCCCGCAGGGGCTACAGGGCGCAGGCTTCCCTTTCCCCGGCAATCAACTGCCCGCGCCGTTCATCAACCCCATCGGCCAGAAAATCGCCGCGCTCTATCCGCTGCCCAATCGCAACGCGCCGTTCGCCAACTTCGTCTCTTCGCCGATACAACGTGACCGCAACGATCTGTTCGATGTGCGACTGGATCATCAAATCAGCGCGAAGTCACAATTCACAGCGCGCTACAGCTTCAATGATCGCGACCTTTTCGAGCCGTTCACTGGCCCGACCTTTGCGCAAATACCCGGTTATGGCGACCGCGTCCCGCGCCGCGGGCAGAATTTGATGTTTAGTGAAACGCACGTCTTCACTTCTGCGCTGATCAACGACGTGCGTCTCGCCTACAGCCGCACGGCTTCCGCCGTCAATCAGGAAAATCAAGGCCGCAGTCTCAATCAACAGGTTGGCATGCCCGAACTCTCGCGCAACCCGCGCGATTTCGGCTTGAGCTTTATCACCATTACCGGCTACTCGCCTATCGGTGACGAATACAACAACCCGCAATTCAGCGCGACCAACATCTTCCAATTGCTCGACACGGCGACTTGGACGCGCGGGCGGCACCTCTTGAAATTCGGCTTCGACATTCGCAAGGCGCAGCAGAACGCCTTCCGCGACGTGCAATCGCGCGGCTTCCTGACTTTCTCCGCGTTTACGTTGAATGCGCAAGGGCAACCCGTGCCGGCGATCACCGGTAACGCGCTGGCCGACTTGTTGCTCGGCGTGCCAATCTTCACGGGTGGCGCGCGCCTAGACAATCCGCAACATCTGCGCACCGAAAGCTACAACTTTTTCGTCAACGACAGTTGGCGCATCATCCCGAAGCTCTCGCTCTCGCTGGGGCTACGTTACGAATATAACTCTCCGGCGGTTGATGTGACCGACCGTGCGAATGTCTATGACGTGACGACACGCAACCTGGTCGCGGTGGGCACGAATGGCGTGCCGCGGGGAGGTTACAAAGCGGACAAGAATAATTTTGCGCCGCGTCTCGGTCTGGCTTGGACGTTGACGGAAAACACCGTAGTGCGCACCGGCTACGGCGTCTATTACGATCAGTCTGCGTTGGCGACTGGCGAAGGTTTGTATTTCAACGCGCCCTATTTCAATCTGGGTTTGTTCTTCCCGCTGCCACAACTGCCGCTTCAACTATCGAATCCGTTCCCGGCAAACTTTCCCGTTGCTTTGCCGCAATCGGCTAATGCCTTCGAGCGTGATCTGCGCACCGCTTACGTGCAGCATTGGAATCTGGGCATTCAACGGCAACTGGGTTCAAGCCGCTTACTCGAAGTCGCCTACGTAGGTTCGAAAGGGACAAAGTTGTTGGCCGCGCGCGACATCAACCAACCGCGTCCGGGGCCAAAGCTGCCGAATCCGTTGATTACTTACTTGCGCCCCGATCCGCGCTTCGAGGACATCACCTATCAAGAATCGAGTGCGAGTTCGATTTATCACAGCTTGCAAGCGAGGTTTCAACAACGGTTGACCGCCGGGCTGTCGCTGCTCTCGTCCTACACCTGGGGGAAGGCAATAGACAATGCGTCGGGCATCTTTACCAGCGCGGGCGATCCCAACTTCCCGCAAGACAGTCTGAACCTGCGCGCCGAACGCGGGCGCTCAAACTTCGACATTCGTCATCGCTTCTCGTTGAGCTATGCGTATGACTTGCCGTTTGGCAAAGGTGCGACTGGGGGTTGGGAAAAAGGCTTGCTGGCGGGTTGGCAAACTTACGGTGTGATTACCTTGCAAACGGGTCGCCCGCTCACCGTCGCGCTGCTATCAGACATTGATAACAGCAACACGGGACGCTCGAATCTGGGCTTTGGCGCGAATGACCGCCCGAATCTGGTTGGACAAGCGAAGCTGGATAATCCGACGCCGGAGCGTTGGTTCAACACAGCGGCGTTTCAATTCCCTACGCCGTTCACTTTCGGCAACGCGGGGCGCAACGTGTTGGACGGTGATGGCTACCAGAACGTCAACTTTTCGGTGGTCAAAAACACTGCGCTGCGCGAGAGCTTGAACCTGCAATTCCGCGCGGAGTTCTTCAATCTCTTCAATCATCCAAACTTCGATCTGCCGGATAACTTTTTAGGCTCGCCTTCGTTCGGCACCGTTCGTTCGGCGCAGAGTCCGCGCCGGGTGCAGTTCGGAGTGAAGCTGCTGTTTTGATGTAGTCATACCAAACCCCGAAGGGGTGAAATTTAGATCAGTTTGCAATTGCGTGTACGGGTAAGGTTCGGTAAAGATACGGGCATGCCACTTCCTCTCTCTGATGACTTACGCGCACGCATCATTCGTTTCTACGAAGCACACGACGACTACACGCAAGAAGACATTGCGGCGGAGTTCGGCGTGAGCCTTTCATTCCTTGAAAAACTCTTGCGGCGCTGGCGTACGACCAGCAGTAGCGCCACCCTCCCAAGGGCGGGCGGGCGGACGCGCAAGCTGAAAGACCAGCACGCGACGCTGCAAACACTGGTGGCGGCGCAACCGGATATTTCGCTCGCCGAATTGCAGGAGCAAGTCGCGGCGCAAGACAAGCCGACCGCCAGTCAGGCGACCTTCTGCCGCGAGTTGCAACGGCTGCGTCTACGGCGAAAAAAAAGACGCGTGTCGCCAGCGAACAACAGCGCCCGCGAGTGATTGAGCCGCGCACCGACTTCCGCGCGCGCGCCGCTGCTTGGGTCGTGCGGCGCATCAAATGGCTCGATGAAATGGGCAGCCAGTTGAATCTAACGCGGCTCTACGGGCGCGCCTTGCCGGGTGAGCGCGTCGTCGAAGGCGTCCCGGCAGGCTACGGCAGCAACTACACGCTGCTTGCCGTCTTGAGCTTGGCGGGCGTCCAAGCGCCCTGCTTGTTAGAAGGTGCCTTGGACGGCGAAGCCCTACGGGCCTATATCACCGAAGTGCTCGCGCCAGTACTAGCACCAGGTGATGTTCTGGTGCTCGACAATCTAGCCACGCATAAGGTGACTTGGCTCCCTGAGTTGATTGAAGCGCAGGGCGCGCGCTTGGAATATCTGCCGCCGTATTCGCCGGATTACAATCCAATCGAGCGCTGTTGGTCAAAGATCAAAACTTACTTGCGCAAAGCCAAAGCCCGGACTTACGAGGCCTTGGTACAAGCCATCCGTGAAGCGCTTGCAACCATCACGGAGGCTGACTTGCTGGCCTGGGTAGAATTTTGCGGTTATTCCGTACACTGATTTGCAAACTGATCTAGTAGCCCAGGGCATCGCCCTGGGTAGTAGGCCGAATAAGGTCAAGCCCTGAAAGGGCGAAATTGCGCGTCGTAATTTCGCCCTTTCAGGGCTTGAACATCTTTGCATCGACGACCAGGGGCGTCGCCCCTGGCTATTGAATGACGCTCTTTCAGAGCTTTCAACTGATTTCTAGCTCACTTGCCAATACAATATAAATTCTTATCACCGCGAATAAAGATTTGGCCATAAGCAATCGCGGGCGTAGCCAGCACCATCTCATCCAACGAATTCACCTTGAGCACTTCGTGTTTAGGCCCAGCCTTGATAAAGAAGGCATCACCGTCCTCTCCGACCAGTAACAACTTGTCTTCAAACGCAACTGGCGAAGCCGAGAAGCTTTCCGGCTTCGGCACTCTGCCGCCTTCGTATTTGATTTCGCCGGTCTTGGGATCAACGCAAGTGATGATGCCCTTGTCGTCAATCAGGTAGAGATAGTCGCCATACAGAATCGGAGACGCGACGTAGGCCGTGCCCTTGTTGTAACTCCAGACAACTTGGGGCGTGCCGTTCAAATCGCCTGAGCCACCGAGTTTGATGCCAATGGTGCGTTCTTTCCAGCACAGTGGGATCCGAAGCTTGGAATTCACGTGACTTGAAGTCGCGGC
>JADMIO010796508.1_pt1 | contig 63455 bp, 67 predicted proteins | sample 8958161 | NCBI WGS metagenome assembly JADMIO01 (sample SAMN16585339, study PRJNA669376) | soil metagenome | isolation source: Crop rotation soil | place: USA: Cullars Rotation, Alabama | collected 2011
GCCGCGACTTCAAGTCACGTGAATTCCAAGCTTCGGATCCCACTGTGCTGGAAAGAGGCGAGTCACCAACGATCACCATACTTGAATCGAAAAACAGCCACCGAGAAATTTGCTCACACTAGTATCTTGAATGGCATTACAGATATGACAAATATCGGTTACTATGACGCGCTTTATGTGTGTCAACAGCTGCCAATGGGTAGAAATATTTGAATTTGTATTTTAGGAATGTTTTGATTTTAGGAACCGCCATAGCTGATCGCTGTGACTACTTGAACACAATTCACAGTCTACGTAATCAAGCGGCGAAATTAAACCAAGCAATACGGATATCCTTAATGTCGCCAACCGGCAGCCCACAATTATATCGATTACCAACAATAGCAACGTCAGTTGCGGGGAACTACGAATGTCGCCTGTCGCCAACACAACATTTCATACAAATCGTGGATTGCAACGAAGACAATATTTCCACACGTCAATGTCAGTTGATGTGTCACAGGAAGTACATTCAATCAAAATGTTCCGCTTGTTATCCATCATCGTTGACTTCACATCTTCTGGGAGTGAGTGTAGGAAACGAGCAGAACAAACCGGCATGTTCCATAAATGAATACGCCGAGTGTATGAGACTTCGGGACAATGCAACTGATGCTGAAATGAAAGAATGTTTGGCCGCATGTCGTCCCGCTTGTTCGTATTGGAATTATGATATGTCGGTGGTAGAAAGAAGTAACAATCCGCTTGGTACAACGTTGATTGCTCCCACAAGTGATTACATTGAATTCGCACAACAACGCGCCTACACGGTGTTTGGTATTGTGGCAGATATTGGTGGATTGCTGTGCGTTTTGTTAATTTTTATAGAATTTGTTGACTACATTTGTAGTGAATTCTGGGTCGGCATTGGTCTGATGCACTTTCTACACATTTTCGTAATTATGTACGATCAGGTGCATTTGAAACTTAAAACGTTCAATTTCTTGCCAAATACCAATTGCAGACGAAGAAGGCGCTGCGAAAACGAATGTTCCGTCGCAATGCAACTCAAATAATGCAGTTAAATACAATTGTCGGTACACCAGACATGATAGAAGAACGGGATGAATTGAAAATACTGAAGGAAAAGTTCAATGAATTCGTGCAACGAGTGGAAATTGAGCAACAACGGTTCCAAATTGAGCTCATTGATTAAAATTTACAAACTTCCAGAGATCGAGCTGATATTCGTTTACTGCAGAGACAGTTGTTATCTGCCGGACAACAGAGTTCCATACGAGATGGCAGAAAAAAGATTGTGAAAAAATATTAAATCTGTGTCACCGAGAACAAGAAACTAGGTCGCAATACTCATTTGACGTTTACAAATGTCTCAATTTTTATATGTTATTGCAACAAAAATTAATTGACTATGACGAACAATCGTTTTCGTTTTACACTAACATTTGACATTGGATGCGCTTATGATCGTCGCTACAATTAACGGTTAACTAATTATTTTGTCGCACACACACACACGCACAATATGGAAAATCTAAAGGAATGTTGAAATTGATTTCTCTTTATGGGTAACGTCTTGTTGCAAATAAACAAATACCGATAATGATGAAGAACAGGAAAATATTTACAAAACACCAGAGATGGGCATTTTCGGCCCGGTCGTTCGCTGATTGGTCAGAAAGTTGAAAAATTACGGTATTTTTCATTTTCTGACCAATCAGCGTACGACCAGGGCCGAAAATGCCCATCTCTGCAAAACACGCAACGCTTACATTTAATCATTTCCGCACTGATTAAAATGTGTGACAAAACGCAGGTGTGATAAATATTCGCATACAACAGTAATTGTTTGCCTGTTCGTTTTCTCTTCCTCAGTTTGAATTGCAAAATGTACGAAAATATATCAAGTTGCAATTTTGCCCAACACATCAAATTGCAATTGTTGCCAAAATCTATCCTTCCGTGTTTACTCAATTTGCAAACAATTTGATAAATGCAAAACAATAGAATTTGATTATTGTATAATTAACAAATAAACAACAATAATGGCGACAAATGAAACCAATACAACTGACAAACCATACGACTACAATGTATCACTGGCATATTACATTTACGTATTTCAAGGAATATTTATTCTTATTTGTAATACATTATTGATCATATCAATATTCAAATTCAAAGAGCTGGGCGTTAAAAAGGTGAAACACTCTTCTATTTTCGTTTTACCTTTCAACACGATTGCCCAGAATAAATTAGAGTATTATTGTGTTTCTATACAAAGTTTTCTTACAAATAATAATTATTATTATTTTCGCTAATTACAACCTGCGCCCGGAAAGTAACTCTGAGACACAAAGCCTTTGCTGGCATGAAATGAAAGAACCCGTTTTTCATGTATCTTTTCATGTCCTAAAATTAGTTTTTGCGCAAAAGTAATTAAAATTATCAAAGAGATTATTTCGAAATACGGTAGTCCAATTTGCTATTAAAAACATTTCATAATTTCGTTCATAAAATATTTTCAAAAAAATAATAAAATAAAATTGAACAATGTCAAACAATACAACAATAAACCCGTACGACTCATCTGTACCACTGGCATATTATATTTACACATTTCAAGGAATCTTAATTCTTGCTGCTAATGTGTTATTATTTATTGCAATATGCACATATAAACAATTAAGGGAGAAAAAGGTGTCACAACAAATGTTTTGATGTTCTTTTAACTTGAAATTAATTACCATGTTTTATTTATTATTGAATACACAATTTGCAATTGCCACTACGTTAATAGACTTTGCAAATAAACAAATTCAAATCATAAAGTCTAATAATATTTACATTAGATTATATTATACAATATTTAATTACATAAAAATAAAATAATAACAAAAATAATATATCTCATTTGTCGTATTCAACAACACCAACCGCTTGCAGGAGTACATAATAGTCGCCAGTCTCGCCCTCGCTGACGCATTTGTAGGTGCTGCATATTTAGTCGCCGGTGTGTGGCGTATCAATGTCATCTGGTCAGGACAGAGAGATGACAAGGTGCGATAACTGAAACATTTATCACCAAAACATCACACACACACACACACACACACACACACAAATTGCAGATCACCGCGTGGGAGTGCATGACAACTGTGCCACATACACTAATGTTGACATATGCCACAGTCTCATCAAGTGTCATTCTAGTGTGTGTCAGTCTCGATCGAGTTATAGCTGTTGCCGCACCGTTGACGTATTATAAGGTGAGGATATTTTATATTATTATTATTATTGTTATTATTTAACTTCTCCCTTCTAGCTTGGAACAAAGTACGCGTATTTACTGTGCGCATTGTTTTGGCTGTTCTCAATTGTCAACAGCACCGCATTGGTGTACGCATCGTTTACATCAGACAATGTTGCGAGAGTTAGCAAGATCTGTGAGGTGGGATATATTTATATTTATATATTAGCATTTCTATAATTACTGTCATTTATTTGACTCACATGGCCATTTTTGAAAAGACAGTCACTATAATAGCAGGAAAATTGAGTCTTATTTTGAGTCTAAAACAGAAAAATACAAATTGTTAGCTTGATTACAAAAAAAAAAACAGTAATCGTTTCTTCACTAAGGCGGACCGAATTAATGACAAATTGACAGAATAGCCTCGCTTTCCTTGTGAAAATTCGTAAAAACATTGTTTCAAAAACAAAATAATAAAACATTTGCAGGTCTCCGAAGCCGTCGGTCTGGACGCCTTCGCTCGTCAATGGTACTTTCTAATCCGTACAATTTCAGGCGGCGTTAGTGTTGTCATGTACATTTTTGTACCAGTATTCTATCATCGATATGTTACTGCAAGTGACAACGGCAAGGTGTGTGTTTGTGTGTGTGTGTGACAAAAAATAAACAAAACACAGGACTCGTCTGCTCGCCGCCAACAACTGATGCGAGAAAAACGTCTAATGATAACAATGGGCTGGTTGGCAGGTGCAACTTTTGTATTTCTGGTCTGTGGCAACCTCGCACGAACATTTCTTGTATCCTACGTTCAGCCAAGTTTGTTTTTATCAATTTGTGTGTGTGCAAATAACGACACAATTTACAGACGGCCCAATATCCGCGGACGCATGGTTGACCATCAATTCCATGGCAGTTGTGTGGACGATAGTTAGTCCAATGGCACATATCATTGTTTATATGTGGAGACAGAAAGATATCCGTGGTGCTATTGTTGGATTGATGCTGTGCAAGTAATTAGAAATATTTAAGAAATTTATTTATAACATAATTATAATTATAATAAAATAATTTTATATATGTAATAATTCACAGGAAACACTTGCCACACAACACCATCACGGCTGTGACAGCGGCCGCGAGCACTCACAAAAAGAATCCTGCTAGTACTGTTCATTGAACTTTTCGTCGTATCAATTGTGATATTTTGTATTTTAGGTACAATTTATAATATTATTATCCCGTTATTAAAAGAAAGTCACCGGCTTTAAACATCAAGCTTTTTACAGACATCAAGAATTGCTTTTTACGTCATATATTGATTTTATTGTGAAATCGGTTAAAAATAGGAATGCAAACATTGAAAAATAGAACGTTTGTGCTCGTTTAAATTTCTGAATCATATAGAAATTACACACAAAATATGTTAATGAATTCAATCCGCCCATTGTTTGAACAACTGAATGAACTCTTGTATAAAAAAGAAGAAATGCAAACAATGAGTCATTGAAACAAAAAATAAAATTAAATAAATAAAAATAAATACAAAATCATCAAAAAATGAATTTCACACTCTTCCTTCTATTGTCATTTGCATTTACAGTCGTCTCTCTGGCAAAGCGCGATCCAAAAGTGCATAATAATAATAATTATTATTTAACAGAATTATTACTGTTACTATTATTATTAATTTATTATTCAGTATTTCAACGACAACATCAAAGACGCGCAAACAAGTCTCAACTCGGACGACTTCACTCGCGCAAGATTGCAATCACGGTCTGCATCAATAAGTGCACAAGCGTCGGCACATGAATTCAATAAGGGAATGTTTGAAGGTATGATGGATGATAATAATAATAATAATAATAATAATAATAATAATAATAATAATAATAATAAATGCACGAAATTGCCACATTACAATTCTTCAACACCTTTAATAAATATAATTATAAAATGAAAACGACCAACATTTGTTGTAACTAATACAGGTGACATAGCCGGACTCCGAACTTCGTTGAATCGTAATGCAATGACATCTCGCTCAAGCTTGTGGCCAGGTGGACGTGTGCCATACACAATATCGAGTCAATTCTCCAGTTACAGGTGAAGAAACAAAATTTTAATGAAATTATTGAAAGAAAACTCATCGTTTTTATGAATAAAAACATTCTCATCAAATTTTCCCAAAACGTCAAGAAAAGGCAATTTTAAAAGGCTCCGAACAATTTTAACAAAATGATGTAATTGAAAAATTTGCAAATATAAATAAATAACAATATTTATTAAATATTCTTAGTCGTGCAATAATCGCGTCAGCAATAAACACCTACAATGAGAAAACCTGCATTCGATTTGTGCCGCGAACATCTTCTGACAATTATTTCGTTCATATTGGCGATGACGACGGCGCGTGTTATTCGCACTTGGGGAAATCGCGTGAGTTTTATTATTTTGTATTATTATTTATTTATTTTAATTATTTATTTATTAATAATTGTTTTTATTTCAGCTATCTCCGGCGGTCAGTTCCTCTCCTTGGGATCCACATGTTTAATTGTCGGAATCGTAGAACACGAATTAATGCACGCAATTGGGTTTTTACATGAACAGGTTAGATAAAGTTTTATTATAACTTATTTATAAATCAATAAATAACAGGGACGTCCAGACAGGGATAACTATGTGAGAATTAATTACGAAAACATTAAGGACCAATACATTGGTGAGTTAAAACCGTTTTCCATTGAAACCATACAAGATGCGAAGACCCAAATGAACCCACCCACCCACCCGCTTGCAGATCAATTCCTCAAGTACAGCACCTTCCAAGTGAGCACCCAGTGGACCCAATACGACTACGGCTCCGTGATGCACTACTCCGCTCGAGCGGCGTCAAAGAACGGACTGAATACAATCACGACACTGCGTGCTGGTGGCGAGGCGATTGGACAACGACGCGGCATGAGTGCGACGGATGTAAGAGAGATCAATATGCTGTATCAATGTTCCAATGGTGGGCAGTGTGGATTGTATTCATATATATATATTCAAACATTCCCAGTTCTCCCCGCAACAACATCTCGTTCAAATCAGGCTAATACTCTCGTATGTCAGACATGTGCTGCATTTGCACGATGAGGATGAATTGTGGCAGTTGTGGGGTGTGTATGGGGGGAAAGTGATATGGGGCTATTTGGATATCGTGGTAATAATAATAATAATGATGATGATGATGATGATGATTTAGAAATGTTTGATAATTTGGATCGAGTATTTGTGCATGTTTTGTTGGAATAAAGATATCGGGTTGATATGGGGGGATATAAATCGGCAGTGCAAATCTATATGTTTACTTTTTGCATTTGATGTCACTGCTGACAGGTTTATGCAAACATGAAATGTGATTCTCATGTGCAGTTTTATTGTGTTTATATTTGCCTCCTTATGACAACTGTGTTGAATATTAAAATTTGCAAATTTTTATTTTACTCAAACAAAACGAAAACTGAACAAGCAATATTAAAGGCTGAATTCGCATTTTGATAGAATTGCATTTGCGTTCGTGACATTCTAATAATATCGGTCAATAATATTGTTCTTAATTATAACCAAATTATGTTAATCAAATTCACTTAGAAAAGATTAATGGTGTCACAATTATTTATGCTATTGTTAACTTTGTTAGATACAATGACGTGAATCTCACATTTACATTCTTGTTTTCAATATCTCATTTTTCGTCAGGACACACACACACACACAGACACACATATAACACATAGACATACATAAACACACGCGCGGAAAGCATCTGTGTCCCCACGCAACTAATCAGTGCGTGCTCATGATTGCGCTCCAACACGTGAAACTTTTGTGCAAAAGTTGGAACAAAAGAACGCAACAGGAGAATTGTAGAAACGAAATTATATGAAAAGCAAACACGCAAAATGTCCGATTCTTGGTCGTTCACACAAATATTTTCGCTTTCCCTCGCATGTACAATATTTACCGCCATGCTATTAATTTGCCTAATTTGTGTCTATGCCTATGTGAACAAGGACAAATACGACCATTTACCACAAATTCAAACAAATGCAATTGACCGATCGGGTGCATATTCGTCGTATTATTGTCTTACACAGAGGTGCGTGCAGTTTATTTGATTTTTTAAAATTTGATTTTAATGAACATTTGATTTATTCATTTCAATATTAAATAATTGATGCTATTGGATAAAACCATAATAAAATCCATTAATATTACGTCGCATACTTGCGGATAAGCTTTCATTATTTAGTCAACAACAACTGCCCCCCGACAATCAACTCATCACCACCACACGACACAGTCTCTCACCACCCAATACACTGCAGTTGAGTGCCAGGTAGGAGTTGTTGTTTATGTTTATTATTAATATTATTATTATTGGGAAGTTTTATCGAAGATGTGCTGCGTGGAAAACGGGCGGGTAGTATACTCGCAGATTTGCATATAGCCCAGTCTGACACAGCGCTCGTTTTCTACGCAGCACAGCCATTTGATAAAACTTTGACTATTATTATTATCATTATTAATATTATCTCCCCCTCAGTTTCGGTGTCCTCCCGACCAGTAATTCACAACTGGAATCTAGTCATTGGCAGCAGAGAAGTAGTGTGTCAGCCTGTACGACGCCAACGAAGAAGATTAGTAATAATTATAATAATAATAGTGTGATTGTGCCGGCAATTGTCATGAATTAAAATGTTTTGGATAATTAGGTTATTAATTTGTTTGTATAAATGTTTCTTTTGTGATATTATTTCTATTTTTGTGTTTACAAGGTTTTACAACACGAGTGTGACAGTGTCAAGGATAGCCATGAATTCAAATGTGTTGTATATTAGTATAAATTATATATAATAATAATAATATTAATTAATATAAATATTTCTCTTACAATTTCCTGTTCGTCTATTGTGCTGTTGTTGGGTATAATTATGCACATGTGATTATTTGTGTTTGCAGTCTGTTGCCCGGCTTGTTACACTTACACAAATGTATATACAGTTGAAGCAAATCAATGGGATTCTTACGCGAACAGTTGATAACAGGCGAATATGAAGATTTGACATTGAAATATTGAAACACAATAATATAGCCGAATGTTTGTACTACCATCCACACATGCTGATGAATGATATGTATGGTATCTTGTTTACAGATGGCCAGTTTTGACGAGAGCAAAGACATTTTGCACATCAGGTTCTGAGGAATTTTGGCGTGGGTAACGTCTGTAATGTGCCAGTGACAAGACTGTAAACAGGAATTGTGTTCATTGAAAACAAATACGTTTCGCATAATTAACGTAAACAGTTTTCACAAATTTGAATTATTATTCAGTGATGATTGAACGGACGTGGACACTTCTAAAAGTTGTGCGATCTGCGTCTGTTCAGTTACAATCAATGCTTTGTAGAAATCTTCAATGGCAGAACTGGCGCCGTATTGCTGGAGTGTTTCTAGAAACATTTGATTTTGTTTAAACGGCGTTGGTTCATTTTCAATCTGGAATCATTGTGAAATTCCAATAATATTCATTTGTATACCTGCTTCACATTTTCGGCAGTGAGTGTGCCCCATTCGACTAGAATTTTAAGAATGTTGGGCAGGAATAGATAGCTTGAAATCTTGTATGAATTAGCTTGTATCAACGCCTTGTCGCTGTCGTTCATAGTGACAATTCGATTATTTTTTTTGTTTTGATTAAGACTAGAATTGAGAAAAGGATGATGCCGTCTGTAAATTGTTTTGTAATGATCATTGCGCTGGAAGAAAAAATCAATAAACACAAAAAATAATGCGCTGCCTGCACAAACGATCTTAGAAACTATGTTTAGATTTCACGTCATCATACGTATGTATAAGCAGCAAATAACGTTCATCACATACGTAATGCACGTCACAGATTAGGAGATAAGCACTTGTGTTTCGAAATATTGTTCTACAGATGTGACATGAACATATGAACTTCCTTTTGCAATGTAGGCTTTGGATGTTTTACACTTTGCTGCTTGTCTGTTTATAACACTATCACATATACATAGCTTGAAATCTTGTATGAATTAGCTTGTATCAATGTCTTGTCGCTGTCGTTCATTGTGACAATTATTTCGATTTTTGTGCCACAGAGAAAAGGATGATGCCGTCTATAAATTGTTTTGTTATGATAATTGCGCTGGAAGAAAAGGCAATAAACACAAAAATAATGTGCTGCCTGCATAAAAGGCCTTAGAAACTATGTATAGCTTTCACGTCATCATATACACGTATAAGCGGCACACAACGTTGAGTTCACAAAGTTCATCACATGAGCAGTGCACGTCACAAATTAGAAGCTAATGTGTTGAAATATTGTTTTACAGATGTGGCATGAACATAAGAACTTGTTGCTTGTCCGTTTATAACACCTTCACGTGATATTATGTCAATCAATTTATTTTTTCGTTCTCCAAAAGTGTTGTCAAATGATATATGCGGAATGAAATTATGAATGAAATGAAAGACTAACAAAAATGAATCATGTGTGACCAACATGTACAACTTTCAGTTACCATAATGACACAACATCATGGCGAATGATTGCTGATTAGCCGTTTGTGTCACACAAACACCGCCGGTGATCGCGTGTGGAAACGTGGTGCAGTGTGTTGGCGTTTTGTTTTTATTTTTGATAATTAATGAATGTCATTTACTAAATGACTGAGACACATTTGCTAGTAGAGTTAACCAAATTTCTAGAATTACAACTATTAACATAATATAATTAGCTATTTTAGCCTAATCTAAAAGTCAAATGATGCCTTGTTTACTCAAAATTTACATTTTCACAAAACCAAACGTCACATTTAATATAGGGTCGACGAAATATACAACAGATATCTGTGAAAACACAAATGGAAAACATAAATATATTTATCGCGTTCTCATAAAACACTTAGATAAAATCACAGATAGAATGGGTTAATGACTCGTTTTGTTTATAGATTCACACGAACAGCAATGAAATGAAAAAATAATCTTACTTTTCTTAAAATTACAAAACAAGAAACGTATATAAACAGAAATCATTAGCATACACGTGATTTCTTGCCAGTACGTCTGCTTTTGTAGACATAATGCGGATAGGCGATTGCAAAATGTGCCGCTAACAATGCTGCTTGATCGTAATAGACTTTGCGTTCCGCTTCCGGCAGAATTGCCCATGCGCGACCAACCTATAAAATGGATTATTTTAATTGTTATGTTTATGTTAATTGTTATAAAATAGAGTAACAGAGTATTATTGCTTACCAAACGACACAATTCCATTTGTGTTTTCGCCAATAGTTTAATAACTGCATTGGCACGACATTCCGCCAGGAATAGCATGTACGCATTTGGGGGACGTTTTATGTGTGCCATTATTAATATATTATTATTATTTACTATTATTTCTTTAAAATTGGTTCAAAACTCTGCGACGTTGTTGGCAACAGAATAACAAGAGCTACAGATTCCTCACTAGATTGTCACTTGCTTTCTTGTGGCTATGGTAATTTTGTGCAATGCAAATTTTGTGATATCCTGACCCCATTTAGTGTTTGTGTCACATTTTCCACACATTGTGTGTGTGTGTGTGTGTGTGTGTGTGTGTACATTCCGTGAATCATGCAGGGTGCTCTTTTCTTATTATTAATTCAAAAATTATAAATCTGTCCCCATCTCAATGAGAGTCAACATGTTATTAGCAATTACAATATCAACACTCACTAGGGCAATAGTGTTGACAGTTAATAATCTTTGATCACAAATACAAGTTTTCTAACACATCACTGTTGTGTTTATTGTAAATATGTAGATGACAAAAAAAAGAAAAAAAAATGGATTGAAAATATCTTTAAAAAATCGTGTACTACTTTAGACACAAAACATGTTTACTATTAATAACATTACTACATGTCATTTCACACGTACAGTGTGTGTGTGTGTGTGTGTACATGCAGTGAGTCAAAGTGAGAGGCGTAAACATATAAGTGACGCTTATTGTAAAAACAGTTAGCGAATAACTATAAATAATGTTACTCATACAAGAAAATGAAATTTCATTAAATTAAAAATCGAAAATTACGAAATTAAAAAAAATGAAAAATGCACATAATCGCTGGAAGGTTTTCCGCAAAAATAAATATTACGAAGAGACCGACATCAGTTCCTTAAGTCTTGTATATCACAGTAAATCTTGGTAATTATTTTAATCAATGAATTAATTTCTATTTATTATTAATATTATTTATTATTATTATTTATTTATTTTATTCTAGGTACCGTGCCTTATTCTGGTATATAGTGTTTCTAGTATTCACAGTAATATGTGCGTATTCTATGTATAAACTCTACATCCAATATCGCGACAATCCCACAGTAACAGAGACAGAATTGGAGTTAAACAACGAATTTCAACGTCCAAATTTCACCATTTGTATCAATGGATGGCCGGTGTTTAATGATACAATATTTTGGTCACCTTTAGGTGCGGACTTCGACTCACCTGCCTGGCCAAATGTGGTGTTCGAATTTGCAAAGGTTGAATTGCGACAATTATTATCCACGGGAGATATTTTATCCCAAAAGTGGACACTGCAGTTATGGTTATACATTGAATACTACATTAAAATCTTATCAAATATCGAACAAAATGCGGAATTCACACGTCCAAATGTGACAAATTTGGACAGACAAATGGAACAGGATCTGTTAGAACTATTTGCACCATACAATGTATCATTTGAAGAGATTACATCTGCGTGTGCGTATCAACTAATGATATTAAGTGGCTGCCTGTCATCCTGGCCAGTGGCCACACGATGCTCGCTTCAGCGCCACATGGATATCCCCGATTGAAGGAAGTGGTGAAAAGTTTGTGAAATTCTTTTCACATTTTCGATAATGTTTTGGCTTCAAAAATCTCCTTCATTCCAGATGTGTGTACATCACCCACAATCTGCCAATAATGTTAATGCGTGACAAGCGACAACAGAATCTAGCGTATAATATTAACTGCAAAAGTGGGAGTGAATTATGGAAGGACTCCGAGACCGAACTGCGTGCATATGCATCCGGCACAGCATTGTCGTCGTGTGAAGACGACAGTCAGTTCTCATGTGGTACACTCTCCAACTCCATCGAATGTGTTGATATGAGGAAACGGTGTAATGGGATACAAGACTGTACAAATGGAAGAGATGAGGAGAAATGTGGAACGTGTATTGGTGAAACATTTCATTGTGGCAATATGCAGTGCATTCAAATGAACCAAGTGTGTAATGGAAATAAGGATTGTAAAAATGGAAGGGATGAAGAGAATTGTGCTGAAAATGGGAACACAACCGAAATAACGAAATTTAAATGTCGCTCGAATAAGTTGAGCATCGACGTGAAGTATCGTTGCACAGGAATAATATCCGGCGAAACATGTTCAGACGGTTCCCATAATGTCAGATGTGAAACGTGTAAAAATAATTCTATCAGTTGTGGTGATGGTCAGTGTATTTTATCCGAACATATCTGCGATGGCGACGTTAATTGCTTCAATGGATTTGATGAATATAATTGCACACTTTGTCGAGAGATACAAAAGTATGGAGTATATTTTGATTTGATTTTATTGTTTTATTTCTAGTGTCTACAATTGTGGCGATGGACAATGTGTTCGATATAAAACCAGCTCATCAGAAATCTTATGCGACGGAATAAGCCAATGTTATAATGAAAAGGACGAAATGAACTGCACGAAATGTAACAATAACAACACATATAATTGTGATGATGGTCGTTGCATACTACAAGATCTTGTTTGCGACGGGAATAATGATTGTACAAATGGGGAAGATGAAGAGAATTGTGAGAACAAGAAACCGGAAAGTACAACAATTATGGAAATGGAAAATGGAACAAATAACTCGTGTGACATTGACGATCCATTCTATTGCACTGTTGATCCGGCGTTTTGCATTGACCAAAAACAAATTTGCGACGGAATTAAACATTGTCAAAATGGAGTGGATGAGCAAAATTGTAATAACAACAATAATAATAATTCAACAAATAATACTAATAACGAAAATTCCTGTAAAACCATGGACTCGCCATACTATTGCACTGAAGATATTTGCGTTCAAATTGAAATCGAACAAGTTTGCGATGGTATTAAGGATTGTCCAAATGGACGAGATGAAGAAAACTGCAACGTTTCATCAAGTTTTGCATCCGGAACTGGACATCAACGGCGGAAAAGGAGGGAAAATGTGGAAATTGAAACAAAAACATCAAATAATGCTAACCTTAACACATCCCATTTCTGCGCTGAGTTAAACCTCCTTTGGCCATCATGTCACGACACTCACACGCCGAATTCCCACAGTGCAGAAAACTGCGAGAAACATGAATTGATTTGGCGACAAAAGGGCAAATGGGATAAAATAAGTGGGGATAGAAGAATATTAAATGATATTATCGACTGTCCTGATGCGGTGGACGAGTCGCTTTATGTGATGGCGTTGAGGTATTCTATATCTTATTTGTTTTTTATTTATTATTATTTTTATTATTTTATATTTTTATTTTTATTTAAGTCTATTTCGTCCAAAACAGGACTGTATAGAAGGATATAAAATGGAACAATTAAATGCATTCCCATATTGCGGCAATGAGCATGCAGCAGAGAAATTGGGAACTAAAACGGCGGGAAAGATTTATTGTACGTTTTGAATTGTTTTTAAATTATAATAATGCATAAATTTTGTTATTTTGTTAAAAACATCACTTCCAGCCCTTCCATTAACCTTCACCGACTGTTTACTGGCATGTGAGTTTCTGGCAAACAACAATGCCCTGACTGCCGTTGACATCGGACTAGAGTATCCGGAAGTATACCTGGGCAAATGTGATTTGGTTCATTATCACGACGGAGTGTGCAACATGTATAGTGGATGCATTGAAGAGGATTCAGAAGATGACCGATTTGTATGTTTGTGTGTGTGTGTGTGTGTGTGTGTATGTGCCAATAAAATACATCCTTTCAGTCCTCCTGCATCACAAAGAAGGGCTCAAACTACCAATCTCAGCAAGCTCAACAAAGCAACAGCTACGGTTACGGTAAAAAGTCGCCAATATGTACCGATCAACAGATCTTTAAACCACAATGTGCATCCACAATATCCAGCCATCCTGTGAATCCTGTCAATTATCAACTGTCCCTACTCTACAAGCCGGAAATATCAGGAATGTTCTCAACGAGAATTATTATCGACGCTCCGACCCCATCTGCTGATTATTATCAACTAGCCAACGTGCAGATGTACGGTGACAGATCATACACATTGAGTCTTATACCGACAACACATTACGACCTGATACGCGAGTGTAATGAAGAGAATGTCACGCCGAGACAGCGTGAATTAAAGTGCAGAAGGGCGTTTATTGAAAGACAGTGTGGAATGTGTAGTCCTGGTGGGTGTGTGTGCGCGTGTGTGTGTGTGTGTGTGTTATCTTCAACGTATTCCAATAATCAACATTCAGCAACCCTTCCGTCACTTCTTCTAACGGAACAAGATATCAAATCAAGTGGTGCAGCATGCAAACTGGAGGACTACAGGACCTGCTTATCCAATGGGTCTATCATGCATAACAACACGGATGTTTATAGGAAGTGTATTAATGAATGTCTTCCGGCGTGTGATCATTGGCTATATGAATTGAGGGCTATTGATGAACGGGGGGATGTTAATGTAAGCACACACACACACACACACACAATATCGCAGGGTGCTGGCGTTTACATTCCTTACAATGAGTATGTGCACATTTCACAACGGGTCGCTTATACTTGGGATATGGTGATTGCAAATTTCGGTGGATTGTTAGAATTCTGGATCGGCGCTGGTCTCGTCAGTTTTTTGCACATGGCATTGTTTATTACAGAAAAGGTTTGTTGAATTAAATGAAAATTGAAATAAATAAAATTAAAATAATTTAGATTTCGTCCTCAATCACCCATAAAATTGGTTTGCAAAAATGGGCGAAGGCAAACGCACTTGCGGGTCTTATTTATCGAACGAATATTCTGGTGAATGAAAATTCACCGCCGGGTACACACAAAAGCTCCACGCAAGGTCCTTGATTTTGATTGATCTGAAGTTATTTATTTATTTCTTAATTCTTACGGATAAAACAAGCTTTTGAAGAAATTTCATATTTGCTAGACAAAAAACGTTGTTCAAATTCAGATTTAGCGCACATAACGTCTCTGTTTTATATACAGTGTGGGGCCGATTCAAGTATCATTTGAAAAAATCTCGATTGATTCGTGTCCATTTACTGCAATTTTTTCAGCGATTGTAGGTCACATGCAGACTTGAATTTGTGCCAAATAACTTTCGATTTGATTGCAGTCCCGATTTTATTTGAATTTTCAAGTACTTTCAAAAACAGCACTTTTAAAATGTGATCCTTTGAAAACAAGAGTCTTTGCAGTTTTTTGTACTTTTTGTTTAAAAATGCCCATTTTTGAAAAACAAAAAACGCTGGCTAAAAGCTTAAACGCAATTGATTCAAAAGATATTTTGCAAAATTGTAGGAAATAATGGGATCTACAACTCTGCCAAATTTGGTTGCATTTGGTAGCAATGACGCTGTGAAAGGTGCTTGCGAAGTGCAAAATTAACAAAGTAAGGTACCAAATTTACTTGAAAATTCAAATAAAATCGGGACTGCAACCAAATAGAAAGTTATTTGGCACAAATATAAGTCTGCATGTGACCTACAATCGCTAAAAAAATTGCAGCAAATGGACACGAATCAACCGAGATATTTTCAAATGATACTTGAATCGGCCCCACACTGTATATTTAACAATTGCATAAAACCGGATACTCATTTGCAGTAAATTATTCATATTAAACTTAAAATTAGTAAGCTAATACAACGCCACTTATAAAGCTTTGACTCGTTGAACATAAACATCACAACTGTTTATGTGATGCCACCTCTATACTTGACATGTTTAGGAACTACTGAAAAATGTGAGTTTACATTTTAACACCCCTTGTGTGGTGTGCGTGTAGTTATTAAGCTGAAAATTTGTCCATAACTTTGTCAGAATTATTTGTTTGTGTATTTCTATTCCCTGTTCGTTATATGTTATATTTCGCCAGTATCATATTTATTATACGAAAACCCTGTTAGTTTAATCTTTAGACATACAAATGAATCTTCATAGCGTCACATAAATATGTCAAATTAAACGAACTTAATATGAAATTAATATTGCTATTTTTATTAAAAATACTAAACGGTCAAACAAATGGCGAAAATATTGTCAACTTCGGTGAGACACACACACACACACACTTACACACACGCAGGAGGAGTACTCGAACAAACTGATATCCATCACCGAGTGGCATTCGCATTTGCTGTTGAATCGCTAAAAGAGGTCACCACAAACCAGACTCCCGCCAATCGTCGCGGCACATCACACCAGGTCAAAGAATGGCGATCGCTGATAAAACCCCTACGCACCGCTGATACACTGTCTGCGTACCGGAATAGTATGCACACACACACACACACACACACACACACACACACACACACACATCCACACAGCATGCGACCTTCTCCAAACCGGTGTCTGGGCAGTGTTCGGTCCAAGCGCTGAGCCGGCACAGTCGCAAGTGCAATCTCTGTGCGATACGAAGGAAATCCCGCACGTGTCGACGAGTGCACGAAGTTCCAATAACGCCCTATTCTCGATAAATCTCCACCCGTCGCCATTAAATGTAGGGAGCGCTATTGCTGCTACTATAAGGTACTACCGATGGTCGTCGTTTGTCCTGCTTTATGAGCACTCGTATGGTGAGTTTGCACACACACCTACACACACACACACGCACAGCTTTGGCCGACATGCAAGACGTGATACTAATGTCGTCCTCGCGTGTGGAACTTCCCCAAGACGAATCAACAAAATTGAAACTGTCCATACGACAATTACCAAAGAATTGGGACTACAAATCACTTTTGAAAGAGATCAACACCGACATGCGACAGCATCACATCGTCATCCATGCCACACTATCAACAACCAAGGAGTTCATGGATCAGGCATTAGATGTGGGAATGGTCACTGATGCGTATCACTACATCCTCACCAATCTTGATGTTTATACGATGGACATGTCGATGTACAGAACACAAGTGGGTGGGGTGTGTGTGTGTGTGTGGGTGGGTGGGTGTCGTTTAATGTATGTACTAGAGATGCAATGTTACGACACTCCGACTTGTGGACACGAAGTCGAATGTGACGGAGAACTTGATATCGAAATTGAAGATATACCTGGCCAGTAATAGTGAATCGAGCGATTTTGTCATGCCTGCTGTTGGTTTACCGGTATGTAAACTACTTACACACACACACACACACACACACCATGAGATAGACTTCCGTCGCTGTCATTTATGACAGTGTTTACCTGTTGGCCGCTGCTGTTCGGCAATCTGGAATCACATCGTCTTCCCTGTCGTGCAACGACGACCGTAAAACGTGGCGGAATGGTACGACATTCATCAATGCCATAAAATTAGTGAGCACACACACACACACACACACCCACACATACACACACACACACCCACACATACACACACACACACACACACACAGACGGAACTCACTGGCACAACTGGTGAAATATCCTTGGACAACTCCGGACGACGGACTAACGTTGAACTCAAAATTCTGCAATTGGAAAATGATGGCTTTCAAAAGGTTATTCACGTAGGCTTGAGCTTGGGTTCTTAGGCTTAAACATAGGCTCAATCTTTGTTCACATTATCGATATCTCACAATTCAATCGTTTAGCTCGGCGTTTGGAACTCGTCAAAAGGACTCAATATTACAGTTGACCAGGCCAAAACCGAACTACAGCAAATGGAATCGCTGACAAACAAAACACTAAGAGTTACTGCCATTCTTGTAAGCTGTTGGTGTGTGTATGTGCGTGTGTGTGTGTGCGTGTGTGTTTCTACGTACATCCTCCCCCTAGGAAGCGCCCTACGTGATGTTGAAGCAATCCGAGAAGACCCTCTACGGTAACGACAGATACGAGGGATACTGCATAGATATGGTTGGATATATATAGTTATAGATATAGAGATAAACATGTATATACATATAGTTGGACGAGATCTCGAAACTGCGCGGATTCAACTATACCATTACAGAAGTTAAGGATGGTGTATATGGATCGATGGTTAATGGAAGTTATACTGGCATGGTTGGAGAGCTCATTAGAGGGGTATGTGTGTGTGGGTGTGTGTGTGTGTGTACGTCGTTAGTAGGAAGCCGATCTGGCGGCAGCCTCATTAACAATCAACTACAAACGTGCCGAAGTGATAGACTTCACCGTGCCATACATGTACATTGGGATTAGTATCCTGTTCAAGAAGCCCGAAAAGGAGGATCCCTCTCTGTTCAGTTTCCTCGCACCATTGTCACTGGACGTGTGGTTGTACATGCTTGCTGCCTATGTGGGCGTATCTTTGATGTTGTGGATCTTGTCAAGATTTAGTTCTGAAGAGTGGTAACACACACACACACACACGCACACACACACGCACAGGCGCAACCCGCATCCGTGCGATCCAAATACAAATGAGGTTGATAATCAGTTCAGCACGATGAACAGCTTCTGGTTTATTATGTCTGGTTTGCTGCATCAAGGCATTGATCTGTCGCCAAAGGGGGCGAGTACGCGGGTTCTTGCCGGTTTCTGGTGGCTGTTCACGTTGATACTTATCGCGTACGCACCACACACACACACACACACACACAAATTCCAATGTCTAGAACCTATACTGCTAATCTTGCCGCAGCTCTGACAGTGCAACGGATGGTGTCGCCCATAAACAGTGCCGATGACTTGGCCGCACAGTCGCGAATCAAATATGGCAGCCTCGAGGGTGGCAGCACCGCGACATTCTTCAAGGTCCCACAGCATTCATATTGATTTTCTATCCTACACATTTTGTTGTGATGTTTTATCCATTCTCCTTTAAGGAATCAAGAATTGATATCTACCAACGCATGCATATGTTCATGACATCCACACGACCATCTGTATTTGTACATAATAATCGGGAAGGACTGGAAAGGGTGAAGAAGGTGGGTGTGTGTGTGTGTGTGTGCACACGCACACACACACACGCGGGTGAGGGATAATGGGATGTGTAGGGTGACTATGCGTACTTGATGGAATCTGCCACACTGCAGTATTATGTTGAGCGGCATTGTGAGCTGACGCAAATTGGGGGACTTCTGGATTCAAAGGGATACGGAATGGGGCTGCCGAAAAGTATCAACACACATACACACACACACACACACACACACACACACAGACTCTCCGTATCGCGATTCCATCTCGTCTGGTATTCTCATCATGCAGGAGAAGGGCATGTTGATCGAGTTGAAGGATAAGTGGTGGAAGCGCAAGAGAGGAGGTGGAAAATGCACAGGACAAGAGGCAACCGCGTCAACGCATAATGACATTGGGCTGGCAGAGGTAGGTTGTTTGCTTAGGCTTATCTATTGTATCACATGTATTGTGTGTGCGTGTGTGTGTGTGTGTGTCACCAATTTATACAATGTAACAGGTCGGCGGTGTATTCGTCGTTCTCGGCATGGGAGTGTCGCTGGCAGTGATCACAGGGTTGCTCGAATTTGTAATCACTTCACTGAAAAACGCGAGAAGGGATAAAGTAAGACGAAGTTTTCATTTCAAATGAAAAAAATCAAAAATTCTCAAACCTTGCAGCCCCCTCCCCATGTCGAACCTTGTACCCCTATGAAGCCAAAAAAATATTCCCTATTTGCAGCGCTCACTGTCTTCGGAGATGGGTCAGGAACTGCACTTTGCTTTATCGTGTCGCAGCGAACGCAAACCGCTACGACGTAAGGCGCGATGTGAACAGGTGTGTGTGTGTGTGTGTGTGTGTGTGTGTGTGTGTGTGTGTGAGTTTATGTGTGTGTGTAGGCAAGCCCTGAACAAGAAAGCGAATATGAGGCGGACGAAGACACTTCTGATCCGTGGGTGGAATCAAATGGTGGTCCCAGAAATTGTGATGAAATCAAATTGTAACGCAGTTATTTATTTTATTATTTATTATTCATTTTATTATTTATTATTCATTTTATTATTTATTATTTAATTTCAGCAACTTATTTATTCTTAATTTGTCACTTTTATTAACAGGTATATATCATTATATTTTTCGATATTTTACAACACGTACGTCCTTGATTGATATAAAGATGAATTTCTTTTTTGTTTATCAATTAATTCTTGCGAATAAAATCTGCTCTTAAAGACATTAGACAATAAATATCAACAGCACATATTCGAACAAAATCAAATATTGGGTTTAGGCTTAGGCGTAATGGGCTGCGAAATAAACATTAAAATAATTAATTAAACATTGACATAAGCAAATGTCATAAAAAGCCAAGATCAACTTTCGGTCGTGTGCAGGAAAAATAATGACAAGTGGAAAGCGTAATATGTTGCTGTGACATGAACTGGTTGAATAATATTACAAACAGTTGTTGCTCGAACTTTGTTTTTATCGTTTTATTGAATCGCTGCACCGACAGTTACGCTTGCCGCACATTTCCGAATCTACACCAATCTCCAGATTTAAAGTTCATACGAATGTATGATTCAATAATGACAGGCAAAGGTTGCGCTCCGTCAATGGACTCAACACTGTTGTGAGCAGACAAGCGAATCGTTAGTTCGTCACCATTTTCGGGATGTGGATTTTCTACAGAACAAGTTTAATTATCAGGCAAAAATTACAAACTCCTATTCCCGGCAAGAAAACGAATAATAAGACTCCTGTCGGATGGAGACAATTTATTAGCATTTCGAAACATTTGTTCTGCCGCTCTTTTATTCTCGTGACGCAGGTTCGCCAACAGTTCATTGTCATCCGCGTTTGTTATTTCTGTCATGCTTTCGATGTGCGTTCTTACAGCTTCGGATTCTTCCAAACAGACAGCCAAATGTGTCTGTCCGGTTTTCGTCAGAGTTATGTAAAATTCAACAATTGCCGTCGGTCCATTTGTTTTCAAGATTTGCAAGAATCGCGTGTTTCCTTCGAATTTCGTCAAACCCTGCAACAGATTTTTTATTTTGCAAATAATTGATTAATTACCCTTAGCTCTTCCAACTGAACAGCTCTAAGCACGCCACATTCCAACAACATTGGAATGATTTCCGTTCTATCAAGGTCGGAAGTAAACAAAGATGCACATCTATCCAGCAATTGTCTATCTTTCAAATCCATATTGTATTAAAAAACGCACTCTGCTTGTCAATGTATAAATGCTAATGTGGTCAGTAGACTTCAAAAGTGTGCGCAATGACAAAATGAATATGTTTTACCTGGTAAAACTTACAGCCTAACATGCTGTAGAAAAGTTAATAACGTAAAAGAAAATAGAACACGAGTTTTGAAAATATTCTATGCACACATTTGATGATTTAAATAAACAAAATTGGTGAATCAACTTTGCGTGGGCAATAATACCACGCTGATACGCCTAAAATATTGGTTTAAATTTGTGCAAAATTACAAAAACTAATAAAGTAAAAAATTAGAATATTAAAATAAATGTGCAATTTTAATTCCGGATTAGAGTATAACTCTCTGTTTCAAAAATAAATCGCCTGATAAAAGAATTTGATATATTTCTTGTGCAATTTTCTTCTGCAGCAGCAACACCGAAGCAAAGTTTTTGACTTTTATAAAACGGCATTTTTTTTGTTTTATTAAAATATTCCTTTTCGAAAAAATAAAGACAGCAGAAACATTTTTTAAACAAAATCGCTGTTAATGTGGTTTGGAGAAATGCAAATTTACATAATAATCTAAGATATCGTGTCGAGACCCAACGTGTATGGGTTTTAGATTAGATTTTGTAATTTTTTGAAAATGTTTCGTTGTATTTCAATTTTCTCCAAAGTAGTTTTGTTTAACACTTACGCTTTTGTTTCATTATTGTTCTTCCGCGTAGCTTGCGCGCGCATTTTTCATGTTACTAAACTGAGCTAATATTGTGAAATGATTTGAAGTTCTTTTTATCAATTTTCATTGCTCGTTTTCCAAAATTCTAACTTTTCACTTTTCTAGACATTCTCTACGCGAAATTTATTCACTTAAAAAAAGCAAAATGACCGACGCAGCGACAATTCAGAAGATTGAAGAAGGGTATGCGAAAATGCAGGTGTGTTTATGTTACTTTTATCTAATTTTTGATTTTTCGTTTAATATATTTTTTATTTTTTTCATTTATTATTTTTTTAACTTTCCAATTTCAGGCGGACGCATCGTGCAAATCGTTGTTGAAGAAGCATTTGACGAAAGAAATCATGGACAAATTGAAGACCAAAAAGACAAAGAACGGCGCAACATTGTGGGACGTTATTCAGTCGGGTTTGTTTGATTGTTTAATAAATTTTTAATAAATTTATTTCATCATATTCAGGCGTTGCAAATCTCGATTCGGGTGTTGGCGTGTACGCGGCAGACGATGAGTCGTACACCGTCTTCAAAGACTTGTTCGATCCTATTATTGATGTACGTTTGGTTTTATTAATTTTTATTATTCCTGTCCATTTAATTTATGTGAAAAACTATTTCAGGAATACCACGGCGGGTTCAGTCCTTCCGCAAAGCAGCCACCAACAGACCTGGGTGCGGACAAGCTGTCCCAATTGGCCGAATTGGACAAGGAAGGCAAGTACATCATCAGCACACGTATTCGTTGTGGACGCAGCTTCAAGGGCGTGCAGTTCAATCCAACCATGACCGAGCAGGTGCGTTTATGGGTGTTTTATAAAATATTTGTTATGAATTTTGATTAAATGAAATTCCATAATTATTTCTCTCCAGGCCTACAAAGACATGGAGAAGACCGTGCGTGGCGTGTTTGAAACAATCAATGACACGGAATTGAAGGGCACATATTATCCGTTGTTGGGCATGACAAAGGATGTGCAGAAACAGTTGATTGATGATCACTTCTTGTTCAAGGAGGGCGATCGGTGAGTTATGTTATAGTTTGATTTATTCATTTTGATATTTTCAATTTTCATTCTTCCATATCCCATAAACCAACTCTTCCAGATTCCTCCAACACGCGAACGCATGTCGCTACTGGCCCGTCGGACGTGGTATCTATCACAATACCAACAAGACATTCCTCGTGTGGGTTGGTGAGGAAGATCATTTGCGCATTATATCTATGCAACCTGGGGGCAATATTGGGGAAGTATTGGGACGCTTGATTAGGGTAAGTGGGTGTGTGTGTGTGTGTAATTATTATTTTACTTTATTTATTTCTAGGGTGTTGAAGCAATCTCCGCAAAGGCCCCATTCGCGCGGGATGATCGATTGGGGTGGTTGACATTCTGTCCAACCAATCTGGGCACAACAGTGCGTGCGAGTGTTCATGTGAAATTGCCGAAGACTAGTGCACGCCCGGATTTCAAGAAGATTTGCGATGAAATGAAACTGCAAATTCGTGGTAAGTTGGCGAGTTTTTCGGTGTTTGAAAACTAATTTACAATAATTTCTTGTTTTAATTTATTTCACATTTTCCTGTCAGGCATTCACGGTGAACATTCGGAGACCGAGGGTGGTGTGTACGACATCAGCAATAAGGAACGTTTGGGTGTCACCGAATTTGAGGTATTTAAGTTATTTAATTAGTTTTTATTTACTATTTATTTTATTTTGCAGGCGGTCAAGCGAATGTATGATGGTGTGAAGAAATTGATCGAAATGGAGAAAGCGGCGGCGTGACTGGGCAAAGGTGCGAAGATTTAGTTTGCGGAGTTTATAGAATGCACAATGAATAGGATGATTTAGGAATTTCATTATTTTTAGGCAGTTTTCTATCCTTAGTCAGTATCACTTTTCTGGTCACACGTTTTGATCTGTTTAGAATATCTGGTATTCCAACTATTGTGTGTCTCATTGGTTTATGTGATTATATAAGCAATTCCAAACATTATTTCACTTGCACGTTGGCTTGCCTTGCACTTATTTCATCTTGCTAAAATCACACATTCGATGGCTTTTGTTTAGCAATTGTGATTCAAATGCATAATTTGTGTTATTCTATATTCCCGATTTGTTAAAGCAAAATAAACACCGGTTATTTTAATTTTGAAAGAATTTGTTTGTTGGAAAATTCTTTGTTTAATCAAACGAACAAAAATGTTTATCTTTTGCATTTTTGATTTGTTCGAAATTTGTTTCAATTCTCTGAAAATTTTATGCGAAAATCGAGAATTTACGAATGGACGATGATAACCACACAATCGATGCGGAATCAACCAGTTTCCGGTGTGTTGTGCTAAAGAATTATTGAAAAGCAATTTGAAATCAACAAATTTGTTTTATTTATTCCAGTCCCGCAGCACGTAATAATATCTTAAACGAACAACAACAGCAAGGAACACAGACAGTGCCTAATTTAATGCAAAATCGCGCCACAACATCAACACATGCTCAGAGGAGGTTTGTGGTTTTATGTTTTATACAATTAGACATGTGTTCCAGTAATTGAACTCCATCCTTTTCATATTCTTGTTTTAATGATCCAAAAATACCTTTCAGTGTTGACTCCGACTCCCGTCAATGTTGGGTATGCTTCGCGACAGAAGGTGTCGACGACACCACTACAACAAATGGCATGAAACAACTCTGGGTACATCCGTGTAAATGTAAGGGCAGTACTAAGTGGGTACATGAAAGATGCCTGCAGAGGTGGATTGACGAGATACAGAAGGGCGAGGTGCACACGCCGGTGAGACTTGGAGGGGGAGGAAACTTCAACAGTTGTTCATATTTCATTTCCAGGTGCAATGTGCCCAATGCAGCACACCGTATAAACTCCTCTACCCATCTGTCAATGCACTCCTAGCACTATTAACACGATTGGATGAGGCGACGTCGCGTACAATGCCGATACTTGCTGCTGGGATTATTGCACTCGGCACGTATTGGACATTTGTCACGCATGGCGCTGTTAGTGTACTGCAGGTGGGTGGGATGTTTTTGTATGTTGGATAGAGGTGGTTGAGAGACGGCTTTGAAACGTTTGGATTTTATGTTGTTGATAGATGTGAAACAAAGTCTATAGATTAGTTTTATTCTCCCAAATTGTAAGTCACAATCCTTTATTGTAATACACCATTTTCGGTGGCTTCTCATTGTTGTTCAAATAACGAGCTCGAATTTTCTCCTGTAGATCCGGTTCCAGATTTAGTGTTGAAATTGAACTGTAACATTATGTGTGAATGTTTGTGTGCGTGTGTGGTGTTACCCCATTTGCGGGAAGAGTGCACAGCACAGTGGTGTGGCAAATGTTAGTGTGAAACCAATGAACAAGATCTGTGTTGGTGTGTTCAAGTATCTTGAACGAGTCTGGAATATGTTGGTGTTTTATTGGTTATTATTATTATTTATTTGTTAAACTCACTCGAAACCATTTCACACGATGTAGAGCTTCCATCAGAACCGGTGTGAATGCTATAAAAGTATTATTATTTAATATATTTTAATCAACTTCTCACCCATGCCCGGTAGAGACATACAAACGCGTGAGAATATCACTTGTGCAATAGCACGACATGCGACATTTCGTGATTCACCCAAGTGTTCACCTTTCTCATTCACGATTTCAATTCCCGTTTTTAATTCGCTGGGAATATTTTGATTTGTTTGGGATTTTCCCTCACCGGCGACGCATCATTTGCACGTTTATTGTGTTTGCGGCAGTGACGGCGAGGAATGGCACGAAGCGACCGAGTAGTGGTGGGGCGTGCTGTGTTATGATATTGTTTTGGTTGAATGACACATACCTTGACGAGACTGTTCAACCCCAATGCTGTGGTAACTGCGCCACCTGTTGCAGCCAAGTATGACAGGAATAATTGGCGGGTTGTAATCTCTGTTTTGCCACTGCGATTTGTATAATTGACAGTTGCATTGAACGATTGATTTATCCATTGCCAGAATATCACAGCCGGTGTTGATCTAGATTTATGGCAAGATTATTGGAAAATGTAATTAAATTTAGTGAATTCCACGAACTTATAAAACGTCAGCAGTCCACTAATCATAATGACATTCATCGGTACTTGTGCCGACATTCTTCCAATCAGTATCATTCTCTTATTTGTATCTGGATGATACGCGGAATCATATAGCCGTTTTGCTGCCCATAGCTGCTCGACAGTCATGTGGGGATCGAGTTTGTTTTTCCTGTTTGGAATGTTATTGTTGCCATTGGTAGAAATTTCCCATTATCACTTACCGATAATTCTCCACAATCCTTTGTACACTCTTCAACATTTTATCACTGGCGAAGATGTTTCGTGGATCAGTTATTGCGATGAAATGCTTTGCTCGTCCAATATAAGTTGATTGATCGTATCGCGGTTTATTTATATTTGGACGTTCTGATTGTGGCAGGTGGATTAGGAGACGGGTGTCGGGTGGGGTGGTGAACGGCATTTTGTTTATTTATTTTTGGATTTAGATGTTATTTTCTCGTCAACTGGTGAAAGAAATTTGTGTGTGTGTGTGTGTGTGTGTTATCATGTTCAATGCACACGCACAAAATTGGTCGTAAAGTGTTACTGCATTCCTAAAACAACGTCATTTCTGTGTGTGCGTGTGTGTTTAGTATCATTGCGCCAACATTATATTAGCCCCCACCAAGTCGGCATGTGTGTGTGTGTGTGTGTGTGTGTGTGTGAGAACTAATTAGGTGCACGTATTTTGTTGTGCATTCCCCGACACAATATTGTATGGAAAGAAATTTATTGCTGGAAGTGAGAATCACAAATGGGGAGTGGATGAAAAGAAAAGAACAAAATTATAATTATAATTAATTTTATCTTATTTAATTATTTCCAGGTATACGGCGTCCATCGCGGCACGCGTATGCTGTCCCGAATACATCCATTATTATTATTCACATGTCTACCATCAATCCCATTGACACTGTGCACACTACATGCATTGAACTGGCGTATACATTTAACACATCGATTGTATCGGATGATGAATCAGAAGGAGTTTGCTGGTGGGGGAGTTTTATTGATGAATATTTATTGTGTTCCCAGATGGCACAGATACAATGCGGATTGTTGTGCCGGTACAGAACGGGCGCACGTGGTCATCCATTCGACGTATGATGGTTGCACTGTTTATGCCCACGATTGGTGTACATCTCGGGCGGGCATGTTTTGCAAATGTGAAGCAACCATTCACACGGGCACTTTGCGGCGCAGGGTTGTTTTATGGTGAGGGGGTGTTTTTGTGTTTTTGCTTTTATGGAAAGTTTTCAAATAATTGCGGATGGATCTATTTCAATTGCTTCATTTTAATCATCCAATTCATCCAGCCCTGCACACTCTCGCCAGTATCTACTACCGTTACAATCAAATCTCGCGCGGGCAGAAGCGTCGAATCCTCGACAACAATGATACCGAACAACAGCAACAGAACAGCAATACAGAGCATGATGAGAAATACTCGGATGATGAGGATGACACGCAGGAGGAGAATGGGAATGGAGAGGATGTGGATGGAGAGATGAGACAGATGTATGATGGGGAGCTGACACCGGTTTGAGGGGGGAGGTGGAATTATGATGGTTGTTCTAATCGAAAGATATGAGTGTTATCATGCAGGTTTTATGATTTATGACTTGTGACTCGCTTCCAAATTCTTGGGAATTTATTTATTTTTGATGATTTGACAAATGTATTGATGTTGTGCCAGTGTGTGCGAATTGTTTTCTATGTTTATTCAAGTCAAGAAACGTGTTTTTATTGATATCCAGGAATTACGATGTTTTATTTTTTATTCTTGACTCAAACATTTTGAGGCAATTGTGATGCACCGTTTTAAATTTAAACGCCGATAAATAAAGTTGATTTCGCGATTTCCTGCAATTGAGCGTTCATAAATAAATGACGTGATAAATGGGCATGATTGTATTTGAATTCATTTGTTTGCCAATTTGGTAGAAATAGTCAACTGATTATAAACTGCCCAGATGTCACTTTCACTAAACTGAAATAATTTTCGCTGAACACAATGTTTACACCTGTGCAAAGTGCGGAAAAACAATGTAATTGAACACGTGGCTAGTATTATTTGTTTCTGCCACCATGTAACATGTTTAGCATGATATAGATTATCGCGACATATTATACCAGCATATGAAATGCATTTACTTGTGCTAAGAAGATTTCATTAGAATAAGATGAATAGGGGCTAAAAATGCGCATAAATTGCTTTTGCCAAAAATGTAAATGTATTTGAGGCTGCAAAGTAATAAAAGTAATTATGTTAAACATTCTTTTTAAGGTAACTTTATTTTAATTACAAACGTAATAATTTATAAAAATAATTGTTATTTGAATTTAACTTTAACTTTAACAAATATTTCAAAACAAAACATTCAAGTATCACATTTTGCAAATCGAGTACGCCTTTTCACTGCATTTTCTGTCACTCATATACACATACATAAATTGTTTATCATTACAGCCCGCCGCAATACAATCCTCATATTCAATTTCGCCAAAATGGTAAGTAAAATAGGCCTGAGTATAGTATTATTTCTGCAAAACGGAGTTACATTGTCTGGTTGCGAATCGGTCGAATTTCCTGGCATTATGGGTCTATACCATTTAGCGTAATCAAATGGTGTCCCGTCTTCATTTTTGAATATGCCTTCTTGTAAAATGTCACTGGCACCAATCCACCAGCTCTGGCAACTGGTGTTAAACGCTAAATGATATAACAATGACAGAATCTTTGAAGCCATGCGGCTAATTTTATGCGAGGAATTAAAAACACACTTCTTGTTGATGACTTGCCAATCATTAGTTGCATAAACTCGTCTCTGCTGTGAATCGATACCAAATGTGCCGATTTGTGCAATTTCTGGCAATGTTCTTCAGCGTCGGCGTAGGTTTGTTTAATTGGGACAAAATGGTAACAGAATGGACTGCCTTCGATGCGCTTCCATTTAGCGTTCGGACAAGAATCTGAAACATTTTGCGGCTGCCTATAATGAGAACAGCTTATTCGCAAATAAGGGCGTTTGCAATTTTACCCGTCATTGAATATATCGCTATCATTTGTTGTCGCTTTCTGTTCACTTTTACCAAATATGTTCAGAGTGGCTCCTAAATCCCGCCTTTGGTCATCAGTCATTCTTTCGACCACCCCAGGATGTTGTACCAGAGCATTTAAGACGCTTTCATCTGCATTTAGCGTTTTGAAAAACGTTCCGCAATAATGACACTTGCAACATACTGAAAAAGCACGAGACGTAATGGACAGCGCCATATACTCGGCTATACTTGTAGCTCTTTTCGTCAAACAGGTAACAATCGTGTGTATAGCTGCAGGTAGTATCAAAAGTTGTTTTTGGTCAACGCTTTTTCTTTTTGATTTTATTTTGCGAATGCTGTATACCATTTGAAAGCCCTCGTTCTGACGATCATTTTATGCTATCGATAGATTTTTTTGGCCGAAGTTTTATTTTCGCAAACGAGTGTTGAAGTTATGCGTAATTTTACCCTCTTGATAAATTTTTTTGGAAACAAAAGTCAATTTTCAGAAATTCTACCATCCGTCCATTTTTGGAAAACATTTCAATTTCTTCGATAAAACTTAAAACATTCTGTAAAATACGCATACCAAACGATTTGTCTCGTCATTATGCATCGAATGGTGTACAAAACAACCGCCATTGTTATAAATTGAATAGGCAAGAATCATCAACGGCGGACTTCACTGTTCAATCACCAAACTTCAATACTTGTTTGCGAAAATAAAATTTCGGCCAAAAAATCCATCAATGGCATAAAATGATCGCCAGAACGAGGGCTTTCAAATGGTATATAGCATTCGCAAAATAAAATCAAAAAGAAAAAGCGTTGACCAAAAACAACTTACATTCTACTACTACGTTCTACTGAAATAGCATAGCACCGCGAGAGTGAATTGTGGCAAAGGTTGGAACAGTTGCTCGACGACAGATATTTATGATCATAATGGTTCTCCAAACGCAGATTGGTTCTACAGACCATTCCACTTTCTTCACTCGCCAAAATCTTACACAATCCTTGATAGCTGCATCCCCGACCCTTTGCGCATTTCGTACAGGGTTTACCTTTCTGATAAATTGGTTGCGACACCTTATTGCCACTAAGTCGAAAGTTGTGTTAAAAAGTTTGCAGTGAATAAGCAAATAATGCTACTTATTAACTCACGCCGGGAAATAGCTGCACACGAAAAACGTTGTTTTATTGTTGTAGCATCGGGAAATTCCACATCCGATTTGCTGGGTTTTGGCCCATATGAGCTGTAAATAGTCAAAAAAAGTTTACGGTCAACTTTGAAATTACTGACCTGTGTGAAATGTTCCGTCTCCGTAGAACGGACAAATTTTTCCAACGATCCAAGAGGTAAATAACCAGGATTGTCTTTTATTTCAGCAGCCCATCGTTGAATTAAAGAACTCCAATCTGGTTGTAGCGCGCTATCAAATGCCACATTATAACCGTAATTACTTGTTAATGCGTTTGCTAAAATATGGTTTTTCATTATATAAAACCTGCCTTCGCTTGGTAAACTGCAAGAATTTGCGACCATTTGCGCGTCGTTCGCCAAAGTTTCATTCCACGCCTAAATTATCTATTTTATAATGTCTGTCGTACATAATTTTACAATCTCGTTCATATCGGCAGCAGGTGGTAGTAATATATGTTTGCCATTTTTCAGTTCGCGATCGGCAACACGGCGTCGCAATTCATTGTGAGCATCAACAATTTCATTTTTTACATTGTCCGTGAAAGGTGTCGTACCTACGTCAATAGTTGCGTAGACGTAGAGTAAAAATGCAAATAAATATATGTTTGCTGAATACATTCTTCTGAAAAACATGGTTCAACAAGTGTGTAATACTAAAAACCGATGATTCGGAAAATAATTGCAAATTGATGCACAAACAAGTTTACATGCTCATATATTGGGCATGATAATATTGAGCATGCCTACATATTTCATGCTCACATGTTGACATCATTTCTAAGAAGAACTGTTCCATGAAATTTGTTTCCTTAAAGAAATATTCCCCGAAAGCAGTTTATCCGAAGCTGTTGACGATGGCAGCGTTTAAAAACAATCACATGAAAATTGTTGCCTATTGAAATCATTTTTTTGAGAAAATGAAGATTCTGTTTCTATACATGCAATTGTTACATACATTTTCATTTACATCATATGTCAGTGTGGATTTTAATAAAGAAAATGCTGCTTTTTCACTTGATGTCGATGTATTACCTGAACATGACAAACAATGCACTACTGGCGGTAAATCAATGACATTTAGAGCAGAATTCGACTTAGGGTGCGTTCGTACAACAACTTCCGCGCATTTCTATGTTCAAATTATTTCCTTTAATGTTGCCTTTTTCAGATTGCCGCCTGTAGTCGTCAAGAGCAACTCAGCCCATATCACAACCAACAATGAATCGCGTTTCTTACATTTATGCTACAATGAAGCTGATCAGTTTAACGAAAAAATGTCGGACAGTGTGGCTCTTTCCATGAAATGTCGCCAACAACCGCATGGGAATCCAATTATTACCCTTAATATTTCCGTGAAAGCAAATTCGATTTTCATAGAATCTATGTACGTTTTTAAATTTGTCAACGATATGTTATAGCAATATGCATGAATGGAACAACCAATCATTGGAAGAGAAAGCTGCAAAAGTAGTTAAGGCACTCCAAAGTTTTGTTTCAACACCAATGGCGGTCGTATGGGATCGAAAGCACGAAACAGGCGACGTTTACGCCGCAATATATCAGCTATTTAAAGAAAACAGCACGGAAACGAGATATGAATGCCATTCCATGTTCATAAGGTACCATCTATCAACAACCAAAATAGCTCATTCTTTAGAATCGAATCATTAGATCAACTTGTATATTCGTCATTTGACTTAATTGTACGTTTATTCAAAGTAAAAGTAGAATTTATATCTTCTACAGATTAATGGCAAGACGAACCAGCCACCAACATTTAGCAGCGCTAAATGGGATGCAGAATATTCAGTCCCTATGGGAAGCAGCAAAGATCTTTCCTGCGCTGCTTGGGGCTACCAATTTGTTGACATTGAATGGCGTAAAAACGGCGAGAAACTACTATATTACGATTGGCAGTTAATCGATACGAAAAGTGGCAATACGTACGGTTACACAGCACCTAATTACTTTGAGCGCACACTAAAAATTACAAAAATGGGAATCGATGACGAAGGAAATTACTCGTGCATGTAAGTCTACGTTATTGCTAAGAATTGCTTGTAAACAATAAAATTTTTGTGCATTACCCGGTTATAATGGTTTTATAGTTGTATTTTTGGTCTATAGAAAACCGTTGTCGAATGAATTTAAGGGTCGTGGGAAACCGCCGAAACCGAAACCGAAACCGAAAAAGTGGGAAACCGCCGAAGCCGAAAAGTTGGCAATTTTAGTTAGCAAATTTTTTCGTTGGCGTGGAAATTTTCTTACAATTTTCATACCATTCGGTCCAGAATTATGTGCTCTCTGTAATGGTAATACAATTTTACTTATTCAGCTTATTACTTCAATGCAAAAACCAAAAAATTCAAAAAGCTCAGTTTTATTTTTTAAAACCCAAATTTCAAGTTTTGGGTTTTAAAGTTTTTTTAAATTTTTCCTCAGTTTTAAAAAATAAAACGTGATTTTACGAGTTTCTTGATTTAGACCGCCAAAAGAGCGGCAATTATTAAAAATTCTTTTATCATTCAATAGAGCACATAATTCTGCACCGAATGGTATGAAAATTGTAAGAAAATTTCCACGTTCGCGAAAAAAATTTGCTAACTGAAATTGCAAACTTTTCGGTTTCGGCGGTTTCCCACGACCCTCGAAGGATACATTATTGCAACTTTTGAGCGCACATTTTCGATGAAAACATACAAAAACAAAAATATATTTTACAAATACAGAAGTTTGATAAACTATAGCCAAATTTTTATGAAATGTTAGTTCTGCGTTGAATTTATGGGGGGTTTTACGAACGATATTTGAACCGTTAATAGTATGTCCAGAAACATCATCAGATTTCGGGTATAATTTTCCTAGATTCGTCTTTTAATTTTGCATCGATTGGTGTAAAATTTGTTTGAAATACTTTCGACAGTTAATAGATTCAACTGATTTTCTCAGTTTTTCTGCGAAATGTGCTCATGAGAAACTTTTTCATAGAATATTAGAAATTTGAGTTGAATCTATTAATCGTCCAAAGTATTTCAAATAAAATTTACACCAATCGATGCGAAATTAAAAGACGAATCTAGGAAAATTATACACGAAATCTGATGATGTTTCTGGACTTACTATTAACGGTTCAAATATCGTTCGTAAAACCCCCCATAAATTCAACGCAGAACTAACATTTCATAAAAATTTGGCTATAAACTACAAAATAAAAGTTTAAAAAATGACAATTTCTCAGCAGTAGTTTACGTAATTTGTTTTTTTTGGAATCAATAAACGGCTGCAACCAAATATTTTGTTTTTCAGTGCTTACAATGCCGACCGCACTGGCTCCAGCAGAAGTTACTCCACGATGATCCGCCTTCCCGATCCTGTTTCACCCGCTATAATAATTATTTCTGCATCGGCGTTTCTTTTCGTCATGATGATTGCTATTGCACTGCTAATTCATCAGACAAGAGTGAAAAATCAATTGTATGCTCACCTAAACGATTTGGAAAATCGTCTGAATGCTGAGTCGGAAGAAGGTGTATTTGTATTTCAATCAATCTACGAACATTTGGACAAATTGGCGTACAATGGTAAATTGTATGGATTGGACAGGGATAAACTGATGCGAAGTACAACGCAAATTGGTTCGTAAAAATAAAACTAACGAACGCAATTTTAATTTTTCTTGGCTGTGGCCACTTTGGCCGAGTGTTCAAAGGTCAATATGTGGCACCTGGACAAACAGTGGGAATTGATGTCGCCATAAAAACTGTGAAAGAATGTGAAATGCAGCAATACAACATGTTGGCACAAGAAATTCGCATAATGTCATACATTCACAGTGAACAAACATATTCAGAACAACATATCAATATTGTGGCACTTGTCGGCGCTGTCACAAAACACTTGAACAAAGGTTGGTGCATCCACCTAACATCCGCATATTTAAAGGCACATTATGCATGGTTATGGAAATGTGCAACTTGGGTTCACTCGATCACTATTTGAAGAAAATATGGGAAATGAAAAATAAAGGATTTCCCAACGTTACTAATGATGGGGAAGGTATACACAAGGTATCCGCTTGAATAAATTCCTACAAATAAAACAAAAGAACAAATTTCTAACTAGACAAACATTTTTTGCGTAGATTAATTCAACAGAAACGGCCGAGCTGCTCAGTTTTGCTTATCAAACAGCAAATGGAATGAAATTTTTAAACGGACGAACGGTAATATCTTTTAACTTTGCGAAACCATTGAACGAAATTTGCAGGTAATTCACCGCGACTTGGCCGCTCGAAACATCCTTCTGACACAAATTAGAGGATCGGTGTTTGCAAAAATCGCCGACTTTGGTCTAGCGCGACAGAATCTGTTTTATGTCATGTCGGTACGTATTATCTACTTTGTGTAGTGAAGCTTCATATCACAGATGCTCAAACCCCTGCCTCTTTTTCATGTGACGTCCCAACAATTTAAAAAGATCAAATTTCCCATCGTTATTCAAGAATAATTTAGATTAAAGCTGATCGTAACGTTGCACTACCGAACAGATGGATGGCCCCGGAATCCTTGCAGTGTCTAGAGAACGAAACAGATTTCACACAATCGTTGCCAAGTATGAGTTACGGTGCTAAAAGTGATGTTTGGTCATTTGGTGTTGTTATGTGGGAAATATTCACATATTGCAATCATTTGCCCTATCATGATTGGCCGACAATAGATGATCTACGAGCGAAATTAATCAAGGGTTATCGATTGTCAATTCCAATCACAGCACCCACTGAAATGTATGTTTTGCTTCCCAATTTTACAACACATCTCTTTCAGAAATGCATTAATGAACTTGTGTTGGTCAACGCTGCCGTCGCACAGGCCAGATTTCGCGACGTGCATGACAGAAATAGGTACATTATTTGAACAGATCGCATCGGACAAGGTTTATTGAATGCATTTACAAATTTATCAAAATTCAGTACATGAAAATTCAAGCGGCAATTATCGAATGTGATCAACGATTTGAAAAGTTGCGTCAAACCACAAAATCTTCTTCGGCACGCGAAGAAGCACAAGAAGACAAGTCAAATGAAGAGACTCCTATGTTGCAGCAGATACAAACAGCCGGTGCGTATACTGAGTTCAAAGTAAATGGCACCGCTTAACCAATCGATACGAATTACTCTATAATTATTCTACATCTACTTTATCGACTTTATCTAATATAATTCTACATCTACGGCGGCAAGATTAACTTTACCATTTTGTTGTTTTAACTAATTCGTGATGAAAATTCGAAATGATTTATTTCATTTACTTAGTTTACATGTCTTGAATGCGTTTTTTTAAACAAAAAAAAAAGAATTGACCATTCACTGTGGGAATATGGGCAGAAATATGTTGCTGATTGTGCTATTCTTGAATATTGTTTGCAACACTGATGGCAAGCATGATTTATGAATAAATCAGCAAATACTTTTTATTTTCCATCCAAACCTTAAGAAATACAAATGCTCTCTTATTTTTAGACATTCTGCCATCAGTGGCAAATGCAAATGCTTTCCCATTTTGCGAAAAGTACCAAAAAAAAAGTTTGTTCATGGCGGGCTTTTAAATATCAGCATTTTCTCTATTAAAATCCACACTGGCATATGATGTAAATGAAAATGTATGCAACAATTGAATGTATAGAAACAGAATCTTCATTTTCTCAAACAAATGATTTTCATGTTTTCAATAGGAAACAATTTTCATGTGATTGTTTTTAAACGCTGCCATCGTCAACAGCTTCGGATAAACTGCTTTCGGGGAATATTTCTTTAAGGAAACAAATTTCATGGAACAGTTCTTCTTAGAAATGATGTCAACATGTGAGCATGAAATATGTAGGCATGCTCAATATTATCATGCCCAATATATGAGCATGTAAACTTGTTTGTGCATCAATTTGCAATTATTTTCCGAATCATTGGTTTTTTAGTATTACACACTTGTTGAACCATGTTTTTCAGAAGAATGTATTTAGCAAACATATATTTATTTGCATTTTTACTCTACGTCTACACTATTGGTGTAGGCACGACACCTTTCACGGACGATGTAAAAAACGAAATTGTTGATGCTCACAATGATGTGCGACACAGTGTTACCCGCTTTGAAGATAGACTGCAAAATGGCAAATATATTTTACTACCACCTGCTGCCGATATGAACCGAATTGTAAAATTACGTAGGACAGACATAAAATAGATAATTTAGGTGTGGAATGAAACTTTGGCGAACGACGCGCAAATGGTCGCAAATTCTTGCAGTTTACCAAGCGAAGGCAGGTTTTATATAATGAAAAACCATATTTTAGCAAACGCATTAACAAGTAATTACGGTTATAATGTGGCATTTGATAGCGCGCTACAACCAGATTGGAGTTCTTTAATTCAACGATGGGCTGCTGAAATAAAAGACAATCCTGGTTATTTACCTCTTGGATCGTTGGAAAAATTTGTCCGTTCTACGGAGACGGAACATTTCACACAGGTCAGTAATTTCAAAGTTGACCGTAAACTTTTTTTGACTATTTACAGCTCATATGGGCCAAAACCCAGCAAATCGGATGTGGAATTTCCCGATGCTACAACAATAAAACAACGTTTTTCGTGTGCAGCTATTTCCCGGCGTGAGTTAATAAGTAGCATTATTTGCTTATTCACTGCAAACTTTTTAACACAACTTTCGACTTAGTGGCAATAAGGTGTCGCAACCAATTTATCAGAAAGGTAAAAGGTGCTCGAAATGCGCTAAGGATCAGAAATGCAATAATAGCGGATTGTGTTTTAACAATATTGCGAGTGAAGAAAGTGGAATGGTCTGTAAGAGCAGCCTGCTTTTGGAGAACCATTATTATAAACATCATAAATACATATCGTTGAGCGACTGTTCCAATCTTTGCCACAATTCACGCCCACGGTGTTATGCTATTTCGCAAAATACAGGTAGCCATGTAGGCACTTGTTACATGTTTGACGAAGAGAACTACAAGTATACCCGTCATGAATACACTTCATGGTTAGATGGTGATTACATGTCATGCTTTTTCAGTACGTTCCAATAGTGTCATTATTGCGAAACTTTTCAAAATGCAGATGAAAGTGTCTTGAATGCTCTTGTACAACAACCTGGGGTGATCGAAAGAATGGCTTTTAATGAAAGAAGGCATTATGATTTGCGAAACTACAAATACACGTTTCGTAAAAGTGAAGAGGAAGCGACAACAAATGTGAACGATGCATTCAATGATGGGTAAAATTGCAAACGTCCTTATTTGCGAATAAGCTGTTCTCATTATAGGCAGTCGCAACGTAGGTTCTTGTACTGTCATGAGCTATCATGACAAGTGGCACTGTATTTTAAGAAAACTTGTTCCAGCGCGAAGAAACTGTTCACAAAGGTACCACAATGTTGGCAATCGGTGCCTCGCGTTTTATAGCAACTGGCAAAGTTGGAACGACGCTGAAAACGGATGTAGGGTCGATGAAGGGCACTTGGTGTCAGTCACAACGCAGAAAGAGCATGACTTTCTCGTTCAATTTGTTCTGTAACATTCCAATGTTATTCAACATTATTGCTTTGCACAGGCAACAATCCCGTTACAAATTCCCAATCTGGCTGGGTTTAAGAAATGCGAAAGAAGAAGGTGATTTTCGGTGGTCGGATGGGTCAAATCTCACATTCACACAATGGTCGTCGGGGGAATCAAATAGCTATAAAGGAACATTCGAGTATTGCATTACCATGCAACACGACCGTAAATGGCACGCCACATCAATATGTGAAAGAGGACTGTCGTATGTTTGCATGAACAATGAAGCGGAATCGATGGACGAACTGAAGAATTCAATAAGCAATGGTAACAATTGCGTTTCATATGTTTGGTGTAATTTTCTCTGAAAATTTTTCTGAACATTTCTGTAATCGGGCTGCTCAGTTACATGAGCACAGTGAGTACACTACAGTGTACGTGTTCCAATTTAGCTAGTCTTAAAAGTTGAGAAGAAAGAGTGGAAGCTTAAAGAATTCTGGCGTTGCGACAAAAATAGTCTTCAAATGTTAGAATCGATGCGTCATTAAATGTGTAATGCCGACTGTAACTTTAGTTTTCGTTTTTAAGGTTCATACAAACCAACGACGCTTACAATAAATAACTTCGCATTAAAATGTTTCAGATTCTTGTCTGAACGCTAAATGGAAGCGCATCGAAGGCAGTCCATTCTGCTACCATTTTGTCCCAATTAAACAAACCTACGCCGACACTGAAGAACATTGCCAGAATTTGCACAAATCGGCACATTTGGTATCGATTCACAGCAGAGACGAGTTTATGCAACTAATGATTGGCAAGTCATCAACAAGAAGTGTGTTTTTAATTCCTCGCATAAAATTAGCCGCATGGCTTCAAAGATTCTGTCATTGTTATATCATTTAGCGTTTAACACCAGTTGCCAGAGCTGGTGGATTGGTGCCAGTGACATTTTACAAGAAGGCATATTCAAAAATGAAGACGGGACACCATTTGATTACGCTAAATGGGATAGGTCAATGATGCCGGGACTTTGGACACATTCGGAACCAGACAATGTAACGCTGTTTTGCAGAAATAATACTATATTCAGGCCGACGAAGATGAGCATTGTATTATGGCGGGCTGTTATAACAAACAATTTACTAATGATACGTATGTGTATATGAAAGACAGAAAATGCAGTGAAAGAGCGTACTCGATTTGCAAAATGTGATAATTGAGTGTTTCGGCTTAGGTGTAATTATAGGCACGGGTGCAAACATTGTGTTCGAAGAAAATTATTTCAGTTTAGTAAAAGTGACGTCTGGGCAGTTTCTAATCAATTGTCAAACTATTTCTACCAGATTTACAAACAAATATCGCAGAATGCGACATGTAATCCGTCAAAAGTATGTTTCGACCATTAGACAATATAATGTTTCTTAATTAAAAAATAAATAAAAAATTATAATGATTCGGTTGTTATTTATGATTCGACAAAAATTATTTGGATTATATTTGGAATAATTTGGACTGCATTTGAAACTTGAATAACAAATTTTATGGAAAATTTGAGGCTTAGTTGTTTCGGATGTGTCTTTTAAGATATAGCGAGCAGGTTCTGTGGTGAACGCGTAGTTGAAAGAACCACTGTTTTATTTCCTCAAAATACAATTCTACAAAACTAAAATCCAATAAAATGGCACAAAAATACAACTATATCAATTAAACAACAGCTTCCTATAATGTCTCAGATGTTCATAGATACTTGTATGGCACATCTCGGTAGTCCTCACGACGGACATTCGACCAGCGCGTTCACAATTGGAACGAACGAGTTCGTAATATTTACCATCGGAGAGGGTTATTGAATGCAGTTCCTGGAAATTCATTTTTTGTTTTCACAATAAATTAATAATTTTTGAGTAAAACAAAATTAATTAATACCATATAAAAAAAATTTGATTTTGAATATTAGTCAAAACATCTTATTTTTTTCCTTTTTTAAACCGCATTCTGCAAAACTAAATCGCAATGGAAATTTCTTATTATGAACATTACTTGTTAAATTTTTATCTAAATTAAAAAACTTTTTAATGTTGCATTTTCACGAAAACATATTGAGACAATAATCATTAATAATAAATAAAATAAATATCCTTAAAATCATCCTCACCTGACATTTCATTCTGAGAATATCAATAAACTTGCTGCTCTTCTCCGCAAATCTCAGCGTGCCATCATCCCACCGTATCTCAATTCTCCTCAAACACTGACAATTATTCGCGAGTGAGTCAATGATCTGATCCACGTGGATCTTTGCCGTCACTTTGGCACAACAGTCCTCGGCAATGCCCATGCACAGGAATCTGGAATGGAGGGATGGGATTTGAAATATCGTGGAAGGGGATGAAACCACTTTGAAAAACTGCTACATCATAAATATGTCAACTAAAACATCGCAATTTTCAATTTATATGTAGAGGATGGTTTTTATTTCACAGCTTTTAGAAATGTTCAAAATAACCAATTGACCTACCCTTCAATTTTCACTCTTTCTATTCAATAAAACATTTAATATATTATTATTATTATTACTAATATATCTACCTAATATTCGGGATCTTCTTCACACTCGGTGTCCAGAAGTTCTCGGTCAACTTATGATGCCCACCGAGGTTGAGTGAATCAAACTGTGGCCCGTATCTGTTGAGCAGTTCACTGATGATGGGTTCGTTGAGTTGATCACAGGTGTCGATGTCGAGATAGAGCAGATGGGACATTGTACCGGAGTCCATCCACGCTTGCATTGCCTGAATGGGGATGGGTTGTTGATTGGTTTTGAAAGGTGTTACGACAAGTTACGAATTAAGTGATAATATGAGAGAGATTTATTAATATCTGACAAAACAGCGTATTTCCTTTCAGATTTTCTTTTCATCAAGTTTTAGGAATTTCTATTTCAAAATGTTTCCATGTGATGGAGAATATTTTTCGAAAGGCAACAGTTGCTACGAAAATCCGAACGAAACCATAAATTATTTGAATTAAATTATTGAAAATAATAAAAATAAACAAAAACTCCGTACCGCATCATTAAAGTATTCCAGAAATGCCGCCTTCAGCCATCTCAATAGTGGCAATCGCGTCAACATTTTACTCAATGCCTAAAACAAAATGAAATAACTAATAAAAATAAATTGCCAAATACCTCGCTCGTCAACTCCGTCGCCGACACATCCAATTCATCAATCTTCGTCTGTTCCCACGGTACATCAATGATCGCGGCACTGTTGAGACTTGTGTGTGCACAGAGTAATGCTGTTAATTGTTTGCATCGTGTCGCGATGTTCTTGAAGGATGTGCCCGTGACCTGGAAAGGAATGGGTAAGTGATTTTAGATATTCAAGAGAGATGTTTTTAGAAAGATTTATGACCGAATGTTTCTGAAGGTATCTAATAATTTTTGTATGACTAATTTTGAAAATAATTCATATGCAAATAGAAAAATTATTCATGTTGGCCGTTCAACAATTTAACAATTTGTTTTATTCCGAACCCCTTCCATCTACTTGTAATTTTTAATCTTTTTGATGTTTTAGGTAATACTGATATACAAAACGTTTCTTAAAAGACAATAATATCACCGCACCGACTAATTACCATACCTTATGACAATAATTCACCGCCAGACATTCCAATTTGGCGAAGCTAGCAGACAAACTATCAACATGTTCATCCGTGATAAACGCGACACCCCATAGATTAATAATCACAAGATTTGGTGTGTATGTCTTAATCTTGTGGAGATTCACGGTTTCATATACTTCTTCTTCTTCGTCCTCAATCTTCTCGTAGGTTCCTGGGAAGGAATATTTTGACGGATGGGTGATTGTTGGGGATTTAAGATTCAGTTTTTAATATTTATGAACATTTAAGGCGAGCGACGAGTTGAAATGTGATCAAATTGTCCTATTTGCGATTTTTATAAGCAACAACTAAAACATCTCAAATTTTCGATTGTTATTGTTTTAAAAATTCAAAATTAGTTAATTGACAATATAATTTATTTATTTCCTCCAACTCTCTCACCAACAATGTGCAGTATCTCCAACGATGAAATGAATGTGTAAATTTTACGCAGCAATCCCTCCAAGAAGATGTTCTCGGACAGGCATATTGTGAACGCCTTCAAACGTGATGGGAATGTCTGGAGATCGGCAAAGTCGGCGAGTTGAGCGGCGGTGGAAAAGTCTGAAGGGAAGGGTTAATGTGGAATTTAATATTTATATTCAACATTGCGATGTTTTAATGGAATTTCAAAAGTGAAACTAATAATTTACCAATATTTGTGATTTACCATCGCATCGTATTTCAATAACAATAATAAATAATAATAAATAACGATAATAAATAAGTAACAATAATAATCCCCTCCCACTCACCCAATGTCAGATTCACCAATTTCGGGCATTTATTCGCCAATTCTGTCAACATCGCCGGGTTGATCAGATCTGTCGTCAATTCAATCAGTCGTACTTGTGCGAAACGTGTACCGATTAGTGAGAAGACTTTCTCGTGATTGGTGACCTAAGTGGGGAATGGATTGTTTTTAAAGAAGTTTTTGGAATTGTTTTATAGGAGTTTTGGAATGAATTGTTTGAGGATGTTGGCATTGAGTGACAAATGATTGCTGATATTGAACATGTTTGAAATGAACAAGTGCAGACTATTGCAAAACAAAATCCCCACATTTTCCGATTTACAATTTCTCTCAATCATTATTATTATTATAATAATTATTATTATAAATCCCCTCCCATCCCCACTCACCATCAATCCATTCTCATACCCCGGTCTGAAGCTCAGCATCTTCCACAACTCCGGTGCTTCGGTCAGCTTCTTCCACCTTCGACACACACGGGCACACTTTAGAACTTCCTTTGGGGGCAGGAAGGAGAACAAAGCCAATATACACTTGTCCGTTAGTTCTTCCATTGTCTGAAAGGGATTCAAATGATGATTTATTATTATTATTAGTATTATTGGTTTTTTTTAAAGTTTCACGGTTTTGGTTTTGGTGCTGTTTTCAAATTTTGGTTTTTGTTTACCGTGTCCGAGGCTACGATTAGGAATGGGGGGATGAACGTGCCCCCGAGTGTGTTCCGTCGGAACTCAAGGCTTGTATCCATCTTAGTATTTAACAAACAATTACACGAATATTATTGCTTTTGTGTGTGCGTGTGTGCGTGTGTGTGCGTGTGTGTGTGTGTGTGCGTGTGTGTGTGTGTGTGTAAAATATAAAAAAAACTAACGTGGCCACTCGTATAAGGAGTGCTGATGATGGCAATGACATTCGCAAAGGCGGCCATTTTGTACCAAGTGTAAAACAGGACCAGAAATTGCACACACACAAGCAGATGAAATTGGTGGAATATTGAAACACACTATTTATTATACGTTTTCTTATTGTGTGTGTGTGTGTGTGTGTGTGCACTTGTAGCTGTCAGCGCAAACTAGTCTATAAGGCACCGCACTTGCTTTTTGATGGCCATTAATGCGACAGCATCTTTAGTTACACACACACACACACCACCGCAGAGAAATTAACCGACACAAATAGTATAAAAGTCAGATGTGTGTGTGTGGTACCGGAACGTTTACAAAACATGTGGTAGTTGAATAATTGCGCAAGTTGCAAAAGAAAACAATAAAATGAAAGAAATCAAAACGAAATAAAAATTAGAAAAATACCAATTGACTAGCGGCGCAACTTTGTCTCCTCAATTCTTCATCCAGACGTCTTCTAATCGCCTCTTTATCAAATGTGGTCATTTTGTTTTAATTTTATTATTTATTTATTTTAATTTGATTATTTTTACAAAATTCGCCACAAAATAGGCACAAATAGGGTTGTGAATTTAAGAATCTTGGTAGGTCGAAGTGGCAGCTTGCGTGGTGTAATGAAGATTGAAAGGTAAAACACAGTGTGTGTGTGTGTGTGTGTGTGTTGCGAAAATGTAACGATGCCCTTCACCTATACACAAAAGCGCACTTAAATTCATTACATAATTTCACTCTGAGAGGTGGAGACATCTGTTTTTGCGTCGTGGTAGTGTTGCAGGGTTAAGTGGTTTAAGTTAAGTTGGTATGTAACACACACACACACACACACACACACACACACACCACGACGAGTATCTGTGACAGCAACACATTGTTTTACACATTTGATATGCCAGGTTTTTTGGCCACACATCTTGTTGATATTGGAAGGAAGGTGTAGAAAATTGTGTAGGACTACAATTTAATAGGGCTGATTTGATTGTTGCCAAACAACAAACTCCACAACAGTTGAAATAAAAACATAAAAGCACAAAACATCAAAAAAGATATTTATGGGAGACAACATAACAATTGAGTCATCGTGTCACCAGTTAACAAATTATAATAAAAATAACCTAAAACATCTTCCTATCCTCTAATGTTTCACACACCCACACACACACCCCCATACCCTTATAACCCTCGGTACATAATCCCGCACTTCATTCGGATTCGATTCAATATATCGTTGATGTGCCAGTCGATCAGCGGCTATTTGTGGTGCAACATTCACACGTTTGACTGTGTCGTATAGGTCCATTTTTGGGTTTGACCAACCATCCATTCAGTGAATGTTCAAGGATTGAATGTGTTGGACACGAGATTGATGGGAGAATAGATGGATTACATAGTGTACGGATGAAAACATTGCAGGAGCACACATTACACCTATTAAACAAGTGTGCCACATTTATTGCGTGTGTGTGTGTGTGTGTGTGTGTGTGTGACAAAGAACAAAATCAGCACAACTGTTACATAATGAGAGCGAAGCAATTTACATTTGGTTGCTGTTAGAGGAATGCAATAAAATTGGTGCCAGTTAGACGGACTAATTGAAAACACAGAAACAAATTGAAACGCATTGAGCGGGGGTTCATCAAAATAATACTGTAAGTTTGTATCAGTTTACTTAAAAGAAACACCTAGAACATTTTGATAATTATGAAAATAATGTGGTCATTAACACGCAGCCCCTGATAAATTCCATTTCAAAACACTCAAAATATTTTCCCGCAAAATCCCAAACAACCCACACTGCCCACTCTTCTAATTGTTCTCGCTCGTTGCAACTCCGGAGGGGCAGAAGCAGCAGCATGTGCTTCTTCGATTCGTTGTTGGACATCCAGGTTCATTGTCCGCAATGCCTCGGTTAGGTGTCCCGTGATGTTGAACATGGTTATTGCTTTATTATTTGATTTTTAATACTTTATTGTAGATAGGTACGTGTAATCAAGTGGATGGATGGGTACAAACATAACACACTTTGTCAGGTGCACACTGAGTGAAGAACTGTGTTGTTGAAGCGAGATTGAGTGAGTGAGATGACAATGCACACACACACACACATACATACACGTGTGCAGACACGGGACAACTCGATTCATAAAATATGAATTCAATATGTTGTGCAGTGCAGCCGTTTTTATTGCCGCTCTTCACACACACATGTTTCTATACAGTGTATTATGAGAATATATATGGCACAAATAAACGGAAATATGTACGCGGCTTATTGGATGAAGGTGCTTCAGATGAGGTTCAACAAAATCGTTGTATGCAACGGATTCCGTTGTTGCCAACAGTTAGCTACTGATTTTAAGAAAAAACAAAATCAAAATTCACGCATAATTTATGCGAATCAGTAGTTGCCTTAAAAACGTTGCACTTCTAAATGTCAACGCGAAACGCAGAAATATCGTTGTTGATTCATTTCCACATATTTCTATTTGAGTTTACAAATCGATATACTATACACACACACAAGCACAATTAGTGAAAGGTCAACATTTTGACTTTAGTCAAAGTTTTGACCTGTTTTTGAGTCAACTGCCAGTGTATCAACACTTAAAATCAGAGTAAAAACCGAAGTTTTCGTTCAATTTGGAAAAAATAAGGGTAACAAGCCCAGTTGCAACGAGTATTCGAACTGTTGCTTCTGTAAAATTATTCGTAAAACGGAACTAAAGAGAAGATAAAATGAGTTTCATGCATGGCAATCGTTCAAAGGTTTCATTTAAAAAAAAGAAATATAGAAATATCTAATCCATAGAAATTCGCTTTAATAGATGCTTTTTAGTGTTGACTTTGATCAAAGTTTTGACTGCTAAAACCACGAATATTGAGTGTTGGCTTTAGATTCAAAAGTGATGTTTCACCGTTCACTAAACACACACACACACACCCACCGTCTCTCTCGAGATCAATCCCCTCGCGATCATCTCCTCTCTGTCGAGATGCTTGTACTCTTCCATAATCTTCGCCCTTGTATTCTCATCCGGCATTTCACTCATCCGACGGGCGGCTTCCACGAAGAGCGACATTGCAGTATTTGATTGTTGAATTTATTGGTTAAGATTCTGGAAAACGAGACACTTATTATTATGACACAGTGTTTTCAGAAACGATATGTGACGAATGACATTTTTAGCAGATGATGGCACATTGACGCACACCACACATATCCATACACACGCAGAGAAAAAGTCAGCCGCTGCTTGTCATATTAAATTACTTAACTTCTGCCCTTCAAAATACGAAAAAGTAATTGTTTACACTCACACCAAACACAAATACGAAAGTGTAATATCTCAAATATCGTTAATTAAAACAAAATTCCAAGAAAATCAAATATTCAAATAATCAATGTAGATCAATAATTAATCCAAAACAAAGTTCACGCACAATATCATGTCCCTATGATTTACAAGATGAAAAAGCACACACACACACACATAAACATTACAAGAGCACCGGTTATTAGCCAAAAACCACTTCATTTGCGTATACAGTGTGCATCTTGTTATTGTTTCACATAGTGCGCATCCATCATTGATTTATGATCGACTTCATTTCAAATATTACAAATTTATAAAATAACATCAAGAGAACATATTAAAATATATTTGTCACACAAATACACAAGGAAATATTTTCTACAAGCTGACGAAAGAAACTTGAAAATCCGATTTGAAAATCATATTTCCTGTTTAAGAACAAACAAATAAAACGTGCACGCATAATAACCAAAGCAACAATTCTGCAAACACAAAGATAATAATAATAAAACGCAAAACATTCACAAAAACCCGCTCATTTCTTTCATGAATTGCGAATACGCATCATCTGTTGTACCCGATGTAGGCTTCTGTTGCTGCTGTAATGTATTCCGCGGTGGCTGCTTGAATCCGGATGCGACAACTGGAAAATTAAAATGGTTTTAAATGTAAGTGGTAAAGAAATATTTAAAATTCAAATTCAAAAATTAAAAAAGGACCTCCACTCATGGCCTTCATAGGCGGTCGTTTACTCGGATCCAGCCTCCTTACTTTCACCGCAGTCGGTACCAGTTTCGTGACTTCCGCTTGGAAGTTCCTCAACTGCGCCTTACTCTCAAACGTTGTCGCCGTTGGTGCCGAACTCGTTGTCGGCGTCGGTTCTTGTCGTCTGCAATGATTCAAAATTATCAATCCCCCGCTCTCCCTTCACGTACTTAGCCATCACAGGTGCACACTCAATCACTGCAGCACTAGTTGGCGGTGGCACATATACCCGTTGTGGACGTGATTCGCCCGGGATTAGTGGACCAATGCCCACTGGGGCTTGTGGTGGTATTGGGTATGGGTCGTCTGCAAAAGAATAATGAATGTATGGATGAGAAAGAAGGGAATGTGGAAAAGAATAATAATAATAATAAATTAATATAAAAACCAACATTGCGTCGTGCGTAAATGTGCCGGTATCGGATGCGCTGGCGGCGGCGGTGGGAACACATGTCGTTGTGCATTCATTATATCTAAATATTCAATCATTTCATCATTTCAAACAAACAAAACACCCCTACCATCACCCATCTCCTGTCTTCTCTGTGCCACCAAATCCTTCGCCATTTGTTTATACTTACTCCTTGTATCCTTCTCATATCCATCGTCCTCATCATTCTGTTCATCATCATCATTCTCATTGAAATGCACACCACGAGCACGATGTCGCGATGATGAGGTGCTCTCGTCTGAAATTAGAATTATTAAATAAAAACAAAAAATAAAACCCACCATAATAATCTTCGTCCTCTTCCTCTTCATCGCTGCTCAATTCAGGTGGGTATCCAGCAGGTGGTCCGGGTGGTTGACGTTGGGCACTTTGTTGTTGTGTTGGAGGAGCACGTTTCAGGATTGAGTGGGTAGCTGTGCGGGCGGCGACATCGGGTACTGGAAATGATAAAATAAAATTTCTATTTCCAAATCCTAATTCCTCACATAGAAGATGTTTCGGAATGCCATCCATCCTCACTACAGGGGTCATGGCCGCATCCGCCGGTGCATAGCCCCCAGGCAATGGAATCATTTGCGGATCGGCCTCTTTAGCGAACTTCACCGCCACATACGACTCTTCCAATTGCTGTCGCATCAGATCATAATCCCTCAATTTCCTACAAACAAACAAACAAATTCCATTTCATAAAATAAAATCAGATAAAATAAAATAATAAACAACTCACGCTCTCAACTTATTAAAATTCCCATCCTCCTTCTCCCGTTTATACAGTCCCATCATGGCGTGTATCTGTCCGCGTATCTTCTCCCGTTTCTCGTCCAATACACGAGTTGGTAGGGGTGATGGATTGCTATGATCGAATGCTGCAAGGGGAAAATAAATTGTCGTAATCTTGAAAAATTATGGTTTGTCATTATTTCTGTCCATGGCGCTTCCAAGCTCTAACTAATTGCAAATCGCAGTCGGCATTAAATCAATTATTTCGCAGCCTTTGTAACAAATTCGCTAATAAAGTGTTTTGCCTTAATTCTATAGCACAAGCATAACAATAAATATTGACCACAATATTCTTGCAACATCGTTCAAACACACCCATTTTATCGATATTCAGCATTTGCTCAATCAATTCATCCGGATCTTTGGCCTTCAGAACGGCTTTCCGAACCTAAAATATAAGAAACTTATCGAAAACAAGTTAAATTAACAAACCTCCACACGTTGTTTCTTATTTCGTTTCAATTCCTTCTTTCGATCATTTTTACGCGCCTGATCCGCTGGATTCAGATTTCGTTTGCCCATTTTGCTTGATTATTTTGATTTTATTGTTTTATTTTCGTGTAAAATAATGAAAATAAATTTCATACACAGGCTTTTATCGAAAATATCGTGTGCGACTGTTTGAAATAAACGACATTGAAATATTCAAAACGCAGAACAACCAATGAATTAAAAACATTTATTTTCAATTTCAAAATTTCAAATCAAACAATTGTCAATGATTGCAATTTGAGATTTCTAACCGTATCCAGTTGATAAAATATAATTGTAATAGACGACATAAAAATATTGCAAAACGGAATACGAATCAAACAATGTTTAATGATAATTTGACATAAGAATATATAGCGTAATCAAACAAAAATATGGGAACAACAACTTTTGCAAATACTCGTCATAATATGAAACAAAAATTTTTTATATGAAATATATAAAATTATTCGCAATATATAAATGTACGTTATACAAAATACACACAATAAAATAATTTCATTCTTATATCAAAAATGTAAAACATTTGCAAAAATATCAAGTCAAAACAATTTTACACACTCCTCATCATACACCATCTTCTGTGACGGTGTAAGCAAGTTCAACAGAATCTGCTTCTCGGCCTCAATCCTGACTGCCAAATCCACCAAATCGTCGAATATTTTACGCGGTACTGGTAACTCGGACGAGCTTGCTGATGTTGTTGCCTAAACATATTCAAATTTAATGATACTAATGACAAATCAAATTGCAAACAAATATTGAACTCAATTCGTACAAGTAAATAATCTAAGACTTTCTTAACCAAAACCCATCTTAAAGCATATACCGAATCTCTTGTTGCCACAGAACACTGGCGGTGAAAAGGGACACCATCCTTTTCCGCGAAATCCGTGTCACTAGCAGAAATATTTTCCAAACACACACTACATTGATGTAATGAGGCCATAGCGTCTGTAAATTCAAGCATCTTAATTGAGCACATTATTATTGAAATGAAAAAATTCGCGATCGCTACAAGTTCGCCACCAACAAGTTGACGACCTATTATAAGCTACTGCAAACGAAAGCGCTTCACTTCAGCCGTAGAACAAGGCTTTTCAACTATTTATTACACAAAAAAACAAAACTACAATGTAGTTACAATCACAATTATCTGAAAACAAAGCAACAGTGAAATGATATTTCAACAAAAACACAACCAAAATCAAAATTTAGTTATGAATCTATATAATTCAAAATCCCACTTTATTACGTAATCAACAGAATAATACAAACACTAAAACGGCGGCACATACTCGCTCACTCTCTTAGCAAATGTCTGCGCCACCAACAACGGGAACACCAACGTTGCATCGGCATACACCTTCGCCGGTTTTGCGTCCATCCGTATCTTGCCCCACGACACTGCCTCGTCTGGACGGGCACCTGAGTCGCTGCCGTCGAATTCCTAAAAGAAGAATTATATTGAAAATAACACATCAACACACCTGTCCGGTATTAATAAACACCGCATGTTCCGTTCCATTACGCATTAAATTTGCATTATTGATATGATGTTTCACCATTCCACCACCCAATATAATCACACCCGTACGAATAGATCGCACCGCCATACAATTCAGGTGCCGTAGATCCTTCAAAATAAAAATAACAAATAATTATAACACACACACACACACACACACACACACACGCACCTCAACAATATCCAGTCGAATGCCACGCAAATCTGGTGCACGGAATGTATGAAAATATAACATATCACCCAACGATCCGTCGGTTAATGATGGACAAAATATTGGGATATTATTCTTTGCCGCCCAATAGCACACCGATGTTTCGTTGTTGATCTATATGAACGAATGAAAATTGTTTTCGATAAAGTTGCATTTCCTCAATAAAAATACCAAAAACTCGTTTTATAAATATCATTTTGATAAAAATAAAATAAATAAATAAAATCTCACCTCCAACCCCAATCTCCTAATCAACTTGCTAGGTGTCCAATTGACATTCACATCACTCTGTTGTTCCGCCAAACACGCATCCAATATTGGCATCAACCAGTCTTCGAATGCACAGTAGTTACCATTTGGCACTAATAAATTACCGATACGATTGTGACCCTGCAATATGGTGTTAATAACATTTCGTACAACAACGATCAAGACAACGATACATTCCCTCCTCTACCCCTTCACTCACCTTCATCCTCAACTCCTTTCCATTCAACTCAAAACTGCCAACATGTGTTGGTGCGAGACATTTAATCAAGTCTTCTTCAACACCACCAGCACTGGTGACGATACAATCGATCATGTCGTGTTGCGCGAGGAAACGGATGGACTGCAAATGGGATTTGGAAAGGAATAATTATTTTTATAATTTTATTTTCATTTTATAACAAATAATACACGTACCTCCCGCAATCCACTGGATATCATATTCGATGTGTAGCCGAGAAATATCGTGCAGCCGGTTTTGCGTCGCTCCTCTGGATACCTGAGTAAGAAATGGTGTGTGTGTGTGTGTGTATTGCACAAACCCGAAATGCGTGCCGGCATCGGGTGGTAGCACGAAATTCTTATTATATTTATGCGCCAACATTGCATTCACTTCATCGACGGCGCGCGCCAGATTTGTTGCCTGCAAAATATGATATGTAAACAATTAATACCAAATAGCTACACCGATTTCAAATCAAAAACAAATGAAAATTAAACAAAAACAAACAAACCTGAAACCCGGTGGTAGCATACGATTTCATGAGCTTCTCATAATTAATCCCTTCATTAAAATCATACCCAACAACAAGCGGATGTGTTGCTGCATCGATGGGAATTGATTGAATTAACACCGCACCCGCGGCGGTGTTCGCGTCGTTGGTATTGCTAAATTGAATGGGTTGTGACATGGAGAGGGTTGGATGAAAGATTTGATGCGCAATGTTGGTGTTGGCTTATTTTTGATGAAATTATTGGTTTATTGGTGGAAAATTGTGTTTTTTTGTTGGATTTTTCGACGGCGATAATTTTCAACAATGGGAATCCGAAACTCACCGTTCTGCGTTCTGCGAATTACTCATCCCAAAAAATTTGCATAAATTTGCAAGAAATGCCGCCTTTATTGTGGTACTGCACCTTTTATGTAAGTTTTTAAAAATACAAATTTTATTGCGCAATGATAATTCACTTTCAAATTCATGTTGGCGCTCCGCATTTTCATTTAAATAGTAGTGCGACTTCTAGTAAAAGTGCTATGACGTTAATCAGTAGGAGAATGTATAAACTTGTTTAATTCCACGTGTACTTGTGAGCTTTTCTCAAAAACACTTCCCCATTCAATTTAGACAAATTTATTACAGAATGGCATCAACAATATCACTATTAACATCAACAACAATTCTATGTTGTCTGATATTATGTATTGTCGCGCCTCCACCACGACGGGGAGAAGAATCGACTACTGCTCCGCCGGATCATGGCAAACCGGGCACTGATAAAGATGTAAATAAAATTTATTATTATTTTATTTATTATTGTTTCAGTTATTGAACCTGCCGTATGAGAGATATTTAATGGAGGTTGTCAAAGCGCTGGAGAAAGATGAAAGCTTCCAAAAGAAATTGTCTTCCATGACAGAGGAGGAAGTCAAGGTGAGTTTGTTTGTAATGAAAGAATGTTTTCCTACAAATGTTCACCCATAAATTAATGAAATGTCGCGCGAACATTGTTGGCATTCCAGTTTTCCTAGAAATATTTCTAAAAACTCAATATCAATAAATAAATAATACTAAAATTCTCCATTTCAGTCGGGCAAGATTGCCGAACACCTCGACGAACTCCACGTGGACATCCGTTCTCGTCTAACCGACTTGAAAGTGCGCGAGATCGAGCGTCTACGGGACATGATCAGCAAGCAGATTGAACTAGAGGGACATGAGAACATCAACATTGATAAGCAGATTGGACATATTGATGCGGGGGATATTAGCACGTTTAATAAGGAGGACTTGAGGAAACTTATTAAGAAGGTGGGATTGTGTGGAAAGAATCATTTCTTCAAATATTCTCATTTAAATTACTGACACTGAACAACAAAATATCGTGTCAATATTTCTATACAATGGATCTAAAATAATAATAAAACCCCTTGCAGACGGTGTCCGATCTCGACGAGCTCGACCGTAAGCGTCGGGAGGAGTTCAAGGAGTACGAAATGAAGAAGGAAGCCATTCGACAGCACAATATGTCAAAGCTATCTGAAGCGGAGATAAAGAAAGCCAATGAGGAACACGAGAAAATGCAGCAACGACACAAACAACATCCTGATCTGAATCATCCTGGTGGCAAGGAACAACTGGAAGAGGTGGGCATTTGGTTTTTAAATCTTACAAAGAAATAGTGATGTTTTGTGTGAACTCTTTATTCGTTTTTCGAATGTTGAAACAATTAAATATACGCTTCGCTTAAAATTTCCAATAACATTTGAACAAAACTCTAATTCCCATCATTCCCAATCAATCATCATCAACTACCCACTCTCAGGTGTGGGAAGAGAAGGACAAGATGGCGGGGAATGACTTCGATCCACGAACATTCTTCGCACTACATGACATTGATGGGAATGGATACTGGGATCAGGGGGAGATAGAAGCGCTGTTTCAATTGGAATTGGACAAGATGTACAATGACACGAAGGATGATGATCCGAGGGAGAGGTGGGTGGAGGGTGTGTGTGTGGGGGGGTGTGGGTGTGTGTGTGTGGGTGTGTGTGTGTGGGTGTGTGTGTGTGTGTGGGTGTGTGTGTGTGTGTGTGTGTGAGTGAATTGTTTCAATAACGTTGTTGTTGTTGTTGTTGTTGTTTAATTATTGTAAATCAAATTAATTATTCGACTTTTAGAGAGGAAGAAATGAATCGAATGCGGGAGCACGTGATGAAGGAAATCGATAAAGATGGTAAAAAAAATAATAAATATTAAAATAATAATAAAAATAGAAATTTAAAAATTCAAATAATTCCAGGAAACTTAATGATATCATTGGAAGAGTTCATGGCCGAAACAAAAACAAAGGACTTCAAAGAGGACACCGAGTGGGAAACACTCGATCAACAAAAAGTATTTTCAATAAATATTATGATAATAATTTATTCAAATTAATTAATTATAATAAAATAAATAATTAAATACAATCCCAACCACACCTATAGCAGATCTACACTGATGAAGAATTGAAAAAGTTCGAAGAGCAACTAGCACGTGAGATGAACTGGGGCAAGGATGCGTATCCCACACCGCCAGGACAGATGCCGGTGCAACAACAGCAGTACCAGCAACAGTATCAACAGCAGCAGGTTGGGGGATTATTAATATTAATAATAATAATATTATTATTAAAAAGCAATAAATGAATAAATGTTGTAGGTTAATCCGCAGCAAGGTCAACAGGTACCACAATACCAGCAAGTTCCTCAACAGGTGTGTTTATAGCAGTTTTTACGTCATTTTGAAAATAAGTTTTATTTTAAATGACACTCAAAGTTCTGCGTTTAGTACTTTTAAGTTAAATGTTTCACTCTTTGATTTACATCAAAACATCTATTCTCAAAACTTTGCAGGTTAACCAACAACCACAACAACAACAACAACAATTTCAACAAGGACAACAACAGGTAAAATCAATTTATTTAAAATTATTATTATTAATTATTTTTAGATAAATCCAAATCAAGGACAAGTACCACTGCAGCAGTTCCAAAATCAGCAGGTATAAATATTTAAAATTGATTTTATTATAAATTAATTTAGGGTCAGCAACCTCAGCAAGTGAACCCACAAGGGCAGCAAATCAACCCGCAGGTAAATAATAATAATGTAAAATTTTATTATTTATTATTTTATAAAACAATTTAGGCACAACAAGGCCAACAAGTAAATGCGCAACAACAACAACAACAACAACAACAGGTTTGTGTTTTAATTTATGTCAAAACATTAAATTTATTTTATTTTATTTATTTGTGTATTACAGGTCCCATTAAAACCCGACTCAACATACGGCGTTTAATTCAATCGAACACAAAAACAGAACATGATCTCCGGGTTTTGATATTTTATAAAATATTTACACAAATACGAGCAAAGTTTTACTTGTGAAGAAATGTAGACATAATTCCCATATTTTCTTCCATTTCTGTGATATTTCCTTGGTTTTGAGCTATTTTTAACGAAAAATTGATGATAGGTTTATATTTTCTTATTTTGTAATATAATTTTTATATTTCTAAATCTAAACAAACGGTTTTGAAACAATTAAAATCGTGTCTTTCACTTGGTATTCACGAATTTCTATTCGTACTTTTAAATTAAATTATATTTTTGTTATTTATTTTATGTAGAAATTTTTCATTTCGTCACTTCTGGTGCTCAACAAATTTGGTATTTTTAATGCTGATGTTTTGTTGTCATTTCTTACTGTTGAAAAATGAAATCTCAAATAACAGGAATATTTGTGTAAAAATGTAAACGATAAAACACGAGAAAACTTTTAAATAAATAGTTTACAACACCAAGGGACCAAATGTATTTTGAAGCTTTTTTTGTAGATACGAGAGTAATTTGACGAAATGTAGATATTTGTTTCTTAGTTTGCACCAAAACCAAAAAGTATGATGTTTTATATTCATAATTTTCCCTTTCACTTGCAATACACCAGAACACATTCATTATACCCATTTATTATAGCCCATTGGGAATTGTTGTCAAGTTATTATATTTGCATATTGGCAATTTGTTGCCATGCAGCACAATAAAACATTAAAACATACTCATTTGTTATTCACGTATCTATGTCTGAACAACTCTTCAAAAAAAAAATAATAATAAATAATAATAATAATATTAACCATAAACCATGCCTAATAAATGTCAATATTTCTTTTCTTTAATCTTCCCACTGACCGGTAAACACGATGTCTTAAACTCTAAACCCCAAACCCCACCACCTTGCAGTGTCATGTCTGTCCAGTTTCGAAGAACTATTCGCAACAACCTGTCGGGCCCTAAATGGGAAGTCGATAACCTCCCCCGGTGGACCATACACGATTCAAAGTGCCTATGTCTGGGGCACATCATGCTACGTTGTGTCCCTTGAAGGAATGACTTGGGATAATGGGCAGTACTTTTGCTATGCCATCAATAAGGTGGGAGAAGGAGAATATTATTATTATTATTATTATATTTGTTAGAACATGCATCTGGTGTTTCTAACAACGCCCGCTGAGATTGCCGTTGTGGATAATGTTACCAATCATGTGAGTATTTTTATTTATTTGTTTTAAATAAATAAATAAATAAATTTTTATTTTTTAAAGCCAACAACTGTCGCTGGCTACGCTCGCGACACACACACCGGCATTGGTATAATCCCACAGTCGCCCGTTCCAGTGTTCTTAGTTACTGCTGCGTCGCAGGTTTATAATAATAATAATAATAATAAACCATATTTAGACATTGACCAATCTCGCAAACACTTACGGTGTAAATTATGTAAACAACTCCAACGTGTGGTTCGGCTGGGGCGCCAATGAGACATTGCATCCCATCAATATAATTTCATCTACGTGCGGGTGTGAATTATTATTATAATTATCGTCATTATTATTATTATTAGATGCAAATGGGTGGGCAAGAACTGCATATCCACATGTAGCTCCGCTCGGCAAGCATTGTGCGAATTGGAAGTGCCATTTGGTTCATTCTCCTGCTACATTTCCAATGATGTAATGGTCGTAAAAATGTTCTCATATCCACCAAATGCGATACAAAATCGTGTTCATTGCACAAATGCTTGTATTATGACACCGCCGTGTGTGGATTTTGGATGGATAAATGCAACGAATACGTGTTATTTGTATTCATCGAATCGCCAGTCGGTGAATGCGACGCAGATCACACCTTTCGTCGGGGCGGAGTGGTGTGCAAGGAATCAGATCTATGTGTAGGGGATTTTTATTTAATATTAAAATTATTTTTACAAAACTGTTTCGCGATATGCTTCGATTTGTTGCAAAGCAACCTTTTATCGGAATGTTTCGCTGCTTATTCGTTTGTTTTAATATTTTTTCGTAATATTTTTATTTCGTTTTGCCAGTTTAAAGAATGAAATTGTGAAATATTTCAATTTATTACGTGACTAAAATAGACAAAAATAGATTCAGCAAATAATTGTTGCTGCAAATGTTTCTTATGAATAAATTTGCTGTTAAAAATATTGCAAAAATAATAAAAAGATTGAGAATTCCAAATTTAAGAATTGACAAATTTGTGCACAAACATTTCGATTGAAAGACATGAAAACATTTATATGAGAATCATTTTCAATTAAAAGTGAAATGCAAATCAAATTAATTCATAAATTACATTTGAGGTTCAAAAGTGTCAAAGTGAAAAAAAAATAAAAACTTATTGCACATTTTGTAAAAAATGAGACTTAAAAGTAAAAGAATTAAAATGTGGAATGCCGCTTGTCACAAAATAATTTTCAAAAAATATATAAAATATAAAATATAATAAAATATAAAAACATCTACAACCCATGATTAGCAACAAAAGCATAGCCAGTCACATCCGTCAGACTGCTCTCAGCCATATTCGGAATCCACAACTGATTATTATTATTACTAATATTACTAAACGGATCAATACTATTATAACTCATGTTCTGATACGGATAATACGACGCTCCTTCTATCGGAACATTCATCGGAACATTGTTCTCAATAGCTTGCATCGGTCTCGATGTCAAATTATTAGAGTTATTCAAATCGAATATCTCCACAAATAGTTGTGGCAAATGTGAATTATCCCAGTTCTGACGGTAGTATGCCAGCACGTCCGAGATCTTGTTTGCTGGAATGGGAATGAGTTTGTTTGAACACATTTTGAAAGGGGAGATGGAAGATGGGCGATGTCTCAGTCATTCAACTCACCAACTTGTCTCAACTCTCCCAGTTTCATCATTAGACTCGCAAATATATGCGGGTCATTTGGTCGACTTCGAGATAGCTGTAGTTTCAGTGCTTCGATGATGGTCTCTTGGAGACTGTCTGCCCGTGTGGCGTCCTGCACGCCGACACGGTCTGGAAAGATGAGGGTTAGGATGGTTAGGATTTTATGATTTTAGGATTTTAGGATTTTAGATAGAGAGTAAGGACAACATTTAGGAGAATTAGAGGATTGGATTTGTTTTATCTAAATTATATCTATTATTATTTCTATATTTTTATATTTATTATATTTTTCATGTTTCTGAGATACTTTTAACACGATCATGATTATTTTCGCCATTTCTAAGCATTTGTAAGTGTCTTTTCAAATATTCCTACCAATACCTTCCTTTCAGCCTACCATATCCTAGTGCACATTCAAACTCCCGCCTTCGAAAAAATTCGAAGTGCGAAAGCTACCCGTAACAAAACATAAGAAATTCAACCTTCCCTATATATATAACCTCCAAGTGTTAGGGAGATTGTCAATTCAATTGACATATACTAAAATTGGAACTATACAGAGAAGATTAGCATGGCCCCTGCGCAAGGATGACACGCAAATTCGTGAAGCGTTCCAATATTTTTGCTGTTTTTAGGTTATTGTTTTTGTTTTATCAACTTTGCGCAATTTTTCCCTTTACATATTTTATACGAAATCATATCTGAACGTTTGGCATTAACTTTAACATTAACAATTTTTGTTTAGTTTCAATTTTGGATTTTTTGAAATAAGGTCCTCAAATCTCTTACCTGTCGTCAGCAGCACAACAGCGGCAAACAGTGCAATCTCGCCATCATTCAGTGCTAAATTCGTAAATCCAACAGCAAAACTGTACATATGCGCCACAACATCCGGCTGCAAGAAAATAAAAATAAAAAACAATCAAATTTTATAACAATAAACACACACACACACACACACACACACCCACTCCCCACATACCGCAAAGATGACTTCCAACTGGTTCCTCGTAATGAAACTCCCATCCACCATGGTCAGTGTCATGTGTTGTGCATTGAACATGCGTGCGATACGTACAAGCCACACTTGCATGAAACCGGCTTTGATTAGCACGAGCTGGTCACTTTGGGGCATGTCACCGAAACCTGAATGAGATTATTTATTTGAATTTATTTGAATGGAAAATGTGAAAAATTCGGATGTTTTCGCTGAGTTTAAATAAAGCTTAACAAAAGTCATCAACAATCGGTAGCATTTAATCGTCGTATTTGTTTATAATTGTTTGCTGTTATCTCATAACCCCAACACACAACAAGTACAAACATCGACAATCATGACTATCATCTTTTTCCCCCAACTAACCAGGGATCCTCTTCGCAAACTCGACCACTCGTTTTATATCTGGTGTGATATATGATGCCATTGTGTCCCACATACAACCACGGACATTTGCTGTGTTGGTGGTGTTGCTTATGATCTACAAATAATAATAATAAAATAAAATAACACTTACAAAATTCAACGGCCTCATGGTAACATTCTTCATTTTCTCTTCTGTGTATGGACAGTTGCTGTGATGTGCCTGTGAGACACTGAGTATGATATCATACAATGCGAGTTGTTTCTTCTCCAACTCGGCATCATTCTCTGTTTCGTCACCACCCGACGCGGAGGTGACCTGGAGGAGGGGGTAGGGTTTATTATTATTTATTGGGGATTTCTTACGCGATTGTCACCGTCGTTGCCACTGCGAGTACGTTTTGGAACGCGACCGTAGCGCACACTGTCGCGCGACATTCCCACCGCGAGACCTGTGTTTTTAATGGGTTATTAAACTCCAAATTTGTTCAATCATCTTGTTAAATTAAAATTTAACTGGGATTGAATAGCAATTTTTATAATGTTTGAGTGTAATTGCAAGACTGCTAAGACGTTTGAATTAATGTTGCACCGTTAATTAGTTTTTTTTTGTTAATTTTCCTGCGATTCTCCCGTGAACTTTATTTATTTCCTAAACTTGTCCAATGTTTTGTTTGTTCATTTAACACTTTTCTAATTGCTCAGTTTAATCAGTTTCATAACAAAAATATAATGCTGTCAATATATACCCAACTCACATTTCTTAAACCGACAGTACTGACACCGGTTTCTGTTCAAACGGAACACCATACACTTCCCGTCACGCAAGCATCGATATTCAATTTGTTTTTGAATTGAGCGTCGGAAGAAGCCCTGAAATTGTAATTTTATAAAAACATATTTATTACGTCTTTTTCCATTTTCAAATTTCCAACCTGCTCACTTCCCCCTGATTATATATATATATATCAAAAGTGAATGCGGTGTGCGTGTGCGTGTGCGTGTGGGTGCGTGCGTGTGCGTGTGTGCGTGTGCGTGTGCGTGTGTGCTCGCAGCTGGACGGAACAAGTGTAGATGACTCGTTTATCACTCGTCAAATGACAATAGATACATACACTCGTGTGTGTGGGGCCACTGACCTTCGATATAGTAATGTGACAAACAAATACTATGAATGGAACATGAATTGAGAGCACCGTTTGTAGCAATTTTGGGTGTGTGTGTGTGTAAGAAATTAACGAAGTTTATAAATGGAGCAATAAATCATACGTGAACATCTACCCAATTTCTCACTCCTTAATAATAATAATAATAATAATAACAACAATTCCCAACCTTGCAACCCTCACAACTCGTGACGCCATAATGATATCCACTCGCTTTATCCCCACAAACTTTGCACGCGACAAATGCCGCTTGTTTAGTGCCACCACTTGCACACGTGTTGCTACTCACTGATGGTGGCATGGATGTTGGGGCACTTTGTTGGGACGATTGGGAGACGATCTCTGCAAGGAAGAAAACGGTATTCACGATTGTGGTTTTGTTTTATATTTCTCCTATTTTCATATGGGTTTTCTCTTTACATTTCTTCCACTTTTGAGAACATGAACACACAATCCCTAAATTGCCAATAAACGAGACAGCACAAAAGCAGGTCACACATGTACGCTTCACTTTATTCTATTTTCTGTCATGCACACACTTACAATATTGCCGTGTTCTTGACATAGTTTACTCTTTTTTTCATGTTCCCTTACACACACACACACACACACACACAACGTTTAGTGATTACGCAATCACACAGACACAATGTAAAAAGCGCGTCAAGGTCGTTCACACGCACACACACACACACACACACACAATGCATGCGTGCCAGGTGTGATGACACAATCCCTTACGTTCTCCAATTGACAGCGTTGTGAGCCAATGACGTGAAACTGTTGGATCGTTGGTGAATAAAACCTGTTCCGACCCCGCGTCGTTATTGTTCATCATAATTTTGTGTAAAATTATAATTATCTACATGGTCATTCTACAAATGTGTGACTAATTAGTAATTACATACAGACACACACACACAGATTTCATGGGAGGAGCCCTGATACGCTAATTAACAACCGGTTGCACCAATTAATTGTCGCCATCTGTCCCCTAAACCTCCCGCATCATAACAGTAAACAGAGACAAAAGAAGTTACAGTACGACCTAATTTTTCGGACACTCTCGCAAAAATGAATGTGTGTAAGTGAATTAGCGCCATTCCATGACTGCGGTGTGTGTGTGTGTGTGTGTGTGTGTGTTGACATGTGGTCAATTGATGTGAAGAGATGTTAACATGATTAAGAAAATGAGCGGCAAATGTCTTTGGTATTATTTGTTGGGAGACAAAACTGAGACAATGATTGATTGAAAGAAAATGGAATTCGAAAAACAAAATTGTGCGTTTGTGTGTGTGTGTGTGTGTGTGAGGCTGAGAGCCCGAACGCAATAAGAGTTTAGATAAAAGTGTATACCCAGATTAAAAAATAATACGATGCTAATTTGCCCTCGGAAGTAGACCAAAATCCGCAAGAATCGAAGTTTCAGAACTTAGACCCCAATAAATATTCAAGCTAAAGTGCACATACACACCAAGTAAGAAAATACAGTATCTTGACACACATAAACCTACATGCAAGCCGGGTGTTAATTAATATCGTTGTTACATAAATTAATTTACTAACGTCATAACATACATATATACTGTCTTTTGTGACTTAATTTATGTACGAATATATTTCGCCCACTGACAATCGTAATATAACAATGCTATTTCATCATCAAAATTTCTGTAGGGATATCCCTCTAATTTAATACCGTGTACCGCTTTCACCCCACCCACCAACCCCACATACCCCCATTGCCCATCGGCGAGTACTGTTCATAACTACTAATCATCAACGTATCAGTCGGTGCACATTCATATCGGATATATGCATTCGACGTGCTGTCAGCAGCTTGTTGTTCACATGTTGAAGAAGAGTTACTCGACGACGTTGGTTCGGTGGATAACTGGAAGGAGTTGAGGTGTTTGTTTTACTTTTTGGATCGGTTTTGGGGAATTGATATGAAAAAGCAATGAAGACATACCGTCAATGTGGTGAAGCCCTGTGTTTGGGCATAATTATTGTACTGAATGTACGCCGATGGATGGATGGGCATTAGAAGTGTTTGTTGGAAATAGGTATTCTGCGGTTTGATGTCCTCGGATTTGAGAATTTCATTATTATTATTATTCGAATTAAATAAACTCGTAACAGCTATGTCGTTTATATCGTCACTATCCGAATCGGTATCCACCTTCTTCGTTACGAGCGTTGATGCCATTTTAAGAAAATGTTTTATATATTTCTTTCACGACATTTCGTAACTGGTGAATACGTCATCTCGCACAAATCTGCAAATAATAATATTAATAATAATATAAAATCAATAGAAATGCTAGGGCGTGGCATGACACTGTGTGCAAAAATGCAGATAAATGTGTCCACCAATTACACATTTTGCAAACGTACACTTAGTGCGTGTGCGCTTCACACACACACACACACACACACACACACACACACACACACACACACACACACACAC
>JADMIO010854410.1_pt1 | contig 63449 bp, 61 predicted proteins | sample 8958161 | NCBI WGS metagenome assembly JADMIO01 (sample SAMN16585339, study PRJNA669376) | soil metagenome | isolation source: Crop rotation soil | place: USA: Cullars Rotation, Alabama | collected 2011
GCGACAACTTGTCCACGTGGAATTCTAAGCTTAGGATCCCAATGTGCTGGAAAGGCGCGGAGCTGGCCGAAGACCGCGACGGCTTTCAAGACAGCGACGGCTGCCCCGACTTCGACAATGACGACGACGGCGTCGGCGACGAAGACGACAAGTGTCCGACCGAAAAGGAGGACACCGACGAGTTCGAGGATCAGGACGGCTGCATCGATCCCGACGACGACCACGACGGCATTCCGGACTTGAAGGATGCATGCCCGCGCGAAGCCGGGCCGGATTCGCCGGACGCGGCGCGCCGTGGTTGCCCGCTGCGCGACCGCGACATGGACGGCATTTACGATCCGGACGACAAGTGCCCGAAGAAGGCTGAAGATCGCGACGGCTTCGAAGACGAAGACGGCTGCCCCGACAACGACAACGACCAGGACGGCATTCCGGACAGCGACGACGCCTGCCCGCTGGTGAGCGGCCTGGCGCGCGAAGACGCCAAGCAAAATGGCTGCCCCAGCCCGGACAAGGACGGCGACACGTACGACGACGCCGACGACAAGTGCCCGGAGCAGGCCGAGAATTTCGACGGCTTTCAGGATGAGGACGGCTGCCCCGACGCCGATCGCTCGGCGAAGCAGCTGCGCCCAGCGCTGGCGCGATTCGACGAGAAGACGGGCGCGATCGTCGTCAAAGCCCCCATCGGCTTCGAGGCCATGCCGCGCGCGCTCGAGCTGACCGAAAAGTCGCGCCCGGCGCTGCGTGCGCTGGCGGCGCTGATGCACGACAAACCTGCGCTCACGCTGCTGGTCGGCGTCAAACCGCAAAACGCCAGCCCGATCGCGGCCCAAGAGGCCGCCAGCCGTGCCACCAGCATCGTGCTGGCGCTGCGCGCGCTCACGCATCGCGACGACGTTGCCGAGGCCGTGGCGTTCAGCGCGGTCGCCAAGCTGCCCGGCGCCACCGGCGGCGTCGGCTTCGGCACCATCAGCACCGCCGCGAAACCCAAGCCGCCGAGCGTCAAGCCGTGAGGCGCTGGCGCGCCGGCGCCGGGCTCGCCGTGTGGCTGCTCCTGGCGGCTGCGCCGAGCGTCACGCAGGCCGAGACGGCTCGCACTCGCGCGCCTTCTCTCTTGACCGAGCTGGGCGCTGCCGGCGCCGAGCGCTTGCTCGGCAGCGAGAGCCCGCGCGAGCGCTTGCGAGCCTTGGAGCGACTCTCGGCGCTGGGCACGCCGCGGGCGGTGGAGCTCTTGGCGCGAGCCTTGGATCCGGGCGGTGCCGCGCGCGGCGCCGAAGAGCATCTGGCGGCGGTGCGCGCTTTGGCGCCGCACGCTGCCTTGCCGCTGGCGCGCGACGCGTTGGTGCGAGCCCTGTCGTCGCCGCCGGTGGAGGCGGACGCGGGGCCGCTCTCGGAGTGGGTGCAGAGCGCGGCCGCGCTCGCGCTGGCCAAGACGCAGGACAGCGCAGCGCTGCAGGCGCTGGGCCGCGCGCTACGCAAGCCGGGCCAAGCCGCGGAGCTGAGCCGGGACGCGCTGCTGGCGTTTCCGCCGCGCGACCTCAACGCCGTGTTGAACGTGCCCGGCGCGCCCACCAAAGAGCTATGCGAGGCGCTCGGCGACCTCGGCGATTTGCGCGCCGAAGGCTTTCTGCGCGAGGTCGTGCGGCGCGGTGCGCCAGAAGCGCGCGCAGCCGCTGCGCTGTCGCTCTTGCGCTTCGACGTGAACGAGGTGGTGGAGCTGGCCCGTCACTGGCTGCGCTCGGAGCGCCAACCCGTGCTCGTGGCAGCCGCTACCGAAATTCTCGTGCGTCGCGCCACTCCAGACGCCGCCACCGCGCTCGCCGAGCTGTCGCGCAGCGACGCCGCGCATTCGTTCGACTTGTTCTTGCTGGGTGGCGGCAAGGTCGCGTTACCGGCCGCGCTCGAGCCGCCCGCTTCCGCTGCGCGCTTTCCGGAGCTGCTCGAAGCGCTCGCGCAGAACGCGCCGGCGCGCCTCGAGCGCGTGCTGGCGCAGCCCGAGCAAGCGGGGCTCGCCATGTACGCGCTGTCACGGGCTCCCGGAGCCCTTGCCCGGCAACGGCTCGAGCGGGCGCTGGGCGAGCCGCGTCTGCGAGCCTTCGCGCTGCGAGCCCTGGCGCTGCGCAGCGCGCGCTTGGGTGACGACTCCGCTGCGTTGCAAAAGGCTCTCGGCGCCGCCGCCACGTCGCCCACGGAAAAAGCCGCCCGTGCATTCGCGCAGGGCGTGCTCGAGCCAGAGAGCTTGCCCCGGCTCCTGGCGTCGAGCGATGCGGTCGTGGTCACGGCGGCGGCCCGGCTGGCGACGAGCGGCGCCGCGGCACGCGCCGCCGTCACGCGCTTGCTGCGCGAAACGGATCCGTTACTGCGCGCTGCGCTCAGCGCCGGGCTCAGCGATGCGGCAGCCGCACAGTCGTTGCCGACGCCGCTGCTGCTGGAGCTCACGCATGCGGCCGGGCCCGGCTCGCTCCTGGCCGCCGCCGCGCTTGCGGCCCGCAAAGACGCCGAGCTCTTGCCGCTGGTGCGCGAGCTCGTGACCAGCGGCGACCCGTGGCTGCGCGCGCACACGCTGCTGGGCCTGTCGCGCGCCGCGGATGCGGACGTGCTGGGTCTGATCGAGAACGCTTACCGCTTCGAGCCGGACGCGGCCGTGCGACGCGCCGCGATCGTCGCGCTCAGCCGTCGCCCGGAGCCGGTCAAGACGCGGGTGCTGGCGCTGGCGGCCGACTTGGACGGTGCGGCGGAGGTACGCGAGGCCGCGCGGCTGGCCCTGAGCGGCCATACGCTGAGCGACGGCGCAGGCGGCCCCGAGACGGCTTGGCTGGAGCTGCCGAAAACCCCCGGCCTCAATGCGGCCAGCGTGCCGGCCGTCCTGGTGCAGAGCGCCGGCGGTCTCGCGCTGCCGGCGCTGGCCGATCCGGACGGCGTGGTCGCGCTGGCGAACCTGGATCCGGCTCCGCTGCGAGTCAGGCTTGCGCTTCTGTCGCAGCGGGTGAAGCTTCGTGGGGCGAGCCCATGAAGAAAGCCGTCGCGCCCCTCAAAGCCGAGCCTGCCGCCGAGACGCCCGGCTTCGAAGACGCGCTCAAGCGCCTGACCGCCATCGTCGATCAGCTCGAGAGCGGCGAGCTTAGCCTCGAACAGTCGCTGGCTTTGTTCGAAGAGGGCACGCGCTTGTCTCGCAGCTCCCAGGCCCAGCTCGACGCCGCCGAAAAGCGCGTCGAGGAGCTGCTTTCGATCGACGCCGCGGGGCAGCCCGTGGTGCGCGAGCTCGATCCGGAGTGAGCCTTGCCGATCGTGGCCCACACTGCAGCCTTCCTGGCCATCGGCAATGAGCTGCTGACGGGCAAGGTCGTGGAGGCGAACCTGGCGCCGCTGGCCAAGACGCTGCGGGCGTTGGGCATCCAGCTGTGCACGGCCGAAATCGTGCTGGACGACGTGCCCACGCTGTCCGCCACCATCGCGCGCCTTTCGCACCAATACGGCGTCGTCATCACCAGCGGCGGCGTCGGTCCCACGCACGACGACGTCACGATCGAAGCCGCAGCTCGAGCTTTCGGGCGCGGCGTGGTGCGCGACGCGAGTCTGGTCGAGCTGGTCAAAAAGACTTTCGGCGACAAGACCAGCGACGCTCACCTGCGCTTCGCCGACATCCCCGAGGGCGCGCAGCTGATGAGCGCGCCCGACGTCTCGTGGCCCACGCCGGTGATCGAAAACGTCTGGATCTTGCCAGGCGTGCCGGAAGTCTTTCGCATGAAGCTGGCCACGCTGCGCGCCTGGGTCACGGGCCCCGTACCCTTCGTGACGCGCGCGCTCGTGCTCAACCGCGACGAAGTCGACTTGAAGGACACGCTCGACCTCGTGGTGGCCGCGCACCCGGCGGTGAGCATCGGCTCCTACCCGGCGCTCTTCAACCCGCGTTACCGCACCCGCATCACCTTCGACGCGACCGACGCCGAAGCCGTCGACCGCGCCCTGGCCGACTTGCGCGCGCGCGTCGATGAAAGCTACGTCGTCGACGTGGAGTGACCGGCGGCCAGCTCGCCAGGTGGCGGCCAGTCGCGAACCCGCAATCGCTCCGGTTTTTGGCTGCGCCGGCGGTGGCATGGCGGGTGCTTGAGCCTGCTCGCGTCGCTCTCTTGCGAGCGCGCAGAGGACTCAAGTGCCGGCTATCAGAGAACGAGCGTTACAGTTGGGGGTTCACGATTTGGGCGACGCCGAGCTGCTCGCCTTGCTGCTGGGGACGGGCAGCAGTGGCAACTCGGTCGAGCGCCTCGCCCAGGCGCTGCTCGAGACGTCCGGCGGCATCGAGGGCATCGCGCGGCTCGGGCCGCACGCGTTCGCGGCCGAGCGCGGCGTCGGGCCGGTCAAAGCTGCGCGGATTGCGGCGGCCATGGAGCTCGGCCGGCGCGTGGTGACTCGCTCGCTCGCCGAGCGCCGTCAGGTTCTGGATTCGTTCGAAGCCGTCGCCGACTGGGCGCGCCCACGGCTGGCTGCGCTCGACTACGAAGAGGTGTGGCTGCTCTGCCTCGACGGTCGCAGCGGCTTGAAGGCCAGCACCCGCATCGCGCAGGGCGGCCTTCACGGTTGCGCGCTCACGGCGCGCGACGTGCTCACGCCTGCAGTGAAGAATGGCGCTGCCGCCATCCTGCTCGTGCACAACCACCCGAGCGGCGATCCACAACCGAGCCCCGACGACATCGAAATGACCAAGCACGTCGCCAAGTGCTCGGAGCTGATCGGCATCCCGCTGCTCGATCACGTGGTGGTGGCGCGCGGCGGTGCCCGCTCTGTATTTGACCCAGAAATTGCAGATGTAGGATAGACGCACACCCTCTATCCGAGCGGCGAGGCGCTGGGCTATCCTGCCTGGTCGATGAGCAGCCCGGAGATCCATTTCGGCGCGCTGACCGATGTCGGGCGCACACGCGAGCACAACGAGGACAACTACCTCGTCGACAAGAAGCTCGGGCTGTTCGTGGTGTGCGATGGCATGGGCGGCCACGCCGCGGGCGAGGTGGCGAGCGCGCTGGCCGTCCGCTGCATCCACGACGAGATCCGCAAAGAAGCGGACATGCTCAAGGACTACGCGGAGGGCGCGTCCGGCGCCGCCAAGGTCACCAAGCGCGACATCCTGAACATGCTCGAGTTCGCGGTGAACCGCGCCTCGAACAAGGTGCACTCGGAGGCCGCGAAAGACGCCAAAAAGCGCGGCATGGGCACCACGCTGGTGGCCCTGCTGATCGTCGGCAAAGAAGCCTTCATCATCTACGTGGGTGATAGCCGCATCTACTTGCTACGCGACGGCGTGCTCGAACAAATCACCGAAGATCACACGGTGTACAACGAGCTCATCAAGCGCAAGAAGATGCCGAAGGAGCAGGTCGAGCAGCTCGCGCAGAAGAACGCCATCACGCGCGCGGTGGGCGTTTACGAGCACGTGGAGCCCGACACGCTGGTCGTCGACCTGCTGCAGGGCGATCGCTTCTTGCTCTGCTCCGACGGCCTGTCCGGTTACTTCGAGGGCGACGACTTCGAACAGCTCGGCAAATTCCTGGCCAAGCCCGACGCCGACGCGGTGGTGCGCGAGCTGATCGCCTGGGCCAACGATCACGGCGGCAAAGACAACATCACGAGCGTCATCGTCACCGTCGGCGACGCCGAGCAACGCGACGAGACCCGCGCCAAGAAGCTGCAGCTCAAGCGCGAGATCTTGGCGCGCATGCCGCTGTTCCGCCCGCTCAACGACCGCGAGATCTTGCGCGTCCTGCAAGTGACGGACGTGCTCACCTACAAGCCCGGCGAAGTCGTGATCACCGAGGGCGAAAAGGGTGAGGAGTTGTTCATCGTATTGAGCGGCCAGCTCAAGGTCACGCGCAATGGGGCCGACGTCGCCGTCTTGCCGCAAGGGGCTCACGTCGGCGAGATGGCGCTGGTGCGCAGCCAGCCGCGCTCGGCCACGGTGACGGCCGAGCAAGTGAGTGAGCTGATGGTGATCCGGCGCCAAGAATTCTTCGAAATTCTGCGCAAAGAGCACCAGCTGGCCGTCAAGCTGCTCTGGCAGTTCACCGGCGTGCTCGCCGATCGCCTGGCGGAGACGACGCGCGAGCTGGGCGCCGCCAAAGAGGAGCTGGCGGCCGAAGACATCACCAGCGAGATCTTCGCCGAAGAAGAAGACGAAGATCGCAAGACGCTGGTCATCCCGCCTCCGCCGCCCTCGCGCGCGAGCTGAATGAAGGCGCTCTTCGGTAGGGCGGTTGCTGCGGGCGTGCTCGCGGCGTGCCTTGCCGGCTGCAGCAAGGGCGCGAGCGAGCACCGTGCGCCGGCTGCCACCAGCGCTCGCGCGACCGCCTCCGTGCCGGCCGCGAGCCAGGCGCCGTCCGCGAGCTCGAGCCCGCCGCCGACTGCGCCACGAACGCCGCTTTGCCGCGCGCTGCGCGTGGAAGGCGAGGTGCGCCAGGGCGACGTGCAGCTCAGCTCCGGCGCGGAGCTGGGCGCCGATTGGATCACGCTGGCCAAGGGCGCAAGCTTCACGCTCAAGCACTCGAGCAGCGGACGCGAGCTGTCGTTCGCGGGACCGGGACGGCTGCGCGCCTGCAACCGCGGCCGTGAACAGGTGCTCTTGGCGCTCGGCAAGCTCGCGGCGGGTAGCGGTCTGGGAGCGCGTCCCGGAGCCGAGGTGCTGGTGGCAACGCCGATCGCCGCGTTGCGCTATGCGGACGCCGAGCTGGAGCTGGCGCTGACCGAACAGAAGCTCGAGGTCGCGGTGCGGACAGGTCAGGTCGAGGTCGACCCCGCCTTACCGAAGCAGGCGGGCGTCAAAAGCCCCCTCCGCGGCAAAGACAAGCTGCGCTTACCAGTCGGCAAACCCGACCCGAGCGGGCTGATGGCTCGCTGCAAAGAGGCCGCGGAGGCCGCGGAGGCCAGCGCCCGGCACGTGCGCGACAAGACCGCCGCCGAGCCGCTCGGACAGCGTGCTCAAGCCAGCGCGCGGGCTCGCCGCAGCGCGCGGGTTGCCTGCAGTATTGCTGCCGCCGCCACCGGGCTAGTGGCCGACCCCACCGCGAGCGCCGGGCTCTGGGCCGAGGCCATGCGTTGGGAGGAATTGTGGGAGTCCGTCCCCCGTTCTCCAGAAACGAGCCCCACCCCCGGCCCGGAAAAGTGACCGATCCGTTGACAGTTTGCAGGCCACGCCGCTAGCGTCCGCTGAAACGGGCGACGTGCAATCGCCCGAGGTCCCAGGATGAGGCGCTTGACCTTGAAAACGTGCTCTGCCCTGCCTCTGGCCGGGCTGCTTATGACCTCGCTCGCGCACGCTGAAGAGCCGCGCAAAGTGAGCGAGCCGTCGGTTTTGCGGGAGCCGGCTGAAGTCGTGCAGGTGGTCGACGCGTTCGACGACGACGACCTGTTCGACCTGCACCTCTCGCTCGGTTACCAAAGCACGTGGACGAGCGCGAAGATCATGCGCGAATCCTCGATCACCGACGCGGGCTTCTCCGACGGTGGCTATTCGCGCGCCAACCTGAACGTTGCCCAGTACTCGCAGCGCGTCAGCCGCTTGAACACGCGCGCGGACATCGGCCTCTTCAAAGACGTCGCGCTCATCGTGCGTTTGCCGATCGTCTTGTCCGACGATCGCGAGCTCAAGGGCACGGGCGGCAGCGACAGCCTGGCCAGCCAGCGCTACGCCATCGCCGGTCAACCTGGCGAGCAGCTGTTCTCGTTGCCTTTCAAGTCGCCGACGCGCAGCGGTGTCGAATACCTGGCAATCGGTTTGGACGTCGCGCCGTTCAACCAGGCGCGTGACAGCACCAAGCCCACCTGGCTCATCGGTATCGAAGGCCGCTTCGACGTGAGCGAGCCGATGCACGCCTGCAACAAGAACCCGGTGCCGCTCAACTCCGCGGGCGGCTCGCAGGTGCAATGCGCGAATCGCTCGGACATCAACCGCAACGGCACCAGCGGCGAGTTCACGACCGACACCGATGGTCGACCGAACTCGAGCGGCTCGCTCGAGGGCACCTTCAAGGGTGGCAACAAGCCCGGCATCAGCCGCGGCGTCACCGCGCTCGAAGGTCACACCATCGTCTCGCGCCGCGTGAAGTACATCGAGCCGTACGGCGGCTTCCGCGCGTTGTTCGAGTTCCAGAACGACAGCAGCGAGTTCGGCGCGACGGACCTCAAAGGCTCGCTCGTCAATCACCCGCCGCTGCGCGGCACGATGATCTTCGGCCTGAACGTGATCCCGTGGGAAATCCGCGACGCGTTCCAGCGCCTGGCCATCGACTTCCGCTTTACCGGCACCTACGTGTCGGAAGGTCGCGACTACTCGGAGCTGTTCGACGCGCTCGGCTCGTCGGACGCCGCTTCGCTGCGCGCCCCCAACTACGACCAGTACCAGGCCTCGATCGATCCCGGCGGCAACAAGCGGCTGGGCATGGACGGCAAGCCGATCTCGGTCGTGAACCCGAACTCGCAGAAGGTCTACTTCACCGGCCTGACCGACGTGCAGCAGCACGGCGTGTACACGCTCTCCACGAGCGTGAACTGGCAGGTGGGCGAGTTCGTGAAGTTCAACGTCGGCGCGGCGTACACGCTGACGCAAGCGCACTTCATCACCTTCGATCAGGCGTGCAACCCGGACTTCACGAGCGACATCGAGAAGTCGGGCCCCTGTCGCGGCACCCGCACCAACGCCAACGGCAGCAGCACCGTGGCCAGCGGCATCCCGAACCCGAACTACCGCAAGACCATCAATGACCCGGGTCACCGCTTCAAGGTCAGCGGCGCGAGCGACTTCGACGCGTGGATCAACGCCACCGTGATGTTCTGAGGCGCATGGCCCGGCGCGCTGCTCGAGCGATTCTGGCAGCGCTCACCGTCACCGGCGCCGCCCACGCCGGCCCGAACGACGTCGTCGCCTTGCCGGCGGCTGCCGCCGTCGCCGAGCCTGCGGATCCCAACGTCGACGCGCTCTTGCCGCACCTCGACCAATTGGTGTCGGACGCCGTGCAGGATTTGGGGCTCACGCAGGCGCTCCAGCCGCGCGGCGCCCGCGCCATCCCGACGGACGACGAGCTCATCAAGCGCGCGAAAGACTCGTGGGTGGTGCTGCCGACGCTGGAGCGCGAAGGTAAAGCGCTGCGGCTGCGTATCGTGGCCGTGCGGCCCGGTGCGCGCCTGATGCTCACGCGCAGTGAGCGCACCACGACCGACGATCTCGACGTGCGGGTGCCAGTCTTGCTGCGCGATCTGGTGCAGAGCAAGGGCGAGGGGCCCGCGGCGCCCGCCGCTCCGGCCGCGGTCAGCGCCGCCGAAGAAGCCGAGCAGCGCGAGCCGCGCTCGTCGGGCCGGGCCGTGCTCGCGCTCAACGCGGCCGTGTTCGGTGGCTACGTCGGCTACTCCATCCAATCCGCCAGTGGCTCTTCCGACGATCGCCTGGTTTATCCGTTGGTCGCGCTCGGTACGGGCGTCGGCCTGGGCGCTGCCATGCTCGTGGCGGACGAGTGGGACGTGCCGGTCGGCGGTGCCTGGTTCTTGTCGGCGGGTTTGTGGTGGCCCACGGCTTCGGGGCTGCTGCTCGCGGCGCGCTACGACGTCCCCAAAGAGGATCGCTACGTTTACGGCGTGGTCGCCGGCACCGGCGGTGTCGCGCTCGGCGTCGCCGCGATGAGCCTGACCCACATCACGGACGGTGACGCCGCCATCGCGCACAGCGGCGGCGTGCTGGGCATGGGGCTGGGCGGCCTCACGCAGCTGTTCATCGACGGCCGCACCAAAAAGACGCCCATCGGCGGCATGGGTTACGGCGCCGCGATCGGCACGCTCGGCGCAGGAGTACTCGCCACGCAAGTCGACGCCAAGGCCTCGCGCGTGCTGCTCGTCGACTTGGGCGCCACGCTCGGCGCGCTCACGGGCGCCGCCGTCGGCAGCCCGCTGCTGTTGGTCAACGAGCAAGAGAACACCGCGCGCACCCGCGCCTGGCTGGGCGGCATTTTCGCCGGCACCGTGCTGGGCGCCGGCATCGGCTGGTGGACGACGCGCAAGAGCGACTCGCGGCCCGCGCCAGCAGCCGCTTTGCCCGCCACGCCTTACGCCTTCGCTTCGCCCGACACTCGCGGCACCCGCTTCGAGGCGGGCCTCGTCGGACGGTTCTGAGCATGGCCGGCGAACGCGCCGAGCCGCCCGTGGGCGAGCCGCTGCAAGTCGTGCTCGGCGCCGACCTGGCTGGGCATCGCGCCGACGACGCCGTGCTGCGCTCCTTTCCGGGCTTTTCGCGCAGTGAGGTCAAGGCCCTGTTCGAAGCGGGGCTCGTGCGCGCCGATGGGCGACGGATCAAGAAAGGCGACCGGGTGCCGGCTGGCGTCACCTTGTCGGTGTCAGCACCGGCCGCCGTCATCACGCCCGATGCCTCGATCCCGCTCACGGTGCTGTTCGAGTCCGACGACTACGTGATCGTCGACAAGCCGGCGGGGCTCCCGACGGCGCCCTTGGTGCGCACGGAGACGCGCTCACTGGCCGCGGCGCTGCTCGCCCGCTACCCGGAGATGCAGGGCGTCGGCTTTCGCGATCGCGAGCCGGGCCTCGTCCATCGGCTCGATACGGAGACCTCGGGGGTCGTGCTGGCGGCGCGCAGCAGCGCGGCCTTCGAGGCCGCCCGCGCGCTGTTCGAATCCGCGCTGATCGAAAAGCGCTACCTGGCCGTGTGCGGCGCCGGGCTCGAGCCGCAAGGCGAAATCGAGACGCTCTTGGGTCCGGACAGCTCGGATCCGCGGCGCGTGCGCGTCCTCGACTACGACACGGACGGCTACGCCAAGCTTTCGCGTACCAAGTACCGCGTCGTCGACTCAGGGCCGCGCTTCGCGCTGGTCGAGCTCAGCGTCGAGAGCGCCTTCCGTCACCAGATCCGCGCGCACCTGGCGTACCTGGGCCGTCCGATCGTGGGCGACGCGCTCTACGGTGGCGAGCCCGCGCCGGAGCTCGGCGCCCGGCACGCGCTTCACGGCAGCGTCATCGCCTGGGACGGTGACGCCGCGCGCGCCGGCTTTCGCGGCGAGGCGCCCCTGCCGCTGGAGCTCGGGCGCTTGCTCGCCGGTTGAGAGCGCGGCACGGGCGGTGCCTGGGTCAGGATCTCGACCAGCTCGCCCACCAGCTCCGCGGTCTCGGCCACGGTCGGCAGCTTGGGGCGCAGCACCGCGACACGCTCGTCCGGCTTGCGGCCGCGCTGAAAGCTGGTCTGTGCCGGCAGCACCTGCGCGCACGGCGAGCCTTCACGCACCCGCAGCAGCACGTACGGCTCGGAGACGGTGCCACCCAGGCCCAGCGCGTGGTCGGTGCCGACCTCGACCGCGATCAGGCCGGAAAGAGCGCCGCGCGGTTGGACCAAGAGCCGCACCTCGTCGGGCGCGCTCGAGCCTCGGGGCAAGCGCGCGAGCGGCACCGCGCGCAGCTTGCGCTTGCGCAGCGAGCCCAAGATGCGGCGCAGCGAGCCGTGCGGATCGCTGCCGAGCGCGGCCGGTAGCTCGCGGCCGCGGCCGGTCAAGAAGACGGGCAAGAGCAGCGTGCAGCCGAGCAGCAGCTCCACCGCGCGGTACGCCGAGTGTTGACGCTCCCAGAAGTGCAGCACCAGCGCGCACGTCAACAGCACGCCCAGCACCAACGCTCCCGGCAACGAGCTCGCGTCGAGCCAGCGACCCGGCAAGCGCTCCGTGGAGGCAGGGAAGGCATCTGCCTCGGAGAGAGGCAGCCATTGTCCGGGGCCACGCGGCGCGGCGCGGCCCGGGCGAGCATAGAGCGCCGCGCTGGCCATCGCGCCGAGCAGCAGCAGCCCGACCGCCGTCGGCTCATCCCAGCGGCCACCCGCGATCACGGCCAGGCCGAGCAGCACGCCTCCGAGCGCGGCGCGCAAGCCAGGAGAAAGGGGCAACAGCGCCTTGGCTTCGGCACCGCGCTGTTGGGCGGCAGCCGCGAAACCACGCCATTTGGCCAGCAAAAGCACACCGAAAACCAGGCCGCTGCCGAGCGCACCCAAGAGCCAGCTCAGCCGTTCGCGCGGCGAGTCGCCGAGCTCGCGCGAGGCCAGCATGGCCGGCGACTTCGGGGCAACGCCCGCCGCGAAGGCATCGAAGGCCGAGTCGGCGACCCAGACGCGCCACAGCGCAGGCTCGCCGCGCGCGACGTGCGGGCGCACGATCTCGAGCTCGTCTTTACCGGGTGCGCGCCGCAAGTTGCCGACGAACACGCCGCCGAGCTCATCGAGCTCGTTCACGGTGCCGGCGCTCTCGCCGGGGCTCGGCAGCATCGGAGCGGCGCTGGCCTCGGGGATGCGAAAGGTGACGCGGGCCGAGTCGAGGCCGTCGTCGAAGCGCGGGCCCACCCAGCGCAGCTCGACGTGTGAGCCGACGCGGCGGATCAGATCGCGCTTGCCGAGCTCCGTGCGGTACCCGAAGCGAAACACGTACGAGCCGGTGCGTAGTCCTTTGTCGCGCTCGACCACGAGCTTGAGCGAGCCGTCGGGCTCGCGCGTCACGGTGAGCGGCACGGTGCCGAACTTCGAATCGTCCGTGCAGATCACGGTGGCGTCGGGCAGGGGCTCGGCATCGCTGTCGACGCCAGCCAGGCTCAGCTCACTGAGCGGGCCGCCGCGCAGGCGGATGCCCAGCTCTTCAGTAACGGTCGCGGTGCCGTTGCGTTCGACGTCGACCGTGGCCGAATGTGCGGTGGGCCGGGTTTCGACCCAGCCGGCCTGCGCCGGAAATGCCGCAAAAAGGAGGGTTGCGGCTGCCAGGCGGGCGAGATGTCGTTTCAAGACATACATCGAACTACCTGTGCATACCTTGGCCGACACAGCAGGCCAAAGTTTCGGATCCTCAGGACTTATCGAAGCGGCGGGCCGTGCTCCCGCGGGCGGCTGGTGGGTTGCTGCTCAGTTCTTCTCGATCGCGTCCTTCATGGCACCGCCCGAGCTGACGGCAGCGGCGGTGCCATCCGCGAAGGTGTCGGCCGACACCTCGAAGTCGATGCGCGCGCTACCCGGCCCGACTGTGCCGGACAACGTGATCGGCGTCTCGCCACGATGCGGGGCCGCGGCGAGCCCCTTGAGGACGGCGTCGCTGTTGGCGCTGCGCGCGAGCGCGTGCGCAAAGTAACCGAGGGTCAGAAAGCCCGCGAAGGCCACGCGCTCATTGTGCTGAGGCCGCGCGAAGAACACGCCGGGCTCGCTCTTCTGGTGCTCGGCCATCACGCGCGCCATCTCTTTCGGATCGTCGCCGCTGAGCACGTAGGTATTGGCGCCATCGGGCTGCACGATCACGATCAGGCGCTTGAGCTCGTTGGGCTCGCTCTTGAGCCACTTGGCCAGCATGCGCGCGATGTTCTCGTCCACGGCCGCCCACGCCTTCAAGTCGACCGTTACCTCGAACATCGTGGCTGGCGCCTTGAAGCCAGCGAGCTTGAACGGCTTCTTGCTCGTCTTCGGCCAGACTTTGGGCAAGCCGGCTGCGGACTTGTCGCCCAGCTTTTGCTTGGCCAGGTCCTTGGCCCACTTCTTCACGCCCGCATCGCCGAGCAGCCCGAAAAAGTCCGAGTAAATGCCGAGTAGGCGCGTCGCGGGCTCGGTCGAGCGCGCCACGACCGTGTCCGAATGCCGGTAGCCCATCGCGTCGGTCTGCGTCGGGCTCATCGCAAACACGAACGCCTCGGGTTGGCTCGCGAATGCGGCATCGACCAGGTGACGCACGCGCTTGCTCGTCGCGTCGGGCACCTTTTCGTGCTCGAGCAGGCCCTGCGCCAGCTCACCCAAGATGCGCGAGATGGCCGTGTAGCGCTCGGCCGGCATTTGCGGGCTGTAGGCGGCCAACGTGGCGCCCGGGGGGATGCGCGGCAAGCTCGCCGGGACGGGCTGCGGCTTGATGGCCGCGATGCTGCCGGCAATCCACGAGCTCTCTCCCTTGAGCCGCAGCTCCGCCGAGCCGGTCATCACGTTGCGCGCGGCGTCGATGCGCCCGTCGAGGCGGATCTGGCCGAGGTCGTTGAACAGGTTGATGCTTTCGTCGACGAGACCGTAGACCGCGTCCGACAACGCGCGATCGAAGCGCGGAGAATCCAGCGCAATTTCGCGGATGGCCATACCGGCCAGCAAGCGCAATGCGGAGACGTCGCGGCCATAGCGCTGCTGAATCGGTGCCGCGTCGAGCACCAGCTCCAGATCGGCGCCGCTTTGCGGCTCACTCGGCAAGCCGCGCGTGGCGTAGGGCAGGAGCGCGTCGACGTCTTTCGGGCCGCGTCCGCAGATCAAGCGGGCCGGTGCGCTGCCGAGGCTGACGGCGACGGCGCAGCTCGCATCCGGAAAGTCGCCGACTCGGTACACACCCGGCGCGAGCTTGCGTGTCGGTAGCTGCATCGCATCCGCCGCGCTGAGCGCCTCGTCCAGCGATTTGAGGCCGACCGAGCCGACCACGAGCGGAGGCGGCAACTTGCCCTCTCCGAAGGTGTCGAGCGCCACCACCATGTCGATGGGCGCCTCCCACAAGATGGCGCGCCCCAGCGGACGCGCCGACGACGGGATCAGATCTTCGGCCTTGAGCGGCACGCTGCTCCACTTCGTCACCGTGTCGACCAGCAGGCGGGGCCGCGCGATGTGCCCTTGCACGATGACCTCGGCCGGCTTCTTCACTGGCGAGAGGTCGGGTTTTTCGACCACGACCGGCGGCGCCGCGGCGATCGGCTTGGGTGCCGGAGGCTTGGCCTCCTGCTTCGGCCCGCAACCCCACACTGACAAAGCGACACAAGCCGGAGCTACCCAGAAGCGCATTGGACGCAGCGTATCACGGGGTATCCTCCTGGGAATGCCCCTCAAGGTGTACCAATACGCCAAGTGCTCCACGTGCCGAAAAGCCCTCAAGTGGCTCGACGGTCGCGGCGTCAGTTACGACTCGATCGACATTGTGACGTCGCCGCCCAAGAAGGCGGAGCTGTCGCGAGCTTTGAAGCAAGGTGTACCGCTCAAGAAACTCTTCAACACGTCCGGCCAGTCGTACCGTGAGGGCGGATGGGGCGCGAAGCTCGCGCAAGTGAGTGAGGCCGAAGCGCTCGACGCGCTGGCCAAAGACGGCAAGCTCATCAAGCGCCCGTTCGTGTTGAGCGCTGACACGGTGCTGGTCGGCTTCGACGAGGCTGCCTACAAAAAGACTTTCGCCAAGTAACTCATGTCGGCTCCCGTCGTCGTCGATCGCGTGGCACGCCGCTACGGTGCCGTGGAAGCGCTCAGCGACGTGAGCTTTCGCATCGAGCGCGGCGGTATCACGGCGCTGCTCGGGCCCAACGGCGCCGGCAAGACCTCGCTCTTCGATTTGCTCGCGGGCCTGGCGGAGCCGTCGAGCGGCGCGATCAGCCTGTTCGGCCAGCCACTAAGCGGCCGGCCGTATCCACGGCGTCGCGTGGGCGTGGTGCTGCAGCGGGAGTTCATTCCGGATCAGATCACGGTGCGCGAATACGCTGAGCTTTTTGCGGCGGTACAGGGCGTGGTCGATGGCGCGCGCCGCATCATCGAGCAGGCACGGCTCGAGCAGCGCGAGAAAGTGGGAGTCGAGCAGTTGAGCGGCGGCGAGGCGCAGCGGCTGTTCGTGGCTGCGTCGCTGGTGCACCGCCCGGAGTTGCTGTTGCTCGACGAGCCGAGCGCAGGCCTGGATCCGCAAAGCAAGCGCGAGCTGGGCGACGTCTTGCGCCGCGTGGCCGAGACGACGAGTGTGCTGATCGCCACGCACGACATCAGCGAGGCCGAGCGGCTGTGCGACTCGTGTCTGTTTCTGGTGGGTGGTCGATTGCGCGCGGCGGGGGCCACGTCGGAGCTCTTGGCGACGGCGGGCGCGGCCGATCTGGAAGAGGCGTTCTTTCACTACTGCGGCGCGCGCGTGAACGCGCAGGGCGACGCGACGTGAAGGCGCTCTGGGCGCTGGCGCGGCTGCGCATCTTCGACGTGCTGCGCAGCCTGAGCGCGTCCCTGGCCTTCTTGGGCCTACCGGTGATCATCTTGCTGGTTTTGACGCTGGTGTTCGCCAAAGGGCACCCGTTCGAAGAGCGCAGCCTCACGCTGGTGGGTTCCGCTCCGGCGCTCGAGCACGCCGCCGAGCGCGTGTCGCGCCGTGCTGGTTTGCGCGTCGAGCGTACGACCGAGCTGAGCGAGGCGCGCAACCAGCTGCGCGCGCGCGGTACCACCGGGTTGCTCTACGAGAGCGAGGGCGGCTCCTTGACGCTCGAGCTCGGCGCGAAAGAGGAGCTGTGGGGGCGAGGCCTGCAGAGCCTATTGCCTGAGGCGCGGCTCTTGCCGATCGAGCTGGGCAGCTTGGGCTACGTGCAGTTCCTGTTTCCGGGCCTTTTGTGCTCGAGCGTGATGTTCGCGGGTATGTTCGGCATGGGCTACGCGATGGCGCGCTACCGGCGCAATCAGTTCTTGAAGAAGCTGGCGACCCTGCCGGTGAGCCGCGCGACCTTCGTGCTGGCGCAAATCATGGGCCGCGGCAGCCTGGCGCTCGGACAGATTCTGCTCTTGCTCGCTGCGGGCTGGCTCGTAGTCGGGCTAAGGCCGAGCGTTTCCGGCATGGCAGCGGCGACCCTGGTGGGCACACTGGGTCTGTTCGTCTTTTCCGGTATCGGCTTCGTGCTGGCCGCGCTGATCGAAACCGAAGCCGTCGTGGCCGATGTCATCAGTGGGCTCACGCTGCCATTCACGTTGTTTTCCGGAGTCTTTTTCCCGCTCGAAGCACTACCGGGCTGGCTCGCGAGTGCCTGCCGCTGGCTGCCTTCCACGCTGATGCTGGACGCCGTGCGGGCGACCCTGCTTTACGACACGAGCCTGCTGGCACTTGGCGCTAAGCTAGGTGGGCTTCTGCTCTGGGGCCTGCTCGTCTTCGGCCTGAGCGTGAAGCTCTTTCGATGGCACAGGTAGCGTTACCCGAGCACTGGCTGAAGAGCGCGCGCTTCGACGTGGCTGCGTTCTACGCGCCGGCCGCGCTGTCCTGTCTGGCGTTCGTTTCGTGCGTGCTGTGGCAGGCACCGCCGCTGGTGTGGCTGTGGGTGTGGCTCCTGGCCTTCGATGGGCCGCACATGCTGGCCGCGTACACGCGCGTGTACGGCGACGCGGTGCTGTGGCGAACGCGCAAACGTTTGCTGCTCGGCTCGCTGGCTTCGTTTCTAGTCGGGCCGCTGGTGTTGGGGGCGAGCGTGCTGGGCGCCGTTCCCGCACTGTTCACGCTCTTCTTGGCGGGCATGTCGGTGTACGCGTTTCACCACGTCGTTCGCCAACATTGGGGCTTCGTGTCGCTCTATGGTGGTCGCGCGCGGCAACGTAGCGGCAAGGCGGAGCGCTACTGGCTCTACGCTGCGTGTTGGGCGCCGTACCTCGCGTTCGTGCTCACGCATCCGAACCTGCGGAGCCAGGTGCAAGCCGGGCCGTTTTGGGAGCAAATCGGAGCGCTGGCCGCGCTCGGCCTGGTGCTGGTGTGGGTGCTGGCAACGGCGCGCTATGGCTGGGCGCTGTGGCGCGCGCGCCGCGATCGCGAGCCGGTGCAACAACCGGTGTACCTGCTGCTGGTCGCACTGTTCCACGCGCTGCTATTTCTGGTGGTGGCGCGCTTCGAGCCTATTTTTCCGGGCGCGCGCGGCGCCGACCAGGAGTTCATGTTGCTCAGCCTCATGAACGGCACGTTCCACTCCGCGCAGTATTGTGCGCTCGTCGCGCTGTACCACCAGCGCTCGGGCGACTTGCCGGAGCTCGAGCCGACCTGGTTCGCTCGCCAGCCGCTACGCGCCGCCCTCGTGCTGGTGCCGTTCGTGGCGCTTTACGGTGCCGTGGCCTGCGCGACCGGGGTCTACCCCGGCTGCCAACTCTGGCTCGGCCGCGCGCTCGCCCCCGGTATCGACCTCAACGCCTTTGCACTGGCGCTCTGGTGGGGCTTCGCCCTCCACCACTACTGGCTCGACGAACGCATCTGGCACGTGCGCACCGATTCGCGCCTCAAGACCATCTTCGCCCTCGGCTGACAGCGCCACTGGCCATTAGCTGGCTGAGGCGTCGTCGCGAGCTCCTATTTTACAGGGAGTACGGGAGTACGGGAGGTCCGCGAGGGCGAGAACGCAATTTTTGTTTTGGAGGACCAAAACAAAAATTTTTCCCTCGAGGGTTCGAACCGCGTGAGCTTCAACGGCGACTGTACAGTGCCCACACACCGTTGCTTGGTTTCGAACCCCAAATTTCTCGCTCGCGGACCTCCCGTCCTCCCGTCCTCCCTGTGAATCTCGCCAGGTACTTGCGACGACGTGCCAGGTAGGTAGCAGCCCCAGGACCTAGGCCTTTAAGCGGCGTTCGACGATGAGGCAGATGGACTCGACGGTGATCATCGAGAAGAGTTGGCGGGGCGTGATTTTGCTGCGGTCGGGGGCGGCGGCGACGGCGGCGAGCCAGTCGGCGAGCTTGTCGACCACGGGCGCGGTGAGGTAGCCGTCCTTCATCACTTCGGGCGACGAGAAGTCGAGGCGCGTGAGGAAGTTGAACTCGGTTTCGCGCACGTTGATGCCGAATTTGCGCTCGAGCGTGAAGATGATGTCGACCAAGTCGAGCGAGTCCGCGCCCAGATCGTCGACCAGTCGGCTCTGCAGCGTGATGTCGGTTTTGGGTACCGCCAGGCTGTCGGCGATGTTTTGGGCGATCCCCTCGAAGACTTCGCTATTCATCGAAACCACCTCGTTACTGCAGCCGCGGTCTTGCGCTCGGTCGGCGCTGGGGTCTCGTCCGGAAACCCCAGTGGCACCAGTGCCACGATATCCCAACTGCTCGGAACCTCGAGCAGCGCTTTCAGCTCGGCGCGCGCCACCAGCGGTCCGGTCATGCCCGAAGCGCCGAGCCCCAGCTCATGGGCCAGCAGCAGCAACTGCCCGAGCGCGAGCGACGTACCGATCAGCCCCGAATCGACCTCGAGCTGCTCGATGCTGGCGCGCGCGGGAGCCGGCAGCTCCGGTGACGTGAGGTTCGACAGCAGCGTGAGCGGCCGAAAAATGGGCACGATGACGAGCGGCGCCTGCTCGAAACGGGTGAAGTAGTCGCCGTAACGCTCGAACGCGAGCTGGCTGTCGCCCGGGATGTGTTGCGCGACCAGCTGCGTGGCGGCCCGCACCGCTTCGGCCATGCGCGCGATGAGCTCGCGTTTTTGCACGACCAGGAACTTCCACGGTTGCTTGTTGCTGGCCGAAGGAGCCGTAATCGCGCCTTCGATCAGGCGCATGACCAGCGCTTCGGGCAGCGGCTCGGGTTTGAAACGGCGCACGCTGCGACGGGTGCGAAACAGCTCTTCGATCACGCGTAGCCTCCGTCGACGCCGTGAACCGAGCCGGTGATATAGCTCGCCTGGTCGCTCAGCAAGTACGCCACCAGGCTTGCCACCTCTTCGGGCCGCCCGAGGCGGCGCAATGCCGTACGGCTTTGCGCCTGGTCGCCGACCAGCGCCAGCGTGGCGGCCAGCATGGGCGTTTCCGTCGGCCCTGGTCGCACGCACACGGCGCGCACACCCTTGCGGCCGTACTCGATCGCGATGGCCCGCGTGAAGGCTTCGACCCCCGCCTTGGCGGCTGCGTACACCGCGCCGCCGCGCACCGGCGAGATGGCCGCCACCGAGCTCACGTTGAGCACGACTCCCGCCTTCGCTTCGAGAAAATGCTTCAAGATGGCGCGCGTGCACAGCACCGTGCCCAGCAGGTTCACGCCGATTTGCTCGCTCAGCGGCTCCACCGCGGAGCTCACCAACAGCGCAGCGTGGTGGATGCCGGCCGCGTTGACCCAGGCGTCGAGCTTGCCAGTTTGGCCCAGGAACGTCGTGACGGCAGCGTCGATCTGCGAGGCGTCTTGTACGTCGAACCCGAGCGTGACGCCGCCCAGCTCTGTGGCCAGAGCCTCCGCCGCCTCGCGCGAACGGTGGTAGCCGATGCCGACGCGCGCTCCTTCGGCGGCGCAACGTCGCGCGATGGCAGCGCCGATACCACCGCTCGCGCCCGTGACTACGATGCACTTATCTTGCAGCAAGTGCCGCCTCCTGCCCGCGCAGCACGATGGCCGCGTTGTGACCGCCAAAGCCGTAGGAGCTGCTGAGCACGTAGCTCTGCTGGTGGCGCCGCGCATGGTGCGGCACGTAGTCCAAGTCGCAGCTCGGATCCGCTTCGTCCAGATTGACGGTGGGGTGCACGAAACCAGCGTTCATGCAGCCGAGCGCCGCCACCGCTTCTACCGCGCCCGCCGCCGAAATCAGGTGCCCGATCAGCGATTTGGTCGCTGAAATGGGCATATTTCGCGCGTGCTGCCCGAACACGCGATGAATCGCCAAGGTTTCGAGCGGATCATTTTTGGGGGTGGCGGTGCCGTGCGCGTTGATGGCCGAAATGTCCGTCGCCTCGAGGTTCGCATCCGCCAGCGCTCGGGCCATGGCTTGCGCGGCGCCGCGGCCCTCGGGGTGCGGCTCGCTGATGCCGTGCGCGTCGAGCGAGCTGCCGTAGCCGACCAACTCACCCAGCGGCTGCGCGCCGCGAGCGATTGCGCTGTCCCAAGCTTCGAGCACCAGCATGCCGGCGCCTTCGCCGAGCACGAAGCCGTCGCGCCCTCGTTCGAATGGCCGCGAGGCACGCTCCGGATCCTGATTGCGCGTGCTGGTAGCGTTGAGCGACGCGAAGCCGGCCATGCCGAGCGGATTGATCATCGAATCCGTGCCGCCGACGAGCATGAAGTCGGCGCGCCCGGAGCGTACGCGGCGAAAACCGGAGCCCACGGCGTCGGTCCCGGCCGCACACGCAGACACATGGAGCAGCGGCGGCAGCGTGAGCCCATGCTGCTGGCTCAAAAAGTGCGCACACAAATCCGACGGCGTTTGCATGAACGACAACCGCTCGACTGCCGAGCTGGGCAGCGGCCGCCCGCGGCGCTGCTCGGCCAAATCATCCATCGAAAACAGCTCGAGCCCCACGCCCAGGCTCAAGCCGCCGCGCCCTCGTGGCGCGCTGCCACCCGCACATGCTTGCTGAAAAGCTTCGCCTGCGGCTGCGAGAGCAAAGCCAATCTTGCGATCCGGCAGCGGCGCTGGCAGCTCCGCTCGCACTTCGCCAGCGATGCGGGTCGGCAGCGACGCCGGGTCGAAAATGGTGACCTGGCGAATGCCGCTGCGACCGGCCAGCAACGCCTCGACGAAGCCCGGTACGCCGATGCCGTTCGGCGCCACGACGCCCAGGCCGGTGATGGCGACACGCCGGCCGTTCATGCGTGCACCTGCCACGAGCTATGCGCGCTCACTCGGTCGCGCGTCCGCAGTTGGTGCTCGATGCTCGTCGCGGTTCCGCTGCGAATCGCGTCCGAGAGCGCGCTGAGCAACAGTGCCGGGCCACGCTCGCCGCGCGGTACGGCGACGCCCGTCAAGCTCTCGCGCGTCCCGGTATCGGTCGCCAAGGCATCGTGCGGCTCGTAGCTGTGCTCGAGCTTCTGCAGCGTGGCACGCACCGCGGCGCCGCGCGTGGCGGCGCTCTCGGGGCGCTCCAAGACGAGGCAGCCCGCTGCATCCCACAGCTCCGTGGCTGGTACCGACGGCGAGAGCCTCGCGAAATGGTGCTCGACCAGGAAGTTGCGCTGGTGTGCGACCGCCAGCACCACTGCGCAGTCGATGGTGCCGTCTTGCAGTTGAATCCGCGCTTCTTCGAGCGCGCTGTAGACCTGCCCTGGACCGGGGTAGCTCACGAAATAGGGCCCCTGCAGGTCGAAATTGGCCGAAACATGGTACGCGGGCATGTTTGGCAAGCAGCGAAACGTCAGCAGCGGGTGCGCGCGCTGAAAGCCGCCGTTCGAAAAGCGCGGCATGCTGAAGCGCTGATCTTCGAGCGAGCTCTCGAGCACCGGATCGATGTCCTCGCGATTGAACGGGATGTAGCCCACGACCGCGAACAGCCCCGCGCGCTCGCCCAGCTGAGGCCCCGAAAGGCCTGCATGCTCGAGCGCGCCAGCGGCGGCAATCACCGCCAAGTCATCTTGGGTGCCCATGAACTTGCGCGTCTTTTTGGCGCGCAAGAAGGCCGTCGGCTCGAGCGTCTTCGGATCGCCCGGACCGAGCGCGACGCTGCTGGCACCCGTGACGGAGATCACTCGCCTTTGCCTCCGCCCGGGAGCTCGCGCGTCCAAATCTTGTAGATCATGTCGCGTTGCTCGGTGACGCGCGCCGATTCGACCGCGCGGAGCATGAACGTGAGGCGTGCGCGGCCGATGCAGCGCCCAGCCACGTGAGCTTCGGCTTCGATTTGGGCGGCGCTGTCCAGCCGTTGAGCGAGCGTCACCTTCAGCTCGATTTGGTCGCCTGGGCCCGCTGGCGCATGAAACTTCGCCTTCTCGATCTGCGCCAGAATCGCCCGCTCGGGCGCGTCTGCCTTGCCGGATTCGAGCAGAAACCCAGCCAGTTGCGCCATCGCTTCGATCAGTAAGGCTCCGGGCAAGATCGGGTGATCCGGAAAGTGGTCGTGCAGCACGTTGTCCGTGAGGCTCACGCACTTGATGCCCGTCGCAGACTCACCCGGAGCAAAGCTCGTGATCTTGTCGAGTAAGAAGTACCTCACGAAGACCTCATGCGCGATGCCAGCTCGAGCCAGCCGCGTTTGGTGCCGCCGTCGCCCAGCGCCTGGTTGAAGCCACGACACGCCGTGAAGCACTGCTGGCAGCGGGAAAGCTCCGGATGCCGCGCGGCCAGGGCCTGGTGCAGGCTCGACAGCGACGCTTGTTTCACGTTACCGACGACCTCGTGAATACGCTCGATGCACGGCGACACGTTGCCGACGTGGTCGATGTTGAAGCTCTGTAGACCCGCCCGGCACTCCGGCATCGCCTCTTTGCGGATGAAGTTGCCGGCCGTCTTGAAGTAGTCGCTGAAGAAGCGCACGTGCGGGTACTTTTCGAATAGCGCCGGCCAGGTGGCGGCCGCGTCGGCACTGGGCAAGCGATCGGGGCCGTCCTTGCCTCGCCGGTAGCCGTCCGTCGCCAAAAGCGTGAACTGGTGACCTACGCCGTGCGCCTGGCTCTGCTGGAGCAGCGCTTCGATCTGCTGCTCGTTGCTCTGCATCAGCACGGTCATGATGTGCACTTGCAGGCCGCCGCGGGGCGCAGCCGCCTTCAGCAAATCCACCGCCTGCCAGGCGTTCTCGGTGGTCTTGGGGATGCCGCGCTTGGCGTCGTGCAAGGCCGCTTCGGCGTAGTCGATCGAGACGCTGGCGTGCACCAACCCGGCGTTGAAGAGCGAGCGCGCGCGCGCTTCGTCCACGTACCAACCGTTGGTGAACAGGGCAGGGATGTGGTGCTCGGCGAAGGCTTCGATGATGCCTTCGAGATCTTGGCGGATCAAAGGCTCGCCGCCCTCGATCGAAACCAGAAAGCAGCCGAGCTCGCTCAGCTCGCGCGCGACGCGCCGGTAGTCGTCCAGCGTGAGCTCTTCGCGCTTGGGCGCCACGTTCGGCCAGAAGTCGCAGAAGCTGCACTTCATGTTGCAGCGATTGGTGACCTGCACCAAGACCTGAAACGGCTTCTTGCGCACCAAACCGAGCGCAAAGCTTGCGTCCTTTTGCATCACCTGCAGGCCTGCCGGGATCGGGATCGGCAGCTTCGCCAGCGGCAGCTTGAGCAGGTTCGGGATCGGGAGCTTCATCGGAACGACCAGCCTCCGCGGTATTGTTGGGTCAGGCGCCCTGCCACGTCCTTGAGCAGCGGTCCGAGCTTTTGGTACTCCGAGAGCAGGCCCGTGATCTCGTTCACGGTGCGATCGAGCTCTTCGCGCGTGACCGTGAGCGGTGGCTCGATGCGCAGCACGTTCCAATGCTGCGACGCCGGCTGGCAGACGATGCCGCGTTCGAGCAGCCGCACCGAGAGCCACTGCCCGAACACCCTTTCGGACACGCTCTCCACCACACCCGAAAAAACCTTCTGGAAAATCCCTGAAGAAGTCGGACCCAGCTCGATGCCGACCAGCAAGCCTGCGCCCCGCACCTCGCGCACCAGCGGATGACCGCCGAGCTTTTGCCGGAGACTCGTGAGCAGGTGCTGGCCGAGCTCTTGCGAGCGCTGGCTCAGCTCCTGGCTCTGCACGAGCCGCAAGACTTCGCGGCCGATGCGGCACGCTAGCGCGTTGCCGGAGTAGGTGCTGCCGTGCAGGTCGAGCTTGGCTTGCGTGCCGTACGCGCGCTGTTGCAGCTCGCGCGAGGTGAGCGTGGCCGAGAGTGGCACCAGCGAACCGCCCAGCGACTTGCCCAGCACCAACACGTCGGGTGTGAAGCCGTACTGTTGGTAAGCGAACAAGCTGCCGGTGCGACCCAGGCCCGTCTGCACTTCGTCCAGCACCAAGAGCGCGCCATGTTTGGTGCAAAGCTCTTGAGCACGCTTCAAGTAGCCCTGCGGCGGCATCACCACGCCCGCTTCGCCCTGGATCGGCTCGACCACGAAGGCGGCCACCTGGTTTTTGCTCAGTGCTCGCTCAAGTGACGTCAAATCGCCGAACGGGACGGCCGTGCAACGCTGCAAGAGCGGCTCGAACGGAGCGCGCAGCCGCTCGTGGCCCATGATGCTGAGCGAGCCGAGCCCGGTGCCGTGAAAGCCGCCTTCAGCATAGACGAAGTGCTGACGACCACTGGCAGCGCGCGCCAGCTTCATCGCGGCTTCGACGGCTTCGCCGCCGCTGTTGGAAAAGAGCGCGACGTCGAGCGGGGCGCCGGCGGCCTGGGCCAGGTCGCGCGCCAGCTCGGCCGCGTGAATCTGCGGACCGATGTGCATCAGGTTGACGGCGTCGTCACGCAAGAACTCGATGATGCGCTCGACGAGCTCGGGCGGGTTGTGACCCAGGTTGACGGCGCCGAAGCCCGCCAACATGTCGAGGTATTCACGGCCCTGGTCGTCCCACAGGCTCGTGCCCCGACCGCGCACGAAGACGCGCCCGTAACCGAAGGTGCCCAGCAGCTTCACGAACGCCGGGTTGACGTGTTTTTCGTAGTCGTCGACGGCAGGGTGGCGAGTCGTCATCCCAAGACCTTTCGTAGCCCCAGCTCGGCCGCGGCAAACGTGGCGGTGCCTGCTGCGATCATCAGCAGCAAGTAAGATGAGTAAGAAGGGAACGTCTTTTCCCAACCGCCCGCCACCGCGAACGCCAAATTGACGTTGGACCCGCGCGGCGTGACCAGACGTGTGAGCAGCAAAAGCCCCAGAAAGGCGGCCGTCGCATAGAGCCAGGCGTGGCGCGGCACGCCGAGGCGATTCAGCGCCACCAGACCGATCACCAGGCCACCCACGTGGGTAAAAACCGATGTCGGCAAGAACTCACCGCCAGTCGTGATGTCCAGAATCCACATCGGGTTGCCGAAGCACAACCACAGCACACCAATGGCAACGAGCTCGGCTCGGCCCAGCAGCGCGCCGACGCCGACCAGCAACGCGGCGATGTGACAGCCCCACAGCACGTCCGGCCAGCGTCGTGCGAGCAGGTGGTAGCTAGCATGGACGGCGAAGCAAACGAGCGCTGCGATGCCGAGCCAGCGCGTCGTCATAGCGCTCCGTCCACCACCAGGGTTTGGCCGGTGATGTAGGTGTTGTGCAGCGTGAGCCACGAGACGAGCCCCACGACCTCCGAGATTTTTCCGTAGCGCCTCAGTCCACAATGCTTGAGGTACTCGGCGCGCAAATCAGCGGGCAGCGAATGCGAAGAACCAGCCTCCAGCACGCCCGGTGCCACCACGTTGATCTTCACTCCGCGCGGTCCTAGCTCCTTGCTGAGCGCGCGCGCCAGTGCCGAAAGAGCGCCCTTGGAAGCCGCGTAGGCGGCGGGCGCCGGTACCGACTTGGCGCCATCGATCGAGCCTAAAAATACGATGTTGCCGGCAAAGTCGCGCGCCAGCTCGCGGCAGGCCCAGTACGCGCTCTTCACGTTCACGGCCAGCAGCCGCTCGAAAGCGGCCTCGTCTGCCTCGGTGATCGTTTCGAACTTGGGCTCCGGCGCAGCGGACGTGAGCGTGGCAGCGTGTACGAAGCCGTGCAGCTCGCCCAGGCGCTCGCGTAGCGTGCGGAAAGCCGAGATGGTGCTGTCGCTCGATGTCAGATCGGTCCGAAGGGCGACGCTGCCGGGCAGCTCACTCTGCAGCTTCTGCGCCGCTCCTTCGTTGCGATGGTAGGTGAAGCCCACGCGGGCGCCGTCAGCCGCGAGCTGGGCGCAGAGGGCCCGCCCCACGGTACCGGAGCCACCGAACACGATCACGTTACGCTCAGTCGAGGACATCTTGTTCCAACCAGGTCAGACTTTCGTCGAGCGCTTGGGCAAAGGCTTGGCACGCTTCAGAGCTGATGGTGAGCGGCGGCTCGAGCCGCACCACCGACCAATCGTGACCGCACAGGTGCGCCAAAATGCCGTGCTTGGTCAGTCGCTGAACCAGCAGTGCACCGACGCTGGGCCGCGGCTCCAGCTCGGGCAAGCCCAGCCCAGACCACGTCGCCCACGGGTGCGCTGCGTTCTTGAGCTGAATTCCGCCCAAAAGCCCGCGCAAGGTCACTCGCAGCACGGAGCGGCGCGCTTCGCAGACGCGAGCCAGAAGACGGCTCAGCTCCGCGGCGCGCGCGCGCACGCCGGCTAGAAAAATGGGGCTCTCGAGCTGCTCCAGCACTGCCAGCGCGACCCGGCACGCGAGCGCACTACCGCCGAGCGTGCTGTTGTGGATCTCGCTGCGCAGCGGGCTCCCGTACGATTTTTCCCAGATGCCGGGTCCGAATACGACGGCCGAGATCGGCACCAGGCCGGCGCCGAGCGCCTTGCCGAGGGTGAAGGCATCGGGTTTGACCCCGCTAACCTGAAACGCAAACAGCTCGCCCGTGCGGCCCAGGCCGGTCTGGATCTCGTCGAAGATGAGCTGCGTGCCATGCTCGGTGCACAGGCGTCGCGCTGCCGCCAGGTACTCGGTGGGCACGATGCGCGCGCCGGCTTCCATCTGAATCGGCTCGAGCAAGAACGCCGCGTACTGGCGACTGGCCAGCTGCTGCTCGAGCGCCGCGACATCTGCCAAGTCCACGCTTTCGAAGATCGGCGCGAGCAGGGCTTCGAACGGATCGCGGTACAGGCCGCGCGCCATGCAGCCCAGCGCGCCCAGCGTGGTGCCGTGGTAACCCTCGGAAAGGCAGAGGATTTTCGAGCGATTCGTGGCCAGGGCCGCGGTTTTGAGCGCCGCTTCCACCGCCTCTGCGCCGCCATTGGCGAAGAAGCACGTTTCGAATTCGGGGCCGGCAGCGCGCACCAGCGCGGCGGCGAGCTGGCCTGTGAACGGATTGAGCGACTCGGTGTAGAGGTGCGGCGCGCGCGAGCCGAGCGCTTCGCGCAAGGCGGTTTCGGCGAAGGTCGGGTGGTGACCGAAGCTCAGCGTACCAAAGCCCGAGATCCAGTCCGTGAAGGTGACGCCGTCGCTGGTGCGCAGCTGGCAATCGTCCGCCTCGACGAAGCGAAAGTCTCGGCTCGAAACGCGCAGAAAGCGCGACAGCGCCGGGTTGACGTGTCGCGCGAATTCTTCGAAACCCTCAGATGCCTCCATCCATCACCAGGGTTTCTCCGGAAACGTACGAGCTCCGGTCGGAGGCCAAGAGCACGCACACCTCTGCCACTTCGGCGAACGTGCCGACGCGGCCCAGGGCATTGTGCTTCAAGTAGTCGGTCAGGCGGTGGTCGGGCAGGTTGCGACCCAGGCCGTCTTCGAGCAAGCCGGGCGCCAGGCACACCACGCGAATGCCGTGCCGCGCGACCTCTTTGGCCATGGCTTCGGTCATGCCGATGAGCGCGGCTTTGCTGGTCGTGTAGTGGATGGGGGCTTCGATCATGCGCGCACCGGCGAGTGAGCCAATGTTGACGATCACGCCGGATTTACGCCGAATCATGCCGCGCAAGGCCGCGCGAGAAGTCAAGTACGGCCCCTTCACGTTCACCCGGATGACACGGTCGAAGTCTTCTTCTTCGAGCAAGGCGAGCGGCAGGTTCTGAGTGATGGCCGCGTTGTTGACGAGCACATCGAGGCCGTCCCAGGCTGCCTCCACGGCGCGCACCATGGCTTCGGTCTGGGCGTTGTCGGCAGCGTCTGCCTTGAAGGTGAGCACGTCTACGCCCAGCTCCGCCGCTTCCGCCCGGGTGCGTTCGGCGGCTTCTTCGTTGCGCGCATACGAAAAGGCGACGCGCGCGCCGTGCCGGGCGCAGGCCAGCACGATGGCGCGACCCAAGCCGCGCGAGCCACCCGTGACCAGCACGCGCCTTTGCTCGAGCAACTTCATGAAGGCGTTTCCGAGCGGCCCCAGATCTTGGTCTCGCCGGTCGGGCCCACGTAGCGTGCGTCCTTCTCGCGATACAAGAGGTTGTAAGCGCAGCCGGGCATCAACTTGCCGTCCGGCATCGCGTAGTGCGTGCAGCACTTCTTGATGCGATCCACCTCGAAGGTGTGCACATCCATGAAGGCGTGGATGAAGATGGTTTTGACCAGGCTCTCGCCGATGTGTAGCCGCTCTTCCAGCTCCAGCGCGCGCTGCTCCGGGTACATCAAGTGAATCGAGCGCTTCAACGCCGACAGGATTTTCGCCGGATCCGGCACCTGTCCGGCGCTGGTCCACATCTCGTCGATGGCGGCTTTGATGGCCCCTTCGAACTCGGCGCCGGGGCGGATGGTGCCGCGGTTGGCGAGCAGCTCCAGGTATTGCTCCAGCTCCAAGAAGCGAGGGAACGGCACGAAGCCGTCGTCCGTCTTCAGCAGGTAGGTGAGGCCGAAGCAGCTCGGATGGGAGCACGGTAGCGGCAAGAAGTCGCTCGACTTGAGCACGCCGCCGCTCTGCGCTTCGGCCGCGTGCACGATGTCCGGGATCGTGATCACGTCCAGCGGGTTGTGCGGCGCGAAATGCTCGCCGCCATAGCCCGTGAACGCTGCCGGCTGAAACGTGAGCGAGAGGATGAAGTCGCGCTCGAACAAGAGCTTGATGCACTCGCCGATGTGCTCGTCGTTGACGCCCTTGGCCACGGTGGAGACGATGGTCGTGCGCACGCCCGCACGCTCCAGGTTGTTGAGCGCCTTCTCTTTGGCCGCGCGTTGGTCGCCGCCGCCGCGCAGCACGCGCAAGGCGGGATTCGACAGCGCGTCCAGCTGCAGGCTCACGTACACCTTGCGTTTGGCCAGCTCTTCGCAAAACGCCATGTCGGTGGCGACGCGCAGGCCGTTGGTGGAGATGGACACGCGCGAGATCTCCTTCTTGTCGCGCGCCATATCGAGGAACTCCAAGAACTGCGGGTGCAGGGTGGGCTCGCCGCCCGAGAGGTTGATCGTCTCGATCGCGCCCTCCTTCTCGACCAGCCCGTCGAGGATCTTGCCGAACTCCTCGCGCGTCATGTTGTAGTTGTGCCGGTTCTGCACGATGCAGATCGGGCACTCGAGGTTGCAGTGGTTGGTGATCTCGATGATCGGCAAACACGAGTGCTGCTCGTGATCGGGGCACAGGCCGCAATCGTCCGGACAACCCTTTTCGGCCTCCGTCGAGTGCTTGAGCGGGATCGAGCCCTCTTTGATGTAGGTGAGCGACTTCAAGAACCAGTCGGCGTCACCGGAGATGAGCGCTTCGCTCTGGCCGTGCGTCGGGCACTGTTTGCGCAGGTACACCTTGCCGTCGCGCAAGAGGCGTACGCCGTCGACCGGTCTGCGACACTGCGGGCACAGCCCGCGCGAAAAGGAGTGGAACACCTCGCGCGACGCCACGTCCGGCATCATCACGAACTTGGGCTCGATCAAGGGCAATTTCATCATGGTCTCACCTCACGAGCGGCAACTGGCGCGTGCCCGGCGCGGGCCGGGTCGCATTGAGCAGGGTTTGCGCGTCTGGTCCGGCAAAGCGCGCGTCTTTTTCGCGATAAAGCACGTTGTAAGCACAAGTCGGGATGTTCGAGCCGTCTGCCTCGGGCACGCCGATGCTGCATTTCATGATGCGCGAGACGTCGAAGCTCTCTTCGTCCATGTGCGAGTGGATGTAGATGGCCTTGCTGGCGCGCTCGGCGATCTTTTGGCGCTCCGCCAACGGTAAGGCGCCGCCTTCCGGAAACATCTCGCGCACCAGACGTTTGAGCGTCTTCAGCACCGCCTCGGACTCGGGCAGGCTTTCCGGTGCGGCCCACAGCTCGTCGATGGCGTCGCGCAGCATTTGCTCGATGCGCTCGCGCGGCTGAATGTAGATGGAATCGCCCAAGAGCTCGAACAGGCGCGCGCGCCCCAGGAAGCGCGTGAAGGGCACGTAGCCGCCGTCGTCCAGCATCAGCACGTAGCAAATCGAGTAACAGTGCGGGTGGGCGAGCGGCGACGGCACGAAGTCGGTCCAGCGCAGCTTGTCACCCGTGGCCTCGTTCAAAATGCGGTGCAAGTCTGGCGTCGTGATGCGCGCCGAACGGTTGAAGCCGGTGCCGCCCTGGCCCGTGAACGTGAGGGTGTGCAGCTCCAACGAGCAGATGTTGGGCTTGCTGAGCATCAACTGAAACAGTGGGCCGACGTCCTTGTCGTTCAAGCCCGCGGCAACTGCAGGCAAGAGCGTGGTGGTGACGTCGTGGCGCTCGAGGTGCTCCAGCACCTTGAGCTTGCTCTTGACCGTTTTGGCGCCGAGCATTTGCTGGTCGACCTGCTCGTCGAACGTATCGAGCGAGAGCACGATGCGCGCGTCCGCCTCGGCCAGCTCTTTGACGTAGTCTTCGTTCAGCAGCTTGAGGCCGTTGGTGGAGACGGTGAGGCGCTGAATGCCGGCGGCGCGCGCCATCTTGAGGAACTGCGGCAACCCGGGGTGCAGCGTCGGCTCACCACCGGTGAAGTTGATGATGTCGAGCTCGTCGTGCTGGTTCTTCAGCTGGTCGAGCGTTTGCTGGAACGCCGCCTCCGACAGCATGTGCGGGTTGTCGTTCTTGTTCACGGTGTAACAAATCGGACAATCCAGGTTGCAGGCCGACGTGATCGGCACGACCGGCATGTAGGTCTTTTGCTGGTGACTCTTGCAGGGCCCGCAGTCGAACGGGCAGCCCTGCTTCACGTTCTTGGCGTTCTTGGGCGGCGTGTTCGGTGCCACGAACGACAGCGCGTCCAGGTACCATTCGACGGACGACGAGACGAGGCACTGGTGGTGGCCATGCTCGGGGCAAAACTTGTCGAACCACACCTGCTGATCACGGAAGTGGATCTTGACGTCGATGGCGCGCTTGCACGTGCTGCAAAGCCCCTTCGTCATCGAATAGTACACGTGCGTCGTCGGCGTTCGCGTGGCACACGGCGCGCAATCGAGCATTCTCTCCTCCGGAGGCAACCTTCTAGCGCTTTCGCGCGCCGCCGAATACCCCGAGCGTGCACCGGCGCTGCGAGCGAGGTAGGCTGCGGCCCGTGCTCCGAAACGGCCTGTACTTCGTGGCCAATGAGGCGGCGGGCACGGCGCGCGAGCCGTTGGCGCGCAAATATCGCGCGAGCGTGATCCTGGGCTCGCTGCGCGAGGACGTGATTGTCTTGCCGGTGGCCGGGTTTACGGAGTACCCGTCGTTCAGCCATTTTGGTGGGCGGGGCTTGCCGGGAGGCTTCGTGCCGCTGCTCTGGCCGGGGCCACGGCTGAGCGTCTCGCGGCTGTATCGGCGCGCGCTTCGGCAGGCGCGTCGTGGCAAGCTGGCGGCTGCGTTCGTCGCGTTGGGGCGTGCCGCGCACGTGCTCACGGACGTGAGCATCCCATCGCACGTGCACCGCGCGGCGCACGAGCGCGATCCGTTCGAGTGGTGGATTGAAGGAAACTTGCCGGAGCTGAGCCGGCTCGAGCCACGGGCGGTGCCGTCGGCGAGCGCGAGCGCGCTCGTGCAGAGCCTCGCCGCGCGCAGCGCCGTCTTCGAGCCGGACCGCACCAATACGCCGTGGGGGCGCGCGCTCAAGCGCCGTGGACGACGGCAGGGCGTGTCGGCGGCCGAAGCGCGCCGCCAGGCGCGGGAGCTGGTGCCGCACGCCGTCAGCCACGTTCGTGCTTTGCTCGAGCAAGCTTGCCGCGACGCACCCGAGCGTGGGCCGGCGCCCGAAGTTTTGGTACCCTCCGGGAGCATGAGCGACGAGGACGACGTCCTGCAGGAGACGCTCGCGGCGCTGGATTTGCCGGAGCGCATGCTCAAGCCCTGGTTCGATCACAACCGCGCGTTTTGCGAGCAGCACGGTGGGCGCCGCGTGTACGGCGGCCTGCTCGAGCTGCTGGACCGTTGCGATCAGGCGCTGGTGCGGCAGCAGGCTCCCAAAAAGGGCGAAAAGTAGTGCGCTACGGCGGCTTGTTCGTCGTCATCGAGCTGGCGCTGGGCAAGCTGGCCGAGCCAGAAGTGTCGCGCTACCGCGACCCGCTGCTGCTGGGCTCGCTGCGCGAAGACGTGTGGCATATCCCGGTCGTCGACAGCATCTTCGAGCATTGGTCGTTTTCGCATTTTTACAAGCCGCCGCTGCCGGGCGGTTTCTTGCCGCTGGTTTGGCCGGGGCCGCGGCTCAAAGGGAACAAGTTCTACCGCCGTGCGCTCGCCGAGCACCGCGCCGGCCACACCGCCGCCGGCTTCGTGCAGCTCGGTCGCGTCGCGCACCTGCTGACGGACATGTGCTGCCCGGTGCACGTGCATCGGCTCACCCACGATACCGATCCTTACGAGTGGTACGTGGAGGGCAACATCAAGCGGCTGCTCGAGCTACCCGTGCCCAACGTGCCCGATATGGCCCGCCCCAGCGATCTGGTGCGCGAGCTAGCGGCGTACACGCAGAAATTCCGCGCCGACGCGACGAACCATCATCTGGGTCGCGTCTTGAAGCGCGCCAAAATTCTGCGCGGCGTGACCAATAAAGAAGCGGCCCAGCAAGCCCACGAGCTGATTCCGCTGGCTGCCGGCTACACCGCGGCGCTCTTCCGCATGTACCTGCGCGACCGATGCAGCCCCGCACCCACGCCTTCGTGATCCGCACCGCGGTAGCGGCCTCGCAAAATGCCTGGCTACGGACGCACGAGGCCGCATTGCTCCGAGGCAACGACGCCGAAGACGACTACGTGCTCGGACCCGTGAGGCTGCGCGCACCCGGGCTGACACACACCTATCGCCCCGGCTCGCGTTTTGGCGAGCTGTGGGCGCCGTCCGCTCGCACCCAGCTCGAGCGTTGGTTGAAACGCGCGCGGCGTGCGCCATCGTCGGAGCGCGCGGCGTTTTGGCTCGGCCGCGCGTGCCACCTGCTGGGCGATATGGCCGTACCGGCGCGCACGCGCGGCGTCTGGCACCTGCTCGGCGACCCGCTCGAATCCTTTTGGGAAACGCACCAGGACTTGGCGGCTCTCTTGCCCGAGCGGTTGCCGGAAACCAACGAGAGCCACCTGCAACACGCAGAAGCCCTTGCTCGTTTCTCCAGCGCGTGCGCCGCCGACACGACCCGTACTCCGTGGGGTGCCGCCCGGTTCCGCCTGCTCGGTCACGGTTCACGAGTCGACTCCGAGCAACTCGCACTGCAGGCCGAGCGGCTGCTCTCGCTGGCCGTGGCACACACGCGCGACTTCTTGCGAGAGCAGGCTGCCCAGCTGGGCAGCCCAACAGAAACAACGGCCTCCCCCTAAATCACCAGAAAGCGTTGCCTCTTACACCGCTCTCGGCCAGTGGATGGGACACGAGTCGAGGGTTGCTACGCGCGAACGGAGACGGTGGCTGCGACGGGCGCCGGGAGGACTACTGGCACCGGGACTGCCGTCACGCTGTCGAGCGCGGGGACGGCAGAGGGCGGGGGCGTCTTGAACACGAGTTGGCTCCGCACCGGGTAGTAATAGGTGACGAAGAGGAGAAAGTTGGCGAGGAGGCTCAGGAGCTCGGGGCGGATGCTGGGGAGCCAGGCGAGCAGGAGCTTGAAGACGATGATGTTGAGGGGGAAGCCGACGGCTTCTGCGATGATGAAGCGGCGGGCTTGGGGAGCGGCGCCTTCTGCGGTGGCGCGGAAGGCGAAGGAGCGGCTGCCGTAGAAGAGCACGACTCCACCAGCGAGCAGCCCGACCACGCGAGCACCTGTGGCGCTGAGGCCGAGGAAATGGAGGCTGAGCGCGAGGGCCGCGAAATCCAGCGCGGTGCCGCCACCACCGACGATGAGCGAACGCCCGAAACGCAGCGCGGACGCCCGTAGGCTGCGCAGCTGCTCGGAAATGGCGTTCGCTCTCACGCTAGAAGTGTAGGGCATGGCCGCTCCTTCGCCAGGGGCGGGTCCGCGCTTCGGACGCTCAGTAAAGCGTTACGGGCTTTCGCAAATGAAGGGCGTGAGCGCGGTGCAGCTGCGATCTTGCCAAAGGCCGGTCGCCAGTATGCCGGAGCAGCGCTGAATGCTCGTGCCCCCGGGGCTCTTGTTGTCCCAATTCGCATACATGCCCTGAACGAGCGTGCCGCTGGTGCCACCCTGCCAAAAGAGCGCGCCGTCCACCCAGCGCCATTCGCCCAGCACGGCCTGATCGTTGGAACCAATGAATCCGAAGAACAGGGGCGTTACGAAGACGCTGTAAGCGGTTCCCTGGGTCAGGACGAAATTGTTTTCTGTGGCGTTGTCGATGCGCGTCAGCGTCATGCCATGGGTCTGGCAGTAGGCGTTGGCGTCGGCCCAGTTCAGCGACTGCCGGCAAAACAAGTAATCGTGGCCATTCAGGGTGTCGCAGGTGCAATCGGCGGTATTGGTGCAGGCGGGAGCCGGACCGCTGCCGCCATCTCCCCCGGCGGAGATGCCAGCCATGCCGGTGTCTCCGCCTACGCCCAGCGAGCCCCCAGTGGTCGAGCCGCCAGTGGTCGTACCACCCGGGCTGCTGCCACCCATGGTGGTGCCGCCGGTCCCGTTGCCGCCGTTGACGGAGCTGCCGCCCGTGGTGGAGGTGCCACCACCTGGTGCTCCGCCGTCACCCGGCACGCCACCGAGAGACGAGCTGGCTCCGGAGCTGGTGCCGGCGTCGGTGTTGCCGTCGCCGCCGCTGAGCATGCCGTCCGTCGTGTCGAGCTCTTCGTAGCCGAGGCGGCACGCAGGCGCGCTCAGTGCCGCTGCGCCGAGGGCGAGCAACACCACGGGCGCGAGAGGCAAGCGTCGCCGAAGGGCCACGCTTTCGAGCATAGCATTACGCTACAAAGCGAAACGCCCGGATCCCTTGAGGACCCGGGCGTCGCTGGCTACGTGTAGGAGCACCTGCGCGGAGTGCGCACGCGCCTTACCGGAGCGCGGTCAGTTCGATTCTTCGAATTCCGCGTCGATCACGTCGCCCTTCTTCTTGCCGCCGCTCTCGCCGCCGGCGTCGCCGGCCGGAGCTGCGCCGGGCGCGCCGCCCGGAGCACCGCCCACGCCCTCGTACAGCTTGGCTGCCATGGCGTGCGCTTCCTTCTCCAGAGCCTCGAGCGTGCTCTGCACCTTGGCGTCGTCCTGCTTCTCGACGGCTTCGCGACCCTCTTTGATGAGCTTCTCGATGCCGGCGATGTCCACGCCGCCCAGCTTCTCCTTGTTCTCGGAGATTTGCTTTTCGAGCGTGTAACACATGTTGTCGAGCTTGTTGCGGCGCTCGATCTCTTCACGACGGCGCTTGTCTTCTTCTTCGTGCGCCGCCGCTTCCTTCACCATGCGGTCGATGTCGTCCTTGTTGATGCCGGACGACGCCGTGATGGTGATGCGCTGATCCTTGCCGGTCGCCAGATCCTTGGCGCCGACCGAGAGGATGCCGTTGGCGTCGATGTCGAAGGTGACCTCGATCTTCGGCATGCCGCGCGGAGCCGCCGGCAGACCTTCGAGGTGGAACTTGCCGAGCGTGCGGTTGAAACGCGCCTCGGCGCGCTCGCCCTGCAGCACGTGGATCTCGACGCTGGTCTGGTTGTCGCTCGCGGTGGAGTAGATTTCCTTCTTCTGCGTCGGGATCGTGGTGTTGCGCGGGATCATCACGGTCATGACGCCGCCCAGGGTTTCGACACCGAGCGAAAGCGGGGTCACGTCCAGCAGCACGACGTCTTGCACGTCGCCGCTGAGCACGCCGCCCTGCACGGCCGCGCCGATGGCCACGACCTCGTCCGGATTCACGCCCTTGTGCGGCTCTTTGCCGAAGAACTTCTGCACCGTCTCCTGCACCAGCGGGATACGGGTAGAGCCACCGACCAACACCACCTCGTGGATGTCGCTCGGCTTCTTCTTCGCGTCGTCCAGCGCGCGCTTCACCGGCTCCATCGAGCGCTCGACGAGCGGGCGGATCATCTGCTCCAACTTGGAGCGGGTGAGCTGCTTCTGCAGGTGCTTCGGACCCGAGGCGTCTGCGGTGAGGTACGGCAGGTTGATGGTCGTCTCTTGCTTGTTGCTGAGCTCGATCTTCGCCTGCTCGGCCGCGTCCTTCAGACGCTGAATGACCATCTTGTCTTTGCTGACGTCGAGGCCCGTGTCCTTCTTGAACTCGGCCACCAGCCAGTCCATGACCAGGTGGTCGACGTCGTCGCCGCCCAAGTGGGTGTCGCCGTTCGTCGAGATAACTTGCACGACGTTGTCGCCCACCTCGAGGATCGAGATGTCGAAGGTACCGCCGCCGAAGTCGTAGACCGCGATGACTTCGTTGTTCTTCTTGTCGAGGCCGTAGGCGAGCGCGGCCGCGGTCGGCTCGTTGATGATGCGCTTCACGTCGAGCCCGGCGATCTTGCCGGCGTCCTTCGTGGCCTGGCGCTGGGCATCGTTGAAGTACGCGGGCACGGTGATGACCGCTTCGGTCACCTTCTCGCCCAGGTAGTCTTCAGCCGCCTTCTTCAGCTTCTGCAGCACCTTGGCGGCGACCTCGGGCGGGGCCATCGCTTTGCCGCGCGCCTCGATCCAAGCGTCCCCGTTCGGACCCTTGGTGACCTTGTACGGCACGCGCGAAGCTTCGGCCGAGCCTTCCTCGAACCGACGGCCGATGAAGCGCTTGGACGAGTAGATCGTGTTCTCGGGGTTCGTTACGGCCTGGCGCTTGGCAATCTGACCGACGAGGACCTCGCCCTTGTCATCCCAAGCAACGACGGACGGCGTCGTGCGCGCGCCCTCTTCGTTGACGATGACCTTGGCTTCCTTGCCTTCCATGACCGAGACGACGCTGTTGGTCGTTCCGAGGTCGATACCGATAATCTTGCCCATGGCGTACTCCTCAACTCCTGCCGGTGAACCGGCGTTGGCCCGGCCGCCGCTCCTCTTAGGGAGCGTGCGCCACGGAAACCTGAATTTTTGTTGGCTCGGGCTTCGTTCCCGATCGACCAACGCGCGGCAACATAATCATGTCGATCCGAGGGTCAAGGACCGTGCCAGCAGGAAAAATTCCGGGGCCTTCGGAGCTTTTTCCTTGACCAATTTCCCGCCGCGGTTAGTGTCCCGGCCTCCTTTCTCCCCGGGGCTGTAGCTCAGCTGGGAGAGCGCTGCGTTCGCAATGCAGAGGTCAGGGGTTCGATCCCCCTCAGCTCCACTAGACGGCGGTTCTTCGGAACCGCCGTCGTCGTTTTGTCCGTAGCGGAACGGAACGCATGGCGCGAGTCAGCGATCGCGCATGAACGTGAGCCCGTTGCGGTTCAAGTCCCAGAACGCGAACTCGCGCGTGCGCCACGGCGTGTCACGGAGCTGCGTGCCCTCGTGGAAGACTTCCTTGTCTCGATACTCGGCGAAGAGCGCGTCGGGATCGTCGACGACGAGGCGAAGCATGCACTGACCCGCCGTGCCGGCTTCGAAGTCTTTCTCGAACTGGAACTGCAGGTGCAGCCTCACGTTGCCGCGCCTGACCCCGGCGTAGGTCGGCTTGTCTTCTGAATCCTTGAGGAAGACCTCGAAGCCGAGCCGCTCGACGTAGAAGCGGATCGCCTCCGCCACGTCGCGCGCAGGGAGCACGGGGATTGCGGCTTCGAGCTTTGCCTCAGCTGCCATGGCGACGAGTCTCGCACGGCCGTGGTAAACGTGGGGGCATGCGTTGGGTAGCGGCTTGGGTGGCTTGGCGGCTACTTTTTGAAGAAGGCGCGGCGCATCAAGCGTCGCGAATCCGCGTAGCCACGAGTTTCGCAGACGCGTGGTTGGCGCCGAGTCCTCGATAACTCCACGACCACTCCACACGACGTGTGCCTGAGGCGTGGCAGTTTGTTCGGCGTGAAAGCGCTCGTCGGGGTTCGTCCGGGATTTTCGCTGGTGGCGAGACTGAACAGTGTTGGCTTTGCGCTCAAGGGGTTGCGGACGCTGCTGAAGTCGCAGCACAACGCGTGGGCCCACGCGGTTGCGACACTGGGCGTTGTTGCCGCTGGAGGCTGGGTGGGGCTTGGCCGTTTCGAATGGCTAGCGCTGGTTTTCGCGATCGTGTCGGTTTGGACGGCGGAAGCCATCAACACCGCCTTCGAGTTTCTGTGCGACGTGGCATCGCCGGGTTTTCACCCACTCGTAGCTCGCGCCAAGGACGTCGCCGCAGCGGCCGTTCTGATCTGTGCCTTGGGCGCGCTGGCCATCGCGGGGCTGGTGTTTGCGCCGGCAGTCGCGCGGCTGATTGCAGCGATGGTGGGCTAGCAAGGCGGCCGTTGGCCGACCTGGCCTCGATCCGTTACCCTAGCGGTGAGGGACGGAGATGGCGGCGCTCAAGACGAGGATCATGTACGTGGAAGCCGGCGGCGGCTTGGGGTCGCGAGGCGGGAGGATTGGGCGCGTGCAGTTTTCGAAGACGGGGCGGACGCTGTACTATCGCGGCGTGACGCTCGAGTCGCTGAAGGGGAGTGGCTACAAGACGAATCATTTCGACGTGGACACTCGTGAGCCTTATTGGGTGTCGGGCCCTCGCAAAGACGGCAATGATCCGCTGTACCCGGGCGTTGTCCAGATCGATGACGACGTGCGCGAGGAGTATTGGCGCGTGATTCGCAATGCGCCGGAGCAGGCGCAGGTTCGCTCGTTTCGTGCGCCCGGCAAGCATTCCAAGCGGCGCCCTCACACGGCGTCCATGGCAGCGGCGAGCAATCAACGCGCGCGAGGCCGTTAGCGTGCAGAACATCGCGGCTGTCGGCGTCGTCGAGAACGGCAATTCGGTGGTGCTGGTCACGGTCTCGAATCAAGCCAAGGTGCTCGACCGGCGCGGTGTTGACCTGACCGAGGGTCTGCCGACGCATCCACATCATCACGAAGGGTCGTGGGCGCTCGGGCGTTATGCCAATACGCCGGGGGCGCGCGCGATCTCGCTGGCAGAAGCGGTAGCGCTCGTCGCTCAGGTCAGGGCAGCGGCAGAAGCCGGGGCACGGCGGCATCTGGCGGAGCTGGCCGCCGTCGTTTCGTCGCCGCTCGTCGCTATTGCGCTCCGCGCGTATCCGGCGCTTCCGCCTACCACCGAGCTGCGCATCACCGACAATCGCGCCCAAACCTACGCCGATTCCGCCATGTATCGCGAGGCGCTGGCCGGAGCCGCTCGCGAGCGAGGCTGGGCCGTGCATTGGTACGACCGCGAGCGCGTCTTCGCGGACGCCGCTTCTGCGCTGGGTCGCGATGTCGAGGCCGTGCTCGCCGCCATGAAGCGCGAGCTGGGCGCGCCGTGGCAAGCCAAGCACAAGCTGGCTGCGGCCGCGGCGCTCGCCGTGTGCCCCGCGCTGCGGCAAGAATAGCTGGCGCTGGTCGGGCGCCGCGTTGGGCCCCATGCGCCAGGTCGGGGCAAGAGCGCCCAATTTCGACAACCTGCTCGAAGGCTGCCGTACAGCTCGGCGGACTGCCGGCGATTCCTTTCGAGTAGCTCGAACCAAGTCGTGCCAGGATGCCCCCCATGCGGCTTTCGCTTTGGGCGGCGTTTGGATTGTGTGGATGCACCAACGTGATCTTTCCGGCGCCGGTGCCGATGCGAGCCGTGGACTTTCCGGCGAGCAAGCCGGCGCCCGCCACTCGGACGCCCGCCAAATGCTTGGTCGTGTTCTTGCCCGGAATGGGCGACAAAGCGGAAGATTTTTCTTACAACGGGCTGGTGCAAGAGGTGCAGCGCCGTGGGCTTTCGATCGACGTGGTCGCTGCCAACGCCACCTTTGGCTACTACACGCGCGGCATCTTTAGCGAACGGCTTGCGGAGGACGTGATCGCTCCGCGCAAGCGCAGAGACCAGCAGCTGTGGCTGATCGGTAACTCGATGGGCGGCTTCGGCACCCTGTTCTACTCGCGCCAGCACACGTCCGAGATCACGGGCGTGCTCGCGCTTTCTCCCTACTTGGGCGAAGACGACGTGATCGACGAGGTGTACGCGGCGGGCGGCCTGCAAAAGTGGAAGGCGCCAGCCCGCGTCGACAAGATAACCGTCGACAATTATCAGCGTGAGCTGATGCGCTGGCTGCAAGCCGTGACGAGCGGCAAGGAGCCGTCTCCGCAGCTGTATCTGGGCTTCGGTGACCAGGACAAGCTGCGCCACGCCGACGAGCTCTTGGCCGCGGTGGTGCCGGCCGACCACCTTTACCGCGACCCTGGAGCGCACGAGTGGGATTCGTGGCTTCGCCTGCTCACCAAGTTCCTCGATCAGGGCCCGCTCGCGCAGAGCTGCAGCGCCGAAGCCGCGCCCGCCAAGCCGTAGGATTGCCGGCAGTCCGGCGAGGTGCTTTGCTCGCCGCCATGCAGCGCGGACGGGTGTTGGTGGCGGTGGTGATGGCGGGGTGGTTGGGTGCGCAGCCGGCGTGGGCCGAGGACGCGGCCACGCGCGCGGCGGCACGGCAATTGGCCGAAAACGGGGTAACGGCGCTGCAAGCGGGCGACACCGCGACCGCCGTGAGCAAGCTCGAGAAGGCTTTCAGCATGTTGCAGGTGCCGTCCATCGCGTTGTGGTCGGCGCGCGCGTTGGTGCAGCAGGGCAAGCTGGTCGAAGCGGGGGAGCGTCTGGTGCAGTGCACGCGCCTGCCCGTTTCGGGCGATACGGCTGTGCAGCAGCAGGCCCGCACCGACGCGCAGAGTGAGCTGGATCAGCTACGTCCGCGCATCCCCAACCTCAAGATCGAGATCGACGGCGTCGACCTGGATACCGTACAGGTCACTCTCGACGGACGCGAAGTGCCGCGCGCGCTGCTCGACGAAGAGCAGCCCGTGAATCCCGGTAGCCATCACGTCGTGGCAAGCAGCGGCAGCGATCGCCGCGAGCAAGACGTGCAGCTCGCCGAGCGTGAGCATCGCAGCATCAAGCTGCACCTCAAGCCAGGCGCACCGGGCGCTGCGGCGGCGCCTGCCACGTCGGCAGCGCCAGCTTCGTCCGCTGCTCCGAGCGAAGCAACGCCGTCCAGTGCGACAGCATCCGCTCCTGCTGCCGCCACCCAGAGCCAGCCCGCTCCCTCCAGCACCGGGCGCACGCTCGGCTACGTGGCGCTCGCGGCGGGCGGTGCCGGGCTCGTTTTTGGTGGAATTACCGGAGCTTTGGCGCTGAAAAAGCACTCGGATTTGGTGGCCGACAGCGAGCATTGCAATCAATCGCAGTGCGTCTACGCGGTCGAAGATCGGGTGTCGTCGATGCGCACGATGCGCACCCTTTCGACCATCGGCTTCGTGGGCGGCGGTGTGCTGGCGGCTGCCGGTATCACGCTCTTGCTCACGGCGCCCAGCTCGCAGCAGTCGGGGGCCACAGGTCCCGAGCTGCGGGTCGCGATTGGGCCCGGCAGCTTGCACTTGCAGGGGGCGTACTGATGAAGCGCGCTCTGTTGCTTTCGAGCTGCCTCGCCGCCGCTTGCGCGGTTCCGGATTTGGAGCTCGTCACTGCGCTGCCGGGCCAAGGCGGCTCGAGTGGCTCGAGCGCTGGCGGTAGCAGCGCCGGCACCTCCGACGCGAAATCGGGCAGCGAAGCGGGCGGAACAACCCCGCAAGGTGGCGGCGGCAGTGGAGCTGGCGGCGGCAGTGCCGGGATGGATCCCCTGAGCAACGCCGGCGCTGGGGGCGAAGCGGAAATGTTCCCTCCAGGCTTCGACCTGTGCAGCGTGAAGCCGCCGGGCATCTTCTGCGACAGCTTCGAGGATGGGACGACGAAGAAATGGAAAGCCAGCAGCGCGACGGTGGACCGCGCTAGCGGCGCCGATCCCAAGGCGCCCAGCCATATCTTGCACAGCAAAATGCAGGTCTTGCAGCCCGCCAGTGACTTTGCCCACGCGGCCGGCGACGCCAAGCTGAGCGCTTGGGTCCGCACCGCGAACACGGCTCAGCAAGATTTGATCGGCTTCAAGACCATCACCGGCGCCGTGATCTCGATCTCGGTGGCTTATGCCCACTACCAATTCAAGTTGAGCAAAGAACCGCCGGTTTATGCCCCTTCTAGCCCGGCGGGCGGCCCTCTCGCGGTCGCCAATCAATGGATTTGCGTCGAGCTCACCCACAACGCGAATGGCGTGAGCGGCAAGATCGTGTTGCCTGACGGCACGCAGCAGGCCATGCCCATCATCGATAGCGTCGGGAGCTACGGCGAAGACGACAAGTGGAACGACGCCACCGGCAACACCTACAACTGGGGCGACGGGCTGTGGCAAATCGGCGACGCCAACGCCGACATCGACTTCGACGACATTCGCCTGAGTCTGCCCACGGATGACTCTGGGTGCGACGTCGGTTTCATGCCCTGAGTAGCCGTCGCGCTAGGGCTTGTCCGTAGCGGTCGGAAACTGGGCAGATGTCGGCCCTGCCCAGAGATTGGGAATGTCTTTGGCGTTGGTGCCGGCCGCGGGTGATGCCTGGAACATGCGCAGCTCGCCCGTCTTGGTGCCGACGTTCGGGAACATGATGCGCTGCGGATTGTCGAGCTCCATGACCTCGACGCTGCCGCTGCACGCCACCGTGTAGCTCTGCCCGACGGCCACGCTCACGGGCTTGACCAGCGTGCACTTGCGAAAGCCGTAGCCCTGCGTGGGCGTGCAGCTCGCTTGTTCGCCCGTAGTTTCATTCTTGATCGAGAGCTCGCCCACGTTGCTGCCGGACGCAGTAAAGCCACCCAGCTCGCTGAAGCTGCGCGCGTAGCGGGCGTTCGCGAACGTGACCGCGCAGTCGCTGCAATCCGTGCTGTAAGCGTAGTAGGGCTGCACGCCCAACATCTGCTGGTTGGCGAGGCGAAAGCCGTATTGAGGCATGCGCGTGGCCGGGTGCGCGGTGTCGTGATCGTTCATGTACGAGCGGTACTGACCGTTCAATGAGCCGTAGTCCCAGGTTTTGCCGCCGTCTTTCGACCAGGCCACGTGCTCGCGCGGATCCAGCCCGAGGATGGCGCCGGTTGCGCTTTGGCTCAGCTCGTTGCGGGTGTGCGGTCCGGCGAGCGCCGTATCGGCCAACGGCATGTTGAACGAGAAGAAGTTGGATCCGGCGTTCGGGTGCGTGTTGCTGATGATCAGCGCATAGAGCTTGCCGCCCAGCAACTTGGCGGGCGTGTTGACCCACACCATCACCGGGTCGGATCCGACGACCTGGGCCGCTTCGTTGTGGCGATCACAGCCGTTCACGGTTTCGCTCACGATCTCGGTCGTGGGCAGCCCCGTGGTGGGGTCGACGTTGACCAGACTGGCATGCAAGGTGCCACCGTCGCCGGCGCCGTAGCCGGCGTTGCCTGAATCCCAGCAGCTGGCTCCCTTCAGCTTGAAGCCAAAATACATGCGATCGATGTCGATGGTGGCGTCCGGCACGAAGCGCAGCAGCGCGCGATAGTCCGCAGACTTGAGCGGCGAATCATTCACATTCTCGATCCCGACCGGGATCGACCCCGCGCGATTCGTCAGTGGCGCATCGCCCGAGCTCGTGCCGCCTGCGTTCGCGCTACCAGCCGTCGTGCCACCTTGGCCCAGCGCCCCGCCTCCGCTGGGCGAGCCGCCAGAGCCTGCCGTGGCGGTGCCACCTTGTGCGGGTTGCCCCCCGCTCGGGCTGGTGCCGCCGTTGGCGCTGGCTCCGCCCGTTGCCGAGCCGCCGCTGCTGCTGCCTGCGCTCTGCGTCGCGCTGCCACCGCTGCCCGCCAACTGGGCGCTGCCACCGGCGGAGCCGCCGCCTTGCGTCCCAGAACCGCCCGACGACCCGCCAGCGGGGTCTTCATTACCGCAACCCGGGAGAAGGACGCCCCAGGCGGTCAACAGCATCCAAACCGTCCCTGTATCGAGCCGCGCGCTGGTCATCGAGCGGTTAGAGGCGAAGGCGCCTTGGCCCCATTTCAGAATCGTCTTACTTCGTGATCTCGAGGCCGTTGGGAGTCGAACTCAACCGGTGCTGAACGAGCCGAACGCGACGGCGTTGGGCTGCTTCACCCGGGTGGGCGTGGCGGAGCCGCGCAGCGTGAGCCGGCGGCTTTCCGGATCGACCGCGAACACCAGCAAGGTGTTGTTGTCCTGGTTGGCCACGAACAGGTGGCGATTGTCCGGGCTCAGCAGGAAATGGCGCGGACCTTTGATGAGGCCGTCGCCGTATTCGTTCGCGACTAGCGTGAGGCGACCCTGAGGGCCGACGCTGAGCACGGCGATGCTTTGGCAATCCGGGGTGCGGGTGGTGGCGTAGACGGTTCTGCCGTCTGCTGACACCTCGAGCTCGGCGGCGGTCATGGTGCCGGTGGCAGCCCGCGGAGCAATGCCAGCGGGGAAGATGGAGACCGTTTGCGGCTCGCCGAGCTCGCCACCATCGCCGATTTGGTACGACACGACCTCGCCACTCCAATCCAGGATGACGTAGGCGGCAGGCAGCTTCGGGTGGACGACGACGCGGCGTGGCCCGGAGGGAGTCGGCACGCCGACACTGGGCACCGCGAGCGCTCGTAGCTTACCGGTGCTCTCGTCCAGCCGATATTGCGCGACGTGCTCCGAGCCGCGGCACACGACGTACACGAAGTTGCCGTCCACCGATTGCGCCTGGCCGTGCGCGTTCTTGCCGGCGATCTGCGAGTCGGTCGGCTCGGAGAGGCGGCCGTCTTCCGCGACTGGAATCACGGCGATGCGGCCCTCGGCGGTGCTGGAGCTGGCGGTGAGCAGCGACTTGCCCGAGCGCGTGAGCTGGACCGAAACCGTGTTGCCGCCGCCGGACCAGACGTCGTTGATCTTGCTGAGCGCACCGGAGCGAGGGTCGATGCGGTACGAGGTGGCGCGGCCTGGCTCGGGCTTGTCGGCGCCGGCCTTTTCGCTGATGGCGAACAAGACTTGGCGCTTTTGGTCAAGTGCCAGGAAGGTGGGCGACTCCGCTACGCCCTCGGTCAACGCGACGGACGCGAGCGTGCCGCTGCCCTGGTCGAAAGAAAAAGTTTCGAGCGTGGAGCCGTAACCGCCCACGAACAGCCAGTGCTTGCGCGTTGATTCCACCATGGTCAGGGCTCGAGCTTGAAGTCGTCGATTGAGAAGTGGCCGCTCTGGCAACCTTGGGGCGCGAAACCGAATGCAGTGACACGCGATGTGTCGACAGGAGCGCCAGGGTGGTCACCGGGAGGGCCGAAGGGGTTGTGCCAGAACTTGTTCAGGGGGAGCGTGACGACTTGCCAGGCTCCCGGCGAAAGTCGTTCGGTTTTGCTTGTGTAGCCGGTGCCGTGACCATCCATGAAAGAAACGCTGAGCACGAGCTCGCTATCGGGCTTGATGTGGAAGCTGAGCGCGCTGAATGCGCGCCAATCGCCGAGACGAGTCTCGTTCCACACGTCCAGGCTCGCGCGCTGGTCGTCACCGCCGCTGCAGGTGTAAGTGACCGAAAGCGCGCTGGGCGAGCTCTCGCCGGTAGTGAGCGCGAGCACGACGCTCGAATGGTCGCTGGCTGCAGCCGGCCGACCGAGGGTGGCGGTGCCCTCGTAGTCGCTCAGCACGATCGGGAGCGCGGGTCGCGGAGGAGCGGCGGGAGTCGCTGCCAGCGTCGGCGCGGGCGCTCTCTCGGGCTCACGGTAGGCGATGCCTTCGAGCACGTACTCGTGCTGCAAGCATTGATGATTGGGCTGCGGGCTACGTGAGCTCGTGATTTGGACGAAGCTCGCGTGCAGCGCGAAGGCCTGGTTGCGCAGCGCGTCTTCGGCATCTTCGCGGCTGCCGCCTTCGCCGGTGAAGCCGCAGCCCTTGCCGCTTTGCGCGTGCAGTCGTCCTGCCTCGACCAGGCCGGGCGGCGGAGCGTGCTCGCTCAGCGTGACGGAAGCGGCGCCCGGTAAAAGCGCGCTGCGACTCGCGCAGGCGACGAGCAGCGTGAGACCGAGCAGTAACGGTGAGCTGCGCGCCATGCCGTGCAGGTAGCCGAGGGCGCGTCGCGCGTCGATGCTTTTGCGGTTTCGTTTCGGCTACGCAAACGCTTCCGCCAGCAGCCGATAGGAGCGCAGCCGCGCTTCGGGATCGTGCGTGACGGTGGTGACCATCACTTCGTCCGCCTGGGTGCGCTGGGCGAGCGTTGCGATGCGCTGCTGCACGGCGCTGGGGGTGCCGACGATTTGCAAGTCGCGGTAGGCGCGCACCACGGCGCGCTCTTGCTCGGTGTACGGGTACGCCAGCGCCTCTTCCGGCGAGGGGATCTTGCTCGGGCGGCCGGAGCGGAGACGCACCCAGGAGAGTTGCATGCTGCTGGCGAGCCGCTCGGCCTCTTCCGTGGTTTCGGCGCAAATGACCGAGACGGCGAGGATGGCTCGCGGCGCGTCGAGGTATTCGGACGGCTGGAACTCGCTGCGGTACGCGAGCATCGGTCGGTCCGGACGGTCCGGGCTGAAATGCGCGGCGAAGGCGAAGCCCAGGCCGAGCTTGGCGGCGAGCGCCGCGCTGAAGTCGCTGGAGCCGAGCAGCCATACCGGCGGTAGCGCGACGTCTTCCGGATAAGCGGTGACGCCCACGAACGGGTGGCTCCGCTGCAGTCCCGCCCCAAAATCCATCAGCTCTGCCAGCTGGTCGGGAAAGTCGTTGGCCAGCAGCGCCTCGCGCGAGCGGCGCAGCGCCAGCGCCGTGACCTGGTCGGTGCCGGGGGCTCTGCCGATGCCCAGGTCGACCCGGCCCGGATAGAGCGACTCGAGCATCTTGAACGATTCGGCGACCGCCAATGGCGGGTGGTTCGGCAACATGATGCCACCGGAGCCGACGCGCAGCCGTTGCGTGCGCTGCGCCGCCAGCGCGATGAGCGTGGCAGGCGTGGTGCTGGCGATGGCCGGCATGTTGTGGTGCTCCGCGTACCAGACGCGGGTGTAGCCCAGCCGGTCCAGCTCCTGTGCCAGGGTGAGGCTATGCTGGACGGCTTGCCCGCTGTTACTGCCCTGAGCGACGGGCACCAGATCGAGCGCCGAGAGGGGAAAGCGCATGCTCGCGGGAACGTAAGACCTGATTGCGGTGGCGAGAAGTGGTAAACCCTGCGGCATGCGCTGGGCGTGGCTTTTGCTGTTCGTGGTCGGGGGCTGCAAAATCGGACCCAGTGAGGAAGAATTGCGCTGCTTCGAAGCCTGCGCGCGCGACAAGGACGCCTGCATGCTCTCCGCCAGCACGGGCGAGCAGATCCAGTCCTGCGACGCGCGGAGCTCGCGCTGCACGGTGAGCTGCGAATGAGCCGTGCTCTGGCGCTGCTGCCACTTTTGGCGGTGGCGTGCGTGCCGCCCTACAAGCCGCCGACGCTGGACCAGCCGCACGCCGTGCTCAAGCTGCGCCGCTCGTACGACACCATCGCCGGCAGCACGCTCGAAGAAGCGGTGGACATCGAGGAGCACCGCGCGCTGCGGCAGAGCGCGCCGTCACGCATGGCGCAGAGCGCGCGCATGGACGCGCTGCTCATCCACCCCGTGCCGAGCACGGTCGAAGTGAACGCGCATTTTTTTCACATCGAGACGCACCTGGTACACGAGAGCTACCAGGTGTCTCACACGACTTACGACTACGAAACGTACGACTGCAGCAGCGGTTTCGGTGCCACCCGCAGCTTTCGCACCTGCAGCCGCACGGTGCCGCACACGCACTACGAGACGCGCTACCGCGACGTGTGGCGGCAGGTTCCGGTGACTGACGGCGCTTGCGGCTCGAGCTTTCGGCTGGCGCCGCGCGACGGGCGCGTCTACCTGATGCAGTACACGTACCACGACCAATCGGTGTGCTCGCTCTCCTGCTACGAGCAGGTGCCCGAGGAGGCCGGCACTTTCAAGAATCTGCCCTGCGTGGCCGCGCCGCCCGCAGACTAGCGCTCAGACTACCGCGGCGTTCGATCGCTGCGACGCGCCAGGCGGCGCCGCCCCAAGATGACGGCCACGCCGGCCAGCAGCAACGCGCTGAGCGCGCTTTTGCGCGGCGTGGGTGAAACGCTGCAAGCGCCGCTCTCGCCGAGCTTGGTCGGCTGCACGCAGCGCGGCGCTGGATCATCGGAGCAGACGAGGCCGCTTTCGCAGTCGGTCGTTTCGCTGCAGCTCGCGCCTTCGCTACCCGGTGCGACGACGGCAGGAGAGCCGGCGGCACCGTCCGCGCCGCCCGCGCCTTCGCCTTCGACCGGCGCCGGATCGCTCACGCCGGTGGTGACCCAAAACGGCGGGTCGTAACCACCCTGCGCGGCCGCATCCTTCGCGGTCGCGATGATGAGGTCGTACCAGGAGCTCACGCTGCCGTAGACGGGCGAGCCGCAGCCTTGTCCGCCGCGCGACACCACGCCCACGACCTTGCCATCGGCGTCCAGCGCCGGGCCGCCGGAATCGCCCGAGCAGATGCCGGTCTCGCCCAGAAACTCGGTGGACTCGACGCCTTCGCCGCAGGTGCCGGGCTGGCACTCGATCTTCAAGCCGTCACGCTCGAGGCGCGTCGCGGTGGCCAAGCCGGCATCGTTTTCGCCGTAGCCGACGGCCGTGTACACCTCACCGGGTTGCACCTCGCGATCGATGCGCGGGATTGCCGGCACCGCCAGGGACGCCGAAACGTTTTCGCTCAGGATGATCAGCGCGATGTCGTAGCCGCACGTGTCACTGCCCGAATCCGGAACGCGCACGTCATCGGCATGAAAGATCGGGCTCTTGTCGCTCGGCTGCGGGTCGTTGGTGGCCGCAAAGGCACGCGCGGGATACGGCTGACCCAAATCAGAAGCGCCACACAGCACGCGCTCGTCGCCGGTGTTGGCCGAGACACAATGCCGCGCTGTGAGCAGCAGGTTGGGTGCAATCAAGGTCGAAGTGCACAGCGCCCCGGTTCCCTGCCAATGCGAGGCCAATAGAAAGACGTTCGAGTGCGAGCGGTCGAGCTGCCCGCCCGCGATGGGCAGCGTCGTACTTGCGGTGAGTCCCGCTTTCTCGTCGCCGAGGGAGCTGCAGCCCAGCGGAAGCACGCAAAGCAGCAGCGCTGGCCAGGCTCGCACGGGAGGACACTTTACGCGGCGCCCTCGGGTTGTGCTACTCGGGAGCCGGCCCTCTTGAGAACCATTCGCATTTCCCAAAAGATTCCTGCGTCACTCGACGCGCTTTGGGTGGCTTGCGCCACCACTTCCGGCATCGCGGGCTGGCAAGCTGACAGGGTGACCGGTGCGGTCCAAACCGGCGAAACAGTTGGGCTTGGTTGGCCAGACCTGGGCGTCTCCATTCGCTTGGACGTGCTGGAGCTCAGCGAGCGGCGCCTGGTGGTGTTCGGCCACGGCGACTCGCGCGTGCGCTTCGAGGTGAAAGAGGGCGAGGTGGAGCTGTCGCACTCGGCGCCGTTCGAAGACGACGAAGAGCTCGGCACCGAATCATCGTGGCGGCTCGCGCTCGGCACCTTGGCGCACTACCTCGATCGCTACGCCGGCCAAGATCGCGAAACCGTGTGGTTGGTGAAGCCCGCCAAAACCACCGCCGAGGCCGCGCACGCCTTCTTCACCTTGCCCGACGCGCTGGCGGCCTGGCTCGGCCGTGCCACCGCGCCCATCGGCCCCGTCGGCTCGCGCTATCGCATCACGCTCAGCGGCGGCGGCACCATGAGCGGTGTCGTGCTCGCTCACACCGAAGGCCGCGATCTCGCGCTGCGCTGGGACGAAGCCAGCTACTCCGTCATCACTTTCCGCACCCTGCCGTCGCCCACCGGCGAGCAAGAACGCCTGCTCGTCATCTCCTGGTCCCGCTGGTCCGAGCTCGAAAACGCCGAACGCATCGCCGGCGAGCTCGACGGCGCCCTCGCTCGTCTGGTGCAACTGCTCGGCACCGCCGGCGCCGCGTGACCCTTCACTCAGCGTCGCGGCAACAGCGCGTGCCGGTGCTGTAGTCGTAGTAGGTGCTCGGGTGGACGCTGACCTTGGCTTCGCAGCCTTGGGTGGTGGAGCGCGAGTAGAAGCCGCCCAGGAACATGCCGTCTTCGACCCATTCGTCCACGTTGCCGACCATGTCGAACAGGCGCTCGTCGTCCCAGCGGGAGGCGCAGGCGCTGGTTTCACCGGTGGTGCGCAGAAGCGGCGCTTCACCTTCGTAGACGAGGTTGAGGCGCGGATCGAGGTGGCCCAGCGACGCGGAGCCGTGCAGGACCGCCGCCGGGTGGATGAGGCGGTAGACGTTGCAGACGCCTTGGCGGTAAGCGCCGCCGTACGGATACTTGAGGCCGGCTTTGCCTTTGCAGGCGCCTACCCACTCGTCTTGGGTACACAGCCGCTTGCCGGCGTTCTCGCAGGCTTTGCGCGCCAGCACTTGGGACAAGTAGCTTTGGGGCACCACACCGGGGCGCGAGACGGCTTTGGCCTCGAAGCGTCCGTTGCGCTGCAGGTCGCTCAGCGCCGGGAGCGGCATGGCGCGCGCAGCCGCGTCGCCCTGTTGGTCACGCTCGATGAGCCAACGGCGCCACACTTCGCTCACGAGCGGGGGTGTGGGCGGGTAGTAGGGGGACAACGCCTCACCCGTGAGCTTGTCCACGGTGCTGATCTCCCAACGGTCGATGCAAAAGCGACCGATGCGCGCCATCTCGCCCGGGCAGCCGCGGGCGCGTATCGTTTCGGCCTCAGCGCGGTTGGCGCGCGCGCCCAAACCCAGAAAGACCAGGAGAGACAGCAGGGCCCCGAACGTCAGGGAGAGGGCGAGAGCGCGCCGAAGCACGTTCAAACCATTGCACGCCTCGCGCAGCCGGCCTACATCCTGGCGTGATGACGTCCGCGACGAAGCCGGAAGCTCGCGCCCTCAGGGAGCAGGTGGCACGCAGCAGCGGTGTCACAGATGCGCGGATTCTGTCGGCTTTCGAGCAAGTCCCGCGCGAAGCCTTCGTGCCCGCGGACCTGCAGCACCGCGCCTACGAAGACGTCGCTTTGCCGATCGGGCTGGGCCAAACCATCAGCCAACCGTCGATGATCGCGTTGATGCTGGCGGCGCTGTCGCTCTCTCCCAAGCACCGCCTGCTCGAGGTGGGCTCGGGCTCCGGTTACGTGCTCGCCCTGCTCTCGCACATTGGCTGCGCCGTGTTCGGTGTCGAGCGCCACCCGGAGCTGGCCCAGCGCTCACGCGAAACGCTGCGCGCCATCGGCAACACCGAAGCCATCGTGCACGATGGAGACGGCTCGCTCGGGCTGCTCGAGCACGCTCCTTACGATCGCATCCTCGTCTCCGCCGGTGCCGCCTACATTCCGGAGCCGCTCTTGGCGCAGCTCGCGGAAGGCGGGCGGCTGGTGATGCCGGTGGGCGGCGACGAGACGCAAATCTTGGTGACGTGCGAGCGCGACGACAAAGGCTCGCTGCACTACCGCGCTGGAGCGAGCTGCGTGTTCGTGCCGCTCGTCAGCGCGTCGATGCCGCCACCCGCTCTCTAAGCGGAGCCAACCGTGCGGGTCGTGAATGCGATCGGCGTGGTTCCGACGCGCTCGTAGGCGGCCGTCCACGCTTGTTCTCGGTCGGTCTCGAACACCAACTCCGGCACCACGTCGATCGGGAGCCAGGAGCCGGTGCGGATTTCGTTCTCCAGCTGACCGGGTGCCCAGCCGGCGTAGCCGACCAGCGCGATCAGGCTTTGGGGGACCGTGCCCGCGGCGATGGTCTCCAGCACCTTCCGCGAGGCGGTAGCCGTGATGCCGCTGCCCACGTCGAACTGGCCCTCGTGGTCGGCGAACCGCTCCTCACTCCGGTAAATCAGCCAAACCTGCTCCGGCGAGACCGGCCCACCCACGCGCACCGAGCAGGAGATATCGGGCGGCGCCTCGGAAACCTGCGACCGAACCAGCAGCTCCGGCAGGGTCATGAGCTCCCGGCCGTTGATGATCCAGCCAAAAGCGCCCTCCGGCCCGTGCGCCGCGAGCAGAACCACCGAGCGGTCGAAGTTCGGATCCCCGGGCGGCGGTGACGCAACCAAGAGCCCCGGGGCCAGCACCGACATGACCTCGCAAGCTAGCCCGGGTCCGCCGAGCTGGGAAGCCGCCCTCCCGCGCCGCCTGCTTTCCGCCGGGCTTGGGGGGGCCAGCTCTCGTCTGCGGTGGGGGCCCTGCCCAGCCTGGCACTTCCGGCCCGGGTAGGGATGTTGATAGAGTCTAGGTTCCTGATGCAGGTCACCTTCTACGGCGTTCGCGGGTCGGTCCCGGCACCTGGCCCGAACACGGTGCGCTACGGCGGCAATACGTCGTGCGTGGAGGTGCGACTTTCTGACGACACCACGGTAGTGCTCGACGCCGGCACCGGCATGCGCGCGCTCGGTACCTCACTCTTGCGCCGCGGTCGTTCCACGCCCGTGCACTTACTCTTGTCGCACACGCATTGGGATCACGTGCTCGGCTTGCCGTTCTTTGCGCCGCTGTATCGCAGCGACACGCATCTGCACGTGTACCCGTTGGCAAACGACGCGCAGGAGCTGTTTCAAAAAAACATCTTCAACGACATTCACTTTCCCGTCAGCGTCGACGACATTCCGGCGCGGCTCGAGCTCGCGCGGCCTGAAAAAGCCGACTGGCGCATCGGTCCGGCGGTGGTGCGTCGCATTCAGTTGAACCACCCGGGCGGCGCGCAGGGTTTTCGCATCGACGACGATGACGGCACGTCGGTCGCTTACCTCACCGACAACGAGCTCAACGCCGAGAACGCCAAGACCACCATCGAGCAGCTCGCGCGCTTCTCGAGCGGCTGTGATCTCATCATTCACGACTCGCAGTACCTGGCCGAGGACATGCCCGCCAAGCTCGGCTGGGGTCACTCGGTCGTGACCGAGGTGCTCCGGCTCGGCATCCTGGCGGAGCCCAAGCAGCTCGCGCTGTTCCATCACGACCCGGAGCGCAGCGACAGCGCCCTGGACCTGATCGGCGAGACCAGCCAGAGCTACATCAAGTCCGAGGGCAAGCAGACGCAGGTGCTGGTCGCGAGCGAAGGCCTGGCCGTCGAGCTGAAACGGTGACTTTTGCGCTATCGCACCAATAGGCGCCGGTAGTCGTTGACGAGCGCCCTTCCGCGAGTAGGATTCGCGTCCCTTCAGACGGACCCGAGAGGCACAACCTTCCGAGACCCCTCAAGACTTACGAAACTTACGCTTCGGTGAGGTAGCCAAGCGGTTAGGCAACGGTTTGCAAAACCGTTACACGCCGGTTCGAATCCGGTCCTCACCTCCGAAATCCAAAGCCCCTGCGAGCGATAAGCTCCAGGGGTTTTTTTTCGGCATCGAGTCCGAGTCGCACGACGCTGCAAACCCACTGACTCCAGGGGCAAGCCCGCGCGCACAACTCTCGAAGATGACTTTTCTTTAGCGACTGACGCAACGCCAGACGCGGTTTGGCAGCGGCTGTCGCGAGGGCTGGCTGCAAACTAATTACTAAGCGTCACCTTCCCGAAACCGAGCGCGCGTGGGCCCGTGCGACCTCGCCCGCAAAGCATGTTACCTTTCGACCCAGGAAGGGCTGGCGTCATGGTCACAGCAACATCCGAAGCTCTGCTCCCGCGCGTTCGTTGGTCCTGGCTTTGGGGGTCCAAGGACGACTTCGCCTGGAACTTTGCGCCGTTCTGGGCAGGGCTGCTGATCGCCGGCGTGGTGTTTGCGGCTCGCAACCTGGGTGACGGCGTCGCCAACCCGGTGTGGACCTTCCAGCTGTTCGGTCACACGCTGAACATCGCCGCCCTGCTGCTGTATTTTTATAGCCCGCTGATCGACGCCCCGCACCTGTTCGCGACCATCGCGCGCACCTACACGGATCCTGAAGAGTGGGCTACCCGTCGGCGCTTGTTCCTGGGCTCGTTCGGCTGGTTCGTGATCGGTCCGCTCGTGATTTTGCTGCCGTACGCGCTGCGCGTGACCGTCGGTTTCCCCGCCGGCAAAGAGGCTTATGCCTGGCTCTTGTGGACTCGCTTCTTCGAGTTCTACGCGCTGCACCACATCGCCAAGCAGCATTGGGGCTTCATCTCTCTCTACAAGCGCAAGAACGGCGACATGGCCGACGCGCAGGAGAACCGGGTCGACGCCATTTTCTTTCGCGTCGCGATCTGGGCGCCGTACCTGGCGATGCTGACTGCGTCCTGGTACCGCGACTTCGACAATCAGCCGATCTCGTTCCTGGCTCGCCCGCTCGGGGCCTCCACGCTGGGCGGCTACTTGCACGTCGCTTGCCTGGTGGTGCTCGGCTTGGCCTCGGCGGGGTACGCGGCGTATCAGCTGATGCAGTACCGGAACGGCGTGACGCGCAATGGGCCGAAGCTCGCGTACATTGCCAGCATCATTCCGGTCTACGTGCTCGCGTTTTGCGTGCACCCGCTCTTGGCGCTGTTTTGGGTGCCCATCATCGGCATCGGGCATTGCGCGCAGTACCACCGCGTCGTGTGGGCCTACGGCCAGTCCAAGTACTCGGCCGAAGGCAAAACGGGCCTGCCCACGCGCATCTTCGGGAACGTGTGGTTGTACGTGGCCCTGGGTGTTCTGTACGGCATCGTTGGCCTGCAAGGTCCAACGGGGCTGGCGATTCAACGCCACCTGGCGAACCTGCTCGAGGGCAGCCTGCTCGAGCGCTGTTTCAGCTACCTCGACAAGCAGAACCTGTTGGCAGTGTCGGTGCGCGTCTGCGCTGCCTTCGCAGGCGGCCTGCGCCTGCACCACTTCTACGTCGACTCGAAGATTTGGAAAGTCAGCAAGAGCGCTGCGCTAGCCAAAAACCTGCGTGTGGCCGCGTAGCGTGTCGAGCTCGACTGGCAAGCTGCCAGGCCTGGACGGCCTGCGCGCGATCGCCGTGCTGCTCGTCGTGGCCTTCCACCAGTACGTGCTGCCCATTGGCTGGCTCGGCGTGCAGATTTTCTTCGTACTGTCCGGCTATTTGATCAGCCGCGGGCTGGTGCGCGATCGCGAAGCGCCGCTCGGCGCTTACTTGAAGTCGTTCTACGGCCGTCGCGCCCTGCGGATCTTCCCGCTCTACTACCTGACGCTCGGCGTGCTCGCGCTCGTCGCGATCTGGGATCACACGCCGGAGTTTCGCCAGGGGCTGCCGTTCGCGAGCACCTACACGTACAACTTTTGGTACGCGTTCAGGGCCACGGGGCCGTGTTTGTTGATTTCGCACTTCTGGTCCCTGTGCGTCGAAGAGCAGTTCTACCTGGTGTGGCCGTTCGTCATCTACCTGGTGCCGAAGCGGTACCTCAAGCATCTGCTGTGGGCGATCGTGCTGTTTGCCCCGCTGATCAGGTTCGCGCTGTCGAGGTGGCTGTTCGCACCAGGCACCACGCGACTGTGGGACGTGCACGTGGCGCTCGACGTCCTGACGCCGACTCACCTCGACGCCTTCGCCATCGGCGCGCTGTTCTCGATTGCGGCTGTACCAGCGTCTCGTGCTCTGCTGCTGGGCGCGCTAGGCACGCTGGCCGTGCTCGGCTTCGGCCTGCTACGCCACGCGCACTTGCCTTTGTTGAGCTTCGGTTTCCCCATCGGTTTGCCGGCGGGGTACGGCTTCGTCTGGGGCTACACGCTGCTCAATTTCGCGGCTGGCCTGTGCATCGCTTGTTTGGCTCGGCGCGAGCTGTTGCCGCAGCTGTTCGAGTCTCGCGTGCTGACGTACCTCGGCAAAATCTCTTACGGCCTGTACGTCATTCACTACCCGGTTCAAGCGCTGATCACGCGCCTCGCGCCGCACGCTTCGGTGAGCGTGCGCATGAGCGCTCAGCTTTGCCTGACCGTGCTCTTGGCTAGCGCGTCCTACTATTTGTGGGAGAAGCGCTTCTTGAGTGTGAAAGAGGCGTGGTTTCCGGCCCCCGTCGACAGCGGCGCCGGACAGGTCCGGGCGCTCGACGGCGCGGCCTGAGGCTGTGCTGGACATTTGAAGGCTTGCCTTCGACCCGTCAGGGCGCCGCGATGTGCCAGGCCAGCTTTCCCGTCGGAGCAAAGGCCAGCAAGCGGTTGTTGTAGGTGACGAAGACTTGCGGGCCGCCGGCGGCGATCCACAGATCGCCGTCGTTGACCTTGTCGTCGAAGCCGGAGCTGAGCAAGGTGGCGCCGGTGTTCGAGTCGAGTAGCACCCAGCGACCCTGGTGGTCGGCGGTGCTGCGTCCGAACACGAACACGCCGTTCGGCGTGAGCGCGACCGAGCGCACGAAGCCGTCACTGGTCCAGACCGGCTCGAGCGTGGTGACGACCGTGCGCCAGAGCTCACGACCGGCGCGGCTCGCCTTGACGGCAATGCGCGGCGGGTCGGCGTTGATCGGCTTGTTGTCGAGCTGAATCACGCCGCTGAAGTCGACGTCGCCCCGCCTGGCCGCGAAATCGCGGCGTTGGTCCCACTCCGCCCGGAGCAGCGCAGGCCGCGTCGGTGCGCAGTCCTTGAGCTGGCCGGTTTGGGTATCGATGCCGAGCGGTTTGCCGATGCGCAAGCTCGCGCAGCCGCTACCGAACGTGATCTCGTGCACGAAGTCGGCAACCGTGATGGTCCAGAGCACCTTGCCGGTCTTGGCGTCGTAGCGCGTCACGCGCTTGGCATCGTCATATGCCAAAATCCGATCGACGCCGTCGGTGTACACGTCTGGGTAGCCGGGCGCGGGCACATGCCAGACGAACTTGCCGGTGGCTCCGTCGATCATCGACAGACCCACGTCTGCCAGCCCGACGACGTTCATCCACTGTCCGGTGCCGCGCGTGAACACGGGGTCGTGTCGTGACATCCAGCGTTGCTGAGAAAGCTCTGGAGCGCTCGGTGCATTGCTGGGTCCCGCCGGACGCGCGCCAGCCCGACTCGGTGGGCTGCCGGCGCTCGTTGCTGCGCCCATGAACATCGCGAACGAAAAGAACCCGATGCCGAGCACCATCAAGAACCCGAGCCCGGCCGCGATGAGCCACACGTGTTTGGATGCGGCCGCGGCGGGCGGGGCCGGCAGAGAAGCATGCTGCGGAAACTGCGGCGGCGGCGCAGCATGCGGTGGCGGTGCCGGTACTGCTGCGGCCTGGTACTGACGTCCGCAGTAGCCACAGATCACGACGCCGCCGGTCGGTAGGGGCAGGGGAGCTCCGCAGTGCCCACAGCTCCCCGCTCGCATCTCGTGCGCCACGCGCGGACTATCGCAGAAATGCCAGCAAACGTCGGCAGCCCCCGCGCTGGCCCCGACGGACCCCCAAAATGACGGAAATTTCAGCGTGGCGCTAAAAAGGCAACCATCCTGGCCGGGACCGGACATTCAATAGGCGTCCGGGCCGGGTAGCTCCCAGCTCTTCTTGCCCATGCGAGTGGCACGTCTCCATCTGTTCGCCGGTCTGCTGCTTCTCACCGAATGTGGTGCCCAGCAAGACTTGGTCATTGGCATCAACGCGTTGGCCGAAGGCGGCTCGAGCAGCGGAGCCGGCGGCTCTGCCGGCGACTCGACGAGCGGCGGAACGACGAGCGGCGCTGGCGTGGGCGGCACGAACGACACGACGAACGGCGCCGGTCAGGCCATGGGCGGCGACTCGGCGGGTACTCCCGGTTCTGGTGGCGAAGCAGGAGCGCCACCGATCGATGAGCCGGAGCAGTGCACGTTCGGCGACCTGCCACCCGTTGGCAGCCTCGTGCATCGCTACAGCTTCGAAGAGACGAGCGGCAAGGTGCTGACCGACTCGATCAATAACCTCAACGGCACGCTCAGCGCTGCCGCCTCGTTCGACGGCAGCGGCGCGCTGGAGCTGAAGGCCCAAGGTCAGTACGTCGACTTGCCGAACCGCATCGTGCACGACTTGCCGGACCTCACGGTGGTGGCGTGGACGACGTGGAAGGGCGTGCCCGCTTGGGAGCGCGTGTTCGACTTCGGCACCAGTATCGGTGGAGAGAATCAGCGCAACGGCGGGCGCTCGTACATCGCCATGATGACGAAGACCGGATTCTTCAACCAAACCAAGCCCGGTTTGGGCGGCGAAATCAAGGTTCCGGGCTTCGACACCGTCACGCTGGCCTCGACCGAAGACATGAACATGAGGTCGGCCCAGGTCGCATTCTCGTTCAAGAGCGGCGAACGCGCCTCCATCTACATCAACGGCGTGCGGCTGGCGACGCAGGCGACCAGCATCAAGCTTTCCGATATCGACGACGTGAACAACTGGATCGGCCGCTCGCAGTACGACGCCAACCAGGACTACGAAGGCATCTTCGACGAGTTCCGGATTTACAACGCGGCGCTCAACAGCTGCCAGTTGAGCTCGCTGCTGTTCAAGGGCAAAGAAGACCCCTGAGTCCCGAGCGGCGTTACTTGTAAACGTATTCGAGCGCCAGCTGCGTGGCGTGCATCTGGTGCTGCGTCACGTCGATGCGTAGGGGCGCGTCGTAGGCGGTGTTTTGTACGCCGCCGATGGCTTTTGCGTCCGTGCTCGAGGCTTTCGTGAAACGTGTCGGCGTGGGCCCGCCGACTTGCCAGCCCACCAGGCGCTGCAGGCCGATGTCGATGACGCAGCCGTATTTGGCGCTGCGGGCGGCGTCCTTCTGCTGCTGAGCCAGCGCGAAGGCGTGGATGATGCCCTCGTAGGCGTAGCCGGTATTGCGGTTACGCGTGAGGATATGGTGCTCGTCGATCACCCAATCTGCCAGGTCGAGCACCGCCGCCGGATAGTCTTCGGCGTGCGGAAAGTCGCTGGTGGCGATCTCGTAGAACGCCATGCTGCTCCACTGGTAGTAGCCCTTGGTGATGTCCGAATCGGGGTCGGCGGCGCGCGCTTCTACAATGTTGATGCGCCGGCCGGCGGCGGCCGAGAGCATGACGGGGCCCACGTACTGGCGGCGCCCCAAATACTTGGCGGCCTTGGCCAAGGCCAGCAGCGCCTCGCCGTCCGAGTAAGACGAGTGCTCACCGCGCGGCTTGCAATTCTTGACGTCGTAGTCGCCGAACCAGACGCCGTCCGGGTTCACGCTCGCCAGGAGCATCTCCAAGTATTGGTCGAGCCGCTGTTCGTGGCGACTGCGCTGCTCGGCGGTCAGCTCGGGCGCGGCGCGCAGGTATTCGATGTACGCCAGCGCGACCAGCGCGATGGTGCCGCTGTGCCCGACGGAGCTGCCCGGGTACACGGTGCAGCGCACTTTGCCGGTCGCGCGTGAGTGCTCGTCGAAGTAGGCGAGGCCGCGCTCGACGGCAGCCGCCAGCTCGGGCGTCTTGCTCTGCTGGTACAGCATCGACACGCCCCACAGCGCACCCGCCTGGCGCGTCTCGTTGTCGTCGTTGGTCAGCGTCTGCTCGCGCCAGTCGTATTCGTAGTCGAAGTTGCCTTCCGGCTTTTGATGAGCCAGCAAGAACTTCGTTCCGAGCTGCAAGGAGCGCTGCAGCACGGGGCGCGTCAGCTCGTGCTCACACTTGCCGGAGCTCGGCGATTCGAGCAGCACCCGCACGTAGACGCCTTCGCCGAAGCGCCAGCCCAAGCCGCCGACCACGACCACGACCAGCCCCAGCAGCGCCAAAATCAGGGTGCGCCGCTTGCTCTTCAACCACGTCCCAAGCTTGCCGACCGCCATGCCGCGCGCAGGCTACGGCTTGGGTGGCTCGAGCTGCAACGGATAGTTGAGGAAGACGCGCCCGCCGCTGGGCTTCGGAAACTCGAGCTTCTTGATTTCGCCCAGGATGCAGTCGACGGTCGCGGCGTCGTCGAGCGCGTCGTCGCCCGCGTTCGCGTCGGCGTGTGCCACTTTTCCTTCGGGGTCGACCACGAAGTTGATGTTCACGCTGCCGTGTAGATCCGGCTTGGTCTTCAGGCCGCGCTCGTAGCAAGCCTTGATGCCAGGCTGGGCGCTCTTGAGCTTTTCGTCGATGACGGCCTTGGGCAACGTGCCGCGCGTGGGGGCGCCGGTGCTGGTGATGCCCGGCTCGACGGGTTTGGCGGTGGGCGGCTCCGCCGGTGTTTCGCTTTCGGGCGGCGGCGTCTCTTCCGGCGGCAACGGTGCGGGCTCTTCGGAGCTGGGATGCTTGGGCGCGGCGGGCGGCGGTGCCTCTTCTGGCAATTGGCAGGCAACGAGCAACAGTCCCAGCCCGAGCGAGGGTCGCAACCACGAGCGCGAAATCATGACCGGAGCGTAGTCGCAGGGGCGGGCTTTGGCATCGGATATGATGCGCCCATGCTCTACCCGCTCGAGACCGCCACGCGCGAGCTGAAGTCGCTCGACGGCCTGTGGCGCGTCTGTTTCGACCCCGAGCACCAGGGTTTGCGCGAGCGCTACTTCGACGGCATTCCGCGGCAAGGCGCGCTCGAAATTGCGGTGCCGGGCTCGCTCAACGAGCAGCTGACGCAGCGCGAGCAGTACCTGAACCAGGACTTCGTCTGGTACGAGCTGCGCTTTCGTGTGCCGGCCGCGTGGCAGGGGCGACGGATCTTTCTGCGCTTCGGTGCGGTCACGTACCGAGCGGACGTGTTCGTCAACGGCCAGCAGCTGGCGAGTCACGAAGGCGGCTACACGCCGTTCGAAGTCGAGCTGACGAGCGTGGCGCAAGCCGGCTCCGAGCAGCTGCTGGTCGTGCGCGTCGACAGCTTGCTCTCGGCGACGACGGTGCCGCAAGGCGGGTTGGATCCGAAAGTGGGTGGTGTGGCGGCGTGGCGCGCCGGCAATAACCCCGACGTGCATTGGGACTTCTTCCCGTTCATGGGCATTCATCGGCCGGTAGTGCTGTACGCGACTGGCTCCGCCCGTATCGCCAGCGTGCGGCTCGAAACGCTCGCGCTCCACGGTGGCGAGGCGCAGCTACGCGCGCGCATTGGCGTGGATGGCGCCGCCGAGCGCGTGCGCCTGCGCGTGCCGGAGCTGAAGATGGAGCAAACCCGTGAGCTGGCCGGAGGCGCGGTCGAGCTGGATTTCGCGCTGTCCGGCGTCGAGCCGTGGTCGCCGCGCCAGCCCAAGCTTTACGAGGTGGAGGTACAGCTCGAAAGCGCGGGCGCCGTCGTGGACGACTATGCGTTGCCGTTCGGCGTGCGCACGGTGCAGGTGCAGGGCGGTAAACTGTTGCTCAATGGTGAGCCGCTACAGCTACGCGGCTTCGGCAAGCACGAAGATGCGCCGATCGTGGGGCGCGGTTTGAGTTTGCCGCACCTGGTGAAAGACTTGGGCCTGCTGCGTTGGGTAGGCGCCAATTCGTTTCGGACCTCGCACTACCCGTATGCCGAGGAAGCGCTGCGCCAGGCCGATCGCCACGGCATCTTGGTGATCGACGAGACCGCCGCCAACACTTTGTCGATGCGCGCCGTGACCGAGCCTGCCTCGCGTGCCGCGCTCCTGGCGACTCATCGGGCGCAAATCCAGGAGCTGGTCGAGCGCGACGCCAACTACGCCTGCATCATCGCGTGGAGTCTCGGCAACGAGTGCGAAACCGACGTCGAAAGCGGCGACTATTTCGGCGAGCTGGTGCGCTACGCCAAGCAGCTCGACGCGACGCGCCCCGTGCTGTTCGTCGTCAACACCGAGCCCGCCGCCGAGCGCGCCGCCCACGACTTCGATCTCATCGGTGTGAACCTTTACCCAGCCTGGTACGGCGACTGCGGCAAGCTCGAGGCGATCGCACCCAGCCTCGACCGCGCGCTCAGCGGCTTCTGGGAACGCTTCAAAAAGCCCATCCTCATCTGCGAATTCGGGGCCGACGCGGTCGCGGGCATGCACAGCGAGTACCCGCTGATGTGGAGCGAGGAGTATCAGGCCGAGCTGATCGAGCGCGTCCTCGACGCCGCTGCTCGCCACCCCTACGTGGTCGGCACGCACGTCTGGAACTTCGCCGACTTCAAAGTCGGCCAACACCCCGGCCGCGTCATGCTCAACCACAAAGGCGTCTTCACCCGCGACCGCACGCCGAAAATGGCCGCCCACGTTCTCAGACGCAGGTGGCTGCCAAACCGCAGCTAACCTCGCAGCAGCTTCCGTGTCTTAGCCAGGTGCCGCTGGTCGATGGCTGAAGGGTCCGCTTGGCGGACGGCTCGTGGCCTCCGGGGGTGGCAAGATCTCACAGGGAGATCGAGAGATCGGGAGCTCTGCGAGCCGAGAAATTGGGTTTCGAATCGTGCGACTTAGTGCGGCGACTGCGCAGGTGGTGTTCGTCGCCGTGCGGCTCGAACAACCAGAAACTCGCACGACTCCCGATCTCTCGATCTCCCTGTGAGATCTCGAATCGCGAGAAACCAACAAGTGGACAGAGTGAGCAGACGCAGCAGACCCTCGCCGCACGGTGGGACCGAGGGACGCGACGGAAGCTTACTGCAAGGGGGCTGCGGATTGGCAGCCCCTGACCGATCAAGTGCCGGTGAAGCCGATGGTAAGCCCTCCTATGAAAATGTCCGAGCGACCGCCTCCGGGCTCGCCGTGAAGTAAATGCGGCGAGAAGCTCATGTGTGCGCCGACGCGGAGGTGACCGGCGTGCAGACCGCCGCCGAAGGTGGGGCCGATGCCGCCGCGTAGGTTGTCGTACGTGGGGTGGATGAACGCGGCCGCGCCGAGGCCGAGCTCGATGAACGGGCCCAGTTGCGGCCCGCCGAAGTCGTAGTTGGCGGTGACGGCCGCCTCCAAGAACGTGGTTGGCGAAAAGGCCGCGCCGACGTAGCAGACGCCCGCCGCGATCAACGGAAACAGCAAGCCGACATAGGCGTAGATGCTGCCGATGACGCGGAAGAGCGTGTACTCGTCTTCCTGAATCGACCAGTGGTAGACGTCCGAATAGGCGGTCGTCGTCCACTTGCCGATGCTGTGGCCGGCGCTGGCCCACTTGTCGAAGCGATCCCACTCGGTGAGGCCCCAGCCGATGCGCACACCGATGCCCCAACGCCCTGCGACGGGATAAACGGTGTTCGACTCCAACGTGGCGCCGAAGCGCTTCGTGCCGAGGCTGTCGCCGAAGAAAGCGCCGCCCAGATTGATGGACGAACGCTTGTGAAAGCCGAATTCGTTCTCGGGCTCTTTCTCTGCCTCTTCGGCTTCGGCTTTGGCCGGCGCCTGAGCGGGTGGCGGTGCGGCCTGCTGCGGCGGGTACTGCTGCGGCGGGTATTGCTGCGGCGGGTACTGCTGCGGTGGGTATTGCTGCGGTGGGTATTGCTGCGGTGGGTACTGCTGCGGTGGGTACTGTTGCGGCGGGTATTGCTGCGGTGGGTACTGCTGCGGCGGGTACTGCTGCGGCGGATACTGCTGCGGCGGATACT
>JADMIO010828204.1_pt1 | contig 63446 bp, 89 predicted proteins | sample 8958161 | NCBI WGS metagenome assembly JADMIO01 (sample SAMN16585339, study PRJNA669376) | soil metagenome | isolation source: Crop rotation soil | place: USA: Cullars Rotation, Alabama | collected 2011
CGCGACAACTTGTCCACGTGGAATTCTAAGCTTAGGATCCCAATGTGCTGGAAAGATCCCGTATTTTCCCCCGCCCACGCCGGCTCCCCTTAGACAACTGCCAGCCTAGGTCAACTGCCTGAGGTAGCCTGGCTGCGGTCCGGCCGCTCTGGCGCAACCCGGGCCGCGCGCCATCCCCACGCCTACCCCGATCCCCGAGAGTCTCCCCCGTGCGCGACTCGCAGACAAGAGTCTGAGTCTACGCAGACATCGCGCGCACAACATGGACAATTCCCTAGCATTTCCGCGTGTTGACACATGGTGCGTATAATGCTATGTATTATCGCATGCGTAATCACTCAGGCGCGCATCTCACCGCCGGACGCACAGGGGAAGACGGGATGAGCGGAGCGTTCGCTGTTTCGTCCAATCCCCGCGTTTGTCGTGTTTCGAGGCTGAGTCTGTAGGTCTGCCTTTTGTCTGGACTTACGGAATGCGAAACCAGCAAGTATCAGAGGAGCCACACACCATGAGACCGAATCGCCACACTGGACACACGTCGGCCGCACCCCAAAGCGCGTCGACATTGTCTCTTGAGACGTCTTCACGGACGATTGCCCGTGAGGGCCTGTCACGCGCCGAGCGGTATGAGCGGTTCCGCATTCGCGCGACGCAGCTGGGCACGCGAGCCGATAAACTCAGCGCGATGATCGTCGACAGAGCTCGCCGAACCGCTCAGGCCGCCGGCCTTGATCCGTCCATGCCATTCCTACACGCCCACAATGCGCTGTGCTCACAGCACTACGGCAACCCATGGCCGGAAGTCGATTACTCACTGGCGCGTAAGATTAAGTATCTGGAGGAGCGATCGTTCGAACCGTACCGCATTGTGGATCCGATTATCTCGCGCATGTTGAGGGATCTCTGATCTTTCCTGTTGACAGCGTATTATCACATGCATTATAGATAGGGTTATATGACACATACTCAGAGTGCTTATCACTTTTTCCTGTCACGCGCGGGATACTCCTATAACCCGCAAACCAAAACCCGCATGCAAGGGCGCATCGACGGAGCCAAGCGTCTTGCAGCTGCGGAGAAGTGGGCGCAAGCCTCCGGAGTCGTCTATGTCTGGATGCCGGATGAGGACTGCTCAGAGGATGATTTCGAGTTTGAAGAGGACAAACAGCACATCCGCGAGCATGGCGCTGTGGGGTGCATCCTCTATCGGCCGTGCCCAGACCACGGGACTGAGTGCAAGCACGCCGAAGTACTTGGCTCACTTTGGGGCATTACCGAAAGTCTGGATAACCGCGAACGTGACGCGTACCGCCGTGTCGTGGAGGCTGAATTAGCTTCGGACGCTATGCCGTCATGAGAACCGTACAACCATGCTGCCACGCGTGCGGCCGAGCTCTGCCGAAACCCAAACCGACGGCCATTCCCCATCGCGAGATGACAGACGCGGAACTGTTCGCCGCGTATCGGAAGATATCCCCGCGCGAGGATCTGGCGTTTCTGCTACGTACTTCCCTGTCGGTCGAACTGAGGGCGCATCTGGAGAGCATCGCGCATCCGACACGACCGATCCTCAAGTCGGCCGTTGAACTGTGGAGGATCGAACGGGCGACGGCTGATCGATGGGAGCCGTGGTCTTTCGAGTCTGAGGAGCTCGCACAGAGCGCCTAATCGAGCGCCTTGCGTCAGTCCAGGGTTTCGATCCTGGACTGAGCGGAGGGCGAACGAATGAGAGTCATGGTACGACAGGCAGTCAAGGGCGAAACGCGGTGGGGTGTCTTCACCAATCTCAGGGATGCAGACGATCGCGCGTATCTCGGCTGCTGGTACTGGAACCTGCACGCCGGACCGCTCCATATCGAAGTCTACGGAGGATTCCATGCGAGGAAGTAACGCAGGCGGCGATCCGCACTGGATCGTCACGAGGTACGCAGGGGCGATCGACACGGACGGCAAACCCATCCCCAAAGGGGCGCGCGTCTTCTACTACCCCAACGGACGGCGGTTCCTGACAGGGGAAAAAGCGGAGCAAGCCGCTCGAGACTTCGAAGCGGCACGATTTGACGAAACCGGATACTGAAGAGGAGCGAACGATGTCCGACAAACAGCGGTACAACGGCTGGGCAAACTACGAAACGTGGCTCGTCAAGCTCTGGATTGACAACGATCGAGGAGACCAAACGTACTGGTACGACCAAGCGAGGGAGAACTGGCGGCGGTCAGGCCCGAAGTACCCGAACCAGTTCGTCGACAGTAAACTGGGGAATGCGCGCATCTTGCTGGCGGAACAGTTGAAATCCGAATTCGAGGAGGCTCAGCCTGAAGTGACTGGATTTTGGGCAGATCTGATCAACGCCAGTCTCGGTAAGGTCGACTGGCGAGAAATCGCTGAGATCCTCTTGGATGACTTGGAAGAGGAACTCACTGCGACAGCCGACGACTTGGCCGAGCCGTAATCGTGGGCTACTACCTCCCGGAAGCGATCCTGATGGGGGCGATCCTGCTGGCGATCTGCCTTGTGGCCCTAGCGATGGATACCTCCGAGCGGATAATACGATTCCTTATACGAAAGGTTAGATCATGACGCTGAGAAGCACGCAGAACACGCGGAAGGTCGAACGCGAGATCCGCTCGGCCGTCCGATCGCTTGGCTATCGTGGCGATCTCGTCTTCGAGCACGATCATTGGTGGCTCATGCTGCCAGACGGTTCAATCTTCGACGTCGTAGACGCTGAGGGGCCTACGACCTGCAACGGCTTTGCCCTTGAGAGAGTGTCAGGCCCAGATGCCTGATGTGCAGATCGATCTTGAGGAACTCGTGAGCCTCGTGCGGGACGCCTGGCCGAACAAATACGCCCGGGGCCGACTCCTGCACATGCACCGAAATGCCGTCAGATTGGCATCTGGGGGGATCGTCCATCTCCGGGTATCTGTGCAGCAAATTGCCGAGCCAGATCCCACAAACGATGTCGGAGGGGAGTATGTTGATCTATCATCGGAATGATAATGGCGAGCACGTGTGGCGAACGGAGAATGATGATCCGGCGCTCTGGCGAGGGGCCAACGGCTGGTACGGCGTGATTAACAACCTCACGCGCAGGATGGCCCCGCTGTCCTGGCCTGATGGCGATGTCCTGACGCTCTACCGTGTCCTGCTTCGGATCAACCACGAAAGGATCTGCAATGGCACGAAACACTGAGGGCGGCGCCGACAACGCCGATTACCTGCTGAAAAAGATCCCGGGGGACATCTGGGACGCCGCCAAGGCCAAGGCCGCCGCCCAGCGGCCGGCCCTGTCGATGCGGTGGGTGTTGATCAAGCTGCTCGAGAAGTGGGTCGAGGGGTCGCCAGCGGCAGCGCCGAAGCCTAAAGCGGCACCGAAAGCCGCTCGAGCGCCCCGGGTACCCAAGACGCCGACGCCGCCCGCCGGCGCACCGTCCATCGAGGGCGGTGTACCGGACTTGAGCAACATTTTCTGAAGGTCGCCTCAAAACGCAGAGTCAAGGTCGCCTGGGAGCGCCTGAGAAGCGATCTCCTGGGCGGCCGATGTCTCGGTCGTCTCATCCTCCGAATCGCTCTCAGAGGCGCTGACAGGTCCGACTGTGACCACGTCCCCGGACATCTGGTCCGCTGTCAGATCTGTCCTGATGATCGAGGGGTCATCGCTGGTATTCTCGATCGCGAGAACCCCGCCGGCGGCCGACGCCGCTTCCATCTTCTGCTGATCGGCTTCCCGAGTCGCCGGAAACAGCGGCAGATCGCTCTGATGGGTCGTCACCCGCAGCCGGGTCGAGACCATCTCCATCAGCTCGTCGTACTTCTCCCGGGCGCCCTTTGTTGCCTCTTTCAATTCCTCGTACCGTTCCTTCGCGGCCAAGGCGCGATCGTTCAGTTGCGCGAGCTCCGCCAGTACCTTGACGGCGTCATCAGGTTCCGGCAAGAGGATCGGCCCGAGCCTGGAGGATTCTGATGCCGGCGCCGGAGCCGCCGCCATGGACCCGCCGCCGTTCGGCTTGAACGTGGTGACACGCGACTCGCCCTGATCCTCGCGGCCGCCGGATTCCTTAGACTTTTTGGCGCGGCCGCGCTTCGTACCGCCATCCTTGATCGCGCGTACCTTGGGGGTCTTGCCCGTTCTCGCCTTCGCCATGTCGCGTTCCTCCGGTGTCAGATCGTTCATCCAGGACCACACTTCCGATCCCGGTACCTGTTCCGGCCCGTACAGTAGCAGCACGCAGTCCTTCGGATACGGATCGGTCTCCCCGACGAATGTGATCCGCCCGTTCAGAAGGAGCACGCGCGCCTTGTCCTGGACCCAGTCTCGCCACCAGTTTGCTCCGACCGACGCGGGCACGAGTACCGCGACTCGAGCCTGCTGTTCAACCGCACGCTGGACCCACGGACCGATATCGTCATACGGCGGGTTCAGCCAACACCACTCCCCAGGATCGGCAATCGCCCACGGCGACAGGAGCGAATTGTCCTCCGGCGTCCAGAACTTCAGCGCGCACGCGTTCGTCCTATCCGCCGCCAGATCCCAGACGAAGGCGTCGATCCCCAACTTCCGTTTGACGGCAATGAGAAATTCGGCCGGGGTTGCGTACGTCTGGACGGACCGTCCAGGCTTCTGTTTGGGCATCATGACGCGCTCCGATCGAGCAGAATCACCACGGACGACCAATTCCGCCGGGGAAACTGCTGCTTGGCCGATTTGAGCGCCTGCCTAGCGGCATTTCCCACGTTCAAAAACGCTAATTCTCCGTGGGCGGTCTCAGGGGCGTTCATCTCGTATTCGAACGTGACGGCCCATTTTACGCGTTTGCGGACCTTGGCCGGATTCGTCCCTACCATTGGTCGTCCCCCTCGGTGAGCCACGCCGGCGGCTCGCCCGGATTGCTTTCGCTCGAGCGCGTCTGTCGCGCTTGGTTGGCCTGAGGAGGGTCCGACGTCGACGGCTGCTGTGAGGTTCCTTGTTGTGGCTCGGACTTCAGCACGCGCCAATCCGGCGACTTGTCCGATCGCTTTTTCTGATTCTTGAAGACGACGACGCGCTGACCGTTGATCGTCCCCGTGAAGTAGTCGTTCCCGTGCTTCGTCTGCTTCGTCCACAACGCCCCGATCTCGTTGGGATCCTTGGTCTCGTTCGCCATCTGGCTTTCTCCGATTGAAACGGTGCCATTTTTCGGCGCGCGGCTGGATTGCCATACGATCCGATCGCCTCATTCAACTCGACAGATCGCTCCATTCTATCTGTGCGTACGATCCGAGCGTCTGTCGTATTCCCCTCTCCTGCTTCCGTCCGGGACAAGCCCGGACGAAACGTAAACGATGCTAAGTACTCGAATCACGATTAACGCCAGCCGCTTGACGTAGCCTCCGAGCGGCGGGGGCCAATCATTCATCGCGTCCTATTGGGAGTCGCCCTAGTCGGGCGGCTTGTCCGACCGACGCTTGCCGCGAATCAGCTCCAGAGCTTCGAACGTGGTACACACCTTCCCCTACCGAAAAAAGGTTCAATTTCCGACTTCCTTCTGTGTGGCCTGGGGTAGATCCGCTCCGGATCTGGTCCAGCTTTTACGTGGCCCACACAACGCTGAACACGCCCCCGCTTGCCGACGTGCCGCCGATCAATCGCTCATTCGTTCGGCTCCCCTCGAAGGGATGCATCTCTCGGCGTCTCGTCCACTTCGCATTGCTGGGAAGGGCCGCTCAACGACCGAGCCGTCCGAAGGAATGGGAATCGTCCGATCGCTTAGACGATCTCCACGCGACCAATCGACCGAAGTTGCGTCCCTACGCCACGGAAATCTTTCGACTTCAGGCCACGGACACGGTTCAGGTGCAGAACGGCTTGGCGACTTGGGATTGGTTGTGTTACTTTCGGGTCAGTCATGGCCGGTTTGCTTGTCCCAAACGGTTCGTGATCAGACTTCCGGAGGGGCCTGATACCCTTCCCGAAGTCGCCGCCATTGAAGCACAGCCCCCCGTCACCAGTCAATCGCGGGTGTCGGGGGGTTTGTCTTGTACGGCGAGATCTCCCGCCGTTCGACCTAGATCATCGACATGACGCGTCGTCTTCTGATCTGAGGATCGGACCCGCGTCAGGAGCCGATCGTGAATCATATCGGCCCGCTGATCAGCGATAAGGCGAGCCAACTCCTTTTTCGGATTCTTGTACGGTTTCGTCTTCCGTCGCCGTTTGGCCATCAGAACAACTCCTGATTCCATTTGGCCGCTCGCCTCGTGGCCGCCGCGTTTCGTCGATGGTGTTCTCGGTCGTACCTTAGGTGGCACCGCTGACACATCGCCTTCAGGTTCTCCGGTCGGCAATCTTCCGGCTGGTGGTTCAAGTGGGCGACCGTCAGGACGACTCGACCCTTTGCCCACTTCGCCTTGGTGCCTTGGTATTCGTCGCATCGCCGAGGGCCTGGCGTCGTGCGATGTAATCCGCACTCCCCTTCGCATTCGCACCGATCGCCAGCCCTGATGCGGATCCCTGCCGAAATCACGCGCCAGTTCGTAGGGTAACGCGCACGTTCAGAGGGCCGGATCGGCATTGACGTGCTCTGGAGCTCGATACGCGAGCATGGCCAGCAGATGGGCCTTGTATCGTTTGATCCCATCGACGTCCGTAGCCGACAGATCCGGCTTGCCTCCGTTCGGCCCTGCAATGCGAAGGGATTCCCCCTCTTGCCTGAGGGTCAGATCCCGGGAGATCAAGTCGGAGATCAACGCGTACGCCTCCAAGGGGACATCCAAGCCGCCGGTTGGCCCGGGCAGAAGATGTACGAATTCAGTTGGCGACATAGCATTTTCTGGAAGGGTCATAGGCCATCGCTTTCGGATGTTCGGCTGCAAAACGTGAGAGATCTAGAGAGGCTTGAGGGGTTGAAATTCCGAATTTCACTTCCAAGTGTCGGCGGTTGATGAATCCGAACACCCGCAAACTCTCGGCAATCCATTCCATCCGTTGCTCCTGGAACCAGTTCACTTCAGAACTCCACGCTGTCATCCGCCGGCGCGTTGGGCGTCGACAAGCCCACGCGATTTCCAAGTCGAATAAAGTGGCTCTTGTGCCTCGCCAGAATCGTCTTGACGTTCGGCACCGTTACGTCCAGTTCCTCCGCAATCTGTTTCATCGTCATTGGCTCGGTCAACAACGCTTTGATCCGATCAAGCAGCGGGAACCCGTGCTGCAACTCTTCGACTTCTCGAAGATCGATCGACTCGACGAAGGTGCGCTCCCCGCGAAACACCAACTTGAACCCCTTCGGCTGGAGGAGCGCCCCCATGTTGTTCTTCCGGTGGTAGAGACCGAACCGAATCTCCCCGTTGGGGTTTTCCTTGGCGCGCTCAATGAACCACACCGAACGCGCTCCGGCGCGGAAGAACGTCGATCCGAACACCTGGGCTTCACGGCTGTCGTCGTACTGTTTCGGAATGTGCGCGACGTTCAGGGATCCGATCCGCAGCTGCCGCAGATACCGGAAGTATCCGGCCGCCCCCTCTTGGCTCTCCGCTGGACCGTCCACAGCGAATCCGATCGAGTCGCAGACGATGTACGCGATCTTGTGCTTGTGGATCACGTCGAGAAGATGATCGACTTCGTGTTTTAGGGAGTGCTCGCACCGGATGTAGAACAGGCCCTTGGGCATCGGATCGAAAAGACACTCCAAGCGTTTCTTGTGCTCGGACTGCGAGAACTCCCAGTCGGCGTACAGCACAGGGATCCCTTGCTCCGCGAGTTTCCCGGCGACCCACATGGAGAAGTAGGATTTGCCGCTCGCTGAGTCTCCGAAGACGATCTGCGGCAACTGCCTGAGCAGCGGAAACCCTTCAATCGTCCATGTCTCGGCGCTCTCCTCGTCGACGACGATATCGGCCAAGATCTCCGCTGGTTTCCCTCGTCGCTCGCAGGCGATGACCGAGATCACAAACTCCTCGAGGAACCCGTGCCAGTCAACAGACCGATCACCGGATCGATCGGCTAGGAGCTTCGCTCTAGTCCCCCTGGCGACGACGCTCGAGAGATTCAGATCCCCTACGGAGAGAATCCCATCCCCGAAGACTTTCGCATTGGGAAAGGATCCGTTGACGCGGACGATCAACTCGCCGTTCAACTCCTGGCTGCTCCTCCGAAGGCGGTTGATCTCGAATCCGATACCCTCAGGGTGGATCCCGAGCGAGTAGCGTTGCTCGCCAAGCTCCACGAAGACCCGAGGGGCGACTTCCGGTTTTTCGACGGCTTTTGAGGGATCCCACGGACCGGCGGCCTTTACGAGTTTCAGAATGTCGGAGGTCGTGTGTCCGGCAGCGACGTAGTCGGAGAGATCCCCATGAACCGGAAGGTTCGGAAGCGTCACGAGGCGCACTTCGATCCCCGCTTGGTGGAGACCGGTGGCGACGGCCACAGCGTGTTGCTGGCCCACGGGATCGTTGTCCGGAATGACCGCAACGCGGATGACGCCTGCCTCTTTCAACTGGCGGCAGTAGCCGGAATCCCATTTTCCCGCCCCCATCGAATTACAGGTGGCCGGGATGCCGAGCTTCCACGCGCAGTCGACGTCTTTCTCCCCTTCGACGAAGAGGATCGCTGGCTTGCCCTTCAACTCCGGGAGTCTGTACAGGACGCGCTGGACCCCTTGCAAATTGTAAATCCACCCACCTCGCCCATCTGGCCGGCGCTGGGTAAACCCCTTCGGAACGAACCGGATCGCCTGGTAGAGCAGCGTCCCGTCCGCACTGAGGTAGTTGTACTCCGCATGAATCGTGCGCTTCGGTTCGTCCTTCGCTTCGAAGAGGGCGGAGGCGTCCAGGTTCATGGCGGCGAGGATCCGATCCGTGTCGCACCCACCGTGGCACTTCAGGAGAATCGATCCGTCGGATCCTTCCTTTACGGCGAGGCTCGGCGTACCGTCATCGTGGCCTGGACACCGCACGAGCCACTGGCCGCCGCTGGCCTTGACCTTGTCGAACTTGGAGAGGAATCCGGAGACGAGTGCGCTCGGCATCAGGCTTCCACGGCGAACAGCGGACAGGCTCCACCGATGCGACGACGCGCCATCTCTGCGTAGGCTGGATTCAATTCGATGCCGATGAATGAGCGGCCGAGTTGCAGGGCGACTTGCCCTGTGGTTCCGGATCCCATGAACGGATCCAAGACGGTATCGCCGATGCTGGATCCGGCCTTGATGCACCGTTCTGGAATAGCCTCAGGAAAGGTAGCGAAGTGCGCGTCTGGATAGGGTTGCGTGTTGATCGTCCAGACGGATCGAGCATTGCGGGTCAGGGTGCCACGTAGACGCGGGTTGTTGTTGAATGAACCAATTTGGTCGCGGCGGTCACGCTCGCTATTGACCGCTTGTTCGTTCCGCCCATTGGTGCCGACCGCTTCCGACTTCCGACGTGCATTGGCGATGATGCGCGCCTTCACAGTCGAAGGATTCTGCACGCCAGCCCCTTCGTAGTCCTTCAGGCCAAGCCCGTCGTACCCTTGTTCGATTTGTTGCTGCATCGCCTCGGATGCTGGTTCGGCGATGGCCGCTGCATCGTAGAAGTACCGTTCGCTTTTCGTCAGGAGGAAGATGTACTCGTGGCCCACCGATGGACGATCGGTAACAGATTCAGGCATCGCGTTGGGCTTTGACCAAATGATGTCCCTACGCAACCACCAACCAGCGTCACGAAGCGCGAACGCGACCGCCCACGGGATGCCAACCAAGTCCTTCGGCTTCAGACCGGTGATCCGCTTCTCTCGACCGACGCGCTTCCGGTCGTTGTCACCGAGATACGACTGCTTGCCGCCAGTCTCGCCGCCCCACTTCCCGTCATTGGCGTAGCAGTCACCGAGGTTTAACCACAGCGTGCCGTCCGCGCGCAGCACTCGACCCACCTGATCGAACACCGCCACGAGCGCGCTGACATAGTCTGTATGGCGCTCTTCAAGACCAATCTGTCCGTTATGGCCGTAGTCACGCAGACCCCAGTACGGCGGCGACGTGACGCAACACTGAACGGACGCTTCTGGCAGCAAGGCGAGTTGCTCTCGGACATCCCCCACGAGGATCGACCACGTCGGCGTCAATTCGTCGGCCCGTTGACCGGTCCCCAGATCTTCACGTTGACCCAGCGGACGAAGGCTTCCACGAATTGCTGATCCGCCCCAGTCGCCTGATCGATCATCCGTTCGATCCCGGTCTTTCCAGGAATCCACGCGAATCCCGTGTCCGCCCGGAACACGTCCATGATGCCGTCTTCGCCTGCCGCCCAGACGATGCAGGCAATCCACGCGTCCGTCATGTAGTCCGGCGTGTCGTCTGGAAGTAGATCCAGGATGTTGAACGGTTCAGGGTCCGGCGTGATGTCGGCCGTGGCTTTCACTGGCAACTCGTCGCAAGGTTGGCGACGGAGCAGAGGATCATCAGCCCCGCCGAGCAGGCGCAGATCCAGAGCACCAGAAACAGAAAGGGCCGCTCCGCCATGAACGGAGTGTCTATCTCACGCTTGTCCACAGGGGGAGTCCTTCCTTGTCGTACATCGTGAAGCGAATGGGTTTGCGCGCGTCGGTCGCAGGTTCGCCGGTCTCAGGATCGGTCAGTTTCAGGCGACACTGCCCACGGGCATCGCTGAACATGTGGTTGCGGGCCGAGAGCAGGATCGCTCGATCCGGATCGCGCGCCCACTCCGGCATGACGCGTCTGGCTTTCAGATGGCAGACTTGCCCTTCGGTATCCCATGTGGCGGCCCCGCGCACGAGCGGCAATCCCGTAGCCCGATCCTTCCCCTCGTCTCGGATCCAGACGGCATCTCTGAACTGCTTCTCCGTCAACCGCTCCGCATGTTTGCCGTTGTTCGTGGTCCGCTTCGGAAAGGCGAGGTCGGTCATCGCACACCAGCCCCTTTCGACTCCGGCACGGGAACGATACTGATGCGCTCGCCTGGACGCAAGGCCGATCGCAGATCCTGCATGACATCGGCGGCAGCGGCCTTGGAGTGAAACGACGCCACGTGAGTCTCGTTGCCCTGTTGGGCGTACGTTTCGACTCCCTGCGCATCGACGATACGGATCGCCCATTTCACGCGGCGACTCGTTCCGCCACCTTCGTCTGTCCGTCTTTCGCTTCCAACCGGAAGGCGATCAACCCTGGCACCTTCGGCAACGCCTGCGATGTCTCCCGCGTGCTGAGAATGATGATCTGCTCCAAGGGAGACTCCAGAAGCATCTTCGTCACGATGTTCCGGTTCCCAACATCGAGCACATCCAATTCGTCGATCACGCAGAACTTCAGTCCAGAGAGCATCGCAATCGCCAACTGCACGGCGATCCCGATCCGATGCCGCTCAGACTTTGAGTACGTCTCCACCGGCCGCTTGTTGGCGAAGACTTCCCAGGGATCGACGGAGATCCCGAGCTTCCATCCAAACGGCTTCAGGTAGGGATTGACGGCGGCGAGGAACCGCGCCATGGCGTCCTCAAGCGCCTTGACACGCGCCCCTTTCGGCCCCAAGAGCTCGACGAGAGTCTCCAACCGCTCCACCTCGTCGCTGAGGGTCTTCCGCTGATCGACGGCGAGTTTGTACGCCTCGGCCGCCGTCCAGTACGCCCGGGCGTCCCGCAGCAACTGCTCCCCCTTGGCGATCCGTGACTGGAGGGTGGCGATCTCCGATTCCTGCGCAGCGGTGTCAGGGAGCGATGCGAGGGCCTCTCGGAGTCCCGCTGCCCGCTCCATGGCTTCGGTGCCGCCGGCAATCGCTCGGTTCCGTTGCTCCTGCTTCGCCTGGCAGTCGGCGAGACGCCTCCTGGCGGTCGTCAGGGGGCTTTCCTGCGACGCCGAGGCCGGCGGTGGCTCAAGGGTCTTCAGTTCCTCCTGGACCTCGTGGAGCGCCATCTGGAACTGTTTCCCAGGGGTCAGGCACTGCACCTTCCCGTAGAGCACACATCCGTTCTCCGGATGATGCTGCGACAGGAAATTCTTCTTCTGCGTCAGGTACAGCAACCGGTTGGGATCCTCTTTCGGCGGAGGCGCCTGTTGTGGCACGGCGGCGGTCTCGAGTGCCGCCAGCGTCTCCTCCAACGAGGCAATCTGCTGGCTAAGATCCGGACCGACGTCGTGCCGCGCAGACGTCACTACCGCCAGATCCCGCGTCATGGTCTGCCGTTTGCCGATCACCTCTCCGGCGGCCTGCTGGGCCTGCCCCAACGCCGCTCTGAGCGCCGCCAGCTGTTTCTCGATGGTCTCGATGGACGGCATCTTCACATCCGCCGGTTCCGGTGGCAGGAGATGCCGTTGCAGGGCCACTTTGGCGACCTTTCGATCCTCGAAGGCTTGCTTGTACCGGACGTCGAGTTCGTCCAAGGTGTAGGCGGTCGCCCCCACCTGAATCTTCACGTCCAACAGCGAGAGCACCAGCGCCTTCGCTTTCACGTGATCCAGATCAAGGAACGCTTCCGTGTCCAGGACGGCATCCAGGAAGGCCGGTGTCGTGTTCAGCTTGGTGTAGAGGGCCATCTGCTGGATCTGGCTCGTGCCGGTGAAGCCGAACACCGCCATGGCCCCTCCACCTCGTTCGGCGTACGACCGCGCGACCGGGCCGATCTTGTCCCCCAAGGTGACGACGACCTCGGCCACCTTCTCCCCGACTGGGATCAGTACTTCCGCTCCAGCTCCGCGTTCGTCGGTGCCGTCACACCGGCCGGTGAGCGCCCAACGAATGGCGTTCCGACACGAAGTTTTTCCGGATCCGTTGAGTCCAGAAATCAGAACTCGGGGGCCGTCGATCGGCATATTGACCCCCTTGAAGCTCCGGAACGACTTCAACTCCAAGTGTTTCAGTGTCATTTCGTCCTCTCTCGCTGCACGACCGCCTGAAGGCATCGTGCTGGCGCCGTCACTTTCCCGCTGACGCGGAGCACCTTCGACGTGGCCTCCACGGATTGTTGATACTCCGCTTCACGAATCAGGATCCGCCGCGCGTGATCCTCGACGTCGACGTATTCCTCGGTCCCTCTGAGCCAGTTCATATGCGCTCCTGCTGAGTCCAGAACACCTCCGCGCAGATCTGACAGTGCAAGGCCACGAGACCCTCCGGGATCGGATCCACCGCAATCACACCGTCTTGAATCCCCACCGTCCTCCCCTTGACCATCCAGTCCGGTACGCGCCACAGCACCCCTGAGCAGTAGGGGCAGACGTGCGACGTGCGCGTCAACGTCGTTTCCTTCGGCGCACCTTTGATCGCCAGCCGACCCACCGGTTCGAAGTCCTTCGGCAAGCGTGCGACGGACTCGCCGAGTTCGACGGGGAAGCCGATGCGGGTCATGAGATGGACCTTCGATGTCTCAAATCACGGTGGTAGTTCGGATTCTTTTCTCTCCATCTTCGGCTTATTGCTTTGCGACATTCGATGCAGTCACGTGTTCCTCGTGTTGTCACGGTGAAACTGCCATCCACGTATTGATGGCCATTCTTGCATTGCGTACGTCCGCCCATCGGACTCACCATCCGACCTTTGTTGTATGCGTCTTTGATGTTGTCGGATTGGGTCCCAAGAAACAGATGATCAGGACGAACGCATCTTGGATTGTCGCAACTATGCAGAACGGATAATCCATGAGGGATCGGCCCATTATGGAGTTCCCACGATAACCGGTGCGCCCGCAATGGACTCTTTCCTGTAGTCGTTGCAATTTGCCCGTACTCGTATTGGTCCTTCGTACTGGCGGTCCACAGCCAGCAACCGTCTGTTTTGCGGACCTTTCTCCAGAAGCGATCAGCGATAGGCTCACTGTTCGGCATCGTCTTCACCAACACCTGGTTTTAGAGCCGAGAATCTATACGTTGTTTTTGAGTTCTGAAATGGCAGAAGGTCGATCTCAAGTTGAGGAAACGCCTTCATCAGTTTCGCAAGCGCGCTATGCGAAATAGTCAACCCGCTTTCGTTGTCGAAAGCTCCGAGTATGTTTCGATCGCGTAGAACTTTGAGCACCGAATCGATCGGATAACTACGCTGCTGGACCGGACGGTTGTCGAACTCGACGCCGTTCACGTCTACCGCTCCGTTGGCCGCGCAATATCCCTTGAGGGCCTTTTTCGCCGCTCGCAACTGACCTTCGACCGTGAGCACCCACGCGCCGATCATCTCCGCCTGCTGAGGCAACGTGAATCGCTTCGGCAAGATGGCTGGATGATCCGTCAGCGGGCACTTGAGTTGACAGAACGCGCATTCCGTTCCAGCCGTCGCCGGCCATTCGTTTCGTTCCTGCGCTTCGGTGATCGTGGCCGCGATGGCCGAGACTTCATCGGCGAACGTCGCCAGATCTGACGGTTCAAAGTCCGCTCGAATCTGCACCCCGAAGCGCACGTAAGAGTGAATGAACGAATACTTCGGAAAGTTCGGCCAGATCCGCATGGCGTTGTACATGTACCAGCGGGCCTGCCAGTCGTGCCTCACCTGGACTTCCGTCAACGGTTGCCAGAACGTCTTGAAGTCGATGATCTCCACGCCGGTCGGCCGCGCGTACACGAGGTCAGGGGTGAACGTCTGCTGGTTCTTCCCCATCTGGTGTTCTTCAGCCGCCACGAAGCACTCCACATCCAGGCTGAACAACTCCGCCCACTTCATGTAGATCTCGCGGACTTCCTCGACGAGATGCGCCGGTGTCAGCGCAGCGGCCACCCCTTCGATGAACGCCATCTTGGCTTCCTCTTCGTCGGCCGGTAGTTGGCAGTCCACGAGACGTTGGATGTAGCGATGCGCGCACGAATGGAACCCGATCCCGCGCAGCGATGGATCGCTGTGGTCAGGGACGTTCAGATCCCAAATCTGGTGGTAGCGATAGAGACAGGCTTTGGCCGTCTGTATCGCCGAACGACGAAGCACAGGAAGTGGCGACATGGCTAGAACAATGGTTCCTCAACCTGTGGCGGCGCCGGTACTACCGCTTCCGGTATTGGGTTCGGAGCCGACGGCGTAGCAGCCGCCGCCGGCGCTTCGGTCGCTGCCGACCTACCATCCGTGTCTCCCACTACGGATCCAGAGTGTGGAGCCTGAGACCCTTCGAGGGACGCCGAGGGTGGCTCAGAGGAGGTCGATTTCTCTTTCCCGTTGCCTTTCTTCGCTCGTGGCTGGCCGGTCTTGCGCTTGGCGAACTCGTCGCGGCACCACTCAAGGAGCGCCTTAGCCCCCTCCTCCGCGTCGACGCCTTCCCCGCCGAGGTGCTCGTTGATCTTGGCCAACCGCGCGCCGGCCGACATGTTCAACGTCTCGAACGCTTTCTCGATGTTGTCCCGGAGGGCTTCCGGGAGTTTGTCCAGGAGCGACACCGCGACAGACGACGGCACTGTTTCCGATTCGACGATGGTGCCATCGATCGTTGAATAGTCCATCGCCTCTTCAGCGAGGATCAGCCCTGAGAGCTTGTCAGCGAAGGTGTCACGGGCGGCGAATGACCGAGCGCGGAACTGCTGCATCCGGTCCGAATACTGCACCCACGGCCCCTGCTTGCCCCACAGATTGGCTCTCTTGGCGTCGGCGATGGAGAATGTCCGTCGCACTTCGTCAGGGAAGCCCTTCCGCTTCATGATGCACACAGCGGTGTAGGTGTCCTCGCCTGATGTGCCCTCGAAGTACTCGTGGAACCGTTCGCATTCACCACTCCCGTAGATGAGGGCCGGCAATGCGTCACCGTAGATCGACGGAATACCGTTGATGACGGCCACGTTACGGAGAGCCTGCATCCAGGAGAGTCCGAGAGACGCCCCGTACTCGTACGCGACGATGCAATCTGCCGGCTTGTTTCGGTAGGCTTTCGGGCACAACTCAGACCCCGCGATCAGCCTCGCCATTTCCATCGCCTCACCGAGAGACGACGGGGCCATGCGCCAGCGAGGAGCCACGACCTGTGCCTGTCGAGGAACCATCGCTACTGTCGGTGTGTCACTCATGCGCTGACTCCTCTGTTCTGGGCCTGTTCCTTCATCGTGGCCCATCTGACGTTGCCTGGTTCGTAGCCCTTGTTGTTGTCGATACGTTCAAGTGTCAAACCTTTCGGACATCGACCAACGTGTGCGAGAAACGCTTCGAAGTTGTTAATCCAGCCTTCCCACATCACGATGCCTCTGCCGCCGTACCGATGGAACGATGCACCATTGGGATTTCCGCAACGAGCCTTCGCAGCGATCCAAGCGGAATATTCTCGACTCTTGGTGTCATGCGTCGTTTCGCCGTGTTTACGACCGCTGGCAGTGACACGTTCACGATGGAAGCAACCACACGAAGTTGTTCGGCCTGATGTCAGCGAGAACCAGTAGACGGTCTTCGTACGGCCACATTCACACTGCACGACAACTCGCCGCCGACTCTTCTCGTCGCGCGCTGCCTCGCCTATGACTGTGAGTCTTCCGAATATCACTGGTTGTTCCTCAGAACGCGTCCGTTTCTGCCGCTCGCTCCTCGGTCGAATCGAATCGATCCGGGCAGTCCTGCTCGTTGACGTCGCAAAAACGGCACGCTGACCGGCTGGGCCGCGCGTCCGGTTTGCTCGTCGTCCCCAACCACCGCAGCATCGCAAACAGCTTCGGCTTGATCGCCTCGGCATCCTTCGGGGTCAGATCCACCACGTGCGTCTTGTAATGCACCTGTCCGGCGAACTGCATCGTGTGGACATTCCACGCGATGGGAATCAGCACCATCTCGATCAGCACCTGCATGGCATCGCTGTCGGCAGGAGTGCCCCCTTTGGCGTCGAGGATCGTCGGCCGATGATCCGCCTTCTGGATGATGAGATCGGCCTTCCCGCTGATGATCGCCGTCGATCCCGTCACCTTGAAGAACCGTTCGACATCGCACTTCCAGCCGTCGGCCTTGAAGCGATCCACCAACCCACGCAGCTGCTCCGTGTGGTTCGCCTTCCAGAGTGCCAAGGATCCCTCGTCGGATCGGGGGCGCTTGTCCAGAAGCATGTGCCCCTTCATCCACGGCTCACGCAAGCAGGGCTGATCCCCGGTCAGCACCTTCGCCAAATGCGTGGTCCAGAAACTTGGCAAACCTTCTCGGCGCGTGCTGGCCATGTCAGTCCTCGATCGGCTCGTCCGGCGTATCGTCTACCGGTTCCTGTACGGGATCCGATGGTGCGTCGGTCAGCACGAGCCCAGACGCTGAGGCAACGCGGACCGACTCCTCCGGCCGGTTGCCGTTCTCCGAGGCTTGCTTGGCGATGCGCGCGGGGGATTCGCCGACGATGATCATGCCCCGGTTCGGCATCGCCGCATGGGTATGCACAGGGAACTGCGCCGACAGCATCACCGTGACGACCCCTTGGCCCTGTGGAATGTTGGGATCCAGTACTGGCCGAATATCCACGACTTCGAAGATCAGATCCTCTTCGTTGTGAAACATCACCAGATGCCCGACTTCAATCATGCGCTGCATGCGATCGATCGCCACCGACGGGGGACGCATCGCTTGGGCCTGCATGGCTTTCGGACCCGTGAACGGACGGAAGGGGCTTTTCTTCACACAGACTCCTTCTGAAATTCGTCGACGTGCTCGTTATAAGCGTGCTGATCGGCCCACGTGACCGCAACTGCCAAGGCCGCCATCTGGTGGCCAGTGACACCGTAGAGAGGCCCAGGCGACGACTTCTTGCCGATGGCTTTCTCGGTTGAAGGCCCGAAGCGATCGATAAGAGCCTGACGAATGTTGGCGTCGTTTGCACGCGATTGCCCGCACAGGTGCAATTTGATCTCACGGCGAGTGAGTCGTTCCACCATATTGGGGGCGAACGCTTCAGCGAAACGTCCGCTCCAATAGACAGTCTCGAAGGTAGTCCTTCCTACGGACATCCCCATCGATTCGATCTTTTCAATGACCATGACTGTCTTGGGCAACCATACCCGTGTCCTGAACAATTCCAAGAGGCCATCGTTCGGTTCGTCGTAATGCGACAGCACTCGATTTAGGGCGGAGTCCCACATCACCCACGCAGAGTGTTCGTACCCGGGGTCGAGCCCGATAACGATCATCGTGTTACCTCAATGCCGAGGAAGATCTCGATCGGTTGCCCGGTCGCATTGGCCAATTCCGCCGCGACTTTTGGACTGGCATTGCGGCGCCCGTCTTCCAGCAGTGACCAGAACGAGGGACTGACCCCGAAGACCTCCGCCGCCTGCCCGATTGACAGATCCCGCTCGGCTCTCCACACGCGGAGGTAATAGCCTCTGTCGTGTTTCTTGACTTTAGGCAATCTCACGCGCCGAACAATACATGACAACCAGCAACGTTGTCAACTCGCGCGTTTTATTGAGATATTCGTCGATGCTTCCCGCGTCTCGCTGTCCGAGCTGCGACCGGAAGGTAGTCATGCCCTATGTGGAAAGATCCACATGCGCTGCATCTGTAGGCGTGCAACTTGGCCGCGCGCTTGGGATGCTCTGAGGAGGCGAGCGAGTCCAGAAATGGCTGCGCGTCTTCCGCCGTCAGGAAGGATCGTTTCTTCGTCGGACACTGCACGTAGATCATGGGGTGGCCCATTCTACCGACGGCGCCAGTACCCAACAGCCAGCACGAACAACACGTCGATGACGACGAAGACAGCCAGCCGTACCATGCGGTAGACCATGCACGACTACGGCCGAGTTTTGCAAGTGGCAGATCCCTCTACTTCTTTAGGGATTGCGCTCGGAGCCGATTTGTGGGCGGATACCGGCTATCCAATCACCTGGATACGTGGATAGCATGTATGCACGCGGCGGCCGTCGCAGGGCGCGTCCCTTGGAGGTAGGGATCCTCCATTCCCAGCGGAACGCCCCTGCGAGCGACCGGTTCCTTACGCCGTCGGCGGTGGAGACGGCGAATCGTGGTGGAACAGACCCTGAATCTTCCCGAGGGTCACGTCCCGGATCTTGTCCAGGAAATCGATGTCGTGTTGGAACCGCTCGATCGCCTTCTGGACTTGGGCGATGGCCGTCTGCTTTTCTTCGGTGCTGGCCGCGTCGATCAACTTCAGTAGGATCTGACCGTTGGTGACGTAGCCCTGAATGAGCAGGGTCAAGAGCGAGAGCAGGGCGGGATCCATGGCCTATTCCTCCGCAATCCAGAACTGACAATCGGTTTCAACGAGACGACGTGTGGTGATCTCCGCGAAGGCGTCCTCGATCGTCTCAACGCGAGCGGCGACAGACACCACGCCTGTCCAGCGCAGGCTTGGCAGAGGCGCCAGACGCATCACGCGGATCATTTACCGAAGACGTAAGAATGGACCGCTGATCAGACCGAAGGCCCCCAAGAGCCAGACCACCACGATGACCACGAGGATCACCTGGATGACGGTCATGATCGGCGCCGGGATGGCAAAGGCGGCGGCAATTGCACGAGAGGCCCAGAAGACGAGTCCGATGAGGATCAGCGCCACGAGGAGAGGAATGATGGGCATGGAGACTCCTGTTCAGGGTTGACGCCGGTCCACGATGAACTGACAGACCGTCCGATTCTGCTCGATCGCCTTAGTCAGATCCTTGAGGGCGGCGGTGTTCTCGACACGCCCCGCTGCCAAGCTCCGCACCTCCGTGATCAACTGATCAGAGGCGGATTTCATGGACGCGTACATCTCCTGTGTCAGATGCGCGATCACGGCATCCTTGGTGGAGATGATGGCGCTGGCGGCATCGTTCTGCCGGCGCATCTCGTTGACGGCCCACCGGAGGGCGATGACCATGGCGACGACCACGAGGCCGGCCGTCCCGAGCCGTTCCCAGATGGCCGGAGGAGATTCGATCGCATCCAAGGCGAAGACCCCGCCACCGACAGCCGCCGCCGTCGATCCCAGTACCGCGCTCCATGCCAAGGCAATCGAGGAGGATCCGGTCATGGTCCTACCGCCTGTTTGGCTTCAGCATCCTTCTTCGCCTGATCCCGTGCTGTGAAGTATGCCTCAGTCACCCGTCCGAGGATCGTCGTCGCCTTACTCAGATCCCGCGTCGTCAAACCTTCCTGGAGGAGTTTGGTCATCGTCGGATTGTGCGCCGCCCAGACGACCATCCCTGGAAGTAGCTCAGTGACAGCCGCTGTCGAAGCAGCCGCTTCTGGGCCGTACTTGTAGAGAGCGGTCGCCGCAGAGACCAGTTCGAACGTCTGATAGATTCGATCACCGAGTTCGTTCCCTGGTCTGCCGATCCGCCGTAGAGCCTCGTCAAGCGTCCGCAGATTGGACAGCACGTGAGCGTCTGACCCAGATAGAAGCGAGGACTTCGCTTCTCTGACGGCCTGCTGGTACGTCTGCGGCCCTTCCCTCTTGAGGACTCGGTTTCTCACCGCCGAGATGTCTTGCAGTTTTTGGGCCTCTGAACCTGTGGCGTACAGAGACCGCAACGGATCCCAGTCTGGATACGCTTGAGCCATCGAATCGGTTAGCTCACCGGAGAACTTATGAACCAGGGCTTTGCCGCTGTCGCCCATGACGATGTCGTCTTTTCGTCCGATCTTCATGAGCGCACTCCGAAGTTTTGTGGCGCTCTCAAAGCTCACGACTGGATCGGCCTGAAGGATTGACTCCAGCGCATCCAATGTCCCGGTCTGCACCGGAGTGATCTGGCCTTTCTGGATAATCGTTCGCACGGCTGGAATCAATTTCTGCGCGACTTCAGGCGTCACGCCCCCAGCGGCAGCGGTACTCAACCGTTCCGCAAGTGGGCGTGGCAGTTTCTTCGCGTAGAGATTCAACACCTGTGGCGCAACGTCCTTGGCGAAGACCCTAGTGGCTTCAAGTTGATGGGGCATCATGTCGTAACCTGGACCGGCAGTTACGACGTTGTGAAGCTCCTCACCAACCTGACGAAGTGCCGCCTTGCCTTGCACGATACCCTCGCGGGCGACACGCATCGTGATCCGTCGGTTCCAGTCAGCGATGATGCGTCCGGTCATACTTCGCTCAGACGCCCGCTCGACGAGACGCCCTGCTTGTCCCATCGGCGTGTCAAGCATCATGGACGGGGTCATCCGGAGACCCAATTCCTTGTTCAACCCGGAAACCGCCACATCGGCAGGAGCGGTCGGACGCAGTGGACCCCTGAGCGCCCCGCCCACCACCTTGCCGCCGAACTCCATGACTCCCTGTTCGGCGCCGGACTTGAGCACTTCACCAACGGCTTCGCCAGCGGGAAGGAGCTTGTGCGCGCCCGTGAGGCTGTTGATGTACTGCCGCACCCGTTCGCCCAGCATCCCACCGGCAAACGCGCCTGGGATATCCGCCATGAGGCCCCCGATGGCTCCTCCGGCGATCGGCAAGTACTCCGCCGCCTTCTCCGCCATCCCGACGGGTTCGATGGTCTTGGCTTTGCTCAACGCGCCGTAGGCATTCGGCTCAGAGGGCGTTCCGCCCAGTTTCAGCGCATCGGCGTAAGGGTCGGACGCTGTTGGCTCTGGAGCTCGAATCGTCAGCGACACTTCGGCTGGTTGAACGTCAGGCTTGCCGCCAAGTTTGAGCGCGTCCTCGAAGGCCGACGACCCCTGAGGAGGCATCTATTTGATCTCGGGATGCAGACGCTTGAACGCATCGAGTTTGGCTTGTGACTCGAACGTGATGGGGGTCGGCTGTCCAGTCTTCGGGTTGACAACGGTGACGGTGAAGGACTTCGCCGCACCTCCGCTTCGCTCAAGGATCGGCTTTACGGAATTGGTAATTTGCGTCTTGAGGTCCTGCAACTTCTGGACAGCCGTCCCAGCGGTATCGGTGATCTTCGGCCGAGCATCCAGGGCCTTGACGAACTCGACGTTGGTGATCCGCCCGCTCATTTGCAGCGACTTGAGCATCGGCACGACTTCCAGATCCCAACTGATGAACGCCGCCAACTGATCGTCGCTCTGGAAGAACTGCGAGAGTTTGTTCGACAACGAGGTCAATGGACGATTTTTGTCACTCTCCGGGAGCTTGTCCTTGATCTGTTGAAACATCGAATCCAGATTGCTAAGGGTCGCTTGCGCGGAGTCCAGTTGCGACGCTTCCTGCGGGTTGACGACCAACACCCCGGCCTTCGGTCCAGCCTTGGCGGCGGCGTTCTGTGCGTCGGCTCCTGACCACGATCCCTTGCTGACGAACTTGTACGGCTTCCCCTCAAGGGTGATCGTCCGCGCGTTCTGTTGGAGATCCACGTCCGTTGGCAGGTTGCTCTGCCGAGAGGAGATGACCTGCTCCTGGAGATTCCGCATCGCCAGCAACGTGTCCCGGAGTTTGTCCTGATCCCCGATCTTGTCGCGGGCGAGCCGCGAGGCTTCCGGAAACACCGACACGATGTCCTCGTCGCTGGCTTTCCTCGGATCGATGCCTTTCGACACCAGCGCCGTATCGACGAACTCCCGCACGAGGTTCGACATCCCCGTGGTGCCGACCTTGCCGCCAGTGGGAGCGGCGCCGGGGATGTAGTAGTTCTCGCCCTTTGGTCCTCGGACGACATCCCAAAACGGGGCCGCCGTCTTGTCGATCGGATTCCCCTTGGCATCGACGGCATCCGGCGGGAGCGAGGAGGCAGGAACGCCTTTGGCGAGCGTGCCAGGCGTGAACAGACGTTCTGTTGGCAACTTGCCCGTCAGGATGAAATGACGCTGTTCCTCGGGCGTGGCATCCGGGACGTACTGCGTGATCAGCCTCGATCGACCCGCTGCGCCAGCCCTGAGGGCCATGTCCTCGATGGCCTGCTGACGCTGGGCGAGTTCCTGCGGAGAGACCCACGGAAGCGGTCCTGCGGCCGTAGGGAGCGTCGGAGAGGTCACAGGCGCCCTGGATGGCAGTGCCGGCTGTTCGCCTTCTGCCGGCGCCCCTGCGGCGATCTGAGGCTGTGCTTCAGGGCCGGCCGGCGCCAGTCCCGCGACCGGGCTCAGGAGTTTCTGGAGCACCTCATTGTGATTCGGCTGACCCTTGGGGGGTTTCTCGCCGAAATGGAGGTCGAGCCCTATCGCTGGGATGGCGAGATTAGGATCGATCCCTTTCTGGATCATGTCCCCGAGCAGGCTGATCTTTAGCGCGTGTTGCTGATCTTCCAGCTTGTTCTGCCGCTCACGATCCTGCTGCCGCTTGGCGTACAGGACGTTGGCGAGTCCCCGGGCAAGACCGCTACCGATGCCGAGACCGACGGATCCATCCATCGTTATACTCCCGCGCCGGCGGCTGCACCGCCTCCACCGCGTGTGAGGACCAGCCCCAGCAACGTGCCCAATCCCTCCGCCAACCCACTCGCCGCGCCGACGTTCTGACCCCGCCTCGTGAGATCCAGTGACTGCTGGTTGAGGATCGCGCTGACGATCGTTCCCAGATCCGCGTTCTTCAACTGCTCCGCCGACAGCCCGAGGCCGGATAGCGTCTCGCCGATTTGCGCCCCTTGGTTGACCGCGTTCGTCCGCGCGTTGGCCGTGATGTTGGAGAGATCCGAGGCTTCGCTGACACGCGATCCAGCGAGCGCCGCATTGGTCCCTCCGCCTCGAGGCCCGAACTCCCCGATGGCCTTCCGGGCTGTGTCGTACTGATCGATGACCCGTCCCCGCTCTGGAGCTGTGGCTTCCATGAGGGCGGTCGGATTCCCTCCGGCCAGCTTCTGGAAGTAGTCCAGGATCGGCGCGAGGGTCTGACTCCCCTGACTCCCGAGCGCCTCACCTGTCGTCCCAAGATCCCCGGCCGACTGCTGCAACTGCTTCATCAGGCCGTCAAGATTAAAGTCTCCGGAGGTGCTCGCCTTGGGCGCCCCTTTTTCGAAGGCCCCGCCCAAGGCTGTCGTGGCACCTGTTCCGGCCAGTACCGCCGGAAGCCACGCCGCGCTTGCGCCCCCAGTGAAAGGGGCGGCTGCGAGGAGACCGCCGCCGAGGAGAATCTTGCCAAGGTTCATGCGACTGCTCCGGATTCTATGCTACTGAGCCGTGTAGGTCACGACGACTCCGTCCGTGCTCACCCCAACGTCAAGCCAGTAGTCCGCGAGGTTCAACGCCCCTGGGACGTTCGGAATGCTGATACTGAGTGAGGGAAACGGCCCCTTCGTCGCATCGGATGGCGCCGCAATGAGTCCGACGCACCTGACGAGGTCCGTGCGGTGATCCCCGCTGAAGTTGTTGCCACCAGCGAAGACGTAGACGATCCCAGTATTCGCAGGGAGCGCCTGCAACAACAGCGACTGGATCGGGACGGCATTGCCAGGCACGGTGAGTCCAGCCGTAATCCGCTGCGGCGTACCGGCGGAGGTGACAGTGATCTTTCCGAGACTACGCTGCATGGGGAAGTCCTTTCGTGATCGGCTCTGAAGTCCTCACCTCTGCGCGGAGCGGGCCGCCGCCGATCGACGTGGAAGTGGACGCCGTCTCCATGGTGGCCTGCGTGCCGATGCGTGTCTTGAACTCGTCATCGGCGCCAGAAGAGGGCGGAGGCGCGGCCTCATACGTGAACGGTGCGGTCGCAATGAATGTCGGCATGCCTCAGTCTCCGTCGTCTCGGAACAAATTCACCGCCACTACTCCGGCGGCGTGCGCGGGGTTCACGACGCTGAACGAGGATGGCGAGATCAGCGTGTAGGGGAACGCGCACGCGACCCCGTCGAAGGTCACGATCACATGGTCAATCCCGATGTAACCAGCCAAGTCGTTGGCGAAGTCCGCTGGATCGACTGTGCAAACGATCGTCTCACCCCCAGCAATCGGCCCATGGTTCGGCGTCAGCGTGAACGTCGTCGCCGGATTGTCCGCAATCTGAAAACTGACGAGCCCCGACACGCCCCGCATCTGCGGGTACCGGAGACCGTATTGCGTGGACAGTGTCGAGACGCCAGTCAGCATCGAGACAGCCCTACGGTTGCGTGATGATCTGCACGAATGTCACATCGGCGGCGGTCGCCGTGGCCTTCAGTATGATGACGTTGCCGTTCAGATCACCGGCGCCGAAACTGACCGAATAGATCCCGTTGCCCACTTCCGCAGGCGTCCCCAAGGTGCCTGAGCCGAATGCGCCACCGTTGATCGATCGACTCACCGAAACCGTCAACCCAGTCTGCGGCGCGTGGGTTGTGGAATCGGTCATCAGGAACGTGAATCCTGCGAGGGCCTGATTCTTCTTCACGTTGGAGGTGACAGCCACCGCTGCCGTGACGCTGGCGACCGACCCGACGACGTTGCCACCGACGTTGCCAGTCACTGATCCGACAGCCCCTGTGACGCTTCCAACGGATCCGGTCACGTTGCCGCCAACATTGCCAGTCACGCTGCCGACCGCCCCCGTGACCGAGGCCACGACATCCGCCGTCGTCAGCCCCTGCACGGCTTTGATCGTCGTGATCGGCGTGGTCGCGACGTTGTTCATGTGCGTCGTGTTGCTGTCGATCTCGCCGTTGTTCGTTTGCTTGATCTGCCCAGCACCGGTGCCTCGGGTGTAGAGGCCGCCGGCGGCTTCCGCGTTGGCATTGGGCAACGCCGTCATCCCGCCGCGCGTCGCATCCTGATTGTTCCAGCCAGTCAGTTCGATTTCGAGCGGGAGGGGCGCCATGTTGGCCGCGCCTTGGAAATGCACGCTCACGAACCGCCCAGAGGCCAAGGCTGCGTCAGGGATGTCGAAGCGATACCAGCCAGGCATGTTGGTCGCGTCGATTTCCTTGAAGCCACCTGAGGACCACGCAGACGTCACAGCAGCCAAGGTCGCCAACGTGATCTGGACCGATGCCGCCTTGGGCAACCCGTAGTAGGCCGTCAGCCCTGACGTGTTGAACACCAGACCAGTGAGGCCAGCCCCAGTATTCGAGCTGGAGTCCTGAATGAATACGTTGACGGTCTGGCTGGTGGACCCGGCTTGGATCGAGAGTTTCATACGGTCCTCATTACGCAGCGAGCGGATTGGCGAAGAACGGACCGCCCGATCCATGAACCAGGGTCGCCGGACGGAAGAGACTCCCGTGGAAGTACTGCACGCGCGAGGACACCATCAGCACGACGAGCGGCGTCCCACCCGCCCCGGTCACCATGCTCCAGTTGATCTCGTCGGTCGCCACGCAGACATCGCTCTGCGCGCCGCCGTCGTCGACCCATCCTGTGACGCCGATGCCGATCGTGATCACCCCGTTGCCGTTCCCCGCATTCTTCCGGAAGCGGAAGGTCGAGGCGTTCGACACGCCGTTGGAGTCCACGTAGAGCTCGTACTGCGACACCGTCTGCGGCGCACCGGCCTTGGCCTGCGCAGTCGACTCCGTCGCCACGACCAGGTTGGTGTTGCTGCCGCCGTTGAACGGCACGTAATTGGTCGAGCCGGCGGCGAAACTGAGTCCTCCGCTGGTGTTGACCCCGAGGTGCGACAGCATGCTGCTATCGAGCGTTTCGAGCGTCACGCCGAAAAGGCCATTGCAGGTACCAGTGCCAGCCCCGCCGGTGGATGTCCTGTTGATCAGATCACCGATCGCCACGGCATCGCTGTGGACGTCGTCGAAGACCTGACCCGTGACCCCCACGCCGACGGTCACGACGATCGTGCCGTTGGCGCCGTTGATCCGGTTCTTATAGGTGGTGGGATCCGGACGCCCGTTGACCGTGATGCCACAGTTGCCGTTTCGGACGGTCCCCGCGACACGGGACCTGAGCTGCACTTGCGCCGTCTCCGTGGTGGCCACGAAGAAGTTCCCAGCGAACTGGGCGAAGTTGGTCGGACTCACGCCGGTGGCGCCCAAGTTGAAGCCGCCGCAGAACGCCGAGGTCTTGGAGGCCGCCGAAAACATCTGCCCGCAGACGTTCATGGCGATCGTGCCGCCGCCGCCGTTGACCAGGCGTCCGCGCATGGTGTCGTTCAGCACCACCGGTGAGATCTGCGGGGTCGCCTCGAACTCCCCGGTCGCCCCGGCGCCCACGGTGGTCGATTGCGACGTCGCGCTTTCGTTCACGACGAACACAAGGGTCGAGGGGCTGCTCGCCGCATTCGAGGTGATGCGGCAATAGACCCCGGAGTAGAACCCGGGCGTGCGACAGGTCGAGATGGAGTCGTTCTGCGTCAGCGAGAGGGACGTCTGCCCCAGCATCACCGTCCAGTCTTTGGTCGTACCGGTGGTGACGTTGTTGAACATCCCGTCGCGCTGGTTGGTCTTAGCCATCGATCTTCGGTGTCACCACTGGAGCAGGCTGACCGGAGGCGTCGAGGGCCGCTTTCGAGTTGAGGAACGTCTGGAAGTCAACGGCGAGTTGCGCTTGGGCGGCTTGAATCGCCTGCGCCCGCTGATCGATGTGATCCCTGATGGTGGCTGTGAGCACCTTGGAATCCAATGTCGGATGCTCTACGCGGATGCTTCCGCCGACGGCTTCCGTGGTGATGAACAACTCTTCCGGCTTCACCCCGTGCGCTTCAGCAGTCGAGGCGATCACGTCGACGAACTCCGGGTTGTTCCGAATGTAATAGTTCTGCACCTCGTAGAAGTGCTGCTCGGTATCCGTCAGGTGCGCGTGGATGTCGCATCGCACCGTCTTGATCGGGTGTTCACGGGGCGTGAACTCCCGCGTGCGCCCGTCGATCGAGAGATGCAAACGGCATCCGCAGGGACTCGGCCACGTCGGCCCCTCATGCACCACGATCTCGTCGTAGAGCGCCTTGGGATCCGTGATCGCCGCGTGCTCTGGACAGGTGTGCTTGATCGCGTGGACGGTTTCGACGACATCGCACTGCCGCTGCCGCTCCATCTGATCGACATGGAACGCTCCGAGCACCGGTCCGAAGTGCGCCAACAGCTTGTCCTTGACTCCCTGACTCACCTTGAGCGTGTGGGTGGACTCCACCACGCAATCGCAGAGCGGAGAGATCAGGAGATCGACTTCAGTCATGGGCGCTCCTCTACGGCTGCGATTCTACACTGACGAGGTGCATGGAAATGGCCCGATTCATGGATGCATCAGGACGGTCACTTGCTGGGTCAGCGTGGCGACTTGCTTCTGCAAGGCGGCCAATTCCGTCTTGATCGACGTGAGATCCGCCGGCGCCGAAGTCTTGGCTTGGGCGCTTTCGAGAGATCGCACCGAATCTTCAAGCAGATGGAACGACTGGACGATCTTGTAGTCGGCATCGCCGACGGCAATGGGGAGCTTCGGCAGGGGCATCTACTTCAACCCCGCAATCGCAGCTGCGTGAGCCTTCACGAACGCATCCAAGGCGTGAAAGTCCCGATGATCGCTCCAGACGTGCAGGGCGGCTTCGAAGATCAACCCTCCGACGATGGCCCCTATAAGCCCCACGAGTGCCGGTTTCAGGTACCCACGCATCCTAGTAGCCCCGGCAGGCGATCTGGAGAATATCCGAGGCACTCCAGGCCAAGGCCGCTCCTGTCGAGATCGTCTGGTTCTGCACAGTGATCGAGGTGGTCGTCGTGGCGGTCTGCACCGTGTGCTGATCGGCGCGGTTTGCCGCCTGCCCAGTCCGGTTCTGGACATCGCATATCCAGCCGGTTGTCGCCGCTGGCATCGTGAGGACGCCCGCTGAAGCGGTGCCGCCGGTGCCCACGTTGACCGTGAAGGCCGCCGTGCCGTTGTTGGCGGCTACCGAGGGGCCAGTTCCGAACCCGGAGCTCGTCGTCGGCGCCGTGGTCGCATCAGCGACATTCGTCAGATTGAACGAGGTGCTCGTCGTGAGGGTCGTGACGGTCGGCGTAGCGGACCAGACAGGAGCCGTTGCGACTCCGGCGCTGACCAGGACCGATCCTGTGGCCACGGCGGCGCGGGCGGCCAAGGTCGTCCCGCTGTTGGCGTAGAGCAGATCCCCGGTCGTGTACGAAGCCAGTCCGGTGCCACCGTTGGTCGCGGGCAACGTCCCGGTGACGTGCGCGGTGAGGGTGATCTTTCCCCAACTCGGATTGCTACCGATCCCGCCTGAGATGAGGGCATTGCCTGTCGCAACGTCGGCGAGTTTGGCGAGCGTTGTCGTGCTGTCGGCGTAGAGGAGATCCCCCTGCGTGTAGGAGGCGAATCCGGTTCCCCCTTGGACAGCGGTGACGGCGGCGTTAGTCGTGAGGATCGTCGTGTTGGCGTTCGGAAGCGTGTAGGTCTTGGTCGAGGTGGCAGGGCCTGACAACGCAAAGAACGCATTGCCGGTGCCGCCGTTCGCCGAGGGCAGGATCCCGCTGACATCCGTGGTCAGGACGACCGCTCCCCAGGTCGGTTCGGCCGCAGCGTTGCCGTGCAGGATCGTGGTCGTCGTTCCGAGGCCAGCCGCCAGCGACGTCGGAGCGGCGCCAGACCCTCCGCCCACGAGCACGGCGTGATTGACCAGCAAGGTCGAGGATGCCAGCGTCGTTGTGCCGGTGAAGGCGAGGATTCCGCCGGAGGTGCCCGCAGTGAGGCCGGTGCCCCCGCGAGGCACGAGGAGCGTTCCCGTCGTGTCTGTCGAGAGCGTCACCGTCTGACAGGTGGCGGCGCCAACCAGATCCAGACTTCGGATGAACTGGTTCGTACAGGCGGTCCCGGCGTACGCGACCGGCACGCCGGTGGTCGTCGTGTTCAGGATGAGCGCCGTCGCCAGCGCCGACATCGGCGTTTCGTTAGTCAGTGACGATTCTGGAACGCGCGTCCAGTAGCTCGCATTGATCGGGTTCCCGCTCGCCCCGGTGATCGATGTCCACGTGCCGCCAGAGTTCTTGACCTCGATAACCCCTGAATTGTCACGGAAGCCGTAACCCGAACTATTACTCCCGGCCCCCCAATTCAGATAATCTCCGGCACCGATCCGCAAGAGCGTGAACGGCGTGACCCCGGTGACGAGATTGTTGATGGCAATGGAGATCGACTGCCCGTGGACCGGCATGGCCAAGAGCCAGATCCCCAAGAGCGCCCCGCACAGTCCGGCGAGAAATCGTCGCATCACACCTCTACTGGAATGGCACATAGGGTAGCCCATCTTCTTGGGGAATGCCCCAATCATCGTCGCAGGGTTGCGGGTCCGGCGGAGGCTCAGGCGTCGTCAGCAATGGGACGTAGGGCAATTCCGACGGGTGTCCCCAGTCATCGGCGCATCCAGGCGGCAACGCCAAGCCACACCCAGGCTCGACCCAGTCCTCAAGTTCACACAGGATCTCTGCGTGGATCGCCGGACAGGCGAGGGTCGCCCCAGTCGCGTTCTGCCAGCCGAACTCCAACGCGTCAAGTTCGTCAGCTGTATACGGTTCGCCGGGGAACCGCCACGCGATCGCAAACGGCGTCGCAGACCCCCCAGCCAATGAGGCCGAGACATCGACCGGATAATCCGTGGCGTCGATCCGCATCGTCTGGAGCGGACTGCCGGTGGTGGACAGATAGCCGTAGACCTTGACGACTTCGGTGCTGATCGCTCCGAGAGAGGGTGTCCCGATGGTCGCTACCGGAGCATGTGCTAGCAAGGTCGTCTGACCGAGGGTGGTTGAGGACTGACCAGGATCCGCCGGGACGACTGGAATTTCAGTTAGGTCAGCTGCTGATCCCGCCCACTCAGCGACGCTGCCTTGTCCGGTAACGCCCATGAGGCGAACGCGCGTCGGGACCGGAAAGACCGCTGAAGGCAAATCGGCGGCTGAGGCCAAGATGCTCGTCAGATCGTCGAAGCGAAACACGCCGACGGTCGGTTGTGGACCGAAGGAATACCACGCAGGAAAGCCAAGGAATCCGACGACCGCATGCGTGAAGCCAGACCCGAAGTTTCCGACCGAGACGATCGGTCCTGCCGCGAGCGTTTGGCCGTTCACCGTACAGGTGACTTGCTCAATGTTCGTCGTACTGAACCCGTCCCATGTTTGGGTTAGGGTCAATTCGATCTCGGCGATGTACCAAGTCGCGAGCGCTAACGCGAACGTGCTGTACGCGCTGACCGATCCGGCGCGCATTCCAATCCGCCACTTCTGAGAGGTGTTCACCTGAAGGAGCGCGTAACTGCCGTTGCCGGCCTGCGGTTGCGTCCCGATGGACATGACGCCGCAGTCGCCAGCGTCCGGCGCGGTGACGATCTGGAAGCGACACCGCAGGAGCGCCTTGGACGTGATGGTTTGATTGACGTATGGGCCAACGGGCGTCGTACCCACGAGGAAGATGTCGTTGGTCGTTTTCTCACACTGTCCGCAATAGCATCCTGTTGCGGCCAAGGCCGACGACAAGAGGTAGCGATCCGAGAGGGTCAGATTGCCAATGATCGTTGCGCCGTAGTCGGCGCCCACTTCCCACCCGTAGATGTTGCGCACAAGGGCCATCGGCTAGACCTCGGCTCCTACCGCTCGTGACGGTCCCCCGAACGGGATCGTGTGGAGATACCCACCTGGAATACCCCACGCCCCAACGCGTACCTTCGTATCCTTGGCGAACACGCGGAAGGGGGAACCAGCAATTAGCCGGAACCGGACCCACTTGCCCTTCGCCGGCGTGAACCAGAGGTGATACCGAAGGTAGATATCGTTGGTCGCCGGCAGGATGTAGTCTTCCGATCCGTTCTCGTGCCAGACGGTGAGGGTGACTGGACAATGCGACTGATACGCGATCACCGCGTCGGTCGCATGAATGAACCCGGGCATGTCGAAGGTGGTTTCCTGGGTCTGCCACTGCGTTGCCGCTTCAGGGGCGGGTTCCCAGATCCAGCGCCAGTCGAGCAACATCCACGGGTTGTCATCGGTGCCCACGAGGCGCACGAGCTCCGCGACGAACGGTACCCAACCTGTCGATCGAATCGGATAGGCGTACTGGGTTTCCCCTTGGTGCAAGAGCGTCAGGGACGCCCCGATATGACCGCCTTCGTACTGCACGTCGACGGCCTTCTGGACGTTGAAGGTGTTGGCGCGAATGACGACGCCCTGGACGAACTTCGCTCCGGTGTAGCCGAGATTCTCCCAATCGGTCGCCCGTCTGGCGATGATGGTTTGCTTGGCGAGAAACGCGGGTTCCCACAGATAGAGCAGCGGCCGCGGGAGTCCTCCATCGGTGAGCGATCCCGTAATCTTCAAACCGAAGTTGCGGGAGAGCACTCCGACTCCTGACGACACCTCCACGAGCGAGGTCGTTCGGACGGCGCTTCCGGCTACTACGGTCCCCGCAACGGAAGCGGTGCCGTTGTCGTAGACTGGTGTCGCCGTGTAACCGCCCTGCCCTGGAACGGCGTCGACGACGGCATCGCCGAATTGCTTCGTCATCCGCGCGTCGCCACCGTTGGCCCATGGGGTCCAGATCGCCCACGCAATCGCCGTCCCGTCGTCGGACATCGCTGCGGCGTCGGCTTGGTAGATCTGCCCGTTTGCGCACCCGTAGAGATTGGTGTGGACCTGAGGACCAGGTTCGGAGATGCGCGATGTCACCCCTGAGGCGTAGACATCCGGCGTCCACCGCTTCGCCACGGGATCGTAGAGGAAGGTATGCGAGGCCCCGAGAATGTCCTGATAGTCGAAGTAAAGCGTCCCATCGACGTAGGCCAGTTTCAGTTTCGTGATGGCCGTGAAGTCGATCGGCGACAGTCCTCGGATCGGCGCCGTATCGGCACTGCCGTCCTGCGGAAAGAGAACCTGAAGATCATCGTCCGTGATCGAGACGGCGCCGCCACCTGTCGTCAAGTAGATCCCGTCTTTATTCCCGAAGTACATCCCCTCCGGAGAAACCGCCAGAAACCAGCGTGACCACAGGCCCTTCTGACAGGGCGTCTCGTCGACTCGGAAGGTATTCAGTTGCCCGAACGTCGGCGAGAGCCGATACAACCGCTCGGTCGAGAAGACGTAGGGAAATCCGTCGAACATGCACCCGTTCTGCAAGGGTTCGCTCGCCGAGCTCACCGTCAGCGTGTTCGCATCGGAGGTCGCGTCCGGATCGTTGCCGTGCGTCCAATGCACTTGGGATGGGTCGGCCGCCGCCCCACACGCGAAGTTGAACCAGACGTCGTTGACCGGACCGCCCCAGATGGCTGGCAGCGCCTGCCCCAAGACCGTCGGCGACGGCATCGACCACGTGACGGCCGCCCCTTCGCCGCAGTTGTCGACGATCTGCATCTGCGACGTCGACGCGGGTTGCTGGTAGAGCGTCGTCGCCCGTCCGTTGACAACGATGAGCGAATCAGCCGCCCAGGACGGATCGAAGAGATCCCCAGACACTCGTTTCAGTGAGGTGCCAGCCAGTTCAGCCGTGCCAGTTCTCGGCAAATCGAAGGACGGCCACGGCTGGAAGAGATCCGTCCGCAACGTCTCCCCGCCGTCCAGTGCCGTGTCGGCGTTGTCGTCATTGAACGGCGTGTTGGAGTTCGGCTGGCTCCCGGTGTACTGCCACCGTACGAGCGCCCCGCCATATCGGAACCAGTCGATCGTGTCGCACTGCGCTTCCGTAGAGTTCTGCGCTTGGAGGACGACCCGTCCGCGATGGGGATGCACGCCCCCTCGCATCGGCGGTGAGGGATTCCCGGTTTCACCGGTGATCGTCGATCGATAGCGATACCGATAGACGTATGGCGGCAGCGTCGTGCCCACGTCCGGCCCGTAGCCTCCGGTGAGGTACGCATCGCTGAAGTCACAGGTCAAGGCGCTCGTCGTGCCCTTGATCTGCATCGTGATCGCCGCGCTGTTGATCATCGTCAGCGTGCGCGTCACGTCGGTTCCGACTCGCGTCAGATCCCCGACTCGGCATTCAAGGACGACCCACTGTCCATCCCCGAGCGAGAGTTGCCGAGGGGGAACAGACCCAGCCGTGACGTACCCGTCTGTCGGCGTGTAACCCGTGTCGAAGGTGCCGTAGGGGCCAGATTGTCCTCCACTGCCACCGTAGGCGATGCCGTACTGACCCGTGACTTGCCCTGTTGTTACCGCGCCGGTTTGCGCGTCGACGACGGATCCGGTGACAGCCGCTTGCGTGGCCTGGACTGCCGTGAGCAGATCGTTCGACCGCCATTCGTAGAAGTAGTAGTTCTCGAGAAAGGTCGTGGGACCGCCGCCACCGATGTCGACGTCCAGCATCAGCCGGACGGATTCCAGATAGGCGAACTGACTGATCCGAAACGCGAAGCGAATCCGGTCATCGGGTTGCGTCGCTTGCGTGCCCACGAGTCCCCAGTTGCGCAAACCGCCTGAGACCGGGGCTTGGACGCCTCCCACGACGGCAGCGGTCGACGGCGGCGTGATCGTGTTCGTGATCATGTCCGCCGTGGCGGCTTCGCCGACGACATGGGTGCCGACCGTATACGCCCGGAAGGAGGCCACGCCATCGATGGCTTCGCCGGCCACGTGCGTCCCTGAGGTCGTGCAACGGAAGGACTGCGTCCCGTCTTGCCCCATGGCGACCGATTCGATCCGCACCGTTTCGACACCTCCCAAGGTGACGAGACAGTTGACCGGGAAGTCGACCGTGCGTGAGACCGTGACCTTAGGTGGAGCGGGCAGTCCGAGATCCTTGTACCGTCGGATGATATCTGGCGGCCACGCCGCTTCGATCTGGCCGACCGTGAAGCTGCCTTGTGGCTGGATCGTGCAGGCGCCGCTGGCTCCGCTGTCGTAGATGATCCGCCCGATCGTCGTCGGCGAGACGGCCGGATAGACGTCTTGCGCAATCACCGTCTCAGTGTCGATGTCGACGGTGATCCCTGCGACGATCCCCTGCATGATGTCGAGGGCGATACAGGCCATCCCGGTCGTGCCGGTGTCGTAAATCACCTGGGTCGTCGTCGCCGCAATCCGTGCGGATATCGGAACCGCACCAACTGGTGTGGAGACTCCGTAGCTAACCCAGTTCCCCGCCCCGAGCGACTCGAGGAACGTCGTCTGCACAGCGGCGAGTGTGGCCGTTGGCGGATTCTTCGGCGGGGGCAGACCGATCGAGTAGTCGACCAGGTCCACGTTCAGCTTCCGCATCTTCACCGAATCGCCCACGTACAGGTAGGAGCGAGGGGACTGCGCGGGAGACGCGGCGACCGCCGTCAGAGGATTCCCAGATTGTCCTGTCACGCGAGCGGCGTAGGCACTGGGCGTCGTGTTCCCGCTGTAGAGGGTCGTCCCAGAGCCGGCGAAGCGACGGGCGACCCCACCGCCAGCCTGCGACGTGTCGGTCAGCCGAAAGAGCGAATGGACCGGAGACCCCAAGGGCGACGATGACTGCCGCGTCGAGCCCCACCGTGGCGTCAGGGTTCCGTCCTCGTACGACCGCATGTTCTGGGCGAAGGACACTTTGCCCTGCGCCAGCGCGTCTTCCGGCACCAGCGAGACGCCGTTGTAGAAAAATCGTTGAGGTTCTCTCGTGTAATCGGCCATGGGCTACGGCACGCTGACCGCCGGAAGCGCACGTGGTGTGGCCGCCGTTGAATCCTGAAGGGTCTGGCCCATGAGCGGACGCCGATCAGGCTGACTGGCCTGTTGGAGATCCAGATCGATCCCCGCAACCGTCATGGCGCGGTTCAGGAGCGCAATCGCCGTCTGCAACTGTCCCGCGCCTTCTTTGAACAAGGCGAGGTGCTGTGTGTAGTCGAGGATCGCATCGTAGATGTCCTGCCCGACTTCCAGGATGTCTCCGTCAGCCGATGGCACCGGTGCGTTCCGAACGACATCCAGCGTGACCGTGTACGGTCCTCCGCCGCCCGCTGGCGGTGTCGAGGCGAGAAGTGTCTGCCCAGCGATGATGAGCATCGTGGGACTCCCGCCGAGCAGTTGCCACAGCGGCGAGTAGACGTCGGCATCCGCCAACGAGGCGATGACGACGGGCTGATCGTTGATCCGTCCATCCAAGACCACCGATGCCGACGTCGCTTGCTGAATACCTTGCTCCCAGCGTTTCGTGCAGTAGGCCGCGCGTTCGGCATCGAGGGCCAATCCGTCCCCTTGGAGCAGATCAGCCAAGGCCCCGAACTTGATGACCCACGCCCAATCGTCAGGCACCCCCAGCGGCGCTGAGACCACCGGATTGACGGCCGATCCCTTGCTGACCGAGACGAGATCCAACGTCCCTGCGGCACCTCCACCGGTCGGAATCATCTGCAATGTAATCGGCGGGACGGCGGTGACGGAGTACGCCGATGGCGGTTGCGTGGAGGCTGGCCACGCCGGACTGTAGTGCGTCCCAGCCCATTCATCCGTCCGAAGGAGTGGTTGCAGGAGTTGCGTCGCGACCGGTCGCCACGCGACCCTCCGCACCGTCAGCACGGACTCGTCCAGCGCCAGCCGTCCAGAAGCCGCCGGAGCGTTGTAGAGCGTTTCGGTCCGCGTGAGAACAGCCCCAGTCTGTTGAAGGAACAGATCCCGACGGCGTTGGATCGCTGTCGAGAGTTGCGCGAGGGTGAATTGATCGGTCCCAGTCCACGTCCCGAACGGCGCCGCCGGCTCGAGCAACGCGTACTGGAGGTCAGCGACCATTTCCTCGTTCGTCACCGTCTGTCCACGCAGCGTCGACAGGACAGTTGGCAAATCGTAGAAGGGCTGCAACATGACCAGCGCGAAACTCGCCGTATCCCGCCAATGCGACGTCCAGCTATTCCACGTCCGAATGGCCTCGCGGAGATAGGCTGTCAGTTCTTGTGACTGCCAATGAACCATCGTAGGATCATTCAGCCGTGAAGCTAGGTCGGCTCTGGCTGTCGCCAACGAAGGACTCGTGTAGGGCACTTATGAACCCAAAATTAGCTGGTAACAAACACGCTTGGAAACATGGTTGGTTTGGAACGTCCGAGTACCAAACGTGGGCTGACATGATCCGACGGTGTGGATGTCCTCGATCTCATAACTATAAACATTACGGCGGACGAGGCATTGCGGTCTGCGATGAATGGAAATCGTTTGTCAATTTCATCCGTGACATGGGACCGCGTCCGTCGCCAGAACTCACGATTGAAAGGCGCGACAACGATGGCAATTACACGCCTGATAATTGCTATTGGGGTACCAAGAAAGAACAGTCCAGAAATCGCCGAATCAGCACTTTCTACACTCACGATGGTCATACTCGTTGCCTAGCTGAATGGTCAGACCTGAGCGGAATACCTCCGGACACGTTGAGTTGGAGAATCTCAGCAGGATGGGACTTCGGTAAGGCCATCACACGTCCCCTCAGACCTCAACGCAACAATCGTCTTACCCGTTGTTGACGTTAGTCCCCCGGATCCCGTTGAACGGACCCTTGCTTTCGTACGACTTCTGCGGCGCTTCCTTCACTCCAGGGTGATTCGTGCTCTGGGCAGATGGTGCCGCTTCAGGCCCGGGATCGTTGCTCGGACGCAGCGGCGTCACCGTCGCCCCCAGATTGCCGAGATTGGTGACGAACTTCCCCGCCGGACTCTTGGCCTGTTCGGTGGAGGTGGACAGGTTCAGCCCGTTGACCCGTGATTTGTATGCCATGAGAAACCTCTTTCGATATGCGTCAATCCAACGCATCTCTTCTAGAACGCTAGGAGATGGGACTGAATATACGAAGCGTCGATCGGGAACGGCAACCCGCCACCGCCACGCAACCCGTGACCTCTGTTCCAGACATTCTGCAACGCCTGAGCGTCGTCGTCGCGTTTGGCCTTCGTCAACAGTTCCTTGTACGCCCCACGCGACTCCTGGATCATCGCCAACCAGTTCGCGTTCTTGAGCGTTGGGAAATTTGAGACGTTGGCTTGGGCGAACTTGTACGAATACCAGCCGTACGCTCGTTCCAGAATCAGTTGATCCTCGATCTGCGTCGGCTGCGAGTACGTCTGATCCGCCAAATCCAACCCCTTCAGGTTGAACCGCGTGTAGAAGTTGCGACCCGATGTCGGCGCCGGCCAAAGTTCGTAGATCGGTGCCCCGGTGATCTGATTCGGATCGGCGGTGTTGTTGGTACCGTAGGGGCCAGCCCCTCGGAAGAACCCGCAGTAGTACGCGTCGCCCTGAGACGTGCGCTGCGGATCCATGACGTCGAACGAACCAGAGGTGTAGTTCAGCTTCAATTTGAAGCCGTACGTCATGTCCACAATCTGATCCCACGCGAGGAAATTCGACTGCGGCGGGGTGACGTAACACCGGTAGCACTGGTACGTCGACACGGCGTTGGTGATCTCGACCAGTTCTCGATCAAGCGTCAACACGAGCGCCGTCGGATTCGAATCGTCCACCGCCATGATCCGGTAGATCTGGCCAGCCGTCAGCGTGCTCGTGCCCCCGAAGCGGATCTGCATCTGCGTCAGGAGCGGCGTTCCAGTGACGAACGGTAGCAACGCCGCTGAAGCGGTCGCGTTGGCCGTCACCGTTGGACTGAACTGCGTGATCGCAAAGGATCCCGCCGTCAGCATGACCGGGCAGACGATGGCCGCGTCGACGACGAGGAAACTCCATCGCCGTTCGTTCTGGATGTCCTGCCACGCGCGCTGAATGTGCCGTTGAGCCAGCATCGGGGACAGACCTGGCAAGGTGCCCGTGAGCTCCGCCGTGAACTCCAGAAGGGTCATTGGAGGGCCTCGCGCACCAGACTGGCGACACGTTCCGGCGTGATCTTCCTCCACGCCGAGGCGCAATGATCGCACGGTTCCAAGCGTCCGCAGGGCGTCTCGGGCTCGTCATCGACGACATTCACGTGCTCAGGGTATCCCAACGCGTCCACGCTGACACAGCCACCGTAGAGGGCGATCGTTCGGACTCCCATGGCCGCCGCCGCATGCACCAAACCCCCTTCGGTCGCCACGACCAGACTCGCGGACGCCAGAATCCCGCAGGCTTGCCGGTAGTCCCCGTCATAGACCTGTTCCAGTCCTGGGATCGCTTCAGCCTGGGTGTGCGCGAGCTGCACGAACGTGACCTTGATCGTGCCTCGTAACTGCGCCACGAGTTTCCGCCAGAAGTCTCTTGGCGGTTTCCGGTTCGCGTGCTTCCGTTCGGCGGTCGGCTCGATGACCACGTACCGTCCGTACGTGTTGAGCAGGGCGTGCCCATTCTCGTACTCCGACTTGTCCAAGTAGACCTTCGGCCGATGATCTCGAACCCGCCATGTCGTCCAGCGAAACCCTCTCTTCACCGAGAACGGGCTTTCGGTATACGGCAGACAGCTGATGCCGGCCGTGATGTAGGGTTCCCTGAATGGCTTCGCTGGGAGCACGGGATGCCACACCGCAGGGTTATTGAGCCAGATCGGATGCCAGCGCACCCCTCCCGTCGAGGGTTCGCAGATAGCCACCGGACGCCGCTCTGGATCGGCTTCGAACGCGTCCTGCGCCAGTCCGGCCGCCATGAGCGCGTCCCCGTGGCCCATGGTTACGCCGCCCTCGCGCGCAACTGCGTGTCGATCGCTGAACTGACAATTTCTGGCAGGATCAGCCCCATCACCTCACGACAGTGCTCGCACCGGAACCATCGTCCGCAGGGCGATTCCGACCCGTGGTCGACGATCCCGTGCTCGCCCGGATAGTTCCCGAGCACATCCCAGTCCATGCACCCGCCCCAGATGGCGACCGTCTTGGCGCCCAAGGCCGCCGCCGCATGGATCATCCCACTCTCCGAGCGGACGTAGAGTTCCGAGGCCGCCACGAGGCCGCAGGCTTCCCGGAACGTCGCCGGCATGAGGTACGCGCCTGGAATCAGTTCGGAGTGCTGATGCGTGTGCTGGACGAACGTCAGATCCGGACGAGATCCAACGAGTTCTGCCCAGTAGGACAATGGCCATTCCAGATTGATGTGCTTGGTGTACGGTTCGATCAACACGTAGGGACCGAGCCGTTCGCGTATGCGCAACCCGACATTGGCTTCCTCTTCGGTCAGGTAGATCTTGGCGACATTCTCGGAGGCTCTGAACGCCTTGTTGAACGTCCAACCCGTCTGCTCCGTGAAGGGATAGATGATGTAGGGACGCGCGCCTGGCGCGTTGATCAGTTTCTGCACGACGTGGCCGGCGGCGATGTGCGCAGGCGTCGCGAGAATCGGGTTGCCGTACCAGATGGGATGCCAGCGAGGCGTGCCATCGATCGAACAGATCGCCACCCTGCGCGTCGGATCCGCGCGATATAGGTGCTCGGCCTGTCCAGCGGCGATGATCTCGTCTCCGTACCCGATGTCACACCCCCACTTCGGCGACCGGTGCGTGGACGTAGCCCGCTCGCTTCGCGGCAGCGAACCATTCGTCGGCGAACGGATCGTGCTCGTGCCCAGAAATCGTCGGCAATCCCAACGTGAAGTGGGCGATGTGAACCGGATTCGGCACGGGGTCAGTAACGCCCACGAGATAGTTCCATCCCGCGTCCAGCGGGCCGATCTCTTCCTCTGGTATCCACCCGAAGGCGTGCAGATCGCGCCCGGGCCATCGATTGAGCATGTCCATTCTCAACGCGCTGTTGGCCGGATGCCCACAGTTGATCAGCATGACGCTGGACTGATTCTTCCGGTGATAGACCGTCTGAATCGCCCCGTCTTTCTTGATCGGACCGCCCTGCTCAATCTGCCGATGATGGACGACTTGGACGGCGTACACCGGGTTGGCTTGCGCGAAGAGGTCCGCGAGATCCCCTCGCACGAGCACGTCCCCGTCCATGAACACCGCCCATCCCTGATACCCGCAGAGCATCGGAATGAAAAACCTCGCGATGGCATGTTCGGTGGACATCGGCGCGTCGGAGATGACATCCCACAAACGGCCGTCTCGGATCTCAGTCGGACGGCGGTACATCCCCTGATGCCGGAGCTCCAGCAGTGCCAGTCGTCGGTACTCCACATCGAGACTCGTGCGCGCCTGGGCGGACCGATAGGCGATCAGACTGGCTTCGACCTCGTGAGGATCGAACCCGATGTAGACCGTTGGCTTACTGCGCACGCAATGTCTCCCACGCCTCGCCACGAGCCATCTCATCCAACGTCCACTGATTCGCCGCCAGCACGCCCATGAACCGATCCCGATCATCCGGGTAGTACGGAGACTCGATCCGCGAGAGGTCCGACAGTCCCATCTCTGCGCTCGAGGCCCACGGCGCCAACGTGAAGCATGGAATCCCGTTCATCAGGGCATCGATCGCGCAGTTGGAACTGAAGACGACGACCGCCCACGCGTCCTGGAGATCGCACCGCAAAGGATTGGTCGTCCGCTGAAACTTCCACCGTAGGCGAATCTCGCGATCCGTGTGCTGGCGCAAGGTGTCCACGACGTCCTGACACCACACTTTCACGTCGATCCCGTGTAGGGCCATGTAGACGTCGGAGTTCGGGCAGACGAGGACATGTGAGCCGGTGCCGATCCACGGCGCGTTGCACAGTCCTGAGTCGCGCCAGCGGCCCGCATTTGGCTCACCCTGTCCTGACGGCTGGTAACGGTTCTTCGCGATCTTGTAGAACCGACCTCGGCCCCAATACCCGTGGTCCCCGTAGTACCAGTCTCGGCCTTCGGCTTGAACCTGCCGTAGCAGGGGCCAGCGAGGCGGGGTACCGAAGAACGCCATCGGCCCTGGTTGCAGCACCGGTTCGCCTGTGGCTATTCCGCCACACCCCTGCGCAAAGGCCGCCGCCCACTTCGGCGACGTCAGTTCCTCTTGCACGGCGTAGCTCACCGGAAGCATTCGACCTCCAGGGCCTCTTCCAACGTGACCCGTGGAAACGCCGTCACGGTGGAGACGCGGGAAACGTTGCAGACGTCAATCCGCCGTGCGCGCAAGGGTTCCAGGAGTGCGAGATACGAATCTCGAAAGACCTCGTAATCCGGCAGATGGGATCCGTCAGGATGATCGCCGCCGGCGAAGTGATGCGCGCCGTCCGCTCCTGGAGCATGGTCGTATCCGAGGAGCAGGACGCGACGCGCCCCAAGATGCACGGCTAGATTGATGGCGGCGTACCCGCTGTGCCCTCCGGACCTGAGCCCACAGGGGCACGTTTCCAAGCCCAGCCGACCGGTGCGTTGCAGGACGGTCACGCCTGGTAGTCCTTCGGCTTCGATTTGGAACGCGAACTTGAGTCCTGAAGCCTGAAGCGCCTCTGGGTTCCAGTCCCACCACCGACGATCAGGGGCGTAGACCACATCGGCATCAGGACAGAGGCTGAAGGCGTTGTTGATGGTGAGAATCCGTGCGCCAGCCCGTCGACACAGGGCGATGTCGGCAGCGATCAGGCTGGGACCGCTGCCGACACAAACGACCGTAGAACCCGGAAAGGCGCGCGGGACCGACGGCCCCACAGCCTATCCGATCGGATTCTTTTCGTACATGATGACCGGCGTCAGCGATCCGCCCGTCGGCGCGGTGACGGCCTGACCGAGATACCGCTGGTTGGCGATCGACGTCGAGTCGGTCGTCAGCACGTCGGCGGTGCCCTGGTCGTTGCCCGTGTCCGCCGCGCCAGCCTCGTAGACGGCCGATCCCACGACACCCGCCACGGTGAGCACACTCCGGAAGCGGATGTTGACCATCCCGCTCACCTGAATGAACCCGTAGTTCCCGTTGGTGGGCGCTCCGATGCAGACGCCCGCCACCATGACGCCCTTGAGCGTCGGCGACGAGAGATCCGTATCGAACGTCACCTGGTACAACGTCTGCCAGTTGGTCAGCGTGGTGTCCCAGTAGACGAGTTTGCCGGGGGCATGCACCGGCGAGGCATCGTCTCCCGTCCTGAACCGCACGTAGCGGAACCAGCCGCCGTAGAGCGTGCCGACGGTCGAATCGAACAGGGTCGCGATCTCGTCGGCGGTGAACTGGACTTTCTTGCCCAGCTGCCCCTTGTACGCGCTGACCTGATTGGCCGTCGAGAGGCCAATCGATCCCATCGGCGCCCCGCCGATGACGCTGTCGTTGACCGTGTTCAGCTTACCGGTCGATATGCGAATGACGTCAGATTCCACACCAGCCATGTACTCAACTCCCTGGCGGGATGACCCGCTCGGAAAAGGTCGTCAGATCCCTACGTCAATACCGACCGATCGCGAACAACCGCACGGTCTGTGCGCTCAGATCGATGGCTCCGGCTTCGACACCGGTCGAAGTCACGATCCACTTCAGCTTCCACGTCTTCGCGTGGGCCGCCTGTTTGTTGGTCGACGGATTGGCCGCCGGCCCGACCGCCTGCACCCAGTACAGTCCGCTGTCGGAGAAGCCGCTGGCCAACACGATGTCGAAGAACTTCATCCCCGCTTCGACGGCGTTCACGGTATCGCCGCCCGCGACAGGATTCGTCGTCAGCGCCGCGTAGAGCGTCGGCCCCTTGTGGTAGAAGGCCGACACCTTGTGCGCGCCAGACGCATCAGGGTAATCGGCGAGAGGTGCTCCCATGTCAGTCTCCCTTCGCTCGACCGATTACGCTTCGGTGATCCCGTAGAACTGCTTGCCGCTCCACGGCGAGAGGTTCTGGGCGTTGCACATCATCTTCAACTGCCCCACCACGCGTGTGTTCAACTGCGAGGGCACGAAGCCGGAGAACCCGCCACCGTACTGCTCGCTGTCCGAGATCCGGAACAGGATGTCGAAGGTGTTGAAGAAGCACGCCACGCCACCCACGGTGACGGTGGTGTTCGCCGGAAGACCCGACTGTGTGGACGGAGACGCGCCGATGGCGATCGTCGATGTCGCCCATGACCCGAGCACGGGATCCGTGCCGCCGTACCGTGCCGACGGGAAGTAGTCGTCCTTCAGGGTCATCGCGTTGTTGAAGCGGAACCCCGTGACGCCCCACACCGGATCCTTCTCCTGCTGGAACCGCTGCTGCACGACCATCTGGCTCTTGACCTGAGCGTAGACGCCCTTGTTCATGGAGAACAGGTTCGGTTCCTTGTTTCCACGGCAGGCATCCTGATAGCCGGTCTCGAGCAGTGGGTACGACGGAATGCCCGTCGCCCCCGAGGCGTCCCCGCACCACTGCGGCACGGAGTTGATCGCCGACCCGATGGCCCCATTGCGCGTCAGGCCGCCGTAGGTCGAGTAGATCGTGCCGTCCCACGATGGGTCGGTCCCGTTGTTGAACATCTCCGCCCAGCCGTTGACCGCGAGCGCCCGCGTGCCCTGCCCGCTCTGCGCCAGCGCCACGGCGATGATCGCGTTCAGCGTGTCCACCCCGTTCTGCATGTCGGCATCGAGCACCTGGGCGACCGCCAGATCCCCCTTGTTGATGACCGAGATGTCCTCGAGGTACTCCGGAATCGACACATACGCGTACTTCGCGTTGAACTGCAACGCCGTCAGCGTCTGCCGCTTCGACAAGTTGAAGTTCGACCCCGGCGCGTAGAACCCGCCGATCATCGGCGCATACCGAATCGGCGACTGCATGAACAGCCCGCCGGTGAACGGCACGAGACAGTGATCACGGATGTAGGCGAGGAGCGGAGTTGCGAGGAAGAAGTTGTCGACAATCGTCCTGGGGAAGATCTCTTGAAGCGTGATCGCGTTCAACTCAGCAATTGTTGGATCCACTGTCGTTACTCCTCGTTCACGGCTCGAGATGCAGCCATTGCGCGCTGGCCTTCGTAGGCCGGCGCATCCATGTCTGGACGATTGCGAGCGTTGAGTTTCTTTGCTTGTTCGTAGAAGACTCTGCGCCCAAGTTGAACGTGTTCAGGATAGCCAGTGCGGCCGTACTGTTTGTTCCACGCGGACATCTGCTCTTGAAACCTGATGCCAACTTCAGCGACTTCACGCTTGATCTGAAGATACGGAAGCATCGCGATAAGTGCGGCAGCGGCCTTGTCACTTGACACAAGCCAACGGTGATACTCCATGCCGCGCACGCGATGCGCGTACAACGCCCCACCGAATGCATCGACGAAGTGTTGGAGGGGAGCCCGATCCTTCTGGCCGACGATCACTTGAAGCGCGTAGCTTGTCGATGTCTTGCGCTTCTTTTCGTTCGGGCCGTACTTCCTCTTGCCCTCACCGATGGAGACGCATCCCTCGCCATCAAAGAATCCGGCCATCCAGATCAAGAGATCGCGATTCACTTCGCGGCTCCCGCTGGTTGCTGACGGTACTTGCCCGTCGCCAACGCCTGTGCCGCAGCTCGGACAGAGCTTTCCGGAGCCGGACGATTCAACACGGACTCTCTGGGCTTGCCATCAGCCGTCCGGAGCACCGGAGAATGGATCCCCGCCGATGGCGGGATCGGCAACGCCGCTTCCGATCGCGCCTGGTCGTAGCCCTGTTGCTTGGCCGCCGCGAGTTCCGCTGCCCGCTGCGCCGCTGATTTCTCCGCGCGCTTCTCGGGGATCTTGTTCATCTCTTCCCAGATGGAGCGGGCGTCGACGGGCTTCTGATTGCCCTTGGTGCCGAAGCGCGTCTTCATCTCGGCGATGATCGTGCGGGGATCGAGTTTCTCGCCGGTGAGGGCCTCGTGCTCCTGTGCGATCACCATCAGTTCGGTGGGGAGCGACAGGTTCATCTCCGCCAGTGCCGCCAACTGTCGGTTGACGTCGTCGGACTTGACGTAGCCCGACAGATCAATCGCCGGCTTGTCGGGCTTCGGCGCCGGTTGGTCGATGCCTTCCAAGGCCTTCGCGGGATCCAGTCCGGCCTCCGCGGCGAGACGCGTCACGCGCTGCGTCAACGTCAGTACCTTGGCCTCCTGGGCCTCCAGACTGGCGCGGAGATCCGTGGCCGCTTTCTTCTCTGCGGCCGAGAGACTCGCCCATTCCACGGCTTCGGCGTCAAGGCGTGCGCGTTGTGCTTCGAGGTCGGACTGCGCTTTCCGCAGTTTGTCCTGTTCGCGGGAGTAGTCAGTCTGCCGAAGTTGGTTCTTCTCGAGCATGGTCAGACGTTCCGGTTTGCCGAGCGCCGCACGCACGGCGGTTTCTTCCTCGCCGGTGACGCCGAGATCCTTGAGAAACGCGTCGAGATCGAAGGCCATGTCTGTGCTCCTACGCCCTTCCTGCCGAAGCAGGGTCCAGGGTAGACAAGCTGACCACCCTTCCCACAGAGGATCCGTGGGGTCCAGGGGTGCTCAGACGGGTGGAATCGAGATGAACCATCTACTGCGGTCCGTTGGTGGCCCCGGTCGGCACGGCTTGGCTGCTGGCCGTGGCGGGGGGCGCTTGCGAGGCGGCTTTCACGATGATCTGCTTCAACTGGCCCTTGATCGCTGCCACTTCCTGGGCCGCATTCGGAAAGTCTGTGGCGATGCCGTCGACCATTTGGCCAATGTCCCGAATCTGACTCGCCAGACTCTGGAGTTGCTGCTGCATCTGGTCGGCGCCCTGTCCAGGCTGACCGCCGGCAATCAGATTGCCGATGGCCGACGTGGGCGACGCCGACGAGGCGAGCGGGGCTGTGGGCATCAGACCGATCCGAACGTCAGCGGCCGGTCATCGGGCGGCTTTTCAGCCGCTTGGAACTCGATCGACCCTTGCTGGCGATGATCGGGGACATCGTCGACCGGACCGAGGTCTTGCCTTCTGTACGCGTGTAGGTGCCTGGATTCGAACCGCTCTTGGCTTTGCGCATGGCCAAGATAATGCGAGGGATTACTGAGGCGTTCAACGACCCAAATGGTGACTCTGCACGGATCCAACGTGATTTGGACCCGTATTTGACGCGGAATCTGGCAATGGTTCAGCCGCGTACTTGGCGGCTTCGGCCACGGTGATCAACCGACGACGAACCCGTACAACCGTCGCGATCACGCCGAGTTCGATGTGGTAGTACACGGTTCGAATGGGAACACCCGTGTACCGCGCCAACTGCAACGGCGTGACGAATTTCTTCGGCCACGAGGCGAGCGAGACGATAGGGGGAGGTGATGGAGGCATCTCAACTCGTCGCGATGGTTGAGCGGCCTTCGTTGGGCTTGTTCACGAGGTGCGGCGCTTTCTGGAATGACGGCGGACGACCCTCCGGGCCACCCCCACTCGGCGCTGGAGGTGTCGTGGATCCTTGGGCCGCTTGGAGTTCCTTCGCCAGTTCGATCTGAAGCTCGGCTTCGATGTGTTTCTGGGCGATGAATCGTTCGACTTCGGTTTCCGTGCCTTGCGGCGGAGGGCCGAAGTTGGGAATGCGCGCCAGTTTGGCCATCGTCCACCAGGAGATCGGCATCCCGGCCTTAATCAACTGTGTGTACAACAGCACCTGACTCATGCGGTTGAGTTCGCTGATTCCTGATTCGGAGACTTCGTAGCGATAGTCGTTCAAGTAGGTGCGCACGCGCGCCGACATCGCTTCGACCGTCTCACCGTCCCGGTAGCCGAGGAGTTTTTCCGGCAGGTACTTCACGTCGCTCATCAGTTCCGTCGCGTCTGGATCGGCGACGCGGATCATGCGCTGCCGCGTGTAGAACTGGAAGTAGAGGGCCTTGCGCCATTCGCCGATCTCGGTGAGAGGCTTGACGAGCGCCCCGACCATGTCCTGCACGATCGGGCCGGCCATTTCCATCAGCTTTTCGAGCGTGTCGGAACTCGGGATCTGCCGCGCCTTTGCCACGGCGATGAGATCGTTGACGGCGGTGATCTTGTTGATGCGATCTTCCTGTTGACGAATGAATCCGCCTTCGCTCGTGATCCAAGGCGGCACATCGTAGAACTGTGGTGGGAAGGGATAGGCGATCGGCATGCCCTGCGTAAGATCCGCAGCGAACCGCCCGCCAGCCTTGCGAGGATTGATCGCTTCCGCAGCGGCTTTGTCCACACGGTTTTCGTCGTACACGCACAGCGGATCCATGCGAGCTGCCGCCGAGTCCTCCACCGCACGCATCAGCCGCACGATCCCGTCTTGGATCGTGATTGAATCTCCGATCTGCGAGGCACCGAGGGCTTCCCACGGGAGATCATTGAAACGCAAACGAGCGAGCGGACAGGCCCCATGCCACCACGGCGAGGATCCGTCGTACGCCACGCCCGTGCGCGCGAAGACCGACAGACGCCGCAGCGGAAACATCAAGCAGTCATCGGGTGTCGCTGGCAACGTCCACGGTTGACCGGTCGCAGGATTCCGAATGGCTTGCGGAATAGGATCCCCAAGGGCTGGCACGGTGTACGCCCAGTTCGTACCGAGGGCGCCCATCTTCACCGGCTCGCTGTGCGGGTTGACAGTGCCGTCCATCGTGTACGCGTGCCAGATGTCCACCGTGGGAAACGAATCGTTGGCCTTCCGAACCGATCCGCCGGCACGCAACGCGGGCGAGAGGAACTGCTGCACGCGCTGGAGTCCCTTCTGAATCCACCCCGGAGAATCCCGGTCCGCGCGCAAACCAGCGGCGAACGTCGGATTCCACGCATACATGCGCTTGGCCAACTGCAACGGGAGTTCCTCGCGAATGAGGACGACGTACGCCTGCTGGATCTCGTGATTCTTCGGTAGTTGAATGAACGAGATGTCGCTGGGATCTTTGGCGGTGAGACGGATGTCCCCACGTCCTGGCCCCCACATGGCCTTGTCCCAATCTTCGTAGAAGTACGCCGTGCCTTTGGCGAGGGCGTAGCCGAGCGCATCGCGAATGACGAGATTCGAGAACGTCGTGCGCTCCCAGTGGCGATCGAGATTCGTCAGAAGGCGTGCTCGCTCGAAGAACTCCTCGGAGTCATCTTCAGTCGGCACGATCTCGCCCGCGTGTTTGAAGTTGGCGAGGGTCGCGCGAATCTGCGTGTAGTCGTACCGCACGAGGTTGAACCCAGTATTACTTTGGCCAACAACACTTTCATTTCCGACGCCGTTGTACAGCGGCCCCAAGACATCACTGACAGATCGCCATTCCTGCGTAGGACGTTGCGCACGGAGCCAGATGTCCCCTTCGGCGACAGCCTCTGTCAGCCAGCCGAGCAGCGTCGTTCCTGGTGTGCCAAAGGCTGGAATTTCGTAGGATGAACTTGGCATCTACTGGCCTCGTCTGTGTGGATCGGCATGTCTGTTACTCCGGTCGTAGCTGAATACCTCTACATGCCCTCCCGTCTCGTACGCCTTCGGTCCACCCTTGCGATCGTTGCGCTCCATCGCCGCGCGCATGATGTCTCTCCCGCGTTCGGAGAGGCGAACGGTTCGCATCCGACCAGTTGGTTTGCCGCGATCGTCCATCTCAGGGACTTGGAATCCCTGTTCAAGTCCACGCCGAACTTCTGATCGGCGCGCGGCCTCGCCCTCTTCGAAGGCGGCTTGCCGCTGTTCGACCCTCCGACGGACTTCAGACATCTCCCGCTTGTTGAACTTCGTTTCGAAGCGACGGACGTCCGTGAAGTTGCGGAGTTCGATCCGCGTGTAGCCCTTGTCGTCGTACATCTTCGTCGAGAGAGACGTCGTCGCCGGAGGGAAACGGAAACTGCCGTCTGGAGCCTGATAGACCACCACGGGTTCCATCGTCCCAGTCTGCGTGCTGGAGGGTAGGAGCGCCTGTTTCGTCGGACTGCCGCACTTCGAACAATTCGGCGTCTTCGGCCACTCAGAGTGATGTCGATAGACGTCCTCGACGCGATGGCAGACCGTGCATTCGACGTCAATGTGCGGCATCAGCGGTATCCCCTCGGCATGCGTTCGTTCACCACGCGCAACAACTCCACCTGACCTCGCAGTCCGAGACTCCGTTGCGGACGCATCAGGGCCGGATTCGGCACGTCCATCGCCTGTTCCTGTTGCCAGATCGCGTAATTCGGCTTCACTTCAGGATCGCCCCCGGGTTCGTAAGCGACCCGTTGCCGAGCATACTGCCGATTCGGTGGTTTGCCCATGTGCAATGAGAACAACGGAAACCCGATGGCCATCACGCGGTCATCGTAGGCATCTGGAGCCGCTTGCGGCTTCCGCCGATCCCCGGCCCGTTCGAGCGTCGTCAACTCCTGCACGAGATACGGGGACGGCAAGTCGATCGCCTCTTCAGAGAGGTTCGTCAATAGCATGTCGAACATCTGCGATCGGAAGGACATGTTCGTGTAGACGCCGAGTTTGTTGACCTCGCCATCCGTCCGGATCTTCCGGTTGTCGTACGACTTCCATGGGTGAAAGTTGTACCAGCCGCGCTTCTGAAGCTCGTGCTGACACGCCGCGCCGTTGGCCCAGCACTCAATCGCCAGTCGCGCCTGCACCTTCCGCCCAACGGAGGCTTTGAACGTCGAATAGAGCGACCCGATGGCCATCACGAAGGGCCACAACTGAAAGGCCGTGACGTAGGCCGAGGCCCATTCCGCGACTTGCCCTGGACCGCGCATCGGCGTGGCTTCCCGGAGCACATTGATGATCGCGCGATCCTGCCCGATGCCTTCGGAGGTGTCCACGCCGGCACCGTACGATTCGGCCGGATCAGGCCATTCCCAGACGAGGAGTTTCAGATCCCAATCGAAGGCCGCATACCCTTCGAAGATCAGTGGAATCAACTGGTACTTGACGTCCAGCTTCGGCACCACGTCTCGCGTGCGAATCGGGATCGGCGGTTTCGAGTGATCCCAGTACCGACGGGGCGTCACGAGCGCCTGAGGAATGTCCGGCCCGATGATGGTGTAGGCGCCGATCGGGTTGCGCGTGCGCTCCTGATAGCCGAGCAGGATTTCCGTGTCGATGATCGGAATGTTCGACGCCTGGAAGGCTTCCATGTCGTCGGAACAGAACTCCGCGAGGAAGATGTTCAGGGTCTTTTCTTCCTTCGCTGTCCGGTAGCCCATCTCGCGCCACCACATCTGGGCACGAGGCATCTGCCAGTCTTTGTTCCCCTTCGCCAGATACTTGAACAGGAGCGGGTTGGTCAAAACGTACTGGCGAGCGCGTTCCGCGTGGGCGATCGTGCGGTCCTCAGGAATCCAGTTCGGCGGGATTGGGCGCTTTCTGAGGTCTGCCTGAGTCGGATAGATGTCGGTCCCCACGTACCACGGCAGGAAGATGTCGCGCATACGGCCCGTGCCACGCTGCCGATCGCGCTTCGTCTGTTCCCACTTCCGCTTCCACCAGCCCGGACCTTTTGCGGTGGACTCCATGATGACGAAGACGTTGGGATCGTCGAGAATCGCCGGCAGGAGGGCGCCGTCGATGAGATCCTCGGCATCCATCCACTCGCAGAGTTCGGAGAGATGGACGATGTTGGGGGCGGATCCTCGAGCCACACCAGTGAACTGATTACCAGCTTCCACTGCTAGCGTCGAATGCTGTTCTCCGAACTCGATCGGAATCCCGTGGCGGACCTTCGTCACCGTCGGGAGCAACCACCAGGGTTGGCTCTCTAGGCAGTACTTGATCATCCCGGCCATCTCGATCGTCTTCTGGGGATCGGCCGAGGCGACGACGCAGTTGGCAAAGGGCTGAAATTGAAAGCGGTGACAGACGTTCAGTTCCGATCCGGTAGACACGCCGAGTCGACGCGCTTTCAGTTGCTGCATCCAGATGGCGAGGCCGGCGGCTTCATCCTCCGCCCACAGGTCGAAGATGATGTTCTGCGCCACGTTCGGCGTGAAGCGCATCGGTTGCTTCTGCCAGTTGACGATCCAGGCGTAGTGGGTGCAATTTTTTGAGAGATAGCCCCACGCGACGTAATTGCCGGTCGTTGTCTGGAGCGAAACGACTTCGCCTTCGCCGAGATCCCTGATCGCGACGACACGATCCTTCTGCGTGAGTACCTGCCCAAAGAGGTACTGTTCCATCCGACTGCGACGGACGGGCTGACAGAGCGTCAGGAAGCGAGCGACGGCACGGAAGCCGCCCGTGATCAAGAAACTGCGTTCGCCTTCGGTGTATTCAAAGCCGAGAGCCGTCAACGCGGATCGAATAGCGGCGCAGACACCCGGGTTGTGTGTTTTTGACTGCGCGATGGACAGTCCCCCTTGTTTGCTAAAACTGCCTTCACCATCGAAGATGCCACCGAGCCACGCCGCCGTACGCTGAAGTTCAGGTGTCAACTCTTCTACGGACAGCGGCGAACGCGAAAAGCGCAACGTCGCTCCGATCTTCGCCACTGTCCACGGTCGAGCCGCTTGTACACAATCGTACTGATACAACTTGCCCTTGTGTCGCGTCCGCACGGTCTTCTTGTGTTGACACCGATCAGCGCGCCCGTTCGACCAGAGATGATCAGGAGTACAGCGAACGGTACGCCCAGAAGAGAATGTCACTTCGATCAGTGGCGCAAGCCGACGAGCGACAGACACGACACGCGACTTTGTATAGTGATCGCGGACGAACTGCTTGGCCTTATTTGGCCGATCCGCTTTCTCCCATCCGACGACTTCGTCGCCGACCTTGATCTCACCAATCGGCTTGAAGGAATGATCGGCCATCCAAATTGGTGCTTCCGGTGGGTTGCACCAGTAGTTGCGAAAGTCCAGCGCGCAGAGCCGTCGTTCGTTCTGGACGAAGTCGTACTCGTCTTGGGTCAGTGGCCGACGGAGTTTCCGTTGCTCCGGATCCCAGAGTCCGTTCAGGTGATTGATCGCGTGGTCGATCTGCGCGAGGGAATGTCGCTCCGGCGTCCACGGCTTGCCCATCGCCGCCTGACGCCGCACGACGGCGTCGATCATCCGATCAGTCGTCTGTTTGTCGTACACGTTAGCCGTCGACCAGCGAGTGAACCGGATCGACGTCGATGACGTGTTCCTCGAGCGGCGCCGAGGCAAGGGCCTTCTGCACATCCGCCTTCGGATCTGCCAAGGCGGCGATGTCGCTGGCGAACTTCGGCACCGAGGGATCCGTCGCGGCCACCGCCGCCGCTTGGGCATTCGCACTGGCGTTCGCGTGGAGGTGAATCGACGTGCCCTTGGGCACAGGGAGAAAGCCTTTCCCTTGCAGGAACTGCACGCGATCCTGCTGCGAAATCTCCGCGTTCGGCCCTCCAACTTTGGCGGCTGAGGATGCCATCGCCGCGACGACGCTCGGTTCATAGATCGCCGCGATCATCATCCCCGCATCGTGACCGGCTTCGACGGTATGTCCCACCACGCCGGCCAAGAGTGACGCGGGTGTTACGCCGGCTGCCAAGGCCACATCGCCGAAGTTGCATCGCTTCCGCTCGGAGGGAGTGAGATCGGCATAGATCCCCCACCACGCTTTCGCCGAGGGATCCCCGTTGTCGCTGGCGAGTTTCACCGCTTCAACGAATCGAAGTCGTCCGCCTGGCAGGAACCGGATCGCATGCGACAAGGTGTCCACACCATCGATCTTCGGCAGTTCCATCACCGCCTGACGACCGTGTCGGCGCCCCTCACGCTTGTCTCTGAGGCCAGCGAGTTTTTTGCGGATGGCCATATCGTGGGTCAGCGGAAACGGATTCTGAAGGGGCGCGTCGGGATCCGGAGGCAATGGAAGTGAACAGTCAACGCTCGCTACACTGCGGGCGGCAGCGGTCTCCCAATTCCGTTCTCGTCGACGTCTGGCTTTCTCGCGTCCGCGCTGTCCTGAGGCAAGGTAGCGTCGATATTTGGTAGAAGCGTCGACTGACTTGCGGCGTCTTCGCGAGCGGTGTACTCCCTCTCGGCTTGTACGCTCTCGGTTGGCGGCGTATGCCACCAAACGTCGTTCACGCTGAGCTTTTTTGTCACCGGCGCCGGTCCACGGGAAGGTGGCGAGGAGGTGAGCCCTCGCGGCGTCACTGCGTTTCGACCAGTGAACGCGACGTGGAGTTCCCGGAGGAGTTGATTCTGCTCCTCCATCAGCACCACCAGCCGGGAGAGCATCGATAGGATCCGCATGGGGGCCGTCGCCGTGCGACTCAGGGTCTTCCACACGCGGCTACGCTCGCCCGGGGACTGTGCGCTTCGGCATCCGACCGGACTTGCCCGAAAAGCCGCGCTTCATCACCCGCGTGATCCCGGCAATCTGTTTCCGTCCGTGCGCGAGAGCTCGCGCGTGCCGAGCGGAATCGGCCTGGACTTCGTCGGCCCGTTGCAGGGTGCCGAAGTCGTCCTGTGCCATGTAGTCCTGCTGTTTCTTCATCGAGGGTCCGCTGGGCAGTGATCCCATACACATCATCGACCTCGTTTGCGTGATACGTGGCGGGGAAGTTTGCGACCTTTGGCTGCACGGGCTTTACCAAGTGCCTCGTCTTCGCTGATCTTGCCTTCAGCCGCGAGGGCGAAAAGTTTCCCGCGCTGGGCGGTCGAAACGACTGGTTTGTACGGAGGCACCTACCGCCCCTTGCGACCCATCTTCCGACCGCCGCGCTTGCCCTTGCGCTCGGACTTGGCTTCGGCCTTCTCTTCGGCCTTGGATTCCTTCGGCATCTTCATGATCGACCTTTTGGACGCGCCTTGCGCCCCATGGAGGGTGAACGCTTGTGAACAGCGGCCCTGACTCTGGCCTTTTCGCTGGGAGATCCGTGCTGACTGACGCGTGAGAGCGCGTTCCGACGATGGGACGCGTCTTCGATGGGGTATTTCCGCTCCTTCGGCTCCGCGAAGTCGGAGGATGGGAGCGCGTTGCGTTCAGCCGTCGTCAGTTTGGCCATGTGACCTCCGAATCAAGCGAAGGGTAACACGCCTACCGCTGCACGGCGTGGAGATCCAGCCCGGGATGCATTATGTCGACGACCCCCAACTGCTCCCCACGAGGACCGGTGATCATCGTTTTTCGAGGGCGGTTCAACCCCAATTCGTCCCGGATCGCATCGGGGGGCCGATCGCTCTCGCCTTCCGGCGTGAACTCCTGCCGCGTCGCCGAGACGACGAAACAGATGGAATCGGCCCGAAGACGAGCCACGTCCATCGGGGTGCCACCCTTCTCGCCGTTCCGTGGCGCCTTGACTTTCTCGATCGTGAAGCCGCCATCCTTGTCTTCGGCCGCCCCTTCGATCCGCACTTCGACGACTGCTCGTACCCGAGGGTAGGTCAAGGCCATGGAGAAGCGGAGATCGTTGCGGATCCGAGCGGCGATGTCGTCGAAGAGAGCCATGACGAGGTCGCGGAGTTCATCCCCGGTCAAAGGGAAATACTGCGCTTCCCCCATGTCGCCGAAACCGCCGCGATCGATGCCTTCGAACTTGTCCAGACGCTTGGGTACGAGATCCGGAAGGATCCCGCGCGAGGGGGATTCGCTGTCGGAGGCCGCCGGCATGCGCTTGCGATCCTCGTCGGAGAGTCCCGGCGGGTAGTCCTCAAGTTGATCGACCAGACCCTGTTCTGGATCCATCTCGCCCAATGGCGTGCCCTGTCCGGCAACGACCATCCCTGGACGATCCGGCACTGGCGTTGGCGCGGGATCCGTTGACTGGACCGGATCGGTGCCGAAAAAGTCGGACATCAGTTCCTTGACGTCGACATTCCGATCTGAAACTGGCGCGGATCCTGGAATCGGCACTTCCGGCAACCCCATCTCTCGGAGCCGTGCGTTGGCTTCCTCTTGCGTCAAGGGCTTCCCGGGTGGCTTCAGGGGGGCCAACTCCCGCTCGTTCTGACGCGCTCGTTCTCGCGGCGAAACGATCTCTCCTGTCGGCAGTTTGGTCTCTGGATCGAAGACGACAATTCCTCCGGCGTCCGGCTGGAGGGCTTGGGCGGTTTCTCTGGGGGCATCGGCTGGGGGTTCGGCGCCGACCTTACCGGTCGCGGGAATGTTCACGTTGGGCATGTCGGCTCCTTAGACGTTGGGATATTACCGCCGAGATTATCGCTTGTCGAGTTTTCGGCCGTGCCAGGCTCGTCTCTCGTCTCCGGCGAGAATTTTGTCGAGTTCCTTCGCGCCATCGAGGCTGTCCATGAGCGATCCGTCCTCCTTCCAAAATTCAGGATTGCGCCATCGATCTCGGAGGGAGACCAGCGCAGCACGGAGCGCCTTCAATTCTGTCGTAGCCCTGACCTCGAAATAGCGCGCATTCATTACGTCATTCTTCATGAATCCGAGTTCGCCTTGGGCGTTCTCCAGGGCTCCTGTGAGGCGGGTCACTTCAGCCGCCAATTCGCAGATACAGCATGATCGACGAAGTGAACCGTGTTGACAGACAAGCTCCGGAGTCCGGAAGCCCTCATGTTCGTGCGCATGCTCATAGGCCTCGGTCATTCGTGTCCTCGTCTCCAGACGTCAAAAGGTCACGCCGCATCGGCGGCAATAACCCGACGAGTCGTAATAGAACACCGGCCAATGATGTCCAACCAACCAGCAGATGAAATACCCGACCCGGCTCGCGGGGTTCTCGTCCGGCACGTCATTGAATGGCGCCGGGCGATACTTCACGTCTCGCAACCGGCTCATGTGGGCTCCCGCCCGTCCTGAGAGGCCGCAGCAAGAGACAAACGATGAAACTCAGTCGCGTCGTATCGTCTCCAACCGCTTTCGTGGAACAGCCAGACAAATCGGATACCAGCAACGAGCGAGAGCTTGCTGCACTGGACACACGACGGTCCGCCGGATGGCACGAGCACTTGATCGACCACCTTGACGTGCAACAGGTCTGACCCTTGCGCGTGGAGCCCGGCCCGAAGGAGCGCGTGCTGCTCGGCATGGACGGCCTCCTGGCGACACGTCGCCTTACATGCTTCAGAGCCGTCGCACGCGAATCCTTCCGGCTTGTCGTTGTGCCCGCGAGCCATGCACCCAGGCGCGCCGTCGTAGTGCCTGAATACCACCGCGCCGCGCTGGCTTCGACAGGGCGACCGCATCGCCTCAGCACACGCCTTTGCAACAATCTCGGCTGGCGGAGTCATCGGTTGCCAGTCTGTCAGTGGAGCCATCTAGCGCCCCCTCTCTGCGACAATCGACGTACCACCGGAATCCCATTCCAGTCCGCATTTCCGACACTTGCGGTGACGCACGAAAGGATCCACCGCTTCGTGCCAGCCGTCAGGACATCGCTCACGAACTTGAGGGGGGCTATCAACAGCCGGTTCGGTGCGCTCGACTTCCTCGATAATGGCGCGGGCGATAACGACAGCGCCTCTCGCCGCCAGTCTACTGTTGGTCCCGGGCGGCTCAGCGCCCTGCCCAAGCTTATGAAGCTGCGCATAGTCGTAGACACCGCTCATGATGTTCCCGGCGATCCGCGCGACCGTGCTGTCGTACTTTCGTGGAGCCATCTAGCGCCCTTCTCCCGCCGCCAACAGCGAGAACAGTGGAAACTGATAGGACATGTGCTCAATGTCTCGCGCGAATTGTTGGGCCTCGCGGTAATCGTTTGCGTTCCTCCCGCTCCGTCTTGCCGCGAAACTCCATGCCATTGAATCGGCCGTGTCTAGCAACTCGCGTACTAGCCCCGACCGCAGCGCTGTCGTCTTCAACCCGAACCCATGTAGCCGTAGATCGGGACGCTCCTGATGGATCGCGAAGAGAACAGCCTCTATAGCCATCGGATCGCCGTTTCTTTTGCAGACCGAACCAACCCCAACCCACATGCCAACCGCCAGCCGTGCCCCGTACTCGCGGATATGGGCCACGTATTCAGATGGGGCATAGCCCTGTAGCACCGGCATGATGTAGACGCCCGTGTCGCACGCCAGAAGACCGTCGTACCTCTCAATGGTCAGCCGCTGATGGTCGGCCACCGTCAACCCTGTTCGCGCCAACATGGCAGGTTCGCACATGTAATCCTGCGAGACTGCGGCCAGCAAGGTGCCGTTCGATTTCCAACGCCGAATATGAGCCGCGTACTCGTCCACTGGATGCGGGTATCCGCCCTGCATCTGAATGGTGCTGAACGCCTGTGAGTCCATGATCCACTCATGCACAGCGAACGGACCCTTCCGGTTCCGTAAACGCCCAACGGAGATGAAACAGGCATCGAAGTGCTTTGCATCGGAAGGCTGATGCAGCCCGATGAAAAATCTCACGCATCCGACCTGGACTTCCGCGCCCTTACCCGCCGCGTGCGCTCCCATTCATTCATTCGACGCCGACACGTGAAGCACGCCACGAAGCGCGGAGACAGGTTCGGGCAGAAGATGCAGAGCCCAGCCGCCTTCCGACGCGCACGGAACTCTCGGTCCCATTTGCGGCGCTGCTCCACGCGGGTCATCTACTTCCCTTCTCCCGCCGCAAGGGCGGCCTCGTAGGAGCATTTGAAGTACGTCACCGGCCCGTTCGTCGTCGTGAACTCGCGCCAGACATCGTCAGGCGTGGCCGTGAATACTGACGCCCCGCGTTCTAATTGCAGCAGGACCGAGGCGAGGTAGCCAAATCTGAAGCACCAGAGGGCTTCAGCGACCGTGTTGCCTTGCGCGGCGTAGTCCTGCTCTTTCCCGAGCGCCACAAAGGCACTGCCGTCAGCGTGGTGATCCTCAATGACAGCCACCGTGATGTTTTCTAACAGCACCTTCATTGCCGTCTGCACCGTCTGACGGACGCTGGAAGCCTTCTCGTTGCTTGTCGCGGTGGATCCTGTCGGTGCCAGCGGCGCGCCAGATTCGACCCCGCGCGCTATCTGCTCTTTCAACTCTTTCACTTGCTGTTGGAGCCCCTCCCGTTCTGCGAGGAGGGAGGCCACAAGGTGCGGCTGCAATCGAACTTCAGCGCGATACGTGAAATCGCACGCGCCATTTGTCGAGTGGTGCGATTCGTTCCCGCAATACTGGCACCGCCCAAGAGCACGCCGATCGAGGCGCTCGTTTTCCTCGTGCGCCTGTGCCAGCCATTTCCGAAGCTGCTGATGTTCGGGCAGTGCTGACGGGGTCACGCTCCCGGGATCAGACGTATTGGTCATCGTCATCCACCTGTCGTACGTCGCCTGGACTCACGAAGCAGCCATCAGTGCCGTGCTTGCAGTTCTCCAGCCGAACCTCGGCCATTCGTTTCCCTTCGCCCCATTTGAAGGCGATAATCTTCCCTGTGAAGCGACCGATCTCCCCTCGGTGGGGATGGTCACGCTTCACAATCTTGACGCGCTGAAACTGTTGGTTGCTCCCGGGATCAGACATGGCGTCCGTCGCTTTCACTGCACTTGGAGAACATCGATCACCGTGTCCCCTGTCGACAACGCGTGGTAGAGATAGAGCCGATTGGACTGCGGGTCGTAGGCCACGCTGCGTAGGCGCATCGTCTGGGCCCAATCGAGCCCCGGGATCGTGAGCGGCCAATACGCGTAGGGCACCACCTCCCACGGCTGCTTCGTCCCGGCCTTCACCGCCGCGAGGTCGTGAGCATCGTAGGCCCACACTTGGAAGTGATACGGTGCGTAGCCCTTGGTCGCCACGTCCACCGAGTAGAACGAGTGGCCGCCGTCTTCGCCTGGAAGCAGGATGCACCAGTGCTGCGAGCTCCCATCTGGGAAGAGATGCTGCGTGAAGACCTTCGCCGGGTCGCTCGTGTGGTCGCCGTAGCAGAAGACGCCCTGCCCGCTCACCCCGAAGAACAGCACGCTGGCCGTCCATTCTGGGAAGGCGACCCCATCGATCTGCGTGGTGCCGTTGTAGCGAGGATTCGTCCCCTGTCCAGCGACCGGTGGCCACGGCGTCGGCGTGCTCCAGACGCCGAGCGTAGGGTGCGCGTCGTCGTAGTAGAGCAGCGTCGATCCCGGCACTGGGTCCACGACGCCGAGCGCATCAGGATCGAACGCGCTCACCGCAGGGCCCAGCGATGTCCTCCCAACGATCGAAGGCCCGCAGCACCACCCTGTCAGCGCCGTGCCTCCGAGCGCCGCCTGCCACGCCGCGGGGATCGTCGCCATGTAGCCGGTCAGGTAGTTCGTCTTCACGGCTGTGACCTCGAGTGGGCCCTGTGCATCGCCCTGCTGGCTGAGGTCGAGGCTCGACACGTAGTGAGACTTCCGGAGTTGGTTCTGGGAGGCGTTGGCGTCGTAGCTCACTCGCGAGGAGGCAATGAGTCGGTTGTGGTACACCAGCAAGCCCGCGAGAAGATCGCCGAACCGCTTGCCTTCGGTGACTTCGACGGGTCGCTGGAGAAAGGCCGCGCGCTGCCGGGTCGCAGGGTCGAGGCTGAGCGCCGGGATGCTGATCTCGCCGACGCAGTTCGTCTGCACGTGCCCGATGACGAACAGGGACTTGTTCGCCGGATTGAACGCCATCCCGTACCCGCCGTAGCCGATCGTGTCACAGGGATTCGACCCGTTCCAGGTCGGCCCCAGAAACGAGCCCACGTAGGAGAGATCGGCGGCTTGGAGCAGGCGTGTCGGGAGATCGCCAGCGATCGGTGGAGGCGGAGGCGGCGCCGCAAACAGTCGTGCGCGAAGCTCGGCGACCTTCCAGACCGTCAACTGCGTCCGGAGGGTGTAGCCTGCCGCCGAGAGGTGAATCCCGTCCCCACTGATCAACGTCGTTGACCACGCCGGATCCGCCGTCATCTCCGCGTAGAGATCGATCATCGGCAATTTGCGGTTCTGCGCCAACAACCGAATCTGCGCGTTGAAGGGAATGGTGTACTGCGCGTCGTAGCCGGGGACGTTCCTGGGAGGCACCGTCGAGAGCACTGGAAAGATCCCCGCGTCGAGCACGCGCGTGACATCGGCCAGCACGACATTCGCCGTCGTCGAGTTCATCAGCAGCACGGCGAACTGGGCATCAGACACGCGGGGATTCGCGAGCATCGCCGGAATGCGCGGGTCTCCCCATCCCATGCTGTCCTGCGCGGTGATCGCCCAGCCGCCGGCGAGGTTCCATCCGTTGTCGTCGCCCGCTGACCCCGCGTGCATCCAGGCGCAGGTATCGGCATCTTCAGCCGGTTTCGCGATGCCGCCTGCGCACCATGCGCCGTACGCCTGCGAGAGCGTCAGGGAATCCCCGATGTGGATCACTTTGCCGAGCGTCTTCATCGGATTCGCCGCAAGGAGCGCCGTCCCGTTCGCCACCCATGCCGCCTGCCACGCATCATCGTAGGCGTTGGCGACGGCCGCACTGTGCGTCACCGGCCCTGGTGGCGGAGGAGGCGGCGCTGCGCCGACCTCGCGCACGGTGATGGCGTAGTCCCCGGGCACCGTGGCTGACCACTGATAGGTATAGGGAGGCGCCATCGCCGTCCCGATCACGACGCCGTTGGCGAGAAACTCGACGGCGTGTGAGCCGCCCACGACCCCTCCCGTGACATCGGCGATCAGGGCAACGGTCTCCGGCGCCGTCACGGTGATCGACGCGGAGGGACTCGTGAGCGTGACGACCACCGGCGGCGGCTCTGGCGCGAGGACATGCACGACGACTTGCGCCTCAAGCGGCGCTGCGAGGCAAACGACGAGGGCGAGGAGTCGACACAGTCGGGACATGGTCATCCTTCCGGCGCGACGAGGGGTTGGTGTCGCGCGCAGAAGTGATCCTCTCCCGGATCGTAGCCGCAGAAAAGCGCATTCGTCGCCGGCCTGGGACGTGTCGTCGCGACGATCCGCACTTCGCGCACGCCAGTCGCGGGATGCGTCCAGATTTCGACCCGGCTGATATCCATCGGCCGTCGACCAGCGGAGAAGACACCGACGGTCTCAAGCGGATGCTTCGAGATCTCCGCCAAGGCCGCAATGAGTTCCGCGACGGTCATCGACGCCTCCAGACTTCCGCGAGGGTCACAAAGACCCAGGCCACGACGAAGATCTCCATGAGGGAGAGCACGCGATTGAGCACGTCCACGAGATTGGCTCCGATTTCAACGGTCACGGGGTGTCTCAATGACCCATTTCTGGACCGGCCACGGCAATTTCAAGACGGCCTCGAGAAAGATCGTCCCCCGTTCTCCAAGCTCGTAAGTGCGCTTTTGACTGCCGTCGGTCAATACCAACATGTGCTCGTTGAGCAAGCGATCGATGGTGGTTCCCCAGATCGGGGGGTTCGTCGTCAGGTCCGGATAATCCCCGGGACGGGTGTAGTACCAGATCAGCAGGCTCAACTCGTAGCAGGTCACTTCTCGTACCCTTCGGGCTTTCCTGTTTCTCGAGCCGCCAATAGTTCGGTGACTGCGTTCGCCAGATCCTCAGCAACGTCTCGGATGTCCATCGCATTACTACCTTTGCGAATCATCTCGACGCAGATCCGCTCCGTCAACCGACGGCGGAAGAAAATCAGGCTCTCTTTGAACTCGATGTAGGTCATCGGTCGATAGTTCTCGCTCACTTCGTGTCCTTCGTTTTGAAGCGGTCAGGCACCAAGGCCAACCACGTGGCCCGACCCTCCGGAATCACGGGCGGCGCCATGCCACGGCGCAAGATCGGTTCCCATAGTTCTTCAGGAGTCGGCGGATCCAATCCGAACTCGCGCGGCGGCGGTTTCACTGGGTCGGTCATTGCGCGTGAATCCCAAAATGGACATTACAGTGCATCACGAACTGAGCGTCGGAAATGAGCGCCCACCAGAACCGACGACGATGTTTCGTGAGGAACCTACGCACTCGGTCATCCGCTTCCGGCCATGAGGACGACGACTCCACAATCGGCACGAGCAATGCGCACAAGGCCAACTCGGATGTCCCGTGACGGCGGTGCCAACGGAGTCGCGCTCGAGCGATGTGCTCCTGACGCGATCGTTGTGTAAGGTCGGTCATGTCGGCACCTTCGGATCGAGGATCGTGGAGAGCTCCGCCATCAGCCGCATATGCGCCTCCACTTGCTTTCCGACGGGCAACCGTGTCGCGTCCAGCCCCCAATTCAGTCCCGAGGCCACGCCCGCGCAGAAGGCGGTCTTGAACAGATCCTCGTCTTCAGGTTGGAGCAGATGCGTCTCCTTGGTTGGCCGGATGAACTCCTGCCACAACTGCTCGGCGGTCGGCATCATGACTGGGCCTCACGTGATCGTTGTCGTTTCAGCAGGATCCCGCAGTACCCGCAGAACCAGACGTCCCAAGCGAGCGGTATCGCCGAGGAGTTTCGGCAATGTGGGCACTCGACAGACTCAATCATGGCTGGCCCTCCGCCTCGACAAACCCTCGGCAGTGCCCCGGCCCGTCCGTCCCGAACGTGCAGTGCCCCATGACGCCCTTCTTGTCCAGATGCGCCCGCTTCGGATGCCCGCACCGTCCGCACAACGTCCCCCAGGCATCGGGCTGAGGGTCTGATGTTCCACGTGCCACACTCGGCGCCTCGTGCGACACCGCCGACGAGTTCGTCGACCGTCGACCCACAACCGCCGCCCTCTCCGTTTTTTCACGCGACCCCACCACCTCCCGCGCCGCCGCCTTCAAATCCTGCCCCTCCCGCTCCGCCTTCTCCTGGCGCTCCACCGCCCCCCTCAGCGTCCGCTCCACCCACGCCTGTATCGTCAAGTCCATCGCCGCCGCCCGCATCCGAACACGCGTCCACAACGCCGCCGTCACAACCACCCCAACTGTCTTCGTCGGGCTATCTGAACTCTCTGTTGTTTCTGTGGTTTCCATAGAATATCAGAACTCTAAGAAATCTCATGACAGATGTCAAGCGGAATCACCCAGAAAAAAATTGTGACACGTCGCTCCTGATCCCGTATTTTCCCCCGCCCACGCCGGCTCCCCTTAGACAACTGCCAGCCTAGGTCAACTGCCTGAGGTAGCCTGGCTGCGGTCCGGCCGCTCTGGCGCAACCCGGGCCGCGCGCCATCCCCACGCCTACCCCGATCCCCGAGAGTCTCCCCCGTGCGCGACTCGCAGACAAGAGTCTGAGTCTACGCAGACATCGCGCGCACAACATGGACAATTCCCTAGCATTTCCGCGTGTTGACACATGGTGCGTATAATGCTATGTATTATCGCATGCGTAATCACTCAGGCGCGCATCTCACCGCCGGACGCACAGGGGAAGACGGGATGAGCGGAGCGTTCGCTGTTTCTTTCCAGCACAGTGGGATCCGAAGCTTGGAATTCACGTGACTTGAAGTCGCGGCC